>OODK01000770.1_pt1 | contig 23966 bp, 20 predicted proteins | sample 1671371 | NCBI WGS metagenome assembly OODK01 (sample SAMN06348150, study PRJEB24527) | human gut metagenome | biome: human gut; feature: ankylosing spondylitis patient; material: feces | host: Homo sapiens | place: China | collected 2015-10 | reverse complement strand
CTTAAAGAAATTTTCAAGGGTTGTTGTTGTCTATTGTTCAGTTATCAAGGTTCTTACTTCGCTTTGTTCATTTGCGACAGCTCATTTATTTTATCATAAGCATTTCGCTTTGTCAAGAACTTTTTTGAAGTTTTTTGTTTTTTCACCTCTTCGCTTTGTTTCAGCGAATCAGCTCATTTATATTATCATGTATTTTTTAGAAAGTCAAGAACTTTTTTGAAGTTTTTTTATTTTCTTTTTACATGATTTTTAACTTTCTTCAAAATCATGAGAAGTCGCCAGACTTCTGTCGTCCCGCTCTTTTGATTTAAGTTAAACGGAGAAAGAGGGATTTGAACCCTCGCGCCGGTCGCCCGACCTACACCCTTAGCAGGGGCGCCTCTTCAGCCTCTTGAGTATTTCTCCGTACACTGAATTCTACTATAGAATCTATAGCTTTGTTCAATTGTGTGCACCAACAGTGCGAAATTTATTATAGCAATACACTGTCATCTTGTCAATCACTTTTTTTCATTTTTTAACAAAATTTTAAACTATCTGTTCTACGCAGCTTTTCAGCTTCGCAGTTGCTGTCTCAATATCCTTTTGGGCAAAGATTGCACTGATCACTGCAACACCATTAATTCCACTACCCGAAAGCTCTTTTACATTATCTTGTGTAATTCCTCCTATAGCAACAACCGGAATATCAACTTTAGTACAGATTTCCTTCAACACACTATGTTCTACTTCCCGTGCATCTGTTTTTGTTCCTGTTTGAAACACTGCTCCAACTCCCAGATAATCTGCCCCGTGCTTTTCGGCTAATAAAGCCTGCTCTACTGTCCGTGCAGAGACGCCTATGATTTTATCTTCTCCCAGCTGCGCTCTTACATCAAGAGCTTCCATATCACTTTGCCCGACATGCACTCCATCCGCATCAATTTCCTTCGCAAGCTTCACATTATCATTAATTATGAACGGAACTCTATATTCTTTGCATAACTGTTGTATCTTTTTCGCCTCTTCTAAAAACTCTTCTTCTGTCAGATCTTTTTCACGTAACTGAATAAAGGTAGCGCCACCTTTCAGCGCTTCCTCAACCTGTTCATAAAGTGTCTGCCCATTTAGCCAATGTCTGTCCGTAACAGCATACAGCAACATCTGTTCCCTTAATTGTTCCTTAGTAAAGCTCATACTTAGCCCCTTTCTCCAGTTTTTCTCCTGTCATATTATAGACGGCATCAATAATTCTATTTCTATATGTAGCGTTACCATCACCTTCCTGCATTCTCGTCCATGCTATTTCACCGGCAACGCCCATCATACAAACTGCTGCCACAGCAGCTTCCAGTTTTCTTTCCGGATTCGCTGCCAAAAAAGCAGTCGTAATACCGGATAACTGACATCCCGTGCCAGTTATTCTTCCCATTTCTGAACGTCCATTTCTAATTACATAACATTTCTCGCCATCTGTCACAAGATCTATTGCTCCTGTAATTATAACAATTGCTTCTTTCTTTTTCGCAAAACCTTTAATAAACGATATGCTCTGTTGCAAATTTCTTTCATTAACAGCTTCTGTAAGATCAGCATCTACACCTTTTGTACTTCCGCTTCCATAAGCCAGCGTCTTAATTTCTGAAACATTGCCCCGAATCACAGAAAACTTTATCTCTTTTATTAATTTTAATGCCGTCTCCGTCCTAAACCTGCTTGCTCCTGCTCCCACCGGATCCAATAATACCGGATGTCCCAGTTCATTAGAGCGATGCCCGGCTTTAATCATTCCCTCAATACTCGTTTTATGTAATGTTCCCAAATTAATGTTCAGCCCTCCACATATAGATGTAATGTCCGCTACATCTTCCGGCTCATCTGACATAATTGGACTGCCACCACATGCAAGAATCACATTCGCAACATCATTCACTGTTACATAATTTGTTATGTTATGCACCACAGGGGCTGTTTTTCTAACTTGATCCAAGCATTCCTTTAGCATTTCTCTTCTACCTTTTCTTTCGTCAGGTTCTTATTGATTGTTTCCTGGATCTGCTGTTCTACTGCAGCGGCAATTTCCACAGTCTTCATATCTTTATAATCTTCATAAAGCATCGGTTTCAGAAAATGCACCTGCACCGTCACCGGTCGGGTACTGTTTGTATCAAACGGTTTAAAAGAATCAACAAGTGCTACCGGAATAATCGGACACTTTGCTTTGGTTGCTGCTTTAAAGCTTCCCCCTTTAAAAGAACCGACATTATTTCCATTTTTTGAACGCGTTCCTTCTGGGAAGATAAGATAATTTCTCCCTGATACAACTTCTTTTGTTACACTTGTAATGGTTTTCATTGCCTGACGGACATCCTCACGATCAATCATAAATGCTTTCATGATTTTAAATACCTGTTTTAAAAACGGAACGTTTTCCACTTCTTTCTTAGCTACAACAGAAAAAGGGTGCGTACACGCTTCAACAATTGCCAATACATCATACAAGCCTTGATGATTTGGAAAAAACATAAATCCGTCCTGCTTTGGAATATTCTCCTGCCCATATACATCGATTGTTACATTTCCGCCTTTATTTGCACGAAAAACAATCCAACGCAAAAATTCATAATTATCTTCTTCTGTATATTTATCCACATGGGAAGCCCGATAGCAGAGTTTAATCCATCCCCCCGGCACGATCAAAAGATTCCGCAATACCATCAGTAGAATTCTTCTCATGCATTCTCCTCCATCCTGCAATAATCCTTAATTGCTGTTTCATAAAGATTATTCCCGTCTTTATCTATTACTACAATAACCGGAAAATTTTCAACTGTCAGTTTTCTGATCGCTTCTGTCCCAAGATCGTCATACGCTACCACTTCTGAAGATGTGATACATTTTGAAAGAAGCGCCCCAGCTCCACCAACAGCCGCAAAATATACTGAACCATTGCGTACAATTGCATCAATTACCGCCTGATTTCTTTTTCCTTTTCCTATCATAGCGCCAAGTCCAAGGTCCAGGAGCTGAGGTGCGTATTTATCCATTCTGCTTGCTGTCGTCGGTCCTGCCGAGCCAATTGGGCGTCCTTCTCTTGCCGGTGATGGTCCCATGTAATAAATCACCTGCCCTTGAATATCAATTGGAAGTTCCCCACCTTCCTGTAAAATCTCATACATTCTTTTATGCGCCGCATCTCTTGCTGTATAGACCGTTCCTGTAAGATAAACATAGTCTCCTGCCTTCAGTGTTGCCACGGTCTCTTTCTTCATTGGTACTGTTATATGCTTGTCCATTTTACTTTCCTCTTTCACTTAGCTTGTTGAATTAAATTGTACGGATCACATGACGATTTACATGACAGCAAATATTAACCGCCACCGGAAGTCCCGCGATATGTGTTGGATAAGTATTAATATTCACCGCAAGTGCTGTTGTTGTCCCTCCAAGTCCACCAGGTCCGATACCAAGGCTATTTATTTTTGTAAGGAGCTCTTCTTCCAACTCTTTTACGTATTCAATTTCTGAATGTGATCCAACTTCACGTGTCAGAGCTTCTTTGGCCATCAAAGCACATTTTTCAAATGTACCACCAATTCCAACACCAACCACCATTGGCGGGCATGCATTCGGTCCGGCATCTTTTACCGCTGTAAGAACCGCATCTTTTACACCTTCGATTCCTTCTGCCGGTTTCAACATAAATACACGACTCATATTCTCGCTTCCGAAACCTTTCGGTGCTACTTTTATCTTTACCTGGTCTCCATCTACAATTCTTGTATGCAGAACTGCCGGAGTGTTATCCTTTGTATTCTCACGGATCAACGGATCTCCAACAACTGATTTACGAAGATAACCTTCTACATAGCCTTGACGTACCCCTTCATTTACCGCATCTTCCAATGCTCCTCCTTCAAGATGAACATCCTGTCCAATCTCAAGAAATACTACTGCCATTCCTGTATCCTGACAAATCGGAATCATATCCTCTCCTGCAATCTTCAAATTCTCTTGCAGCTGTTCCAATATCTGTTTTCCAAGTGGTGCTTCCTCATTCTTTTCGGCACATTTCATTGCCTCTGCCATATCTGGTGACAGAAAATGATTTGCTTCAATGCACATTTCTTTGATGTTTTTTGTTATTTCTTCTACACGTATTGTCCGAATCATTTCTTCTATCTCCCTCTTCTTTGAAACAGGTACGCAAGCGCAATGCAAGCGTACCTGTATTTTTTATATCTCAAATTCAATTTTTCTGCCTGTTCGATGGTACTGGTGATATCTCACTCCTGCTGCATCCATCATTCGTTTTGATGCTTTCACTCCCGTTGTATCCGCGTATTTGTCACAATCATAAATAACTTCTTTAATTCCTGCCTGAATAATTGCTTTTGCGCATTCATTGCATGGAAAAAGAGATACGTAAAGTTTTGCTCCCGCAAGACTTCCGCCATTGTAATTCAAAATTGCATTCAATTCACTATGTGTTGTATATACATATTTTGTCTCTAACGGATCTTCGCCTTCGCGCGCCCATGGAAATTCATCATCAGAACATCCCATCGGAAGACCATTATATCCCATGGAAAGAATCTTGTTATCCTGACTTACGATACAACAACCAACCTGTGTATTCGGATCTTTTGATCGCATTCCGGAAAGCATTGCCACACCCATAAAATATTCATCCCATGATAAATAATCTGTTCTTTTATCTGACATTATTCTTCTCCTTTTGCATATGAATTCAGTTTGTCTGCAAGTTTATCTATAAGCCCTGTGAGTATCTCAAAGCATTCTCCATACGCTGTCAGAGGCTTTCCATAAGGATTTGGAAGTTCTTCTGATACTCCGACAAATTCATTTATTGTATATACATTTTTTACATTTTCATAATCCGAAAGAACTTTGTTCTTAATTGTCTCATTCAATGTCAATACAAGTGTATCTCCTTGTAGATTACTGCCATCAAACTGCTTTGACACATGATTTTCCAACGTCATCTGAGCGCTCTTCATAATTGCCTCTGCCTTCTGGTTTACCGGTTCAGGGAAAAGCACAACCAGTCCGCCGGATTCAATAATATACTCTTGCTCAAGATCCTGGTGACATAGTAATTCTGCCGCCATTGGTCCTACTGCCGAATCTGCCTCGCTGACAAAAATCACTCTGCGATACTTCTGCTTCTTTGTGATTTCTGTTGCCTGCAAGTGCATATGTCCTGCCGCCTTTTCAAGACGATTCATAATTGCCTTTCCTATTCCGTTCATAGCAAAAGATTCACTATAAATCAGATCAACGTCTTCTTCATCAAATTCGCGAAGCACACGATAGAGGTTTCTTGCAATGGTATTCTCATTCTCACGGGTTCCTATATTCTTCACAATCCCATAATTATAGAACTGAACTGTTTCCCCCGTTGCAATGATTCCGACTTCCTTTCCTTCCCTGTGCGCGGCATAGGCAAGCTGACGAATTGCAAGAATCTCTTCTCTTATATTTCCTTCCACAATCATCATTTTCGCCTTTGGTGCATAATGTCGGTACTTCATTCCCGGAGCTTTTGGCGCCTGCTTGCTTTCACTGTTAACCAATGTCTCATCAACACTGACCGGTCCAATTACCTCTTCAAACATATCCGCTGTAATTGCACCCGGGCGTAAAATCATCGGCGGCTCTACCGTCATGTCAAGAATTGTGGATTCCAGTCCGATATCTACCGCACCTCCATCCAGGATCATATCAATCTTACCTTCCAGATCCACCCGCACATGATCTGCTGTCGTCGGACTCGGACGCCCGGATGTATTCGCACTCGGTGCTGAAACAAATCCACCTGCCGCCCGGATCAATGCCGCTGCAATTGGATCACTTGGCATACGAACTGCAACCGTATCTAATCCTCCGGTTGTCCCGTAAGGTACACTCTCACTTTTTTCAAATATCATCGTCAGCGGACCTGGCCAAAAATGTGCTGCCAGTGCGTCTGTCTCCGGTGGAATATTCACCGCCACTTTTTTCAGATCCTCATAGTCTGCAATATGAACAATCAACGGATTATCTGATGGACGTCCTTTTGCTGCATATGTTTTCTTTGCCGCCTCCTCTTTTAATGCGTCCGCCCCAAGTCCGTAAACCGTCTCCGTAGGAAATGCAACAAGACCTCCTTGTTTTAATACATTTCCCGCTTCTTCTATTACATCCTGGTTTATTTGGTTTTTATCTATTTTTCTAATAATCGTTTCCATAAATGTTATTATATCATTATTTGTTCTAAAAAAAAACTGTTTCTCTTCTGCTATTCATTTTCTTTTATATAAGACAAAATTCCTTCTGCCACTGCTTCTGCTACTGATTTCTGATAATCTTCCGTAACCAGCTTCTGTGCTTCTTTATAGTTACTCAGAAAACCACATTCTACGATCACTGTAGGTACTTCCGTCTTTTTTAATATATAATATGTATTATTTGCTTTTATCTTTTTGGTATTATCAGGATTTACCTTTTGTAAAGCGTCTTGTATTATCCCTGCAGCCTTTTCTCCTTCCGTCGATGTCTGATAGTAGAAGACCTGCGCACCGAAAACATTTTCTTCATGATAACTGTTCTGATGTATACTGACCGCCAATACAGGAGACGTTTCATTCATAATCTTTACTCTGTATTTCAAGTCTTCTACTTTACTTTGCGCAAGCTGTTTATCTGTTTCTCTGGTCATGATTACCTGCATATTTTCTTTTTCCAAAATTTTCTTTACAGAATTCGTAATCGTTAAATTGATATCTTTTTCTTTCACTCCATTGATTCCGACCTTCCCCGAATCAGTACCACCATGTCCTGCATCTAAAACAACTATCCGGTCTGACTTTTCTGCTTCTCCGATTGTCTCCATTTCTTCTTTTAATTCTTTCTGTAAGTTTTTCGAAACTTTCCAACAACCTGCGATAAGCCCTGTCATAATCAGGATTCCTATCATCAACCTGATTTTTCTTTGCAAAAAAACGACCTCCCTTCACATATTCTATCTATATGCAATGAGAAGCCGTTTTTTAACTTATCTTTTATTTAATTTACATACTGAGAAATGAGATTCCATACACTGCTTTCTTCTTTTCCCAGACTCCATTCTGCCACACCTGCCAGTTTATTTTCCTGTATCACCTTCAGCTTTGCTTCCAATGATTGAGCATCTTCAAGCCAGATACGGTAGGTTCCGCCATCCGCAGACCATTTTGCATAGTTTTGCTGTGTCTTTTCATCCCACTGTGCTGTTGCTCCCGCATTCACAACACTCTGCGCTGCTTCTTCCATTCCCAGTGCCTTACTTGATACTTTATTCGGATAGGATGCTGCTTCTGTGCCAGCTTCTTCCGAAAGTTGCTCCGAGCTCTTTGCTGTCTCAAACCATAATCTGGTAAAAAATGGAATTCCGGCAATTACTTTATCAGCTGATACCTTTTTCAATGTTTTTTCTATTCCATCCTGCAAATAGCTGATTGATGCCACTGATCCCGCTTCATAGGATCCTTCTGTATGTTCATCATAAGCCATAATCACCACGTAATCTGCCACAATCCCCTGCTCTTTAAGATCATAATGTGAATTGTATGACTGTGGCACATAGTTATCAACTGAAAATACAAGATTATTCTGGTGGCACTTCACAGACAGCTCTCTCACAAGCTGCACGTAATGCACACCACACTTGGAAGAAATCAATTCAAAATCTAAATTAATTCCATCCACTCCTGCTGCCACTGCCGCAGCTACAACCTGATCTTCCAGTTTTGCTCTTTTTGATGTATAACGCAATGTCTCATAGGTCTCATCATAGGAATTTGTTCCACCATGAAAATCCCGGAATACAGCCCACACTTCCAGTCCTGCCGTATGTGCATAATTCACATAGTCCGCATCTGCAATTGAACTGATATTACCTTCCGTATCCGCAAGACTAAACCAGGTTGGTGCGATCGTCGTAAGTCCACTGGTTGATGCAAGTACCTGCTGAACCGCATTATTTGCTGCCGCATTTGTCACATTATGCCATGCCATATTGATCGAATGATCTTCTGTCATGTCTGAATAAACCGGTTCCGTAAAATCTCTGGATGTTTTTTCTTTTTTCTGGTTCTTTAAAGATTTGGTCTTAATATATCCTACATAACCATCCGCTGTGGCAACTTTCATCCAGTCATCTTCGTCTTCAAGCACTGTCACCTTGTCCGATTTTTTAACTTCTGTCAGTATCGGACTCTTAACGCCACCAAGATAACGAACCTGTGTGTCTTTCTTCACTTCTGCTGTCTCGATCTCGCCCCACTTCGATGTGATAATTGCTCTGTTTGGTTCCTGTTCCACAGAATATTCCATATTCGTATACTCTTGTATGAACGGAAGTGCGATATATGCGATATCTCCATCCGTCTTAAGAATTACATAATCTTCACTTTTTGTTTCGTTCACTGCTGTATATTCACTGCTGTTCTCACTTACAGAAATATTTCCATCCGGCAAGGTATATAAAAGCACCCGTTCGTTCGCATCCCAGTAAAATCTGCTGTTTATCTTATCACGAAGAACCGGATATGCTACATAATATTGTCCATCAAAAACCTTACCCGGTATAACACTGTCTGTAGAAGAATCGGAAGAAGATTCCGCGGAACTCTCTTCTTTTTTCACCACTTCATTATTAATGATCAATGCCAGATCATCACTGTTTTCTATTCCATAATATTGTTCTTTATCGGCTTCCTCATTTGATGAACCGTATCTCTTAAAGAAAACTGCGCCTGCTGCCAAAATCATGATCAATAATATGATGATCATTACGAAAAGAATTTTGTTACGCCTTTTCCGCGCTCTATTCACTTTCTTTGCATGACGTGTTCCTGACCTTCCATTTCTGCCTCTGCCTGTTGTCATTGGTCTTCCCTTTCTCCGGGAACTCCCCGGATGTCCAGATTGTCCTTTTACTCTTCCCCTGCTTCGCGCATGGGTACTGCCTTTTCTTTTGTCCATGCCAACCCTCCTGATTGCAATTTTTATATCTTTGGCGCTCTCCTACACAAACAGTTCCTTACTCCCTGCCCTGCTGTGTGTATTTCTAATATCTCCACATCTCTGGATAAAATAATGATTCTGGAATTCATTATATCATATTTTCATCTTGCGTCATTAACAAATTGCATCTACAACAGTTGTACATATCAAAAAGTTGTTACACCTTCAATGTCTGTCCATCTTCTATCAATTATAACAGCTTACAAATATACTTCTGTCCGGCAGTTCAAGGGGTAATCTCTGCCTGTCTGTTATGATTCACATCTGTAAAAACCAATGATTCTATCCTTCCTTCCGGATCAATCACATAATCTCTCATATAAGTACCTTCTTCTCTGGCCATATATGCTGTCACAATCTGCAATGGACTCATCGGATATCCATCCATAACTATGTCCACTCCTTTTTCTTCATAACCTCTTAGCTCCGCATATAATTCCTTATATCCATCTTCCGTTCTCATATCGTATGTACTCCTTCTCTCCTGGGATCCTGATAAAACGTTGTCCGCCATCTTCGACCATAAAGGGTATCTGTGACATACTGTAGAACAAGTGACGGACAAGAAGACAACCCTGATCTTCGGAGGGTCTCCTTCTCATAATTATTGTGAATTTTCCCTTGATTTCAGGGAATTGAATTTTTTTGAAAATCAGAAATGCTTTCAGTGCCTCCTTTCTTAACATTCCGTTTTATCAAATGGTGTGTCTTCTGTAAGTGCCATTATATGAGCAGCCTTTCGGAATTTCAATGTGTTTATTGTTGATAAGTGGGTGGGATTTGTTGATAACCTAAAATAGTTATAAACAATTTTCGTTTTCCTTTACATCTTTTCTTTTTTTGTTTATACTAAACGATGAAAAGATATATCTAGTTATGAACATAATGAACAGTTCTTAATCCACAGATTATCTTAATATCATAAGACATAAGGATGTGATCATATGAAAATTGAAAAAATCAATGACAATCAGATTCGTTGTACTTTGACACATGCCGATCTTGCAGCCCGCAATCTCAAGATCAGCGAACTGGCTTATGGTACCGAGAAAGCAAAATCACTATTTCGAGATATGATGCAGCAGGCATCTTTCGACTTTGGATTCGAGACAGATGACCTTCCTCTGATGATAGAAGCAATTCCTTCTTCTTCAGACTCTATCACTTTGATCATAACAAAGGTGGAGGATCCGGAAGAACTTGATACACGTTTTTCCAAGTTTACACCTGCCGGAGATTCTGATACACTGAACAGCAATGTTCTTGAAAAGCTTCAAGGCGCAGATGAATTCTTTGATCTGCTTAACAAAGTGAAGGAAGTGGCTTCCGAAGCAAAAGATCCGGAACCTAAAGAAACAGTACCGGTATTTCCTGTCCGCCTGTTCTCCTTCGACACGTTAGATTCTGTAATTGAGGCTTCCCGCCTGCTTGCTCCGTTCTATACAGGTGCAAATACACTATATAAGGACGATGAGAATAATAATACCTTTATCCTTGCGCTGGCACCTGCTGATGGTGCAGATCAGGAATTTAATAAAGTATGTAATATGCTTTCGGAGTACAGTTCCCCTGAGAAGGGAGATTCTTCTGTTCTTGCATTTCTGGAGGAGCATTGCAAAATCATTGTTTCCGCAGACGCAATTCAGAAGTTATCCACAATTTAAACAACGAATAAAAAAGACGGCCTTGAATTATGGGAATAACTTTTCCCACACTTCAGACCGTCTTTTTCACTTGTTATCCACAAAAACTTTTAACAATACTAAAAAGCTGCCATACTCTCTTTTTTGAGAGCACAACAGCTTCTTGTATATCTTTTCTCTTTATTATTTACCAGCGGCTGCCATTGCTGCATTGATCTTCTCTACAAGCAGATCTGCATCAATTCCATGAACCATAGCTGCTTCCTCAAGAGACTCCATCTGAGATGACGGGCATCCAAGACAATGCATACCAATCTCCATCAAAATCGGAGCTGACTCTGGAAATGTTACCAGAAGTTCGCCAATTGTTGTGCTTTTAGAAATTGCCATCACTGTTTCCTCCTTACATATTTCTATTTTCAATTAATTTCTGTCACCCTTGAACAGTAATTTTTATTATAATCCCTGATCTATGATTTAGCAACCTTATTTTCATTATCATTCTATAAAATTTTCTGAATTTTTCACGCAACTTTTTCCGTTTATCACACTACTCAAAAGTCAATCAGTTTTCTTTTTTTTTTCGACAAATCGTCATTTTCATAACAATAACCAAAACGAATGTTCTTTTTATTTCCAAAAGTTATCCACACTATTCACATCTTTCTTTGTTGATAATGTGGATAACTTTCAGGGAATCTTTTATTTTTCCTCATTTTTTCGATTTTTCAATGTTGATAAGTTGAAAACTACTTTTTTTTATTTTTTTGCTATTTTGAATATTCTTGTCATATTTTGTGCATTTTGACTATCCGTATATTCTTCTTGGAAAATATCGATTTTAGAATTTACAGTCAAATCTTTCATTTCCCACACATATTCTGGACAATGCATTGTTTTCTTTCTATTATTCTTTAATAAATCCGTCTGACAGCCACGATATTTGTATACGTTGCACTGCTGATACCAATTCCCTGAGCTTCATTCATTGCATTTACGATCTGATCATTTCCTATATATAAACCAACATGTCCTTCATATAAGATAAGATCCCCCGGCTGTGCGTCTTCATAACTCACTTCATATCCTGCACTTCGCTGTTCATAAGAAGTTCGTGGAAGACTTATACCAAAATGTGCATACACGGACTGGACAAATCCAGAACAATCTGCTCCATCTGTTAAACTTGTACCGCCCCACACATATGGATTCCCAATAAACTGACAGGCATAATCAATAACTTCCTGCCCTGACGCAACTGACTGAGCCGCCGCTTCTGCAGCCTGGGCTTCTGCTTCTGCCTCCGCAGCCGCAGCTTCTTCTGCTTCCATTCGTTTTTGTTCTTCCTCTTTTGTCTCCCCGTAAGAATAAGAACTTTCCTCTGTAACATAATCACCGCACACCCAGCCATTAACTTCACCGACCTGTATCGGATACCAGCCATCTACAGGATCTGCTGTCACAAGATATTCTTCTCCCTGACCGATCTGGGTTAATACGGTAGTATCTGTCCCATGTCCTTCTCTGACATTCAGACAATCTGCTGTGACTGTAACATTCTCATTTGTATACTCATCTGACCTCGAACGGGCTTCTTCTCCTGTGAACAATGTTTCGGTCGGAACATACCCCTCTGCATTTCCCGACCGAATCTTTGTCCATCCATCCAAATATTCCAACACAACTGCCGCTGAATCAGAATATAATTTTCCAACCCATTCACTGTTTTCATCTGCTTCGCTTCTAATATAGGTATAATCCCCCGTATTAGAAAACGCTATATTCAAATACTCTCCCTCTTCTGTCGGCACCAGATACAGATTGATATTGTTCTTTATTTCTGTCTGATATGATGCTTCCAAAATGTTTTCAATTCCTGTAACCGGAACCAGACTCTTCTCACTGTCACCACTTTCTGCCGCCTGTGTTCTGACTACACTCCCCGGAATTATGATTGCCCCTGCCATCATTGACATGATAAGCTTATGTTTCATCCGCATGTTACTCATATAAAACCTCCTTTATTTTCAGCCTTATCTTTTGTGGGAAGTTTTAATTGTTACATAATTGTTAAATTTTGTTACGCCGTAATTTTATCAATCAACCATAGATATGTCAACTGTTTTAATAGTTTTTTCATAATTATCGCCCTCCACTATTTGTAATTATTCCCCTTTTTTATTAATCTTAACGCCCTTTTTGTTAATTATTCTGTAACATTTTGTCAGAATAAATAGAAAAAACTTATTTTTTCCTATTGACAATTTTAAAAATATAAGTTATATTCTAATTACAGTAATCGTTACTGTTATTGATTCGATTTCAGAAAGAGGTGAATCTATGGCTGCAATTAAATATAGCCGACAGCGAGAAGCTATCAAGCATTATCTCGCTTCAACAAAAGAGCATCCCACTGCCGACACTGTTTATCTGCATGTTAAAGAGGATTTTCCTAATATCAGTCTTGGTACTGTTTACCGGAATTTGAATCTGCTGACAGATATCGGCGAAGCGATCAAGATCCCAACACCTGACGGCGGAGATCGATTTGACGGAAATGTTATTCCGCACAATCATTTTCTCTGTACAAGCTGTGGACGGTTACTGGATCTGGAACTGGATATGAAGAGTATTGAAGAAGTGAACCGGCTGGCCGGGGAGAATTTTGATGGAATCATCACTTCAAGTTCCACTTTGTTTTATGGGGAATGCAGTGACTGCATTAGAAAGTCTTAAGTTATAAAAAAAATTAATAAGAAAAAGGAGATTATCATTATGAAAAAATTTGTATGTACAGTATGTGGTTATGTTCACGAAGGAGATGCTGCACCGGCTGAATGTCCAGTCTGTCACGCACCAGCTTCTAAGTTCAAAGAGCAGGAAGGAGACAAAGTATGGGCTGCTGAGCACGTTGTAGGTGTTGCACAGGGTGTCAGCGAAGATATTCTTGCAGATCTTCGTGCAAACTTCGCAGGAGAGTGCTCTGAAGTAGGAATGTACCTTGCAATGGCAAGAGTTGCTCACAGAGAAGGATATCCGGAAATCGGACTTTACTGGGAAAAAGCTGCTTACGAAGAAGCAGAGCATGCTGCAAAATTCGCTGAACTTCTTGGTGAAGTTGTAACAGACAGTACAAAGAAAAACCTTGAGATGAGAGTTGATGCTGAGCACGGTGCTACAGAAGGTAAATTCGATCTTGCAAAGAGAGCGAAAGCTGCTAACCTGGATGCAATCCACGACACAGTACACGAGATGGCTCGCGATGAAGCAAGACACGGAAAAGCATTCGAAGGACTGCTTAAGAGATATTTCGGCTAAACAAACCTTATCAGCAGAAGCGATTGCTTCTGCTGTGATAAACCTGCCCATCGGGAAATGTTACATTCCCGATGGGCAGGTTTTTTAATCTTCTTTCTCTTTTCTTTCATCTGATAATTTAACTTTTTTGCCGGCAATGAGTTCCTGTTTCTCTTTTCTCCCTAACTGCTTAATTGCATATTCCCGCTTCATTGCCTGTTCTTTTGTCTCAAATTCCTCATAATAAGCCAATTCAACTGGCCTGCGTGCCTTCGTATATTTCGCACCTTTCCCGGAATTGTGCGCCTCCACACGTTTTTCCAGATCATTTGTCCAGCCCGTGTATAACGTTCCGTCACTACATTTTAGCATATATGTATAATTCAAAAACTCACCTCTGCTATCTCCCGCATTACTCTTTCGATGCATGTTATTTACTATATCATGAATCCCTTATCCAAGACCAATACTATATTATCAGGAAAACTTTTCTTAAACTTTTTCCTGTATCCAATACAATATAGTATAGTATTGGTCCTGCACCCGTAATCAAACTTTTGATTCCTTCATTTTATCCAAACAAATACAACTTTACTCCATAAAATTCATTGGGTCAACCGGCGCCCCGTCTTTCATAATTTCAAAATATAAATTTGGTCCTTCGACACTATAATATTTCGTCGGTGAATTCAGTGTTCCCACTTCCTCTCCGGCTGCAATATAATCTCCAACTGCTGCCGCCACTTCATCCAGTTGGCCATAAACCGCAGTATACCCATTTCCCATATCAAGTGTCACGGTAGTTCCTGTCTGGGCAGTCTGTTCAATACTCTCTACAACTCCTGCTGCCGCTGCGTGGATTACTTCTCCCTGCGTTCCACCAATAATCAGTGCAGGATTATATTTATACTGCTCCAATGTTGGAAAATATACTGTATGATCCATACTAAAACTCAAAAGTGTTGCTCCGCTTGCCGGCCAGGCAAGTGTACTTTCCTGAGTAAACCACACATTCTGTGTATTTGAAGATGCCGTACTTTGAATTTCCTCTGTGGATGTATTTCCATTCTCCATACTGTTTTCATTCTCTTGCTGAACATCCTTTTGGGATTCCTGGTTTTCTGCATTATCCTCTTCTGAATCTGTGTCTGTAGGAAGAATATCATCTGTATTCGCCAATGTACTATCATCTTCTGTAAGCTGTTCTGCTGTTGTTTGCGCATCTTTGATCTGCCGCTCCATATCTTTTTTGTAATGATTGTATGTGTAGCTCCCAACCATTGTAATTACCGCAACAAAACAAAGTACTGCGCCAACTGCAGCTCCCTTTCCTTTCAAAAAGGCCGGTCTTTCATTTTTATTCATAATCATCACCTCTGGCTATAGCATTGCCTGAAATGATCGATCTTATTCATCTATGTGGTGTAGTTCTGTTCCTTCATAAAAATATTGCAGGATCTCTTCATAATTTTTCCCATCCTTTGCCATTTCCTGTGCAGTCCACTGACTCATTCCGAATCCGTGCCCTTTTCCAACCGTTGCAATCTTCAACCCGTGTGGACTTTCATAAAAAGAAAATGAACTCGAAGGAAGTTTCAGTGCATCACGGAACTGATCTCCTGTACATATCGTCTCTCCAATCCTCATTTTTCGGACATAACCGGAAGAATCCCATTCCTGAATTTCAAAATCTTCATATCCATAACCATTTTCCGCTTTTTTCTGTTCCTCTGCCACAAGGAATTCTCTACATCTCTTTTGTATCTCTTTATATTCTATCAAATGTACCTGAATTTCATCTTCTGCCGCCTTGTCAAGCGGACATTCTTTTGCTGTGATGTACGGATAATCTGCATTCCCAAGTACCTCCTGCACGTCTCTGGTCTTTCCATTACTGGATTGATGAAACGGTGCCCATGCAAAGGTCTCATGATACCACAATACAATTCCTTTTGTTTCCTGTGCTGCCTGTTGACATTTTTTCAAATTCTCTTCGTATTTTGGCCCCCACTTTTTCTTCATCTGAGTCTGCGTCAGACATTTATCCAAAATAGTTTGCTTTTCTTTCTCTGTTCTGTACAACTCTGTACGTAGAACAACCGCCTGTGCCTTCAATGCTTCTATTTCATATCCTCCATCTGTTTCTCCTGCGAGTATTCCTGCGAGATACACAGATGCATTATCGCTGTCAGCTCCCTGCACCGCATTCTTTCCGTTTATAAAAACAGAAATGATGTAAGGAAGTAAAAACAGTATGATAAGAAATGCAAAAAATAACTTTATTTTATTTCTAATTGTATCACGCATAAAAACAGCCCTCCATACTCTATTGTATGGAAGGCTGTCCTATTTTAGAACTTATTTGGTTTCATTCTCCGTGTAATTGCTTATTCGAAAAGGTCCTGTCCTGATGGAACTTCAACCTTCTCCAGATGCCAGATATCACGAACATACTCTTCGATTGTTCTGTCAGATGTGAACTTACCGCTGCATGCTGTGTTCATCATTGCCATCTTAGACCATCTCTGCTGATCTCTATAAGCTTCTTCTACTCTCTTCTGTGCATCTGCATAAGAACGGAAGTCTTTCAGAATGAAGTAAGTATCTGCTTTGTCTGTACACTGTGTATTCAGCAGTGAGTTATACAGATTGATATACATGTTGTGATCGCCGTTAGAATATGTTCCATCCATCAGCTGATCTACGACACGTTTGATCTCCCAATCATTAAAGTAAACATCTGTTGGGTTGTAACCGCCATTGTTCTCGTAATTGATTACTTCCTGTGAACTCAGACCGAAGATAAATGCATTCTCTTCTCCGACTTCATGAACGATCTCTACATTTGCTCCGTCCATTGTTCCGAGTGTCGGTGCACCGTTCAACATGAACTTCATGTTACCTGTACCGGATGCCTCTTTGGAAGCTGTTGAAATCTGTTCGCTGACATCTGCCGCTGCGAAAAGAATCTCTGCATTGGATACTCTGTAGTCTTCGATAAATACAACTTTCAGCTTTCCGTTGATGCTTCTGTCGTTATTTACAACATCTGCTACGGAGTTGATCAGTTTGATTGTCTCTTTCGCACGAAGGTATCCTGCTGCTGCCTTTGCTCCGAAGATAAATGTTCTTGGGTAGAAGGACATCTCCGGATGCTCTTTGATCTGATTGTACAGATACATGATATGCAGGATATTTAACAGCTGACGTTTGTACTCATGCAGACGTTTTACCTGAATGTCAAAGATAGAGCGAGGATCTACATCGATTCCGTTATGCTCTTTGATATATTTCGCAAGGCGAACTTTATTCTGGTATTTAATTTCCATAAATTCACGTCTTGCGTCTTCGTCTTCAACAAGTGGTTTCAGCTTTACAATCTGAGACAGATCTGTGATCCATCCATCACCGATCTTATCTGTGATCCAATCCGCAAGAAGTGGGTTTCCATGTGCGAGGAAACGTCTCTGTGTGATTCCGTTTGTCTTATTGTTGAATTTCTCAGGCATCATCTGATAGAAATCTTTCAGTTCCTGTTTCTCAAGGATCTCTGTATGAAGCTGTGCAACACCATTTACAGAGAATCCTGCAACGATTGCCATGTTAGCCATACGAACCTGTCCGTTCATAAGGATTGCCATTTTGCGGACTTTCTCTTCATTTCCCGGATACATTTCGCGAACCTTAATCAGGAAACGACGATCGATCTCCTGTACAATCTGGTAAATACGTGGAAGCAGTTTAGAGAACAGGTCGATTGGCCATTTCTCAAGTGCCTCTGCCATGATTGTATGGTTTGTATAAGCACAAGTCTTACTTGTAACTTCCCATGCATCCTCCCAGCTTAATCCTTCTACGTCGATGAGGAGACGCATTAATTCTGGAACTGCAACTGTCGGGTGAGTATCGTTCATCTGGATAACAACCTTCTCATGCAGTTTTCTGATATCACCATGTTTTTTCTTATACTTCTCGATCAGAGCCTGAAGACTTGCAGAAATAAAGAAATACTGCTGTTTCAGACGAAGCTCTTTTCCTGAGTAATGGTTATCGTTCGGATAGAGAACATCAACGATCAGTTTTGCAAGGTTTTCCTGCTCTACTGCTTTGTGATAATTTCCTCTGTCAAATTCATCAAGTTTAAAGTCTGTGATCGGTTTTGCATCCCATACACGCAGTGTATTTACTACGTGATTGCCATATCCAACGATTGGCATATCATACGGAACTGCCATGACAGACTCATAGTTTTCCTGGATAAATTTATCTTTTCCTGTAACAGGATCTTTCTCGAAACGGATATTTCCGCCAAAACGTACTTCTTTTGCGTACTCTTCACGGCGAATCTCAAACGGATTTCCTTCTTTCAGCCAGTTGTCCGGAACCTCTACCTGATATCCATCTTTGATTTTCTGTTTGAACATTCCGTAACGATAACGGATTCCACATCCATATGCCGGGTAATTCAGTGTAGCGAGAGAATCAAGGAAACATGCTGCAAGACGTCCAAGACCTCCATTACCAAGAGCCGCATCCGGCTCCTGGTCTTCAATCACGTTCAGATCAATATTCATCTCTTCCAGTGCTTCTTTTACTTCTTTATATGCTGTCATATTGATGAGGTTGTTGCCAAGTGCACGTCCCATAAGGAACTCCATTGACATATAGTATACTGTCTTAGCGTCTGTCTCATCATATCTTTTTTGTGTCTCAATCCAATCATCGATAATCACATCTTTGACTGCATAGGATACTGCCTGGAATAACTGCTGCGGCGTAGCCTCATCGATTGTCTTTCTGTAAAGTGTCTTAACGTTATCCTTTACTGCCGCTTTAAACGCTTTTTTCTCGAATCTTTTACTGAACATGTTTATTACTCTCCTTTTTTCTCAACACCCATTGTAACTGCTTCGCCGTTGATCTTCCATTCTTTCACGTAACCATCCGGCTGTGCTTTTACAACTTCATCAGCAAGTACCTCACCTGCGATCAGTGTGTTGTTCTTTTCGAAGACAGCTTCTGCCTTTTCACTACCCTCGTATGTAACTTTGATTCTGTCCATAACTTCGAAATCAGCTTCTTTTCTCATTGTCTGGATCTTGCTGATGATCTCACGTACAAATCCCTCTTCCAGCAGCTCTGGTGACAGGTTTGTATCGAGAACAACTGTGATTCCGTTGTCATTTACAGATTCATATCCTTCAATCTGTGCTGTATCAATCAGAAGATCTTCCTTGAAGAGTTCAATCTCCTGTCCGTTTACATCCAGTTTGAGTGCACCTGTAGCGTTGAGCTCATCCATTGCTGCATTTCCATCGATGTCGTTAAGCGCCGCTTTGATACCACCTAACATCTTACCATATTTCGGTCCGACTGTCTTTAATTGTGGTTTAAAACTATAAGAAGTAAAGTCTCTTACATCATCTGTGAATTTAACATTTTTAACATTCAGCTCGTCTGCAACGATCTCCTGATAGAATTCCGGAAGATCAAAATCTGCTTTCACAAACATCTTTCCGATTGGCTGACGGTTCTTGATGTTGGATGCATTACGGCATGCACGTCCCATAACAACAAGGTCAAGAACATGTTCCATGTTATTTTCAAGTTCTTTATCAATCTGTTCTTCATGAACTTCCGGGAAGTCACAAAGGTGAATACTTTCCGGAGCATCCTTATCAATGCTGCGAACCAGGTTCTGATAAATCTCTTCTGTCATGAACGGGATCATCGGAGCTGCTGCCTTAGATACTGTAACAAGAGCTGTGTACAGAGTCATGTAAGCATTGATCTTATCCTGCTCCATTCCCTTTGCCCAGAAACGTTCACGGCTTCTTCTTACATACCAGTTACTCAGATCATCTACGAAATCCTGAAGCACACGTGCTGCCTCTGGGATTCTGTAATTGCCAAGATTATAATCTACATCTTTTACCATTGTGTTCATCTTGGAGAGGATCCACTTATCCATAACCGGAAGTTTATCGTATTCCAAAGTATATTTTGTTGCATCAAAATTATCAATGTTCGCATAAAGCACGAAGAATGCATAAGTATTCCAAAGTGTTCCCATGAACTTACGCTGTCCTTCCTGAACAGCCTTTCCGTGGAAACGGTTCGGCAGCCACGGAGCACTGTTGATGTAGAAATACCAGCGGATCGCATCTGCTCCGTATTTCTCAAGTGCATCAAACGGATCGACCGCATTTCCTTTAGACTTACTCATCTTCTGTCCGTTCTCGTCCTGAACATGTCCAAGAACGATAACGTTCTTATATGGAGCCTTGTTGAACAGCAGTGTTGAGATTGCAAGCAGAGAATAGAACCATCCTCTTGTCTGGTCTACCGCCTCGGAAATGAAATCTGCCGGGAACTGTCTCTCAAATAAGTCTTTATTTTCAAATGGATAATGATGCTGTGCAAATGGCATGGATCCACTGTCGAACCAGCAGTCGATAACTTCCGGTACTCTGTGCATCTCTTTCCCACACTCCGGACACTTGATTGTTACAGCGTCGATGTATGGGCGGTGAAGCTCGATATCATCCGGACAGTTATCAGACATTGATTTCAGTTCTTCAATGCTTCCGATAGAGTGCATATGTCCACACTCGCACTGCCAGATATTCAGTGGTGTTCCCCAGTAACGGTTACGACTGATTCCCCAGTCCTGAACGTTCTCGATCCAGTCACCGAAACGTCCTTTACCGATGCTTTCCGGAATCCAGTTAATTGTATTATTATTTCTGATCAGATCTTCGCGAACTGCTGTCATCTTAATGAACCAGGACTCACGAGCATAGTAGATCAGCGGAGTATCACATCTCCAGCAGTGAGGATAGCTATGCTCGAACTTCGGTGCATCGTAGAGAAGTCCTCTTGCATCCAGATCCTTTAATACTTCCGGATCAGCTTTCTTTACAAACAGACCGGCGAACGGTGTGGATTCTGCCATCTCACCCTTTTCGTCTACAAGCTGTACGAATGGAAGTTCATATTTTCTTCCTACGTTCGCATCATCTTCACCAAATGCAGGTGCGATATGAACAACTCCTGTACCATCTGTAAGAGTTACATATTCATCACATACAACATAGAATGCTTTCTTGCGCTGTTTTGCAGCCTCGTCTGCTGCACACTGATACAGCGGCTCATATTCTTTCCCTTCCAGATCAGTTCCCTTATAAGTCTCAAGAATTTCGTAAGCATCTTTGCCTTCTTCTGCAAGTCTTCCAAGAACTGTATCAAGCAGTGCACATGCCATATAATATACATGTCCGTCTGCTGCCTTAACCTTTGCGTAATCTTCTTTCGGATTTACACAAAGTGCAAGGTTGGATGGAAGTGTCCAAGGTGTTGTTGTCCATGCAAGAATATATGCATCTTCATCTTTTACTTTAAAACGAACGATTGCTGAACGCTCCTTGACATCCTTGTATCCCTGTGCAACTTCCTGTGCGGAAAGCGGTGTTCCACAACGCGGGCAGTAAGGAACGATCTTAAATCCTTTGTAAAGGAGTCCCTTATCCCAGATCTGCTTCAGAGCCCACCATTCAGACTCGATAAAATTGTTATCATATGTTACATATGGGTGCTCCATGTCAGCCCAAAATCCAACTGTACCAGAGAAATCCTCCCACATTCCTTTGTATTTCCATACACTCTCTTTACATTTCTTGATAAATGGTTCAAGACCATATTTCTCAATCTGATCTTTTCCATCAAGACCAAGAAGCTTCTCAACTTCAAGCTCTACCGGAAGACCATGTGTATCCCATCCGGCCTTTCTTGGAACCATATATCCTTTCATTGTACGGTATCTTGGGATCATATCCTTGATAACACGAGTTAAAACGTGTCCGATATGCGGTTTACCATTTGCTGTCGGAGGTCCATCATAGAAAATATAATCCGGGCACCCTTCTTTTTCATCCATACTTTTCTGGAAGATTTCATTATCATCCCAGAACTTTTCAACTTCTTTTTCACGGCTGACAAAATTCATGTCAGTTGAAACTTTCTTATACATGTTCTTATCCTTTCCTGAGTTTATTTTATGATTCTTAAAAAAAGAAAGGCTTCCGTCCTGTAATAGGACGAAAGCCTGAACTTCTCTCGTTAAACCACCTGTTACATCATACTTAGGTCTGATTTCTGACCTGCATATGGTATCCTTTAACGCCGGACACGCGTCAGTCCTTACTCTCTCTTTCTGCAGAAACCTCTTTTCTGCATCTGTTTCAGGAACTGCTGCTCTGGAGTGATCTTCAAAAATCTCTTACTTGCACCGAACTCCCACCATCTCCGGCTCGCTGTAACGTTCGGATAAATCCTACTGTCTCCGTCATCGCTTTACCTGTGAACTTCTACACACGGCTTATTATAAAGAGATTCTTGGCTCTAGTCAAGGTTTATTATGATAAAAAAAGTGCGAAAAAACGTTGTTTTCAGCGTTCTTTCGCAAATTTCTGTTTTCTTATCTGCGGCGTTTCTTCTTTCTTTTCACATTACCACTCTTTGCATTTCTTCTTTTTCCTTTTTTTCTTCTGCGACGTCTTATCTGCTTCCGGTAATTCGCAAGTACAACAATGATGATCAATAAAATCACAACTGCAATTACAACTCCGATCACAATTTTCATAAACTTTGAAATCCCGGTTACGACAGTTGAAGTTGTCTTATCTTTCTTTTTTCCCAAAACAGCTGCACTGCTTTCCTCTGTTTTTTCTATCGCAGCTTTCACACTGCCTACTTCCTGCCCTTTATAAGTAAATGTTACTGTTCCGGATCCATCCTTGTTGCTGTCTTCCTTCACTTCTGCTTTCACATCAGAAAATTGTGCACTCTTCGGAAGTACGATATAAGCATCTTCATCTTCATAAGACTTCACACCTTCCGGAAGCTTCTGATCCTTCAAAGATATTTTCGAAAAATTACTGTAAGCATAATCAAACATCGCACGAGTATCTATATAAGCATCATTTCCAAAATCATAAAGTACAACCGCAACAAGCTGCATATCTCCGTTATCTGCCATTGTCACAAGCGTTGTTCTTGCCTGATCTGTGTAGCCGGTCTTACCGCCCTTGCAGTATTCATAATAATTATCATTCTGTGGCCAGAGCATCTTGTGCTTCTGCTGAAAAGTACGTTCTTCATTCACCAGATTCGTTACCGGAATCGTATGGCTTAACGATTGGGAAATTGTCCGGAACGCTTCCTTCTGATAAACTGCTGCACCAATTCTTGCCATATCATGCGCCGTTGTATAATGTTGTTCATCATGAAGTCCGTTCGCATTCGTCCAGTGTGAACCTGTACATCCAAGTTTTTCTGACTCATCATTCATCGCCTGAATAAATGTGTCATAACCTCCGCCCATCTTCTTGCCAACACTCTCAGCTACTGCATAAGAGACCTCATTTGCCGATGCCAGCAGAACGGCATAGAGCGCATCTTCCATACTGATCTGCTCCCCCGGCGTCATGCCGATATGGGCATCGCCATATTCCAGAAAGGAGATGCTGTCCTGGGAAAATTCTACCGTATCTGTAAGCTCTGCATTGTCCAACGCAACCAATGTTGTCAAAAGTTTCGTAATACTCGCCGGATAATGCTTCTTTTCAATCTGCTTGCTATATAAAACCGCCCCACTATTCATATCCATAACGATTGCGGAATCCGCATAAGTTGCCGGTCCCTGTGGCCAGTTCTCCACACTGTTTGAATCTGGTGCGATCGCATAACAGTTCTGACGCTGTGTCTCCCTGTCTTCTTCCTCTGTCTGAGTTGAATCTGTTGTGGCTGCCGCCGTTTCTTCCTCAGCAAATGTCTGTACTGACGGCATCAATATCATAGATACCGCCAGGAAAAGAGACAGACAGCACTTTCCGTATTTCTTAAAATTTATCATAAAGGAAATCCTCCGGTTGTTTGAATTCATAACGCAAAAATCCCCACAGACCTTTCATCTGTGGG
>OODK01000767.1_pt1 | contig 24092 bp, 19 predicted proteins | sample 1671371 | NCBI WGS metagenome assembly OODK01 (sample SAMN06348150, study PRJEB24527) | human gut metagenome | biome: human gut; feature: ankylosing spondylitis patient; material: feces | host: Homo sapiens | place: China | collected 2015-10 | reverse complement strand
TGTAATTCGCATATGGGATTGGATTCATGTCATTATCACTGTTGGCATCGCCCTTCGTGATAAAATTACCCATAGCCGCACTGTTGGATACCACACGATGAGTGACAATAGAACCATCCGCATCCGTTCCATAGAAAGCAATAACATCCTCTGTCTGGATCTCTTCCGGCTGGATATACTTCACATACACCAAACTGCCCGTCGGTATCGCCGGTTCCATACTGCCGCTGATCACTGTGTAAATCTCATAGCCGAAAGCTCTCGGAATCGTAATTGGAAGATATGTCGCCACAATGATGATTAATAAAAGAGTGCCCAGTACGCTGCATACTGCAGCCACCGGGCTTTTCTTCTGCCTGTTGCGTCTAGCCAAAATCAAATTCTCCTTTGTCAGCAGGCAGTACTGTTCTATTCCAAACAGTACTGCCTGCTGTTACTTGTCTTTCAATAATGTCTATCTTGAACGTTTCTTCAGATAAACAAACAATGCTACCAACGCTGCTACAGAAAGAATACCAACGGCTGCACCGCCTACCATCGGCAATGTATTGCTGCCGTCTTCTGCATCAATATTGGACTTTGGTGTTTCCTCGTCATCCAGGTCTACCAGTGTCTCCGGTACCTGATTATCCGGAATATCTGTCGTCTGGTTATCCTGATTATCGGCATCCTGACCGTTATTCTGATTGTCTGTCGTACCGCCTGCATTGGTATTGGCACCATTGGCCGTATTGCCGCCTGCCGCATTGTTCGCTGCGTTTGTACCATTCGCAGCTGTACCGGTTCCTGTACCTGTCGTACCGGTTGTACCCGTTCCCGTCGTACCCGTTGTACCCGTTCCCGTCGTGCCGGTTCCTGTTGTACCTGTACCGGTGGTTCCTGTTGTCGTTGTCGTCGTTGTTGGACCCGGAACAATGGTTGTCACAGTTGTTGTTGTCTCAACAATACGATCCGTCTCACCAGGCGTATAGGTGAATGTAAATACATTCTTGCTTTCATTATCGCTCAAAGTCTTGGTCAATGCAAGGGCCTGAGGGATATAATTCTCAATATACTTATAAGCAACCACCGGCTTATCACCGGCATTGCCATAAAATGTCTGGCTGTCGGCAAGGGTCTTGCCATTGGCATCCTGATAGTTCACTGTGTAAGCCACCATATCGCCTTTGATGCCATATGCAACAACGTAATCCACATCGCCGTCCACCTCGATCGTCGGTGTAGCAAGGGCTTCTTCATTGTCACGTCCGCTGAGACGGAAGCCTTTAACATAATACTTATCATCCGTTACCTTGACGCTGTTGATGTCCAGGATAACCTGTGAACCAAGGGAAAGACCTGTAATCTCTTTCTGTTTCTGTCCGTCAATCGTGCCTTTATTGCCCGCATATACCGTTACTTTGTAGGTATATGTATCTGCCGCCATAACGCTGAACGCAGAACCAACCGTCAGCACTGCTGCTGCAAGAAGAGATACAAATAATTTTTTATATTTTTTCATCTTAGTTCTCTCCTTCCCTGTGCTGTCTTGTTTTTCTGGAATTGTTCAAAAGGATAATGCCTGCGATCAGGAAGATCAGACCGCCTACAAGACCGATCACCGAATACATCAGCAAGTTGGATGTATCACCGGTCTTAACGGCTTTTCTGGATGTCGTCAGATTGTTCTTCTGAGGCACCTTCTTCTCAATCACTGTGTTCTTCTCAATGGTCTTGCCCTCTTTGACCTTCTCAACTGCGAAAGTCATACGAAGCTTCGCCAGTGTCTGCTGGTAGCCGTTATTACCTGTCTCGCCTTCCACGCCGACTTTCAGGTAAACAGTACCGCTTTCACCCTTGGCCAGTCTGCCAAGATAGAAATATTCATCCAGTGAGGCATCCGCCTGTTTCAGACCTTCACCGGCTGTGGAACTGCCTTCGCCGCCCACTGTGCTGCTGTCATATAAAACTGTTTCTTTATTCTTGCTGTCCACATAGGTCAGACGGTATTCATAAGCCGCGCCTGATGCGGAATCCTGTGCATCCTCCAGTGTCTGAAGGACTTCATTGGTCATATACCAGTCTGTATTGCTGCTGTCCTGATTCGTCAGCTGAACATGCAGTGTAATGCTGTCACCCGGCTGGATCTCAGACATAGAATCCGTCACATCTTCATCCTTGAAATTACTGTTCAGCTTGCTGCCGTCAAATGTTGCCTGCCATCCGTCAGCGCCCTGATAATCTCTGGCAAATGCTGTAAGGGGTGCCCCAACTGCCAGAATCGCTGCCATCATGAGGCACAAAATCTTCTTCTTCATACTCTGTACCTCCTATTATAAACCAATGCTGGATTCATCATCGGATACACTGACATCCACGCCCCAGGCACTCTTGATAGCCGCTTTGGCATTGTGAGTCTGAACCGCATCAACTTCTGCATCCAGATTGAAAGAATAACCGTCGTATTTGTACTGATAAGTAACGGTGGAACCATCTGTCACCTTGTTCACCTGCTGTGCCACGGACTCATCGATACGGATCGTATCGGAAAGTCCCGGTGTGGTCTCTCCCGGTGCCAGTGCCTTTGTGTAATAAAGCACCATACGTTCCGGTGTGGACTGATCCTCGGCAACCACCCATCCGCTGTTCTCCGGAACATTCAGCTCAATGAGATCCGGTGAAAGCTCTGCATTCTTCCTGCCCTCTTTGTCCTTCCAGCTCTTTGTGATAATGACTCTGACAAATGTATCAATATCGCCGCTGTTAGTCACGCTGATGGCTTCATCATACTGTTTGCCCGGTGTAAACTTCTCCTTCTCACCAAGCATATTGGCCAGAAGCTTGCCCTCTGTATTGCCGCTCCACTCATTGCCGGAAACATAATCTCTGCTGCTGACAACCTGGCCGTTCTCCACCAGAGAAACACCGATATGCTTCAGATTCATCTGTGCGGAATAGTTCTCACTGTAGTAAGTCAGCGCCGCTCTTGTGCTGCCCACTGTACTGCCAAGCAAAAGTACTGCCGCTGCTCCCAGAAGCAGGGCAACTTTTTTCGGAAATAAAATCTTATTCTTCTTCATGATAGCCCTCCTTCTATTCTGCTGTATCTGCTGTGATCACATTGTTCCAGTCTGCATAAGCGGTTCCGTCTGCTTTGTAAAGCACCGGTGTACACTCTTCCACAACAATGACATTGAATTCTGCCGGTGCATCCTCACTGTCTGTTGCCGGGAACGTGTAGCTGACATTCAGCTTCGTTGCTGTTGTCTCACCTGCCGGAAGGATCTGGTCGTAATACCAGAAACCATCGCCGCCGTCTGTCCATCCTGAATCCTCCGGCTGATAACTCAGCGTGATATCAGATGGCGCAAAGGCTCTCACACGGACAAAACAATCATAATCGCCTGTATTCTCAACTGAAACATGTTTGCCTCTGCTGTCCACTTCTTCATGCGGGATTGTCTGTGTAAATCCCATATTCATCTGAACAGAACCGCTGGCAGTTGAATAGGTGGTGAAATAAGCCATCGCACCGCCCACCTTCAGGGTACCCACAAGAACAAGCGCTGTCACTGCCATCATCAAAAACGGCTTCTTCAATTGCTTTTTCATTTATCGTTCCCCCTTCCTAGTCTGTGCTGACATTATCGCCAGTGTACTGATACTGTTTATTTTCATCAAGTTTGAAATTATTCTTCACGCCGTAACCGCCGTTTGGACGGCCATCGTGTGCATTCTCAAATGAAACGCGGACCGCTTCATCTGCAAAAATCGTCACATCATCCGGATCATCAGAAACCTGTGTGTAGCTTGCGCCGCTGTAAGTCTCTCTGACTCTGACTGATGCACCTGCCGGAATCTGATCAATGGTCAGCTGCTGTGATTCCTCACCGGCTCCCATAGTCATCGCTTCAACTCTGCTCTCTGTCTTACCCTCCAGGGTCGTAATATCAATCTGGAAAACAAATGTTGCCTGAGCACCGGATGTGGCATTGAAATCTCTCAACGTCTTGTCGATCACCAGAGAACCATATCTCGGTGTCTGTTCCGGCTTGAGAACTACTTCTGACAATTCGTATACCCATTCATCATCACCTGTCTGATAATAATAATTATTCGGCAGGGAAATCAGATACGGTGTAAATGTGTACTCATAATTCGTTGTCTGTGCCTTATCCGCCAGCACCAGGTAAAGTCCTGTGGCCAGATCCTCAGCCTTTCCCTCACCATCTGCCAGTGAAACCTCTGCTGTCGGCTTCGTACTGTCTGTCACCATACCAGCCGCCTCTGTGGCCCGCTTCAGCCATTCATCTGCGGATGTACTATCGGATGCATCCAGCGCAGAAACGTCCAGCTGTGCAAAATCTCCGGATGCGGTGTAATCTCCGACTTCACTGATATCCGCCACCTTATACAGCTTCACATCCACCGTTGTTGTACCCAGATCTGCACTGACCTTGTCATCACCGCCGGTCTTAAAATCTATGGAGCAATCCTTTTTGCCGGTGTCCACCATATTCGCCGCATTTGCTTTCGGCAGAACCGCAAATGCTGATAACGTAAGGGCACATGCGATCAATAATGCGCAGCTCTTTTTTATACTCTTTTTCATCATCGCTTCATAACCTCCCTCTTCAAATCCAGATTACTCTTTAGGTTGTTTATTTTTCTTCTTTTTTGATAAATATCTCAAAAGCAGGATTACCAGTAAGGTGACGGCCAGACCAAGAATTGTATAGATCATATAGTAATTCTTAATCGATTCGACCATGGACTCGGAAATCGTTGCCTCCTTGTCCTCCTCACCGTTGTAAGCCACTCTCGTTCCCCTGACAAGGAGTCTGTGGGAATTGACACCATACGGTGTACAGGTAAATAATGTGACCTGATCTTTGCCTTCCTCAATCTTCAATGCATTCTCCAGTGTCTCATGATCATCCTTATCCACCATCGGCAGAATCTGATCCACTTCGTAGGCCAGGATCTGATCTAACACATGGATATAAAACTTATCACCATTTCTCAACTGGTCAATATCGGTAAATAGCTTGGCACTGGGAAGTCCTCTGTGAGCAGCTACCACGCAGTGGGTACTCTCACCGCCAATCGGAAGCTTCGTACCGTTTAAATGGCCCACACCTGTCTGCAGCACATCATCGGCTGTCCCGTGATATATCGCCAGTTTGATATTGATCTTCGGAATAGAAAGATAACCCATGATGCCGTCTCCGGCTTCATTCAATATCTTCCAGTATTCCGTACTCTGTAAATCTGTTGTACTCTCGCCAAACACATCACTGTATAGGTTGTTCTGGGTGATTGTCGCATTGAAGGCTTCGGCCCTTTCCCACTCTTGTGTAAAGTCCTCAGGTGTCATATCCTGCACGACACTCTGATAGTTGCTGATCAGCTGACTCTGTCTGTAAGTGTTCCATTGATTGGATACCGTCGGATAGACCAGAATGCCAAATCCCACCAGAAACAATAGCCCAAACAGGATGGCGGAAATCTTCTTCTTCATGAGCTTCTACTCCTTCTCCTCAGTCTCCGTATCGGCATCCCCGGTCACTGCCCTGTCTTGGACTGCCGGTGCCTCCTGTTCGTCTGTCGCCTGTTCGGCACGGCGCTTCTTTAACTTCTGTTCTTTCTTATATAATACCACAATAAATGCTACCGTCACAAGTAATCCTACGATTACCCACAACAAATAATTGGTGTGTATGCTGATACCGCTGAAAAGCGTCTTCTCTGCTTCGACTTCCTGCTCCACATATTCCACACGGTGTCCTCTGACAAGCAATCGCTCCGTGTTAACACCATACGGTGTACAGGTGAGCAGTGTCACCAGATCTTTGCCTTCTTCCACTGCCAACCCGGAAGTCTCCTCCGGTTTGACCACTGAAATCTTATCCACCTCGTAACACAACGTCTCATTTAAAACATGGATCAGGAAATGGTCGCCCTCTTCCAGTTTGTCAAGATCTGTGAAAAGGGATGCACTCGGCAGGCCTCTGTGAGCTGAAATAACTGCATGGGTGCTGGCTCCGCCTACCGGAAGGGAACTTCCTTCCAGATGTCCGGCTGCCACCTGCAAGACATCTTCCCTGGTGGTATGGTAGATTGGAAGCTTGATATCAATCTTCGGAATCTCCACGATACCCATAATACCGTCACCTGCAATGTTCAGACAATCCATGTAGGCTTTGTCTTCCCCTTCCGTCGCCTCTGCAATGGCAAAGGAGTCTGGCAGGATGCTCGGTAATAATGCTTCATTGTATGCCCTTGCTTTTTCAAGCTCCGCTGCATAATTAATCTCACCTGCGGCATCTTCAGCAGAAACAATAGAATCATAATCACTGATCAGCTGTTTCTGTCTGTAGTTGTTCCACTGATTCGCTACAAATGGATACAGCAGCAAGGACAAACCGGCTAAAAATATAATGACTATTAAAATTTTGTACGTTTTCTTCTTCATCCGGGTTCTCCTTATTGTTGTATACGTATCTGTCTCTCCTAAAGAGATGGGTTAAAAGGTTTCTGAAAAAATGCCTTTAATCTGATAAATTCCGGGGCGGGTAACGCCCCGGAATTCACCAAAAGACTTATTTATGACTTATCTGTTTTCTTTTCTGCGGCTAGCGAAGAATAAACCTGCTGCTGCGATCATGATACCACAACCAACGATTGTGAAGATAGTTGTACCGATACCACCAGTTGCTGGAAGAGCGGAAAGCTTTGTATCACTCATACTAGCTGTACCTGTTGTAGCATCTGCTGTCTGGTTTGCACCCCATCTTACAATAGAATCATCATCATTAATAGAATAACCATTTGGTGCTACAACTTCTTCAAAATAGTAATCTGTATAAGTAGAATCAAGACCTCTTACAACAGCTTCACCATTTGAATCTGTCACAATCAGATTACCCTCTGCTTTTGCAACAGCCTCATTATTTGTCCAACCAGTAACTACATATTCATTATTAGTCTTTGCAGTATCTTTTGATACTAATGCATATTTCTTAACAGATTCTTTAGTTCCATCTTCTTTTTCAATTGTTTCTGTTCTGTATAAAACGAATTTTGCATCTGCTAATTTTGCACTATTTTCGCCTGTTTTTGTTAATGTTACTTTGCCTGTATATAATGTATCTACAGCTGGTACAAAGTTATGAGAGCCATCGCCTGGAACAACTTCATTTCTTACGACCTCAGATGTTACTTTTGCCTGATATTTAAGAACTACATCTTTATTTGCATTATTTCTATCAGCAGCAACATCACTTAAATCAAGAACAATCTGTTTCTTACCATTGTTTGTTGTTACTGCAACATACTTTGTTGTGGTGTTTGTGCCGATTGTAACTGTTACTGCCACTTTACCCTCTGCATTTGTTACATACTCAGCGCCTTCAATTGTATCTGTGATTGTATATGTAACTTTGTCTACATCATCAGCAATATAAGGTACATTTGTTCTTACTGTATATTCAACAATACTATCGATTTCTACAACGCCATTGTCATTATTGTTAGTTTTTTCAATTTTGATTGTTGTTTTCTTAGCATTAACTGTAACGTCAACTAAGTCCTTAGGAACACCTGTTGTTCTATCATAGTTATCAAATTTAACATATGCTGCCATTGGGCTGTATACATAATTTGCTGTATCTGTTGTTGTCGCTTTAATAGCATAGATACCTGCTGAATTTGCAGTAATTGTATTTCCTGTAGCATCTGTATAAGTTAAATCATCCTGAACATGTTCCATAGCATCCTGAAAATCTGCTGTTGTTGCAGTAATTGTACCTTCCGGAACATCTGCCTGAACATCTGCCAGCTTAATCAGACTCCAAAGGATCTGCTGATCTGTTAAACTTGCAAACTTTGTAACTTTCTTGAAAGATGCTGCAGCATTATTTGTAAACTCCCAGCCAGTTTCTGTTGATGTATTTGGCTGTACAATCTGTACATAATGTAATGTTGCTTTTGCATCAAGATTATTAACTGTAATAGTTGCTGAGTCTGTATCAGCAAAACTTGTGATGCCCATTGCTAATACCATGACAAGTGATAACATCACTGCAAATAATTTCTTTAATTTCTTCATAATATTCTCCTTTTCTCTCTTAGATATTATTTGGTTGACATGTTCCATCGGTTTTATCCTGGCAGTCCAGGGACTGCTGGTTTAAAGTTCATCCCTCTATTTCACCAGCACCTCCCTGCACTTGTTTTTATAAATAATCCAGGCCGCTGCCATCATGAGCAACATACCACAGATTGAGAACCAGTAAATACCGGAGCCACCGGAATTTGGAAGGTTGTAAATCACTGCATTTTCGATAAGAATCTGATATTTTCCATCCTTCAATGTAGGTGTAACATTTTCACCATTCAGTTGAACCGTTTTCAATGCTCCTGTCTTTGTAATCTGCAATGTATAAGTATTGCTTGAAAGTGTATATCCTGTCGGAGCTTTGATTTCCTTCAGTTTATATGTTCCTGTCGGAAGTTTATCTGTTTTCTCACCAGATACATCATTGTTCTGATATTTCTGATACCATTCAACGATACCTGCATCTCCTGACTTACCGTAATACTTAACATTTGCATCTGTTGTAGACTGCAGTTCAAAGATTGCACCTGCTAATCTTACATCATGACTGCTTGCGCTGACTTTGATGATCTGCCAATTACTGTAAACCGGTTCATTTGTGAAGATTGCTTTGCCAAGTGTACCGCCATCTTTCGAGTTATAAGTATAATTCTCAATAACATCTTTATTTGGTGAAACTCTGCTGTTGCCTAATACAAAAGTGACTTTCGCATTATCAGTAGAATTCTGACAGTTTGTTACTGTATTATCTGATACTGCGCTATCAAGCATATATCCTGTCTGTTCAACCTCTTCTACGGTATAAGTGCCGCGTGCCAGATTTGTAAGTGCTGTTAAAGCAGCTTCATCTGTAACAGTTGCTTCTGTTGCATTAGCTCTTACAGTAACAGGAACTCTTGCCACCTCGTTACCTTCTGCATTCTTTACAACAAATGTAAATGTTTTATCTTCAGTTGCCGGAGTTTCTAACTTCTTCACAATCTGAATTGTTCCTGAAATTACATGAATCTGATAAATTCCATAAGTTCTTTCAGGTGTTGTGTCCGTTGCTTTCTTGACTGCTTCAACTTCATGCGTTTTATCATCACCGGCACTATACATTTTATCTTTATTATTTACTCTTAATGTAGTATTTTTATTACTCTCAGCGGTAGGTTCTCCTGCATAATACGTTACCTTCAAATAATAAGTCGTATCATTAATGACTGCTGTACCAACAACCTTTGATGTTGTGGCTGTTTTTTCATTAAAGTTTCCCTTATTATCCTTTAATGCATCTGCTGTGTACCATTTTGCATCGAACTGATCTTCAGATACACTATACTTATTTACGTTATCCGTGTATTTATCAACCATTTCTCCAAGTACTGTCTTAGCTGGTGGAACACTATCGCCTTTGTAAATTGTGATTTCTTTGTCTTTCAGTGTCAGTTCTGCTTTGACATTGACCTTTGGTTGTGGAAGCGTCAGTTCACCATAGGATGTAATAATCTTGGAGTCCGGTGATATATTTGTCGGAACGTTGTTGCCGCCAATATAATCATCTTTTGCCTGAACGGAGATTTTTTTATGCCATCCTTGTGTATTGCCTTCTTTGTGCTTGATTGTCTGTTCAGTCCATTTGATGTACTGCTTACCATTTTCATAGTAAACCGTTCCACCATTTGCCAATGTAACTCTAGCATCTTTTTTATCCTTCAGGTATTCCTCTGTAATCTGATTACCAGTATCATCGAGAATAACAAATCTTGAATCAATCACATCTACAACTGTTGCATCATTGATATCACAATTCTGTGTAATCGTTGACTGAATCGTTTTGAAAATCTCAGCTAACTTAGATGCATCATCTGCAACCATTGCACATCCCGGTGAAGCAATTCCCGGATAAGTTTTTCCGCCATATTCACCGCCGGCCAGGAATGTCTTAGTCTTGTCATTCAAAGCAAAACCTATGGTGTAGACCTTTACACCCATTTCTTTTAAGTCTTTCGCTTGTCTCTCTGCATTTCTCTGTGCTGCTTTATCCCAATCACTTCCACCGCCGGTTGGTTCACCATCGGTAAAAAGAATCACATACTTCGGAAGAGTATCTCCATTATTTGCCGCTGCTTTCAATTTATTATAAGCATCTTGTAAACCAACTGCTGGATCTGTACCACCATTCGCGCTCAAATCATTAATAAAACTAATGAGTGTATCTTTATTAGTGTCTACTGCTGCAAGTGGTTTATTATCTCCATGATTGCCATAACCTTTGGAACTGAATACAGATATTCCCACATTACTTGTCGGGGAAGTTGTTGCTGTGTCTGTAATAAACTGAGTAGCTGCACTCTTTAAGGCATCTAATCTGGTAGAATAAGTATAAATATCACCATTTAACTTTTCTAAGTAATATCCGCTTACTATCCATCCACTATACCGACGACTGTATGACACTTTATAATAACTACCATTATTTTTTAAATAGTAAGTTTTATTTGTGTCCATACGACTTCTTGTCGTACTGTCATTTGCGCCAAAATAAGTGTAGATATTCTCACCCATTGAGCCAGAAGTATCCAGTACCAGCATAACATCTGCTACACCACCGCTCTCCTGAGTTGTGGAAGTTGTTAACTTGGAAGAAGCTGTAATATCAATATCATACTTACGATTTTCCCAGTCCGTTACTTTTGCCGTCTTATCGTAATCAACTAATAATTTTGCCTGTTCTTCCTGAGACAGATTGATAATCTTATAAGTACTACCGTCTGTCTTGGCAACTTCTGTTGTACCATCGGATTCATACAGCTTTGCTGTAGCTGTTGTGCCTTCTACTGTAACAATAACCTTCCAAGGCGTATTAGATGCTGCATATCCATTTGGAGCAACTTTCTCTGTCAGCGTATATGTACCTTCAACAAGATTATCAAATGTTACATTACCAGCTGTATCCGAAATAACTTCCCGTTCTGTACCTGTCTCATCATTCTTCAATACAAATTTTGCACCTGGCAAACCTTCACTCTTTGTATTCATCTTTAAAAATGACAGCTGAGCCACAGGTGTATTCTCGATATTAATCACTCGGGCATTCGGCAGTGTAAAATCCATCTCACAATTCGATTTACCTGCACCACGTTCCATATACAATACCGTAATTCGATGTTCTTTATTCTTCTCTGCTTCTGTTGTTGGTCTTTTACCATTCTCATAGCCAAGGTCTTCCCAGAGATCTGTGCTACCTTCAAGTGCGTCATGAATACCACCAACATCAATGACTACTCTACCATCCAGGAGTACCCATAAGTCATCGTCTCCTTTGAACTTATAGTTCAGGTCACCAACATAGTCACCTAACGTGAATGTTACATCATAACGCATACCGAAATAAAATTTCTCGTAACCCAGTGGCCAGAAACCTTCTCCAGAATGTGCCCTTTCTTCATTCGGTTTAATGACATTTGTCAACGTGTAAGAATTACCTGTACGGCTAAACTCCAGATCATAATTCTCATATATCGTTTTACCATCTTCTTCACCTGTATTATCTTTCGTGAAAAATCCAGGCTGATCGCAACTCCATAAGACAGTACTGTAATCCTCTGACAAACCGGTTACAAGCCCAGTGGTTTTATTTCCATGGTTATAATCATTTGCCCACTGACCATTCGTTCCTTTCGGATTGTCATATTCTAGCTTATTTTCACTTGCTAATCCCATCGTCAAACGAGGAATCTGGCCTGTTTTATCTGAATAATGGTCGTTACGATTAATACCTCTATCTTTACTATAAATATTATCATAATCCCATAATGTCATATCACCTGTTGTGGTGCCAGTATTCGGAGTGTAGTAAATACGATAGGTTGTATTTGATGCAGCGACAATATTAGAGATATCTGTTAACTCAGTTTCAACATCATTATTATTGGCATTCTTTGTAATCACAGACACTTTTACTACATCATAGTTACCACTCTTTGCATAATTGTTAATCTTACTTCCTACAACAAGTGGAATTGTCTCGTCTGAATAGAGCTTATTATGACTTGTATTATCATAGTGCTGTAAGGTAACATTAATATTCGCCTGACCCTTATTGATGATAACATAGGTTGAAAAATGCGGTGCTTCGAATACAACCTTTCCTTCCGTATCTACCGCGCCATCCATATCTTCTACATTGTCCTTGTCATCGACATGATAGACAGCTGTCTCGTCATCAGAAGTAATCTCCGGTGAATCTACACTGACCTGAACAGGTGTTAACGGCTGCACTTCCTGACCCTCTACCATAAACTTAATATCATATGCCAGAAGATTCTGTATTGAAGCGCCTTCATCTGCCACCTGTTCAGCAACAGCATTTTCAATAAGTTCCTTACCATTACCAGCAGTGATCTCATTGACTGTCAGCTGCGCATTTTCCGGCAATGCGTCCTTTGTGCCTGTTACTTTAACAGTTGCATTTCCAACCTGTGCAGTCCAAACCTTCTCAGCTGCTGTCTCTGCTGTCTCAGCCGCCTGTGTCTCAGCTGCCGTCTCTGTATGTGCTTCCGTTGCCGCTTCGGTATGAGCCTCTGTCTGCTGAGTATCTGCTGCAGGTGCTTCTGTCTCCTCTGCAACGGATGTCTCTTCCTGAACTTCTGCCTGAGTCTCCGGTGCCTCATAGGAAACCGCTTCTGTCGTCGGCTCTTCTGAATAATTCTGAACTTCTGTCTCTGAATCTGCTGCAGAGATATCTGCGGAAACAGAGGTTACACTGCCAAGCATCAATGCTACACACAGCAACAAGGCTGTCAATCGTCTATGCTTCTTATTATTAAACTTACTCAACATCATTTCCTCCTTCCATTTCCTGCTCTTTCTCAACAGCGTCATCTATCAGTTTGATGAGTTCCAGTGCACTTCTGAAGTACTGTTCACGCTGTCCTTCAATCCATGTCACTTTCCCTTGCCATGTTGCATGCTCATGATCCATAATCTTGACCAGAAATGTATCTGCTTTCTTCGCTCTTCCTTTCATGACAGTACCTTCATCGTCCTTTCTGGATTACTCCGTTATTGTAGTTTTATTATAGCGAATCACCCATTACGCCAACCATTACAAAACTACATTTTTTGCAGTTTTTTTAATTTTCCCTTAATGCATTTTTCCGACATATTTCAATGATTATTTCATTATTCGACATTGTGACGATTATATTTTGTGTAATGTTCGGCCGATCCGTCATCTCAACCATTATATGCGGGTGCATGACGTAATATTCCTGAAATCATCCTAATTCTATCTGTCTTTTTTACATCCGGAAAATTGCCCTGTTTCCCCTTCTGAACACAAAAAGAGGCGCATCCTTTAATCGATCCGGATGTCCGCCTCCTTGTCGTTTTGTCATGTCGAAGAAGATTTAGTAAACCCTCTGCTTATCAATGTCTGTTATTACATTCGTTCTGTTGGCTTTATTACTGTATCGCCTGATTAATAATCTTGAAAAGTTCCAATTCACTGAAGAATTTCCACTCTTGATCGCCTTCTACCCATTTGACCATGCCCTGCCAGGTTGACCGCTGACGATACTGCACGTACAGCAACATCGTCCCCTTTTTGCCGCGCTCCTTCTCAAGCTCTTCTGCTGATTTCTTCTTCTCAGGCGGCTGTACCGTCTTCTGGCTCTTTTCTGTAAATGTCCGCATCTGTGTCGATGCCTGCGGAAACTTAATCTGGTCAAATAGATTCTCTGCCAGCTCAATCAGATGAGCCACATTTGAGAAAGGACAGGCTTCTTCGCTGTAGCAATGATACAGACGCCCTGACAATTCACCATTCCGAATCTCATCCACGCAAATACTGATCAGATTGGGAGAACGCTGGAAATTCTGCTGTCTTACTATTTGTCCCATGTTTTGCCCCATTTCCATTTATTCTCATTATCTTCACTATTAAATCCGCTGTCCGCCACGGATGATACCGCATACTCCAGATACTTACTCCAGGTCTTATGCTCTCTTGAAAAATACTTCTGGATTCTCTCAAAAATCAGACTGCAGTTCTCTCTGTTGGTTCCCACCAGGAGCAGCAAATACTGTGACTTACTGTACCGTGTATAAGAATCACCTCTTCTCAGGCAATGCGCCAATGTGTCCTGCAGCTCCTTGCCCATCATATCCAGCCGTTCCTCATTCTTCATCGGCTGCCCTTTGCCGTTGGTAATACTGCAGAGCATCAGATAAACGGACTGACCGTTGCGCTCTACGATTCTGGCCAGTAAGCGGTATGTATCACGGAACCCCGGAAGGCTGCAGAAATAAGCCCCGCTGCCCTTGTCCGTCTCCTTAAGACGCTTCTCCATCTCCGGCAGCGACTGGGTCTTGAAGTTCATCCGCCCGTTCATCTGCTCAAAAAGCTTCATCATTCGTTCTGACGGATACACTCCCAACTCATCAACAAACATCTTGGCCGTATTCTCATACTCCTTCAGAGCCTCATCGTATTTCTTCATGCGCATGAGGCAGTCGATCTGAATAGCCTGCCACTCATCGAAGGGATACATTCTGCAGGCCGGTTCACAGACTTCAATGGCTGTCTCATATTCGCCTCTGTCCATCAGTAATTCGCACAATGTATTCAATGCATTTGTATATTTCTCTTTGTAATTAGAATTCTTCGCCAGGACCACACCGTCACAGATAAAATCCGGAAGATAATCCCCGCCGTATAACTGACAGGCCTTCTTCAGCAGATCGATCTTCTCTTCGGCATTCTCTGTCTCATCTGCCTGGTCGCACAGTGACACAAACCCGTCTGCATCCAGCACCACTTCCATCGGTGCAGCAAAGGAATACATGCCGCTCTTGATCTGTATATAATCATACTGAGGAAGCCCCGCCGTCACCAGCATCTTCTTCAGGCGAAATGTAGTCACGCGCAGATTATTCGCAGCATCCGTGATATCTTCATTCCCATACAGCATATCCAATAATCGCTCTCTGGAAACAGTACGTCCCTCGCTGCATACCAGAATCTGCAAAAGCTTCACTGCCTTTGTCGATTTCCCACTGCCAATCGAAATCGTTTTCTCTCCATATCTCATCGAAAAGCCACCCAGGGCCTTTATCTCCAATATCGGCAAATTGTCTTTCATACGCGCCACACTCCTCTGATCTCTTCATACAATCTATAACGCACGGTATTCCGCCATCTCCGTATCAGCTTATCCCCTACATTCATAACAAAATGATAACCCTTTTCTAAGGTCTTTGTCAATATTTGTACAGTTAAAATGTACCTAAAACCGCTCGACTTTCTGACTATTTTTGTCGATTTTTAACGTCGAATTGTCGAACATTGTCGAACATTGATATTTGTTCTTGTCTTCTTGGTGATTTAAAATAAAGGTAACTGTTCAGAGCTAACCTCCAAAATGCTACGCATTTCGTCGGTGTGGCGTATCCGCCAAATAAAATTTCAAAAACAGTCTTAAAAATGCAAGCATTTTATACCTGTTTTTTGAAATTTTGCTTGGCTCTGAACAGTTACAAATAAAGACAGTCAACGTTGATCTGATGAACATTGTGTATTTTTTATTGCTTACAGCTACTCTCTTGAGTATAATAAAAGGGGAATCGACGATATATGAACACAGCCATTACAAATAGAATCACTGCCGCCAACGATAAGGCGCAGTATGACGAATACGCCAAGCAGCTGATCGCACAGAAGATTATATTAGCCCATATACTTGCCAAAACAGTCGATGAATTCAGAGATATGAAGCCAGAAGATATTGTTGCCCACATCGAAGGCGATCCCAAGGTAGGCATCGTCCCCGTTGACCCCGGTATGACGAATGCATCCAGACCCGCTGACGCAAGTACCCCCTATGTATCTGACCATCGGCTCGCCGGTCTGAATACCGAACACAGCGAGATCAATGAAGGCATGATTCGGTTTGATATCATTTTTTATGTACGTATGCGAGACGGTCTGGCACAGATTATTATTAATATCGAGATTCAGAAGAATTCACCGGAGAAGTACCAGCTTCTTAACAGAGCGATTTTCTATGTCAGCCGCATGGTTTCCTCTCAGAAGGAACGTGACTTTGACAAGCAGAATTTTGATGACATGAAGCGTGTTTTCAGCATCTGGTTGTGTATGAACATGCCGTCCAACAGCATGAGCTATGTCCACCTCACCAAGGAAGACATTCTCGAACATTATAACTGGAACGGTCATCTCGACTTATTGAACATTGTCTTGCTCGGCATTGGCCGCGAATTGCCGCCTCAGGAAGAGCAGTATGAATTACATCGCCTGATCGGCACCTTGTTATCTGCAGAATTGACCGTAACACAGAAACTTGCAATCATAGAAACCGAATACCATATTCCATTAAGCGTAGAGTTAGAGGAAGGAGTGAACGATATGTGTAATTTAGGTGAAGGCATTGAGGAAAGAGCCATTGAAAAAACAAAGAAAGAAGTTATTCTGGATATGTATCAAAATGGATGTAACTTAGAACTAATCGCTACAGTAACTAAGAAAAATATTTCTGAAATTGAAGAGATTATCAATAACTCCATTGTATCTTTACACTGATTATAATAAACACAAAGAAAGTAGTGAGCATGTTATGTCTAACTTAGGTGAATGGATCGAAGAAAAAGCTATTGAAAAAACTATCGAAAAAACCACAAAGGAACTTATTTTAAATATGCACAAATATGGTCTTTCATTAGAAAAAATTGCTGATATCGTCAAGAAAGACATTTCAGAAATTGAAGAGATTATCAATAACTCCATTGTTTCTTTACACTAATTATACAATAAAGAAAGGCAACTATATTATATTATGTCCAATTTAGGTGAAGGCATTGAAGAAAGAACCGCCGCAAGAGTTACTAAAGAAGTTACTAAAGAACTAAACGCCAAACACGCCAAACATGCCAAAGAACTTACAGAAAAGCTTGCCGAGAAAGACCGTATCATCTCTGCTTACCAATTATTAGCAAAGCATACACCAATCGCACAGATTGCCGCTGAGACCGGACTTTCTGAAGAAGCCATCCGCGCACTCTAAAGCACACTTAACCCTAATACAAATCCCTGCCAACTCAGTCTTTGGACTGCTTTGGCAGGGATTTTAATGATTTACGCGAGCAACGAGCCAAAGTCCGTGCTTGCACGAGACTTAGGCGACTGCCGCGATAACTTGAGAAACTCGCGGAGCGTGTTTCTCATAGTTGAATATTTATTTCACGAATACTTTCTTCAGATGCCAGATATCTCTTACATACTCTTCAATGGTTCTGTCAGAGGAGAACTTGCCGGAGCATGCTGTATTGAGAATGGCCATTCTGTTCCAAGCCTTGCTGTCTCTGTAAGCTTCATTGATCTTCGCACGTGCCTCGGCATAGGATCTGAAGTCTTTCAGAATGAAGTAAACATCCTGGTTGATCAGAGAATTGAACAGTTCACGGAAAGTCTCTGTATCGCCATTGGAATATGTGCCGTCCACCATCTGATCCATGACTCTGCGGATATCTGCATCCTGCTCATAGATCTCTCTCGGATTATAACCGCCGTTGGCTTCATAGCCCATAACTTCATCGGAGCTCATACCGAAGATAAAGGCATTCTCGCTGCCGACTTCTTCAACGATCTCCACGTTGGCGCCGTCCATTGTACCCAGTGTAATGGCACCGTTCAGCATGAATTTCATGTTGCCTGTACCGGAAGCTTCCTTGCTGGCAGTTGAAATCTGCTCAGAGACATTGCTGGCTGCAAAGATAATCTCTGCATTGGATACACAGTAGTTCTCAATGAAGACAACTTTCATCTTGTCATTGACAGCCGGATCATTGTTGATCACATCCGCAACAGAATTAATCAGTTTGATAGTCTGTTTGGCTGTCTTATAACCAGCTGCAGCCTTGGCACCGAAGATAAATGTTGTCGGATAGAACTTCATATCCGGATTGTCTTTCAGCTGATTGTACAGATACATAATGTGCATAATATTCATCAGCTGACGTTTATATTCGTGCAGACGTTTGACCTGTACATCAAAAATGGAATCCGGATTGATATCGATACCATTATGCTCTTTGATATATTTGGCCAGACGCAGCTTATTCTGGTACTTGATCTCCTGGAATTCCTTGCGGGCCCTGGAATCATCCGCCAACGGAGCCAGGCCTTTCAGCAATGGCAGATTCGTGATCCATTCGTCTGTACCAAGCTTATCTGTTACCCACTGTGCCAGCAGCGGATTCGCATGAAGCAGGAAACGTCTCTGAGTAATACCATTTGTCTTGTTGTTGAACTTCTCAGGCATCATCTCATAGAAATCATGCAGTTCTCTTTCTTCCAGAATCTGTGTATGCAGTCTGGCTACACCATTGACAGAGAAACCTGCAATGATCGCCATATTCGCCATACGCACCTGACCTTCATAGAGGATCGCCATATTGCGGATCTTGTCATACTGGTTCGGATACTTCTCTTCAACCTGGATCAGGAAACGACGGTTAATCTCTTCCACGATCTGATAAACTCTCGGCAGCAGACGCATAAACAGGTCAACCGGCCATTTTTCAAGGGCTTCAGCCATGATGGTGTGGTTCGTATAAGCACAGCATCTTGATGTGATATCCCATGCATCATCCCATTCCAGATTCTCCTCATCTACGAGGATGCGCATCAGTTCAGGCACAGTAACCGTCGGGTGGGTATCATTCAGCTGGAATACAACCTTATCCGGCAGCTGATGGATATCATCATGCGTCATCTTAAATTTCTTGATCACCTGCTGCAGGCTGGCTGATACGAAGAAATACTGCTGTTTCAGACGCAGTTCCTTACCGCTGTAATGATTATCATTCGGGTAAAGGACTTCCACAATACTCTTGGCCAGATTCTCCTGCTCAACCGCTTTCTGATAATCACCCTTGTCAAAGGAATCCAGATTGAACTGTACAAGAGGTTCTGCATCCCAGATTCTCAGGGAATTGACAATGCCGTTGTTGTATCCTACAACCGGCAGATCATAAGGTACAGCCATAACTGACTGATAGCCGTCCTGAACATACACATTGCGCCCAAGTTTCTCATTGTATTCAATTCTGACATAACCGCCGAATTTGATCTCCTGAGAATATTCCGGACGCTTAATCTCAAATGGATTGCCGTTCTTGAGCCAGTCATCCGGGATCTCTACCTGCTCACCGTTCACGATCTGCTGCTTGAACATACCGTATTTATAACGAATAGTACAGCCGTAAGCCGGATAATTCAATGTGGACAGGGATTCAATAAAGCAGGCCGCCAGACGACCAAGGCCGCCATTGCCAAGAGCCGCATCCGGCTCCTGGTCTTCCACGACATTGATATCCAGTCCCATCTCCTGCAGGACTTCTGCCACTTCCTTATAACAGCAGAGATTGATCAGATTGTTGCCCAGGGCACGGCCCATCAGGAACTCCATAGACAGATAATAAACGGTCTTGGCATCCTGTTTCTCGTATTCCTTGTGGGCATTCAGCCACTCGTCAATGATCATATCCTTTGATGCATAAGCCACCGCCTGGAAAATCTCCTGCTGGCTGGCTGTTTCAGGCGTCTTTCTGAACAGATACTTGATATTGTTCAGAATTTCCTTCTTAAATGCTTCTTTATCAAATGGTTCGAATACTCTCTTTTCACCAACTGCTGCTATATCACTCATTCAGGCATTCTCCTTTTCTACACCGATCACAACGGTTTCGCCGTTGATATTCCACTCTTTATTATACCCCTTGATTGTATCAAAGCAGATTTCATTTGCCAATACTTCATCTTTGATTTCGGCATTGTTGCTGTCAACCAGAGTTTTGATCTTATCATTTTGAGCAAAATAAACACGAATATGATCCATTACTTCGAATCCGGCTTCTTTACGCATGGTCTGGATCTTGGAAATGATCTCACGGACAAAGCCTTCTTCTACCAGTTCAGGTGTCAGATTGGTATCAAGGACAACGGTTGTCTCGTACTCTGTATCGGAAACATAACCCGGCAAGATCGGAAGAGCACACGTCTGTGCGGCATCGATCAGCAGATCTTCTTCCAAAAGTTCAACCTGATCGCCATCTGCATCAAATGTCAGTTTGCCTGTTGTCTTCAGTTCGTTCATGGCTGCGTTGCCGTCAACACTGCCAAGATACTGTCTGATAGCATTCAGTTTCTTGCCGTATTTCGGACCAACTGTACGCAGCTGCGGTTTAAAGCTGTAAGATGTAAATGCGCTGACGTCATCTGTGAAGACAACTTCTTTGACATTTAATTCATCTGCAATAATGTCTTTGTAGAAATCAGACAGTTCAAATGCAGCCTTGACATACATCTTGCCGATCGGCTGTCTGTTCTTGATGTTGGCTGTATTTCTGCAGGCACGGCCCTGTACAACGATCTGGAGAACATGATCCATGTCTTCTTCAAGCTTTGTATCGATCCATTCTTCATTCACTTCAGGGAAGTCACAGAAATGGATACTTTCCGGCGCATTCTTATCTACATTCACAACGATGTTTCTGTAGATTTCTTCTGTCATAAATGGGATCATCGGTGCAGCAGCCTTACAGATTGTAACAAGTGCTGTGTAAAGTGTCATGTAAGCATTGATCTTATCCTGCTCCATGCCCTTTGCCCAGAATCTTTCACGGCTTCTTCTGACATACCAGTTGCTCATATCATCCACAAATTCCTGCAGGACTTTGGCTGTTTCAGGGATCTTGTAAGCAGCCAGGTTGGCATCAACGGCCTTCACTGTAGAATTCAGTTTGGATAAAAGCCATTTATCCATAACAGATAATTTGCCGTAATCCAGTGTATATTTCATCGGATCAAACTGGTCGATCTCAGCATACAGTACATAGAATGCATAAGTATTGTACAGTGTTCCCATAAACTTGCTGCGGCCTTCAAGAACGGCTTTCTTGTGGAAACGGTTCGGCAGCCATGGTGCGGAGTTGGAATAGAAATACCAGCGGATCGCATCTGCGCCGTATTCTCTCAAAGCTTCCATCGGATCAACCGCATTGCCCTTGGACTTACTCATCTTCTGACCGTTTTCATCCTGTACATGCCCCAGAACGATAACATTTCTGAATGGAGACTGGTTGAACAGCAGTGTGGAGATTGCCATCAGAGAATAGAACCATCCTCTTGTCTGGTCAACGGCCTCTGAAATAAAGTCTGCAGGATACTGTTCTTTGAACAGTTCCTCATTCTCAAATGGATAATGATGCTGTGCAAATGGCATAGAACCGGAGTCAAACCAGCAGTCGATAACCTCCGGTACACGATGCATTTCCTTGCCGCATTCCGGACACTTGATGGTAACAGCGTCAATGAATGGACGGTGCAGTTCGATATCATCCGGACAGTTGTCGGACATACTCTTCAATTCTGCAATGCTGCCGATGGCATGCTGGCATCCGCATTCACATTCCCATACATTTAATGGTGTGCCCCAGTAACGGTTACGGCTGATACCCCAGTCCTGGATATTCTCAAGCCAGTTGCCGAAACGGCCTTTACCGATGCTCTCAGGGATCCAGTTGACTGTGTTGTTGTTGCGGATCAGGTCATCCTTGACAGCTGTCATCTTGATGAACCAGGATTCGCGCGCATAGTAGATCAGCGGTGTATCACATCTCCAGCAGTGTGGATAGCTATGCTCAAAGTTCGGTGCGGAGAACAGGAGTCCTCTCTCCTTCAGGTCTTTGATAACTTCAGGAGATACGCCGTTTTCACCTTCCAGATCTACTCTCTTGATACAGGAATGACCGGCCCACTTTGTTTCCTTTGTCATCATACCGTTTTCATCTACCATCTGTAAAAATGGCAGGTCGTATTTTCTGCCGACCTTGCTGTCGTCTTCACCAAATGCAGGTGCGATATGAACAACACCTGTACCATCTGTCATGGTAACATAGCTGTCGCAGACAACATAGTAAGCTTTCTTCTTTGTCTCAACAGGATAAAGGGCTTCGTATTCTTTATATTCAAGGTCTGTACCTTTATATGTCTCCAGAACGTCGTATGTGCCTTCGCCAAGAACTGTATCAGCCAGTGCCTGTGCCAGATAGTACACATAATCTTCCTCTTTCATCTTAACTTTGATGTAAGTCTCATCAGGATTAACACAAAGTGCAACGTTGGAAGGCAGTGTCCAAGGTGTTGTTGTCCATGCAAGGATATAAGCATCTTCGCCTTTTACCTTGAAACGTGCAATGGCAGATCTTTCTTTGACATCTTTATAACCCTGTGCAACTTCATGGCTTGAAAGCGGTGTTCCGCAGCGAGGGCAGTAAGGAACGATCTTGTAACCTTTGTAAAGGAGCTTCTTGTCCCAGATCTGCTTCAGTGCCCACCATTCGGATTCGATATAGTTGTTGTCGTACGTAACATACGGATGCTCCATATCTGCCCAGAAACCAACAGCATCGGAGAATTCTTCCCACATGCCTTTGTATTTCCAGACGCTGTCCTTACAATGCTGGATAAACGGTTCCATACCGTAAGCTTCGATCTGATCCTTGCCGTCCAGACCAAGCATCTTCTCAACTTCCAGCTCAACCGGCAGACCGTGTGTATCCCAGCCGGCTTTACGCGGCACCTTATAGCCCTTCATTGTCTTGTATCTTGGGATCATATCTTTGATAACACGGGTCAGCACATGGCCGATATGCGGCTTGCCATTGGCTGTTGGCGGTCCATCATAGAAAGTAAATTCAGGACTGTGCTGTCTCAGTTCAATACTCTTTTCAAAAATCATGTTGTCGGCCCAGAATTTCTCGATTTTCTGCTCTCTCTCAACAAAATTCTGATTGGCACTTACTTTGTCATACATCTTGTTTCCTCCTTATATAAAAAGCAAAGTAGATTTCTATGGTTTAAATGGAATGTGCCCTGGCACATTCATGCGCCCGGCGCAGTTGTTCAACAAAAAAAGCTCCCACTCCGAATAGGAATGAAAGCTTGTATTCATTAAACCACCTATACGACATACTGACATATGCGTTCCCTGTAACGGAGGAAAATCCGGCACAGCTTACCCGGCATCCGGCATCTCTTCTGACCTGTATCTCGTAACCTTGCTCAGTGTCAGAATATGTCGGCCTGTCAGCCTGCAACTCAGGAGTGATCTTCACATCCATGCTACTCGTATCGGCTCACACCTGCCGCCGACTCTCTGAAACTTTCATACGGAGCTACTGTCTCTGTCTTCGTCTTTATCCACTATGTAATCATAGTACAAAGACTTTGGTCTGTCAACCTTTAAAATCAAAAATCCCCTGTTTTGTATACAGAGGATTCCTGTCTTTTCTTTATACGGATAATGAGGCCAAGCTCATGCTCATGCCTGTATGCAGCCTTGCTGAATATCTGTTATAAATTAACAGGATTCCGCACGGTCGGCTGCCGGCGCTTCCTGTTTGCCCATAGCTTTCATCACTGTTCTGAAAATCAGTCGGCCAAGAGGACCGGCACCAAAAATCTGCCAGCAAAGTGCCATTGGGAAGTTCATCACTGTTGTCTGGAACCATACCGCAATGAAATTGCTGCCTGCGTTCTTAAAAAGTAATGTTGCAATAAAGCTCATCATCGGACACATCAGACATACGATCATAGATGAGATCGCCAGTGTAATGAAAATCGGCTTATCCTGAGGTGACACAATTCTAAAAGCTAACATAGTTGACAGCTTCTCAACAACAAAGAATTCCAGAATGATAGCTGCAGGCCACATAATCTTCATTTCGCCAAATGCCATCAGGAATACCTGATTCGTCATGCCACCGATATTCAATGAAATATTATAGCAGATCATGGCATAGACCATCAAAAAGGCCATCAGAATTGTAAAAAAAACATTTTGTAATTTTGTCTTTGGCATAAAATACACTCTCCTCATATAATCAAGTGTTTTTTATTGAAAATTCAAGGTTTTTCAACCTTTCA
>OODK01000747.1_pt1 | contig 24484 bp, 18 predicted proteins | sample 1671371 | NCBI WGS metagenome assembly OODK01 (sample SAMN06348150, study PRJEB24527) | human gut metagenome | biome: human gut; feature: ankylosing spondylitis patient; material: feces | host: Homo sapiens | place: China | collected 2015-10 | reverse complement strand
AGCAAGCAGCGGCAGCCGCAGCGGAAACGCCCAAGCCGAAAAAGCCGCGTCCGGCGCCGCAGCAGCACACCGGCTATCAGCGCCCGCGCGCCGAGAAGGTGCGCGAGGACGACCTCATCTTCGGCAAGCTGATTCAGGACCCCATTGTTTCGGTTAACGAGGCGATTGCCGCCTATGATATGGTGACGATTCAGGGCGAGGTGTTCTTCACCGACAACAAGGACATCCACAGCAAGAAAACCGGCAAGGATTACGTCAAGATTGCGTTTGACATGACCGACCGCACCAATTCCGTGCGCGTTTCCAAGTTCCTTGCGGCGGACAAGGCGGGCGATACGGCATCTAAAATCAAGAAGGGTCTGTACTGCACCGTGCAGGGCAAGATGGTGTATGACACCTTTGCCAAGGAGATGGTGCTCGAGCCGACCGGCATCGTCAAGGCGAAAAAGCCGGAGCGAAAGGACACCTACGAGGGCATGAAGCGCGTGGAGCTGCATCTGCACACCAACATGAGCGCGATGGACGGCATGAGCAGCACCGCGTCTCTGCTGTGCCGCGCCGCCAAGTGGGGACACCGCGCGATGGCGATCACCGACCACGGTGTGGCGCAGGCGTTCCCCGAAGCACTGCACGCGCAGGAGGGCAAGCAGAAGGACATCATCGGTGACATGAAGATTATTTATGGCATCGAGGCGTACTACATCAATGACGAGAACAGCATTTCGGTCGTGCGCGGCAGGAGCGCCGAGCCGCTCGACGGCACGTTCATCGTGTTCGACCTTGAGACCACCGGACTCAATCCGGCGAGCGAGGAAATTACCGAGATTGCTGCTGTGCGCGTTGTGGAGGGCGAGATTCGCGATTCCTTCCAGACCTATGTCAACCCGCACAAGCCGATTCCGGCGGAAATCACCGAGCTGACCGGCATTTCGGACGAGACGGTAGCGGACGCGCCCGACCTTGACAAAGCCGTGCCGGAATTCCTCGCATGGGCAGGCGAGGGACAGTACCCGCTCGTGGCGCACAACGCTGGCTTCGATATGGGCTTCCTGCGGACGGCCTGCCAGAGACTGGGTATCGAGCGGGAGTTTACAAGCATTGATACCCTCGAGATGAGCCGCCTGATGCTGCCGCACATGCACAAGTTCAAGCTGAACATTCTGGCGAAGGAGCTGCAGGTCGGCCCGTTCGAGCACCACCGCGCGAGCGAGGATGCCGCCGTGCTCGGCCGCATTTACGTCAAGCTGCTGAAAAGGCTCAGGGAGGAGATGCACGCGGTTACGACTGCGGATATCAATCCGGTGCTGGCGGCGACGACCGACCGCAAGAACAAGCTGAAAAACCTGCCGCGCTATCACTTTATCATTCTGGTGAAGAACCAGGCGGGACTGCGCAACCTGTATCAGCTGATTTCCAAGAGCTTTCTGGAATATTACAACAAGCGCCCCATTATGCCGCGCAGCGAACTCATCCGGCACCGTGAGGGACTGATTTTCGGCTCGGCGTGTGAGGCGGGCGAGGTATTCCGCGCATTGACCAAGGGCGAGCCGTGGGAGGAGATCAAGCGGCTGGCGTCGTTCTACGACTATCTGGAGATTCAGCCGATCGGCAACAACAACTTCATGATCGCAAAGGGCATGGCGAAGGACGAGGAGCAGCTGCGCGACTGGAACCGCGATATTCTCCGTCTGGCGGATGAATTGGGAAAACCGTGCTGCGCCACCGGTGACGTACACTTCCTCGAACCCGAGGATGAGGCGTTCCGCCGTATCCTGATGGCGGGTCAGGGCTTCTCCGATGCGGACAATCAGGCGCCGCTGTACTTTAAGAGCACGGATGAAATGCTGAAGGAATTTTCCTATCTCGGGGAGGACCGGGCGTATGAGGTGGTCGTAAAGAACACCAACATGATCGCCGACATGTGCGACGTGATTCGTCCGGTGCCGAGGGAAAACTATCCGCCGCACATCGACGGCTGTGAGGACGATCTGCGCAACATGTGCTACGAAAAGGCCAAGCGTATCTACGGCGAGCCGGTGCAGGCGCGGCTTGACCGTGAGCTTGGCTCCATCATCGGCAACGGTTACGCGGTTATGTACATTATCGCGCAGAAGCTGGTTACCAAGTCCCTTGCGGACGGCTATCTGGTCGGCTCGCGTGGTTCGGTCGGCTCGTCGCTCGCGGCGTTTATGTCGGATATCACCGAGGTAAATTCGCTCGCCCCGCACTATCTGTGTCCGGACGACAAATATCTCGAGTGGCACGAGGATTACTCCTGCGGTGTCGATCTGCCCGATAAGATCTGCCCGAAATGCGGCAAGCCGCTCACCAAACAGGGCTTCAACATTCCGTTCGAGACCTTCCTCGGCTTTGAGGGCGACAAGGTGCCGGATATCGACCTGAACTTTGCGGGCGAGTATCAGTCGCGCATCCACTGGTACACCGGCGAGATCTTCGGACACGACCATGTGTTCCGAGCGGGCACCATCGGCACGGTTGCCGAGAAAACGGCGTTCGGCTACGTCAAAAAGTACATGGAGGAGCGCGGCATCGAGTGCTCCCGTGCGGAGGAAAACCGCCTTGCCGCAGGCTGCACCGGTGTGCGCCGCACCTCGGGTCAGCACCCGGGCGGCGTTGTCGTTGTGCCCAAGGAGATTGAGATTTACGACGTCTGTCCGATTCAGCATCCGGCAGACGACCCGGATTCCGACATCATCACCACCCATTTCGAGTATCACTCCATTGACGCGAACCTCTTGAAGCTGGACGAGCTGGGACACGATGATCCGACCATCATCAAGCATCTGGAGAACCTCACCGGCGTAAACGCGCAGAAGATTCCGCTTGACGACCCGGAGACCATGAGCCTGTTCCACTCGTGCAAGGCACTCAAGTACAAGGGCGAAAACCCGGATACCGACCCGATCCTCGGCGACCTCGGCTGTGTGGCGGTGCCCGAGTTCGGCACCAAGTTCGTGCGCGGCATGGTAAAGGAGACGCACCCGTCCACGTTCGCGGAGCTGGTTTCGATTTCTGGTCTGTCGCACGGCACGGATGTTTGGCTCGGCAATGCTGCCGAGCTGGTCCGCAAGGGCATTCCGCTGTCCGGCTGTATCTGCTGCCGAGACGATATTATGAACTACCTGATCCTGCAGGGAGTCAAGCCCAAGCTGTCGTTCAAGACGATGGAGTCCGTCCGAAAGGGCAAGGGACTGACCGAGGAAATGGAAGCCGCCATGAACGAGCAGCATGTGCCCGAGTGGTACATCGACTCGTGCAAGAAGATCAAGTATATGTTCCCGAAGGCGCACGCGGTCGCGTATGTCATGATGGCGTTCCGTATCGCGTGGTTCAAGGTGCACCGTCCGCTCGCGTTCTATTCGGCGTACTTTTCTATCCGGGCAAAAGGCTTTGATGCGTCCTGCATGATCAAGGGCGATAAGGTTTGTCTGGACAAGATGACCGAGCTGCGCGGCAAGGAGCGCGATAAGACGATTTCAGCGGCGGAAAAGGATATGATGACGACTTTAGAGGTCTGCCACGAGTTTTACCGGCGCGGATTTACGTTCGAGCCGATGGATGTGTACAAATCGGACGCAACGCGCTTTCTCGTGACGGAAACCGGACTGATTCCGCCGTTTACGTCCATGCCGGGCATCGGTGAGCAGGCCGCGCTCAGCATTGTGGAGGAGAGAAAGAACGGTAAGTTCCTCTCGGCGGAAGAGCTGATCGTCCGGTGCCCGAAGGCGTCTAAGGCGGTCGTCGAGCTGCTCGAGCAGATCGGTGCGCTTGGCTCCATGCCGAAAACAACGCAGATGACCCTCTTTTAGAAAGGTGTGACGATTATGGCAAAGTACGAAAAGCATCTGACGGGAAATTTTGACGAGCTGCTGGAGCTTGTAACGGACGGCGTGCTGAACGGCAGCATGTCTGCGTCCTACGAGAACGGCTCGGATTGGACAAACGGCACAATCCGCTGCGCGGTGCGCGTGTTCGAGCGTTACAGCTACATGGGCGGCAACCGCGTCAGCATGAATGTCACTCTGGTCGGCAACGACCGCGACCTGTTTTTCTCCGCCATCACTTCGGGCGGCAGTCAGGCCGTGTTCTTCAAGCTCAACACCCTCGGCGAGGAGAGCTTTCTGGAAAAGCTGGTACCGATTGTGGAGAACTATAAAAAGAGAGTAGAGTGAGGAGTTGAGAGTGAAGAGATGGGAGGAAGCGGGAGGGCAGAGAGAAAAAAGCCGCCTCTGCTTCATCTCCGCTCTTCACTCTTTTTTCACTCGAAAACGGGAGTTCGAAGCGGAAAAGGCTGCCCACTGTGTAGGCTCCGCTCTCTAAAAAGGGTCTTGACAGTATATAGGGAACTATGGTATGATTTCATCATGATAAAGTGATAAAGGAGCAGCGGAGCCATGAACCGTTTTCGTATTTCCACCCCGGAGGGAACCCGGGATTTACTGTTTTCCTCGTGCCGTGCGCTGCGGCAGACGGAAAATGCTGTGCGCGACGCGCTGGAGGAGCGCGGCTACAGCGAGATCATCACCCCGGCGGTTGAGTATTTTGATGTATTTGCACAGGCAAACCCCGAGCTGGATCAGGATCAGATGCTGAAGATCATCGACAAGTCCGGCCGCATCTGCGTAGCCCGTCCGGATAACACCACGCCGATCGCGCGTATCGCGGCGACCCGACTGGATGACGCGGCGCTGCCGGTTCGCCTGTATTACAGCCAGAAGGTGTTCCGTTCGGTGTCCGGCGACCACGGCCACAAGGGCGAGTTTTTGCAGGTCGGCGCGGAGTTCATCGGCGCGGACGGTCTGGAGGCCGACAAGGACATTCTCTCGGCTGCGTTTGCCGCACTCAGCAAGACCGGCGCGGACAACTTCCGCGTAGAGCTTGGTCACGCTGAGATCTACAAGGCGCTGATGGATGAGCTTGGCGCGGATGCACAGTCCGCCGAGGGCATCCGCCGCCTGATCGAAAACAAGTCGTTTGCCGCGCTCGGCGATGCGCTCGAGCCGTTTAAGGGCAAGCCCGCCGCAAAGGCGCTCAGCGCTATGCCCAATCTGTTCGGCGGCATTGAGGTGCTCGACGAGGTCGAGTCGCTCACCGGCAACGTGCGCGTGCTCGGCGCGACCGCTTATCTGCGCCGAATGTATCAGGCACTGGATGAGGCAGGCTACGGCGACCGCATCATGATCGACCTCGGCCTTGTCCACGAGATGGATTACTACACCGGCATCATGTTCCGCGGCTACATCGGCGGTGCGGGCGCGGCCATCCTCTCGGGCGGCCGTTACAACGCGCTGTGCGCCAAGTTCGGCAAGGATATGCCCGCGGGCGGCTTCGGCATTGACGTGGAGAGCGTTGCCGACAGCCTTGCAGGACAGAGCCGTCCCGAGGTCGCAACCCGCCGGGATACCGTGCGTATCGCACTCACCAAGGGCCGTCTGGAGAAGAAAACGCTCGCGCTGCTCAAGGCCGCAGGCTACGACATTTCCGAGCTGGAGGCCGGCACGCGCAAGCTGATCTTCACCCTGCCGGACAGCGGCGTGGAGATCGTGCTGAGCAAGGCCGCGGACGTAATCACCTACGTTGAGCACGGCGTGTGCGACATGGGCGTGGTCGGCAAGGATACCATCATGGAAAAGGGCGGCAGCTTCTACGAAATGGTAGATCTCGGCTTCGGCAAATGCCGCTTCGCCCTCGCTACCAAGAAGGGCAAGGACGTGTACGGCGGCTATAAGACCCCGGTTATCGCTACCAAGTATCCGGCGGTCACCAAGGCCTTTTTCAATAAGAAGAATATGGACGTTGAAACCATCAAGATCGAGGGCTCGGTCGAGCTCGCGCCGCTGCTCGAGCTGGCAGACGGCATCGTGGATATTGTCGAAACCGGCACAACGCTCAAGGAGAACGGCCTCGAGGTCGTTGAGAATGTAGCGCCCATCTCGGCAAGAGTTATCGTCAACCTCGCCAGCGCGAAGATGAAGAAGGCAGCGATTCAGAAGGTTATTGCAGAACTGGAAAACGGTTTGAATAATTGAGAATTGATGATGGAGAATGGAAAATGAATGTGCGGCGCATAGCGCCGTTATTAAATCATCGCGCAAAGCGCGATACCACAATTCTCAATTATCAATTCTCCATTTTCCATTCATACAGGGAAGAGAGGCAGCAGATGTTCTTAAATATAGTAACGGCGGATGGTGCAGCAGAAGAGCGCGTTATCCGCGAAATGAAGGCCCGTGCGGCTGGTGCGCGCGGCGATATTGAGCAGATTGTCCGCGGTGTGATGGCGGACGTACAGCAGCGCGGCTGGGATGCGGTCGTGGAGTACGCCGAGCGGTTTGACGGCAAGGCGCCGTACATTGTCGAGCCGAAGGTGCTTGACGATGCGTACAACGCCTGCGACCCGAAGCTGATCGCGGCGCTGGAAAAGGCGGCGGCGAACATCCGCGACTACCACGAGCAGATGCTCGTCAAAACGTGGGAGTGGAACCGCTCCAAAGGCGAAACGCTCGGCCAGACCGTGCGCGGACTTTCGCGTGTCGGCATTTATGTGCCGGGCGGCACGGCAGCGTATCCGTCGAGCGTGCTGATGAACGCCATTCCGGCCAAGGTTGCCGGTGTCGGTGAGCTGATCATGGTCACGCCGCCGACCGAAAACATGTCCAACGAAGTGCTGGCGGCGGCGAAGATCGCCGGTGTAGATACCGTTATTGCCATCGGCGGCACGCAGGCGATTGCCGCGCTGACCTACGGCGCGGGCTTTATCCCGCAGGTGGACAAGATCGTCGGCCCGGGCAACGCCTTTGTTGCGGCAGCCAAGAAGCTGGCGTTCGGCACGGTCGATATCGACATGATCGCCGGTCCGTCCGAGGTGCTGGTCATTGCCGATCACACCGCCAACCCGACCTACGTTGCCGCCGACCTGCTCAGTCAGGCCGAGCACGACAAGCTGGCTTCCGCCGTCCTGCTGACCGATTCCATGGCGCAGGCGCAGGCGATTTCGTGCGAGATGGAGCGGCAGGCAAAGCTCCTCCCGCGGTGGGACATCATCAAGGAGAGCGTGGCGAACTACGGCTGCGCCATCGTGTTCGACGACCTGAAGGATGCCTGCAGGATGGCCGATGTGGTCGCGCCGGAGCATCTGGAGGTCGTAACGGCCGCTCCGCGTGAGCTGCTGCCGTACCTGCACAACGCAGGCGCGATCTTCCTCGGTCAGTATGCGCCCGAGCCGCTCGGTGACTACATGGCAGGCCCGTGTCACGTTCTGCCGACCTCGGGCACGGCAAGATTTTTCTCGCCGCTGTCCACGGACACGTTTTTGAAGAAAACCAGCGTGATCGAGTACACGCGGGACGCGCTCGAAAGCTACGCACAGGATATTATCGCGCTCGCGCAGAGCGAGCACTTGGACGCGCACGCAAACTCCATCGCGGTGCGCTTTGCGGAGGAAAACGACAATGAGAACCGCTGAAATCAAACGAAAGACCAAGGAAACCGACATTTCGCTCAAGCTGACGCTTGAGGGCGGCGAACGCAAGATCGACACCGGCATCGGCTTTTTCGACCATATGCTGAACAGCTTTGCCGTGCATTCCGGCTTCGGCCTCACGCTCACCTGCAAGGGTGACCTCGAGGTGGACGGTCACCATTCGGTCGAGGACTGCGGCATCGCGCTCGGTCAGGCACTGGCGCAGTGCGTCGGTGACAAGGCGGGTATCGCGCGTTTCGGACAGGCGTTCGTGCCGATGGACGAGGCGCTCGGTTTCTGCGCGCTGGATATCTCCGGCCGCCCGTACCTCGTGTTCGACGCACCCATGCCGCAGCCGATGTGCGGTCAGTACGACACCTGCCTGACGGTCGAGTTCATGCGTGCGCTGGCGGTACACGCCGGACTGACGCTGCACCTCAAGTGTGAGTACGGCGAGAACGCGCACCATATCACAGAGGCGCTGTTCAAGGCGCTTGCACGCGCGCTCAAGCAGGCCGTTGCGGTTACCGGCGGCGGCGTTCTTAGCGCGAAGGGCGTTCTCTAACGGTTTGCTGTAATGGAGAATGGAAAATGGAGAATGGAGAATGAATGAGTCCGCGCAAAGCGCGGTAATTCAATAATCGCGCATTGCGCGATACCGCAATTTTCAATTTTCCATTTTCAATTCTCAATTTTTGAAAGGATTAGCGATGAGTTATATTGCAATCGTAGATTATGGCGCAGGCAATCTGATGAGCGTACACAACACGCTCGATTACCTGGGTTATGAAAATAAAATCGCGGCTTCGGCGGACGTGATCGAGAACGCGGCGGGCGTTATCCTGCCCGGTGTCGGCGCGTTTCCGGATGCGATGGCGGCTTTGACCGATTCCGGTTTGACGGAGGCGGTGCTGAAGGCTGCAAAGGAAAAGCCGTTCCTCGGTATCTGCCTCGGCATGCAGATGCTGTTCGAGGAATCGGACGAGGTGCGTCCGTGCAGGGGGCTGGGTCTGCTGCCGGGACGCATTGAGCGCATTGAGACGAGTCTCAAGCTGCCGCAGATCGGCTGGAATGCGCTGGACATTCTGCGTCCGAATGCCATGACCGAGGGTCTGGAAAACGGCAGCTATGTGTATTTCGTGCACAGCTTCATGGCGCATCCGGCGGACGAAAACGACCTTGCCGCCGTGACGGATTACGGCACGCGCGTGCCTGCCATGGTGGCGCGAGGGAACCTGTTCGGCTGCCAGTTTCACCCGGAAAAGAGCGGTGAAGTGGGACTTGCGATGCTTCGCAACTTTGCAAAACTGACGGAGGTGGGAAAATGAGAGTTATCCCTGCGATTGATTTGAAAGACGGTCAGTGCGTGCGCCTGCAGAAAGGCGACTACGGCACTGCACATAAAGTAGCAGAAAACCCGGTCGATACCGCACAGCGGTTCCTCGATGCCGGTGCAGACCTTGTACACATGGTGGACCTTGATGCCGCGAAGGACGGCTCGCACGCGAACTACGGCGTGGTGGAGCAGGTCATCCGCGAGACCGGCGCGACCGTGGAGCTTGGCGGCGGCATTCGCTCCATGCAGGATGTAGAAACCGTGCTTGCACTGGGTGTTTCGCGTGTCATCATCGGCTCGGCGGCTGTCCGCGACCCGGAATTCGTAGCCGAGGCGGTAAAGAAGTACGGCGACAAGATCGTTGTCGGCATCGACGCGAAAAGCGAGACCGTCCGCACGGACGGCTGGCTGGGCGACAGCGGCGAGAACTACATCGCGTTCGCAGAGCGCATGGAGTCCATCGGCGTGCGCCACATCATCTTCACCGACATCGATAAGGACGGCATGCTCGCAGGCCCGAACTTTGACCAGCTGGCGGCGCTGCGCGCCTCGGTCTCCTGCGAGATCATCGCGTCCGGCGGCGTGTCCACCCTCGAGGATATCGCCGGCCTGAAAAAGCTCGGCATCGACGGTGCTATCGCAGGCAAGGCGGTTTATACGGGGACGCTCGATTTGAAGAAAGCCATCAGCGAAGCGAAATAATAATTGAGAATTGAAAATGGAGAATTGAGAATTATGGAACGGCGCGAAGCGCCGCATTAAATTCCGCGCTTTGCGCGGCACTTCGTCGCAGTGCGGATGGAACTCGCGCAAGGATAGCTCGTCGCAGCGCGGATGGAACTCGCGCAAGGATAGCGACATTTTCCATTATCCATTTTCCATTCTCCATTCCAATGCGAACGGAGTGAGCGAAGAAGTGTTAGCAAAACGCATCATCCCCTGTCTGGACGTAAAGGACGGGCGCGTGGTAAAGGGCGTGAACTTTGTCGGACTGCGCGACGCGGGCGACCCGGTCGAGCTGGCGAAGTTCTACTCGCAGGAGGGCGCGGACGAGATCGTGTTCCTCGACATCACCGCCACGAGCGACAACCGCGACACCATTGCCGACGTTGTGCGCCGCACCTGCCGCGAGGTATTCGTGCCGGTAACGGTCGGCGGCGGCATCCGCACCGTGGACGATTTCCGCGAGATTTTACGCGCCGGTGCAGATAAAATTTCCATCAATTCCTCGGCGGTCAAGAATCCCGATCTGGTGAATGCCGCTGCGGAGAAGTACGGCAGTCAGTGCGTTGTGGTTGCGATCGACGCGCGTGCGAACGCCGAAATGCCGTCCGGCTTTGAGGTCTACGTTGCAGGCGGCCGTACCCCGACCGGCAAGGACGCGGTTGCGTGGGCGAAAGAGGTTTACGAGCGCGGCGCAGGCGAGATCCTGCTGACCTCGATGGACAAGGACGGCACCAAGTCCGGCTTTGACCTAAAGCTGACCAAGGCGGTTGTGGAGGTGGTCGGCATTCCGGTCATCGCGTCCGGCGGCTGCGGCTCGCTCGAGCATTTCTCCGAGGTGTTCGAGAAAACCGGCTGCGATGCCGCACTGGCAGCCAGCTTGTTCCATTATCGGGAGCTGACCGTGGGCGAAGTGAAAGAACACCTTCGAGAGCGGGAGATTCCGGTCAGAACTTAAAGGAGAGTGAAGAGTGGAGATGAGGTGACGCTTCGCGTCCTATTGAAATATCGCGCTTTGCGCGATATTGGCGCAAGGATATCGCCATCTTCACTCCTCACTCTCCACTCTAAATGTAGATGGGAGTAAACATTTTGGAATTAAGCAAATTTTTTAAGAAAGCACCGCTCATTCCTGTGGTTTGCCAGGATGAGCGAAACGGCGAAGTCCTGATGCTCGGCTACGCGAACGAGGAGGCCCTGCAGCTGACGATGGACACCGGCACGGCGTGGTTTTTCTCGCGCTCGCGCCAGAAGCTGTGGAACAAGGGCGAGACCTCGGGCAATTTTATCTTTGTCAGCAGGATTCTGTCCGACTGCGACGATGACACGCTCATCTATGTCGGCACGCCCAAGGGTCCGGTCTGCCACACCGGACACCGCACCTGCTTTTTCACCACGCTGTGGGAGAAGCCGGAAGAAAAGTAAAAGGAGAGCAGTATTATGAATTCGTTTGAGCAAATGGAAGCCGTTATCGCGCAGCGCCGCGCCGAGCCGCAGGAAGGCTCATATACCTGCTATCTGTTTGAGAAGGGCATTGACAAGATTCTCAAGAAGGTCGGTGAGGAGTGCGCCGAGACCATCATTGCAGCCAAGAACGGCGACAAGGCCGAGCTGGTCGGTGAGATCAACGACGTATTCTACCACATGATGGTAATGATGAACGAGTGCGGCGTGACCATGGAGGATGTCTGCAAGGAAATGGACATCCGCGCCCAGAAGATCGGCAACCTGAAGAAATTCCACGTTTCCGACCACAACACCTGATAGCTGACAGCATAAGACAGCCCTGTGCATATTTTGCACAGGGTTTGTTGTATTGTTGGCGGGAATATGATATGATGATACAAATACTTGAACAGAGGTGAAACTCATGCGCAGAAAAGACAGAGAAATCACCGGTCGAGAGAACATCGAGCCGATCATGCAGGCCTGCAAGGTCTGCCGCGTCGCCATGACCGGCACGGACGGCTGGCCGTACGTCATTCCGATGAACTTTGGCTACACATGGGATGCGGACGGGCTGACGCTCTACTTTCACGGCGGCGTGAAGGGCAAGAAGATTGATTCGCTGAGGGCCGACCCGCGTATCTGCTTTGAGATGGACTGCGAGGAGGGTCTGACCGGCGAGGGCGACTTGGCCTGCCGGTACAGCTATGCATTCTCGTCTATCGTGGGGTACGGCAAGGTGGAATTTGCAAAGGATAATGACGAGAAACGGCAGGGCTTTGACGTGATCATGCAGCACCAGACTGGCAAGGGCGGCTGGACGTACACAGACGCGGCTCTGTCCGTCGCCGAGGTGATGCGCGTGCGCGCGGAGTCGTTTGAGGCCTCGCGCAAGGCGCCGAGGGGATGAGCATGAAGCACATCGGTACCAAAATTCTGGCAGGCGTGCTGGTGGTGCTGCTGGCGGGAGCGGGCGTGCTGATCTGGCGGAATCTGCCGGAGGATGCACCGCGCCTGCAGGAGCCGGAGGAGACCGTTCGGCAGGAGCCGGAGGTGCAGCCGGATACCACAGCGACCCTGTGCGTGGCGGGCGATATTGTGGCGCACATGCCGCTTGTCGCGGATGCGTGGAACGGCGAAACGTATGATTTTACGCACCTGTTTGCGGATGCAAGGCGGTATTACGAGGCTGCGGATTACACAACGGCCTGTCTGGAGACCACGTTCAACGGTCCACCGTATTCGGGCTACCCGCAGTTCTGCGCACCGGATGCGCTGGCCTCCGGCCTGAAAACGGTCGGGTTTAACCTGCTCTCCACGGCGAGCAACCACAGCATGGATACCTGGTACAGCGGTCTGGTCCGCACACTGGATGTGCTGGACGCCGCCGGTCTGGAGCACGTCGGCACTTACCGCACACAGCAGGAGCGCGATGCGGTGAAGATCATCGACGTGGGCGGCATCAAACTGGCCATGCTGGCGTACACCTTCAGCACAAACGGCCTGCCGGTGGACAGCGAGCACCCGTACAGCGTCAGCGTCTACACGACCGACTACATGACCGACTGCAGTGTGGTGGATTACGACCTCATCCAGTCGGATCTGGACAAGGCGGGGCAGTCCGGTGCGGATGCGATCGCCGTGTATGTACACTGGGGAAACGAGTACCACACCGAGCCGTCCGAGCAGCAGGAGCAGCTGGCGGACTACCTGTTTGCGCACGGTGCGACACTGGTGCTCGGCGGGCACGCGCATGTGCCGCAGCCGATGGAGCTGCGGACGCTGCCGGACGGCCGCACAGGCTATCTGTGCTACTGTCTCGGCAACCTGATCTCCAACCAGTTTGACCCGTACACCAACCTGACGGCTGCTGTCACGCTGACACTCACCAAAAGCGGGGAGACCGGACAGGTGACGGTTTCCGGCGCGGAGTACGCGCCGATGTTCATGCTGCACGCAAGCGACTCCAACGAGGGACGCTACCGCCTGTTGGATATTCGGAAATCCATGCAGGATTTTGAGCAGGGGGATACGTCGGTTGTGAACCGGTCGGTATATGACCGAATGAAGCAGGGACGTTCCGACCTGCACCGTATCTTCGGCACGGATGAGGTGCTTTCGCTTGCAGCATAAGAAAACCAGCAGGTTTCCCTGCTGGTTTGAGGCTGTCGAAAAACTCCGTTTTTCGAGCATCCTCTCGATTGAAACCACGCTTTCAATCGAATCTTGACGAAAAGCCGCGCCCTACGGGCACAATTTTTCGTCCCTTGTATAATTCCCGAGGTACACGCCCCCGGGAATTATGAATTTGCTGTGCAAATTCTATTTTATGCGTGCTGCCGCACGAAAAGTAAAAACGATAGATTGACTTTATCGACAGACTGAAACCAGCAGGTTTCCCTGCTGGTTTTTTAACACTTTGGTAACATTTGATTTTCGACACGGTATTGACTTGCGGACACAACGCTGATAAAATAAGTACCATCCACAGAAAACCGTCCTGATGAGCACCAAGGAGGAAAATGCTCATGCCCGAAGCCAAAAACAACCGCAGAGTGCGCTTTACGCGGTCTGCGCTGCGTGAAGCCCTGATTGACCTGATTCTGGAGAAGCCGCTGGTCTCTATCACGGTCAAGGATATCTGCGCGAGAGCGGACATCAACCGCTCGACCTTCTACCTGCATTTCAAGGACGTGACCGACATCCTTCGCACGACCGAGGACGAGATCATCGAGCACATGCGCGAGCATGCGCCGATGCACGAACGGGAGTGCCGCGAGCTGCAGGAGATCAAGGAATTCTTTATCGACTTTCTGGAGCAGATCCGGAACAATCCGCGCATAATGAAGGTGATTCAGGTGCTGTGCAGCGAGCAGGGAGACCCGTATTTTGTACGCAAGCTGCAGACCATGACGTATGAAGCCTTCCTCGACGGCTGGGATATGCACATGATGCCGGAAATGAGCGAGCAGCGGAAGCTGCTTGTGTTTTCGTATATCATTTCGGGCATGGTATCCATGCTGTCCACCTGGGCGACCAGAGCGCAGGACACGCCGACCGAGCAGGTCGTATCGCTTTTGATGGGGTTGATGTGGCACGGACTGGACTGTTTTGCAGCATCCGACCCCAAAAGTGCTTTTCCGACCGAATAAGCCACTTGACATTTCTATGGGAAGATGGTATATTATAACTGCTTCGTAAATAAGCAATGTTTTCCGTCGATAGCATTGCAGATCGGCCCTTTTCGGTGTATTCCGGGAAGGGTCGATCACTTTTTATATAAAAACTTTGAGGGGGAGAAGGAATTGCACAAACAGGGAGCTTTGCGCGAATTCGGCCACTATGCCGCGATGAACATCCTGGGGATGATCGGCATTTCGTGCTACATTCTCGCGGATACATTTTTTGTCGCACAGGGCACGGGCTCGCTCGGATTGGCGGCGCTCAACATCGCCATACCGGCGTACAACCTGATGAACGGCATCGGCCTGATGCTCGGCGTGGGCGCGGCAACGCAGTACATGATCGCGCGGGCACAGAACGATCAGAGACAGGCGGACAGCGTATTCACGCACGCGGCGGCACTCGGGCTGCTGCTCGGCGTGCTGTTCCTGCTCGGCGGACTGTGCTTTGCGCAGCCGATCGCGCGGCTGCTCGGCGCGGACGCGCAGACACTCGGCATGACGACGACCTACCTGCGCATGCTGTGGTGCTTCGGGCCGTTCTTCGTGATGAACAACGTGCTGCTGGCATTCACGCGCAACGACGGTGCGCCGACCGTTGCCATGTGCGGCATGATCGCGGGCAGCCTGTTCAACATCGTGTTCGATTACATTTTCATTTTCCCGTGCGGACTGGGCATGTTCGGTGCGGCGCTTGCGACCGGCTTTTCGCCGTTTGTCAGCATTCTGGTGCTGCTGACGCACCTGCGGAGGCCGTCCCGCGGATTCCATCTTGTCAATACGCCGCTGCGCGTCAGCCGTGTGCCGAGCCTGTGCGCGCCCGGTCTGTCCTCGCTCATCGGTGAAATCGCCTCCGGCGTGGTGCTGCTGCTGTTCAATCTGGTGCTGCTGCGCCTCAGCGGCAATACCGGCGTGGCGGCTTACGGCGTGGTGGCCAATCTTGCTCTGGTGGGAATCGCTGTCTTTACCGGACTGTGCACCGGCATACAGCCGCTGGTCAGCCGCAGCTCGGGTCTCGGTGACAGGGAACAGCTGCGGCGGCTGTTCCGCTGGGGCATCTGCACCGCGCTCGGGATTGCAGCCGTGCTGTGCGTGTCGGTTTTCCTCGGCGCGGAGCCGCTGACGGCGGTGTTCAACAGTGAGCATGACCCGCAGCTTGCCGCCTACGCGGAGAGCGGCCTGCGGATCTACTTCACAGGCTTTTTGTTCGCGGGCGTGAACATGGTCACGGCAGCGTTTTTCAGCGCGTCGGATAAGACCGTGCAGGGCTTTGCCATTTCGCTGCTGCGCGGTGTGATTGCTGTGCCGCCGATCCTGTTCCCGCTCGCGTGGGCGCTCGGCGTCGATGGCGTCTGGCTGACGTTCCCGATGGTGGAACTGGTCACGGCGGTCGCCGCACTTGTCTGGGCGCGGAAGTACATCATTGAGAATTAGTAATTGTGCGAGGCAGGAGTTTTCCTCGAAGGTGCAGATTACCGTAGGGGCGGACCAATGCGTCCGCCCTTTTTTAACAATAATCAATCCATAAAACTGTATAATGTGCCATAAAACAGCGAAAAAGACGTGCAATGCACGTCTTTCGCTTAACAGGATTTCACTTGTATGGTATAATACTGGTGTTGCCCTACTTATTCCCGGCAACGGGAAGGAGGTGCGCCAAGTGAACTTCACCGTATCGTTAATCTGCTCCATTATGGCAAATGTAATTGCACACTACATTTGCAAGTGGCTGGATGAGCAGAAGTAAGGCAACATCAGCCCCGGCTTAAGCCACCGAAAAACGGAATAGAAAACCCCCGGAGACTGGTACTCTCCGGGGGTTTTCGCCAAGTGAACTAATTCATATCGTTGCTTATAGTATAGCACCGATTGCGAAATAATGCAAGCGTTTATCCTGTTAACCTTACAACTCTTCCACAAGCGCCTTAAACAGCTTGCCGCGTTCCATGAAATTCTTGAAGCGGTCGAACGACGCGCTGGCCGGACTCATGATAACGACATCGCCGCTTTCTGCGCGGGCAGCGGCCTCCTGCACGGCTGTTTCGAGGTTCTCCACCTCAACAATCGGCGGGTGTTCCCCCTCGATATTCTCCACGCACTCCCGAATCTTGGGCGCAGTCGCGCCGGTGAGCAGCAGCAGCTTTACATGGTCGCAGATAGGCTGACCGAGCACATCGTAGGGGATATGCTTGTCGTAGCCGCCTGCAATGAGAATGACCTTCTGCTGGAAGGAATTCAGTCCTGCGATGGTTCTCGTCGGACTGGAGGCGATGGAGTCGTTATAATACTTCACGCCGTCCTTCTCGCGCACGAACTCGATGCGATGCTCAACGCCGCCGAACGTGGTCGCCACGGCGCGGATATCGTCGTCAGAGGCATAACCCTGCACGACAGCCGCCGCCATCATCATGTTGTACACGTTGTGCGCGCCCGGAATGCGGATATCGGATGCGGGCATCAGCTCACGGCGTACGCCGCCGTCCGCGATGTAGATAACGTCGTTCTTGAGGAACACGCCGTTGGCCAGCTCCTGCGTTTTGCTGGTGCAGAACAGGTTGCCGGACGCCTTGAGCGAGCGGGTGACCTCGTCGTCGAGATTGAGAATGAGCTTGTCGTTTTCGCCCTGATTGCGGTAAATGGCAGTCTTGGCCTGCACATACTCGTCAAAATCCTTGTGGTAGTCCAGATGATTGGGCGTCAGATTGGTGATCGCCGCAATGTGCGGAGAGTGCTTCATGCCCATCAGCTGGAACGAGGACAGCTCCACGACGGCAAGGTCGTTTTCGGTCATCGTGTCCACGCGGGGGAGCAGGGGCGTGCCGATATTGCCGCCGAGATGCACGGTATAGCCCGCGTGCTTCAAAATCTCGCTGACGAGCGTGGTCGTGGTGGTCTTGCCGTCCGAGCCGGTGATGCCGATGATCGGACACGGGCAGACCGCGAAGAAAAGCTCCATCTCGCTGGTGATCTCCGAGCCGTTTGCGCGCGCCTTCTCAAGAAAACGCGGGTGAACGCCCGGGGTACGGAAGATAACGTCCTCATCGAGCGCATCAAGGTAATGCGGGCCGAGAACGAAGTCTACGCCGAGGGTAGCGAGGGTAGCATAGCCGTCGCCAAGCTCGGTGGGTTCTTTTTTGTCATGCACGGTAACGCGCACGCCTGCAGCGCGCAGCATACGGATGAGCGGCATATTGCTCACGCCCGCGCCGATTACGCCGACCCGTTTATCCGACAGGCCGCCGAGGTATTGTTCTAATGCTGTCATAAATGCGTAACACCGCCTTTTGTACTTTGACAGTATACATGATTTTTCACGATTTTGCAAGTCCGGTTTGACGAGAGCGTTTTTTTACGGTATAATGCTATTTGTGACTGGTGCAGACGGTCGCGTGCCTTCGGGCATGAGGAAAGTCCGGGCTGCACAGGGCAAGGATAACGGATAACGTCCGCCGAGGGTGACCTTAGGAATAGTGCAACAGAGATATACCGCTGTTTTATGTCCGCATAAGGCAGTAAGGGTGGAAAGGCGAGGTAAGAGCTCACCACGTCCCATGGCAACATGGGAGGTCTGTAAACTCTATCCGCAGCAACGCCGACTGGGACTATGATTGGCCCGATCGTCCCGACTGGCGGCTTGAGATGCACGGCAACGTGCATTCGAGATAGATGACCGTCCACGACAGAACCCGGCTTACGCACCAGTCATGCCATAGCACCGCAGAGGAGAAATCTTCTGTGGTGCTTTTCTTTTACCTTCTGCAGGAATTGATAATTGAAAATGGAGAATGGAGAATTAACGCTATGGTGTAACCTCCTTCGTGTAACCCATCTGCAAATGCGTCACCGTAGGGGCGAACATTGTTCGCCCGCAGCACGACCGGAGCCTGTGCAAGGAACGACCAAGCATCCGTTTAACCATAGTGCGGGCGCACAGTGTGCGCCCCTACGGTGACGCCTGTGCAGATGGTTTACAGACGGTGCGCCCCTGCGGGATACATAGTACACTTCTATAAAAACTGCCGTTGCATTTTGTCGCTTTTTCCATATTCTGCGCCGAAAAAATTTGTTATACTTGAGGCAGGATAGGGAGGTGCATTTTATGAAAGGACTGGAAAAACGAATCCTCGTGATGGCGGCTGTGACGGCGATCTGCGTTTGGGCGGCCGGAAAATCCGGCTACGCGGTAAAGCCGATCCGGCTGGATGAAACCGAGCTTGCACAGCAGGTGCAGATGCTTAAGGAGAACAATCTGACGAAGTTCTCCGGTGTGACGATATACGATGGTATCGTAATCGGTGACACAGCGTATTATGTAATGAAGCAGGATTTTCCAGAGCAGGAAGGTATGCTTGGCGAAATGACTGCGAAACGCAGCTGGCTCGGTACATGGAAATTTTACAGTATGGGCTACGGCGATTCCGGCATTAACTACGATGTTATTGGCTGTGGCGGACACAATTTTCTGCTGCTGAGCGGCAAGGACCCGGAACAGCAGGTCGCAAAGGTGACGCTCAACTGGTATGGACAGACCTATGAGATGACGAATGAGAGTGCAAAGCCGTATTTTCTGCTCTGCACGGAGCTGATTGGATACATGCCGGAGGACGGGTTTCCTTCAGAGGATATGTTCCGTTTTTACGATAAAAACGGCAAGGAGATTCCGCGCTGGTACGATTCATACAGCGGCTCGATGGATGGTTCAAGTATTGCGGTCGCACAAGGCAGCATTTACAAGGCGGAATAGACAAGGAGCACCTGCGGTCGGCAGGTGCTTTCTTTTGATACCGAGATTGAATGGTTTGCGGGCGAACACTGTTCGTCCTTGCGGTAAAGCCGGCGATTACTCGACGCAGCGCAGACGGAACTCGCGCAAGGATAGCGACAATTCCTAACTGCTAATTCCTAATTACTGATGATCCGAACTTGCTTACAGCTATATAACTGTGTTATAATAAAATTTAATTGGACAAACACAAGGGAGGAACCACTGTTATGATGATCGAATGTCCGCACTGTCATATGGAAACCGAACACAAGGTGATCGACCATATCAATATCGACCGAAATCCCGAGCTGCGGGCAAAGGTACAGGACCTGTCTGTTTTTCGTGTAAAATGTCCAAACTGCGGCGAAACCGTGCTCGCCGTACACCCGTGTCTGTACCATGACATGGCAAACCAGTTTATGGTATGGCTGTGGACCGAGGACGGTCAGGTTCCCAAGGCGGAATTTGATCCGCTGGCAGGTTACACCCTGCGCGTGACCGACAGCCTCAACACCTTCCGTGAGAAGATCAACATCCTCGAGCGCGGTCTGGATGACCGTACCATCGAGATCATGAAGCTGCTGCTGTTCGCACAGCTTAACTGCGACCTCGATGTTGTCGAGCTGCTCTTCCACGAGCTGGACGAGCGCACGGGCGATTTCCGCTTCGTGGCCGTGCTTTCCGACGGCGCGGAGCAGTATGCCGCCATGCCGGGCGCGGCGTATCAGCGCCTGCACGCGGATGTGGAAACCTATCTGTACACGCCGGGCGGCGAGTTCTCGCGCATTGATATGACGTGGGCGCATCAGGCACTCGAGCTGCTGCACGAGATGGGCTGACGGTTTACCTTCTCCGCAGGGCATAAAAAAAGGATGTGCCGTTTTGACACATCCTTAGATTTTTTCATTCTCAGCCGATAAGCAGCTGCACCAGCGTACCGCCGATCACGGCGGTGGCAAACGTTGCGGCGATGACCGGCAGGGCGCGATGACGGCCCTCCTTCTCTTCGAGAAGAACGATGTAGCCGAAGCCTGCGCCGGTGGAAAGGCCGGCAACCAGAGCGCCGAAGCTGATCGTGCCGCCGACAAACAGCTCGCTGAGCAGCACGCTCATCGCACAGCTCGGAATCAGACCGAGCACCGCGCACAGCAGAGGCTGGAAGATGCTGTTGGTCAGCATGAGGGAAGCAACGCGCTCCTCACCGATGCCGTGCACGACCATGTTGAGCGCGAACAGCACGACAAACAGGAAGATGGTGGTCTTGATGGTATGGGACAGGATATTCGCCACCGGCGAGGTCTCACAGCCGCAGTCGCCCATCTCGATCTCAAGCGGGCCGTCGGTTCCGGCCTTGTGCCTCCGGAACACGGTGCAGCGCAGAATATAGCCGCCGATGACCGCGATCGCAAACTTGACCACGAGCAGCAGCACCACCTGCTGTACGCTTGCGCCGCCTGCCAGCATGATGGGCACCGCCTCATCCGAGGTGGCAAGGAACACGGCAACCAGCGTTGCCGGTGCAAGAAAGCCTGCCGAGAACAGCGCGGACGCTGCCGCGGAAAATCCGCACTGGGGAATGGAGCCGGCGAGCGCGCCGACCACCGGACCGAACTGCGCCGCACGCGAGAGCAGCTCCGGCGTATTGGTCAGCCGGTTTTCAATGTAGTACAGCAGTGCGTACACGACCAGCAGCAGCGGTACGGTCTTGAGCACATCGAAAAATGCTTCCGGCAGAACGTGATGAATAATTTCTAACAAATAGGTCACCTCATAGATCTGTGGGTTGATAACATTCGTGTTGTCTCAGAGACAATTATAATAAGTATAGCATAGAACCCAGTCCGCAGGCAAGCGGGATTTGCCGGACTGCATACCAAAGATAGCAAAAGGAATCGAATATTTACCATGAAATTTAACGAACTCAAGTTGGAGAAAAACATCCTCAAGGCACTGAAGGAGGCAGGCTATTCCGAGCCGACGCCCATTCAGCAGCAGGCGATACCGCCGGTGCTCGAGGGCCGCGACCTGATGGGCTGCGCCCAGACCGGCACGGGCAAGACCTGTGCGTTCGCAGTGCCGATCATCCAGCGCCTGGCAAAGAGCGAGGGCAAAAAGGGCACCATCCGTGCGCTCATCCTCACGCCGACGCGCGAGCTTGCGCTGCAGATTTACGAAAACGTGTGCCAGTACGCGCGCTACGTGCCGTGCAGTGCGGCGGTCATCTTCGGCGGCGTATCGCAGGTGCCGCAGGTCGAGGCGATCGAACGCGGTGTGGATATTCTCATTGCCACGCCGGGCCGTCTGTGGGATCTGATGGGCCAGAAGATCGTAAAGCTGGACAAGGCAGAGTTTTTCGTGCTCGACGAGGCCGACCGCATGCTCGATATGGGCTTTTTCCCGGATGTCAAGCGCATCGTCAAGTTCCTGCCGAAAAAGCGCCAGACCCTGCTGTTCTCGGCGACCATTCCGGCAGAGATTGCCGATCTGGCAGAGAAAATGCTGCATGAGCCGGAGCATATCTCGGTAACGCCGAGCGCAAAACCGGCGGACAAGATCGAGCAGCAGCTTTATTTTGTAGAAAAGCAGGAAAAGAGGGAACTTCTGCCGGATATCATCCGTCAAAGCAATGTACACCAGGTTCTGGTGTTCACCCGCACCAAGCACGGCGCAGACCGGGTCGCGCGCGACCTCAACCGTGCAGGCATCAAGACCAAGTCCATCCACGGCGACAAGTCGCAGAATCAGCGCCAGCGTGCGCTCGCGGACTTTAAGGAGTGCAAGATCGCGGTTCTGGTTGCGACCGACATTGCCGCGCGCGGCATCGACATCAACGACCTGCCGCTCGTTATCAACTTTGACCTGCCGAACATTCCGGAAACCTATGTGCACCGTATCGGCCGCACCGGCCGTGCCGGTCAGGAGGGCACCGCGATTTCCTTCTGCGACCGCTCCGAGCGTCCGTACCTCAAGGATATCGAAAAGCTGATCGGCAAGCGCATTCCGGTTGCCGGTGAGATTCCGCACGAGGAAAAGGAGGAGGAGAAGCGCGAGTCCGGTCAGCGCAGGACGACCAACAAGCGCTCCCGCCGCAAGCCGGTCTCCGAGAACGCCACCGCCGAGGAGGTCGCCGCAGATGTGGCCCGCGAAAAGGAAGCCAAGAAGAAGGCGCGTCAGGCGAGAGCGAATGCCAAGCGTCCGTCCCGCCGCGAGAAGGCCGCCGAGCAGCAGACCGAGCAGCAGGCGAAGGCAGCCGCGCCGCGCTCCCGCAAGGGCAGAAACGACCGAAACGACAGAAATGATTCGAGCCGCAGAGGCCGCCGGAATGACCCGTACGCCCGCTTCGAGAAGAACGAGCCGCGCGTAGACGCCCACACGCCGAGCCGCGCGTATGCGCTCAGCGATGAGGCTGCCGCGCGCATCCGCAGGAAGGTCGAGGCCGCACTGGCCGCTCGTGCCGCAAAGGCGGACGGCAAGGCCGCTCCGCAGCAGGAGAAGAAGGGTAGGGGACACGGCAGCAGGCCGGCGCAGAAGCCCGCACCGCAGCAGAACAAGACGGCACAGAGCAAGACGACCAATCACCGCCGTCATCATTCCCGCAGAACACCCAATAATAACCGTAAAGGTTAAGGATAGAGACAAACCCGAACCGTATCCCGCGGTTCCCGGACTGAGAGAGAAGGAGCAACACGAATGAACGGCGCAAAACACCGCTTCGCACTGGGACTGACCTGCTTTTTTCTGATCGGCATTACGGTTGTGTATCCGTTTCTTCTGTACACACCGAACGCGTTCGTCACTCGCTGGCGTGAGTGGTACATTGAAACCGCAATGGGCACCATGACGCACCAGTGGCTGGCCACCTGGTTTATCCCGGAGGATATCATCAACGAGGTGATGACCAAGCGCTACCTGATGAACCAGAAGCAGGAGGGCATCGTCAGCAACTGGGACGGCGCATGGGAGGAGAATGAGGAGGACACCGCCGAAACACCGAAGGACAAATTCTATGCCATGTTCAGTGAGTTGGACGAGAGCGAATTTGAGCGCTTTCTGGCGGATAATCCGGAGTATCTGGAGAACGGCTACGACGAGATCAACATCGACCTGATCGGCGAGCCGAGCCAGACACACTACGACACCGGCCTCAAGACCAAGCAGGGCGACACGGTTCTGGCGGTCAACGCCGCGCACGGCATCCTGATCGTCGAGCAGACCGGCGAGGACACGCTCGGCATGGAGTACGCGGGCAAGATCGCGCTCTGCAAAAAGCCCGAGAATATCTTTGTCGGCACGAGCGAGGGCCTTGGCGATTACGGCTCGTTCGTATCCGATATGGTGAGAGATTATGACGCCATTCTGGGCATCAACGCCTCCGGCTTTGCCGATTTTGACGGCAACGGCACGGGCGGCACCGTGTACGGCTTTCTGAAAAGCCAGGGAGAGAAGTATCAGGACGCAGTAGGCAACGGCTGGAAGATCATCGGCTTTGATAACGAGGATCATCTGCAGGTCGGTGCGTTCAACGATACCTCCAGTCTGCGCGACGCGGTGGAGTTCCATCCGGCGCTCATCATCAACGGCGAAAATCTGGTCGCAGGCACCGGTCTGAACGAGCAGCAGCCGCGCACGGCTATCGGTCAGGCGAAGGACGGCACGGTTATCATGATGGTCGTTGACGGCCGTCAGATGCACTCGTTCGGCATTTCGATCGAGCGCTGCGGCGAGATCATGGAGCAGTATGGCGCATATCAGGCATCCATGCTGGACGGCGGCTCGTCCTCCGTTATGGTCTACCGCGGCCGCGAGATCACCAGTCCGACTACGCTTTCCCAGAATGAGGAAGGCCGTTATCTGCCGGATGCCTTCCTGGTGAAATAAAAATTATCACGATTTCGGAAAAAGCACTTGTATTTTCCGTCATTGCATGATAGAATAAATAAGCGCCTGTAAGACAGGCGCGATACGGAGAAGTATCGAAGTGGTCATAACGAGCTCGACTCGAAATCGAGTTGGCGGTAACACGCCACGTGGGTTCGAATCCCACCTTCTCCGCCAAAATAAAGACCATCCATCCGGATGGTCTTTATTTTTTACCGAAGGTGGGATTCGAAAGGCGGCTCTTAGAAACATGCCAGTGGCATGTTTCAACCGCCGTGGCTTTTCCGCAGAAAAGGAATCCCACCGCCCAGATCTCAGCGCCCGCTCCATACGGAGGGATGGGCGGGGCAGAGTGCATGAGGTGCTTGCGTAACATCTCTGCAAAAAAATAAAAAATTTCTGCCGGCTGACGGAATTTCCCGAAGGGCGGCAGTTTTTCATGCCGCCAAAAGCCGAAGACAAAGCGCGGAAAAGTGTCGATTTTCGCCTGTTTTGAAAATAATTTTCAGCGTTTGAAAATTTCTCAAATTTTTTCGAAAATTTTGTTGACAAAGGGGGATACCCCTGCTATAATATATCTTGTCGCTGAGAGACAAGCGGTTCACCGCGAGAGATCAATGCGAGTGTGCTGGAACTGGTAGACAGGCACGTTTGAGGGGCGTGTGTCGATC
>OODK01000745.1_pt1 | contig 24576 bp, 24 predicted proteins | sample 1671371 | NCBI WGS metagenome assembly OODK01 (sample SAMN06348150, study PRJEB24527) | human gut metagenome | biome: human gut; feature: ankylosing spondylitis patient; material: feces | host: Homo sapiens | place: China | collected 2015-10 | reverse complement strand
TCTTCTTTGATGGCCTCTTTGCAGACTGGGCAGTTCTGGATCACATCAATCAGGCACAGAGCAGAGTGGAGAATACCAAAGGTCAAATCAAGCGAGTCCTTGCACTTCTGAAAAAGATACGCGAAGATGTTGATGTCCAAATCGCTGACGAAAAAGAAAAGCAGGAGCAGCTTGCGGTGGAAATTGAGCTGTAGGGTTGGAGTGTTCGCGTATGTAATATGCTCAACTCAATGAATTGGAAATTTCGGAGATAAAGACTATGAAGAAAAAAGCACCAATAGTGTTCATTATCGTGAGCGTCTTTGCCGTAGCCGCAATCATTATAATTTCGGCGTATAGATCTTCGGAATCTTACAGAAAGGCGAAGGCTACAATCCAATGGGATTGCTCTGTGTCTTGTACAGAAAAATCAACATCTGCCCAATATGTAATCACTTATTCTAATGTAAAGGTTTCATCCAAAACGGGCACACTGACGATTCAGAATAGGAATGATTTTGAAATTGTAGTGCATTTGCTCTGCGAAGGCGAGCAGGAAATCGTATCCGGCAATATTCCTGCGGGAAGCTGCTACTCTTTTGCGAATGTTACGGACAAAGAATATACCGTAGGTATTCATGCGGATGTTGATGCGGCCACCAACATTAAAGTAATTGTATACGATGGAAAAGACACAGAGCCATATACAAATTGATAAGTCGGTGCTTGCGGGGGTGCATCTATTTGAAAAAGTATCAATGTCCATGCTGCGAATGTTTTACTTATAATGTTCCACCAAAGGAAGATTGTGGGTACATTTGCCCAGTTTGCTTTTGGGAGAATGACCCGTTTATTACTTCTGATAGCGACCCCAGTGACTTGAATCATGGAATAACTCTAAACGAGGCAAAAAACAACTATTTGGAATTTGGTGCCTGTGAAAGAAAAATGTTACGTTATGTTCGTCCGCCCGAAAGCGATGAAAAATAGACATTCATCATCAGAACTTCAAAGTCAACGATAACCCAATTATTACATACTCCTGCAGGCAACCCTAAAACGGTTGCCCGCTTTTTTATACCCTAAAATCTGAAGAAGGAGGCTAAAATGCCAAGCAAAACCGAAGAATATCTCGCCCTTGCCCAGCGCACGGCCAATGGTCTGACCCGGTACTGGGAAAGCTGGACAGCATACCTGACCACCGCATCCCGGCTGTACAAGTACCCTTTTGCGGACCAGCTGATGATCTACGCCCAGCGCCCAGATGCCACCGCCTGCGCCGACTATGATGTTTGGAACAACCGGATGAACCGCTATGTCAGGCGTGGCTCTAAGGGCATCGCTCTGCTGGACGAATCCAGCGGATTCCCTCGGCTGCACTACGTCTTTGACGTAAGCGATACCGGGGTGCGCCGCAATTCCCGTGACCCAGAGGTGTGGCAGTACAACGACGACCTGAAACAGCCGGTTTCGGAAATGCTCGCCGCCACCTACGGCATCAGCGGGGAACGTGTCAGCCAGCAGCTTGCCGACATTGCCGGAAAACTGGTGGCTGACTACTGGGACAACAACGGCGGCGACATCCGTGCCATCGTTGACGGTTCGCTCTTGATGGATTATGATGAAGCCGGGGTGGAGATGCAGTTCAAGTCCGCCGCCGCCATCAGCGTCACCTACACGCTGCTGGAACGCTGCGGCTTTGAGCCGACAGGGTGGTTCGACAAGGACGATTTTCAAGCAGTCTACAATTTTTCCACCCCGGATAGTGTCTACGCCCTCGGCGCAGCCGTCAGCGACATGAGCCGGGAGGTGCTGCGGAACATCGAGCGCACCGTAAAAACAACCATTCGCCGCCGCAATGCAGAAAGGAGCCAATATGAATACGAACAGCAGGAACGTGACCTACTCGACCGTCGGGGACTACCAGCTCCCGAACCTGATTCTGAACCAGCCCCGGAAGCCGCTGGGCAAGTACGGCAGGCTGCGCCGGACGTACCTGATGCAGAATCGCCCGGTGCTGTACAACACGATGCTCCTGAACGGGAGCCTGTACCCGCACCTGATGGAGGTGGAGCAGACGGCAGAGAGCCAGATGCAGCAGACCATGAAGCAGCTTCTGAAACAGAACCCGGCCCCGGACAAGGAGCAGAATCAGATGGCGTGGGTGCAGCACATGAACAGCCTGAAAGCGCAGGCCGAGGAACTGGTGCTGACGGAACTGATTTACAGCTGAGTTTCTTCGATGCCCACATCCCCACCGAAGCCCAGCAAATTGAAAAAATCGACCGAGCGGAGAGCGAAAAAACGCCCTCCGCTTTTGTTTTGTCGCAGGCTGAAATTGAGAATGAACTGCGCAAGCATGGTTCCGGTTTTCAGGATGGCAAGCAGCGGATCATCGAACTGTACCAGACACAGCCCGACCGCAAACTCCGCGCTAAAGCATTGGCGAAAGAGTACGGCATCGGCGGACATTCGCAGGATTTTCTGGATGGCAGCAGCGGTTTTGTAAATCATGATGGAAAAGGACTTGAATTTGACCACTACTCCGATCATCAGAAATTCACGTTAAGCTGGACGCAGATTGAGAAATACATTGACCTGATGATTCAATCTGACCGCTACCTGACCGATAAGGAAAAAGAGCATCGTGCCGCCGTGCAGGAAGCGGAACGCCAGCTCCCGATGCTGGATGGTGATGCCGCTGCCGAATACAACGCCCTGAAAGAACAGTATTCCAATACCCTGATTGGCTTTGAACTGGGCGGATACTTTCTGTTCTATGACAAGGATGCGATTACCGTAAAGGAAGTTCTGCGCTCTAATTTGCTGTCACAGGAAAATGCGCTGGGCCGAGTCAAAGTCACAGGATTCCCCACTGGCCAATGGGCAGCAGATGCAAAAAAGCTGTGGGCCGAGGGCAACAGCATCTATCTGGCCGGGCAGAGTGAAAATGGCACTCACCATCGGACAAAATATCTGCGAGAGGAAGATTACCTGCCGATTGGCAGCATCATCAAGCTGGATGGCCGGGATTTCCGTGTGGATCATGTCAATTTCATGTTCAAGTCTGTCAGCTTGCAGGACATGGACTTGACTAACAGCGGACAGCCCATCTTCCGAAGCGAGAGTTTGCCCCATATCCGGGAACTGTATGAACAGCAGCAGGATGAAATTGTTGACGTTTCTCCTGAAAAGACGGTCGATTACAAAGTCGGTGACGAAGTTGTTGTTGACCTGCCCACACGAACCATCGAGGGCAAGATCGGCTATGTTGGTGAAACCGATGTGCGCATCGACACCAGCGCACATGGGCAGTCGTGGGATAACGAGGTACTCAACAAGCAGCAATTCGAGGACGGTCTGCGGCGGGATGAACCCACACCGGATGAAGAACTGGACAAACTGCCGATTTCCGCAGAAGTCAATGGTGAATGGCAGACATTTCCGAACGCTGCTGCCGCAGACGAAGCCCTGAACGCTGAACCGGTGCTGGAAGCTGCCGGGAATTTCCACATCACGGATGATAATTTGGGTGTCGGTGGTCCCAAGCAGAAATTTGCCCGCAATATTGAAGCCATCCAGACCTTGCGCACTTTGGAGCAGGAGCATTGTGGTGCCACCGCCGAGGAGCAGCAGGTGCTTTCGCAGTATGTTGGCTGGGGTGGTCTGGCCGATGCCTTTGACCCCAGCAAAGAAAACTGGTCTGCCGAGTATACCCAGTTGAAAGGACTGCTCACCGAAGATGAGTATGCCGCCGCCCGCGCTTCCACGCTGAATGCCCATTATACCTCTCCGGTGGTAATTCGCGCCATCTATGATGCTGTGGAAAAGATGGGCTTCCAGTCGGGAAATATTTTGGAGCCGTCCATGGGCGTGGGCAACTTCTTCGGTATGCTGCCCGACAGCATGACCAGCAGCCGTTTGTATGGCGTAGAACTGGATTCTATTACTGGCCGCATTGCACAGAAGCTGTATCCACAGGCTAATATCACCGTTGCCGGCTTTGAAACTACTGACCGCCGAGATTTTTATGATCTGGCTGTTGGAAACGTGCCTTTTGGTCAGTACAAAGTCAGCGACAAGGCGTACAACAAGTTGGGTTTTAGTATCCACAACTACTTTTTCGCCAAGACTATCGACCAGATCAGACCGGGCGGCGTGATTGCCTTTGTAACCAGCCGTTTCACGATGGACAGTAAAGACAGTACTGCCCGCAAGTATATGGCGGAGCGTGCCGACCTGCTGGGCGCAATTCGTCTGCCCAACAATGCGTTCAAAGCCAACGCGGGCACCGAAGTCGTATCGGATATCATCTTTTTGCAGAAACGTGACCGTCCTGCGGACATTGAGCCTGCATGGGTGCAGCTTGGAAAAACTGAGGATGGCTTCGCCATCAACCAGTATTTCGTAGACCACCCGGAGATGGTGCTGGGAAATTTAGAACTGGAAAGCACCCAATACGGTTACGACCTGACTGTTGCGCCCCTTGAGGGCACCAGCCTTGCAGCCCAGCTTGCCGAAGCGGTGCAGCACATCGAGGGACAGTATACCACAGCAGAAATCGCCGCCCCGGATGTTGCGGACGCGGAAGCGCAGCGTAAGACGCTGCCTGCAGACCCCACCGTGAAGAATTTCAGCTACACCGTGGTAGATGGTGACATTTACTACCGCGAAAACTCCATCATGACGCCGATCGAACTGTCCGATAACGCCAAAGGCCGTGTAGCTGGTATGGTGGAGTTGCGGCAGATCGTCAACGAACTGATTCAGCAGCAGTTGAATGACTTCCCGGATGAGGACATTAAGGCGTCGCAGGCCAAGTTGAATGCTACCTATGATGCCTTTACTGCAAAATACGGTCTGATCAACGATAAGAAAAATGCCCGCCTGTTCGATGATGATAGTTCCTACTATCTGCTCTGCTCGTTGGAAAATCTGGATGAAAACAAAAACCTCAAGTCCAAAGCAGATATGTTCACCAAGCGCACCATTCGCCCGGAACACATTGTCACCAGCGTAGATACTCCCAGCGAGGCACTGGCGGTATCTATTGGTGAGCATGGCAAAGTGGACTTGCCCTATATGGCGGAACTGCTGGGCACACCCGGCGAGTACGGGCGCATTACCACCGAACTTTCCGGTGTGATCTTCAAGGACCCTGCCGCCGATGCGGACGACCCGGAAACCGGCTGGCAGACTGCAGACGAATACCTTTCCGGTAATGTGCGTGATAAGCTGCGCATGGCACAGCTTGCTGCAGAAAGCCGCCCGGAGTTCAAGGTCAATGTGGAAGCACTGACCAAGGCGCAGCCCAAAGATCTGGAAGCATCTGAAATTGATGTGCGGCTGGGTGCCACATGGCTTGACCCCTCTATCGTACAGCAGTTCATGATGGAAACTTTTCAGCCGCCCTACCGTATCCGTTACAACAACGCCATTACCATCCGCTACTCTCCTTACACTTCCGAATGGCGGATCAGCAATAAATCTGCTACTGGCTTCGGTGACATTATGGCCACCGAAACCTACGGTACCCGCCGAGCCAACGCTTATAAGATTTTGGAGGATACCCTGAACTTGCGTGACAGCCGCGTTTATGATACCATCGTGGAGGATGGCAAGGAAAAGCGCGTGCTGAATCAGAACGAAACCACCCTCGCCCAGCAGAAACAGCAGGCTATCAAGGACGCTTTTGCTGGCTGGGTCTGGAAAGACCCGCAGCGGCGCGCCTTACTGGTAAAGAAGTACAACGAGCTTTTCAACTCTACCAGACCTCGTGAGTATGACGGTGGCCATATTCATTTCGTGGGCATGAACCCAGAAATCAATTTACGGGAACATCAGCGCAACGCAATCGCCCATGTGCTGTACGGTCACAATACCTTGCTTGCACACGAAGTTGGTGCCGGCAAAACCTTTGAAATGGCCGCTGCTGCGATGGAATCCAAGCGGCTGGGGTTGTGCCAGAAGTCGCTGTTCGTGGTGCCCAATCACCTGACGGAACAGTGGGCTGCGGAATTCTTGCACCTCTATCCCAATGCAAAGCTGCTGGTTACCAGCAAGAAAGATTTTGAACCCGGCAATCGCAAAACGTTTTGCAGCCGTATCGCTACCGGTGACTATGATGCGGTTATCATCGGACACAGCCAGTTTGAAAAAATACCCTTGTCCGCAGAACGACAGGAGCGTTTGATTCAGGAACAGATGGATGAAATCGAGGAGGCCATCGAAGAAGCGAAAGCACAGGTTGGTGAGCATTTCACGGTAAAGCAACTGGAAAAGCTGCGCAAGTCTCTGAAACAGAAACTGGAAAAGCTGCAAGGCACAGACCGTAAAGATGATGTGGTTACGTTTGAACAATTGGGCGTAGACAGGTTGTTTGTGGATGAGAGCCAAAACTATAAGAACTTGTTCTTATATACGAAGATGCGGAATGTGGCTGGACTGAGCACATCTGAAGCGCAAAAATCCTCCGATATGTTTGGAAAATGCCGCTACCTCGATGAGATCACCGGAGGCCGTGGTGTTATTTTTGCGACAGGCACCCCTATCAGCAACAGCATGACCGAGATGTATACCCTGATGCGCTACCTCCAGTACAACACCTTACAGCAGAAAGGACTGACCCATTTTGATGCGTGGGCATCCACCTTTGGTGAGACGACCACGGCCATTGAACTTGCGCCCGAAGGTACCGGATACCGTGCGCGCACTCGTTTTGCGAAGTTTTTCAACTTGCCCGAACTGATGGCGATGTTCAAAGAAGCAGCAGATATCAAGACCAGCGACCAGCTTCATCTCCCGGTGCCTGATGCTAAATTTGAAACCGTAGTGGTCAAGCCTTCGGAAATCCAACAGGACATGGTGCAGGCGTTGAGCGAACGTGCAGCCGAAGTCCACAGCGGTTCTGTTGACCCCTCTGTGGATAATATGTTGAAAATCACGTCGGATGGCCGCAAAATCGGTCTTGACCAGCGGTTGATGAATTCCGCTCTGCCCGATGACCCCAACAGCAAGTTAAATGCCTGCGTCAACAACGTCCTGCGCATCTGGAACGACACCAAGGAGCAGAAGCTGACCCAGTTGATTTTCTGCGATATGTCTACTCCCAAGGGGGACGGTTCGTTCAACGTCTATGATGATATTCGCACCAAGCTGCTCAACGCCGGTGTGCCCGAACAGGAGATCGAGTTCATCCACAACGCAGATACGGAGAACAAGAAAGCAGAACTTTTCTCCAAGGTACGCAGCGGACAGGTGCGTGTGCTGCTGGGCAGCACTGCCAAAATGGGAGCAGGGACCAACGTCCAGACGCTGCTCGTAGCGGTGCATCATCTGGATGTAGGCTGGCGTCCGTCTGATATGACTCAGCGCAACGGCAGAATCATCCGCCAAGGCAACCAAAACAAACAAGTCTACGTCTATAACTACGTCACGGAATCGACATTTGACGCCTACCTCTATCAGACCCTTGAGAATAAACAGAAGTTTATCTCGCAGATCATGACGAGCAAATCGCCTATGCGCTCCTGCGATGATATTGATGAGCAGGCTCTGTCTTACGCCGAAATCAAAGCCCTGTGTGCGGGCGACCCTCGCATCCGGGAAAAGATGGACTTGGACGTGCAGGTAGCAAAATTGAAGGTGCTGCGCGGAGACTTCCAGAATCAGAAATATCGTCTGGAGGATAAGCTGCTCAAAACTTTCCCGGAGGAGATTCAGAAACAGAAAACCCGCATTGCTGCTTTACAACAGGACTCACAGATTGCAGCAGCACACCCGCAGGACAAAGAAAACTTCTGCGGCATGACCATCAAGGGCATGGTGTACGATGACAAAAAGGCTGCAGGCGACCGGCTGCTGCTGGCTCGACAGGAGATGCCCAATGCTGATATGATGCTGCTGGGCACCTACCGTGGCTTTGAACTGAACATTCGATTCGACAGCTTCAAAAATGAGCATCAGGCCGTACTCCGGGCAGAGTTGAGTTACCCGGTGTCGCTGGGCGATGATGCGCGCGGCAATATCACTCGTCTGGACAATGCCATCGACAATTTCGCTGACCGTATTGCAGATGCCGAAAATGCTCTGCAAAACCTTGAACAGCAGAAGCAGGCCGCAGAGGTCGAAGTGGCAAAGCCCTTTGCACAGGAGGAATAACTGGCCGAAAAGTCTGCCCGCCTTGCTGAATTGAACGCCTTGCTGAACATCGACCGTGACCGCAGTTCCTCGCAGGATGCTCCCGAAGAAACCGAGAAAACCGAAGCACCCGCAACTCGTCCGTCTGTGCTGGCTGCACTGGGGGAAAAGACCAATCAGCCGGAGCCTGTCAAACCGTTCCGCAGCTACTATGATAAGGATGGTGATGTACGATGAAAGAAAAGCGGGATGAAACCATCATCCTGCGCTTGAGCAAAACAGAAAAGAACCGTATCTATGAAAAGATGCTCAGCATGGGCATCCGAAGCCTAAGTGCCTACATCCGTAAAATGGCATTGGATGGCTACTGCTTGAACCTTGACCTTCCGCAGCTGCGCCGAATGGCTTATCTGCTCCAGAATTGCAGCAGCAATCTGAATCAGGTCGCCAAACGCGCCAACGAAAGCAACAAAATCTACTCTGCCGATCTTGATGATCTACGCACCCGACTGGATGAACTGATTTCCATCGGCAGGCAGATTCTTTCCAAGCTGGCTGAACTTTAACCATTAAAATAAATCCGCAGTTGAAAGGCTGCGGGGTACATAACAGTTGACATCCTTGCAATGCAGCAGCTGATACCTTTATAATAAGGGCGAACAGAAAGAGGGCGAACAGAAAGGAAGTGCCTGATATGATGTCTATCCTGAAGAAAATCGTTCTTTTCCCGATTTCTCTCTTTGTGGCGTTTCTAGCTCTGATGGCAAGGTGGCTACTAACCCTGTCCAGTTATGTAGTTGCTCCGCCGATGCTCTACATCTTCGGCTGCGGCATCTACACCGCCCACCGCCAGACTTGGGATCAGTTTTTTATCCTGCTGGTGGCCGAGTTCATCTGCTTTATTCTCTTTTTCGGTGCAACTGCCATCACCGAGGGCATCGGGCGGTTCAGCGAGTGGCTTTCCGAACTGTAAGAAATATTTTCAATCTTTTGCCGCCTTCGGGCGGCATTTTTTCTTTTATAGGGGGGTGATTTAGGATGGCCGCAACACGGCTGATCGCGCTGCACAAAAATAAGGGCAAGTCCGTTGCAGCCTGCCTGAAAAGCCGCACGGACTATGTGCAGAATCCCGACAAGACCGAGCAGGGCGAACTGGTCAGTAGTTACGAGTGCAGCCCCTTAACGGTCGATGAGGAATTTATGTTGTCCAAACGGCAGTACGAACTTGTCACTGGACGCAGACAGAAAAGTGATGTGATTGCCTACCAGATTCGTCAGTCTTTCAAACCTGGTGAGATCACCGCCGAAGAAGCCAACAAGGTTGGCTATGAACTGGCAATGCGCTTTACCAAGGGAAAATATGCTTTTATTGTCGCCACCCACACAGACCGGGAACACATCCATAACCATATCGTTTACAATTCCACCGCCCTAGATGGCACCCGAAAATTCCGGGATTTTTTATTGTCCGGGCTGGCTGTGCAACGGTTGAGCGACCTGATTTGCTTAGAGCATCAGCTCTCCGTCATTGAGATAAAACCCTATCGGGAGCGGCAGAAGCGCACACTCTATCCACCCAAAGAAAGCAATCGTGACCGTCTATGCGGCGTGATCGACAACATTCTGGCGGAAAAGCCCAAAGACTACGAAGATTTCCTGCAAAAACTGGGGCAGCAGGGATACGAGGTCAAGCGCGGAAAGTACACTTCTGTCAAGGGCGCACGGCAGAAACGATTCATCCGGTTCCGCACTTTGGGCGCAGGATATAGTGAAGAAGAACTGAAATCGGTTATCTCTGGCGAAGCCGAACACCATCCCCGGCAAAAGCAGAACCGCATCGTACCGGAGCAAAAATTTCAGATGCTGGTGGATATTCAGGCAAAGCTGGCTGATAGAAAGAGTATGGGGTATGCTCGCTGGGCAAAGCGATATAATCTGAAAGAAATGTCCAAGACGCTGGTTTTCTTACAGGAGCATAAAATCGGCAGCGTTGAAGAAATGCAGGAACGTGTGGATGCCGCAACTGCTCGCTATCATGAGTTAGGCGATTCCATCAAGGCAGCTGAAACACGCATGGCCGAAATCGCCGTTCTGCGGACACATATCGTCAACTATGCCCGGACACGCCCGATTCATGATGCCTACCGCAAGGCTGGGTATAGTAAGAAATTTCTCGGAGCCCACCGTGAAGAAATCACGCTGCATAAGGCCGCAAAAACTGCTTTTGATGAAGCTGGCTTGAAAAAGCTGCCAAAGGCTAAGGACTTGAGCATCGAATACGCTGAACTTCTGAAAAAGAAGAAAGAAGCATACCCTGACTATCGCAAAGCACGAGATGAGATGCAGGAGCTGATGAAAGCTCAGAAAAATGTAGAGATGTTCTTTGCAGAGGAAAAGAGTACAACCGAAAAAGAACAAGCACGATAGATGAAATCCGCCGAGGATCCTTCCCGTTTTTTCGGGAAGAGTCCTCGACGGATTTTATATTTTGGGGTGCTTTGCTAACAATCATGCTTGAATAAAATGCGTGTTGCATTATCTTTGGCTAAAAATCAGAATTAAAAAGTGGTCCTCTATTTACAACTGTTGCAAATAGAGGACCACCGCTGTGAATTAAGGCGACAATGAGTTGTTTAGTAAAACCATCGAATTGGAAAAACTTTTCGCTGAAAAAGAAAGCTGAAAAACTTTTCTTTTCAAAAGTTCTTCTATGCGTTTCATGATAAACCAGTCACTTAATGGAACCGAGATTGCTTTTAATGTAGACGCCGTAAGTTCACCAATTGAAATTGGAACTGTTGATGCTGAACAAATGATTGTTTGATCAAAATAATCCGATTCAACACTTCTTACTTCGTTTGTACGCCAAATACGCAAAGGCTTGTTTTCTCTTAATAGCTTTTCCCACTTTTGAGCGTATTCGGCAATATCTTCTGAACTCAGTGTCTTTTCGGAAATTTGATCACCCTTAAATTCTAAAACTTTCTTCAAGTCTTCTGTTGATGCAAGTGAAATGTTTGCCGAGTGACGCTTTGCCGCACAGAAGCAGATATAATAAATACCACACCAGCATTCAGAAGTGTTCCTTACCCATATACGCAGTGATTTTTGATTCATCATAGCGTCTTGAATAATATCTTCTGTCGTATGATATTTTTCCCATAGCTTTTTTGCTTGACTTTTGCAGTCTGTGCAATATTCTGAAAGGCATTTTATAAATTGCTCACAACGGTAACAGGAATCACAGGGGTGTCGAAGATCACCCATTGAAAGCAAATAAGGAAACAGCTTCGCTTTTTCGATAATGCCTATGGCTGCTAACATATTAAGATCACTAGGCTCAAAAACAATTTCATACATAGCAATTTGTCATCACAAATTAGGAATTGTAACCTGCGTAGTTGCGCTCCACCAGATAGGCTCACTTGCACCAACTACTCCGAAATAGCAACCAACACTACAGTCGAGATAGGTTCCAGCATCATAAAAATCGTATGTATATGTAGTGTCGTAGATGCTTTGAGTTGGCACCAATGCCGTTGTTGAGAAAGGACAGCTTCGCTCGATATTATCGGAATAGCTAGTGTAATAATCTGTTCCAGAAACGCTCTTTATCACGTCAGGTCCAATGCCAACAGTAGTTCCGCTCATATAAAAGCCTAGTCCATTAGCTTTTGTATAAAGCACTCTCCAAGTTCCATCAATATACGATACAAGCTTTGAACCAGTTTTATTTGAAACCGGAATATGAACAGGAACCTCAGCTAAGACGTAAAATCCGAGACTTTCTTGTTCACTGTCAGAAAGCGTGAGCAACTCTTCTACCGAGTAGTCGTCAATGGTTCGCTTATTATTCGCAGCAAATGCTGGCTGAACAGACAGCACAAACAAAAGTGTGACCAAAAGGATTGAAACCAATCGTTTGATTTTATTCGTCATAGTAAATCGCCTCCTAATAAATTTTGAGTTTGAATCGCTAAAACGACTGATGCTGCACTGGAATCACCAATCCCTTTCGTTTTGGGCTATTTTCACTTAAGATCAAGTGATTCGGGAACATCCGGCTGATATGCAGTGAAGAAGCAGGTGCTATTTACACTTGCTACTGCCATACCCATTGCAACAACGCAAGTGAGCTTACTCAGCCAATACATTATTTTTTTCATTTTTTCTCCTTTCTTTTGATTTTTGAAAACGGTCGCCCAAAAGGAAAGCCGAATTCATCTTTGAAATTTTCGTGTCAGGCAAGGAATGACTGCAAATATAATCAATGCCCATTTCGAAAAATAGTAAATTGTTATAAATCTTGAGAGTGGTAGAATATCAATTGCCGCAAGAATGACATCAAAACCGGTCAAACAGATGCTAATATGCCTATACTTTCGCTTCTTTTCTGTGGGGAGTCTCTTGTTTTTGGCTTCAACAGGGGCATACAAAAATGCAATTATGAATAGTAAACAAGTCGTTATCAACCGAAATCCATATGTCGCCACAATTTGATAACTTAAAACGACACTTGCAAGAAAGACAGATAAGAAAGCCAAGTAGCAGTTAAAATGTGAGGATGCATGATATCCTCCTAGGTATATTCGAAGTGGGATGAAGCCGAGGAGAAAAGCCAATGAGTACCATATATTACCGCAAACACATGATGCGATAAGAATGAGGAAAATACTTATTGTTGATGAAATCAACAATTCATAGGCATATACATAAATATTTGATTCACTGCGTTCAATAATTCCATGACCATATAGCCATTCGACGACTTTTCGAGAGATAGTACGCTCTAACATAAAATTTTCATTTATAAAGAAACAGACGGGCGTCCTCCTTGTATTGTCGGATGCCCGTCTGTTCACAAGAAGTTAACAAGAATCAAACTTTTTAACTAAGCGAGTAGATAGCAGTAATTGATTTTATTTCGAGTTTCGCCAATGAAGCCATTTCCTTATCAACAGTATAATGGCAATGACCATTACCACGATAAAAGTAGAAATGGAAAGCTGGGTTAAAAAGATGCTTTGCGAAAAGAAAAAAAGAACCAACAATCGAAACGCTACGGCTATTAGTAACAGAATTCCAGTTAATTTTTCCATTATTATATCTCCCGGTAGCGTATGTTGAAATCACATGTTTGTTTCAACATAGATTTTTCCGTTTCGGATTACAAAATTAAGGTATGCATTAGCAGTTCCTGCAACGCTGAAATATTTGAATTCAATTTTCAGGCTCGCCATAGTCGATGTGTGTGTAAGACTGTGAGAGAGAATCTCATGAACCGTCGTATAGTCTAAGTCATATGCGGCTGTGATTTTATAGCTACTGTTAGTGTCAACCTTGTACTCAAAATGCGAACCGATAGAGTTATATTCAACCGTATAAGTACCATGGATAACGGGATCGCCATTTGCTCGTCCCTGAATCGGAGTGTCTGGACGAATCGTAATGGTTCCATGTTCGCTGTTGTCCAACTGAATCGTACCAGATTCACCGAAGGGTGCAACATAATAGGACTTTAGTTCCGGCTCGGTGATTGCGGCATTTGCCATTAAAGGATTTACCGCCATCAAAAGGGCAGCACTACCGGATAGTGCAAGGAAGCTGCGCCGAGAAATCTTCTTCATGGTGATTGACCTCCTAAAATGAAATTTACAAATCATAGACTTATAGCTAACACTATAAGTTATGATTTTTAGTTGATGATACCATAATTTCAAACGAAAGCAATCTATTTGTCGTGAATGGTTAGCTTTCTAGCACGAACGGTCAATTTGGAGACTTGCGGATTCCTATCCTACCATTTATAATGGTTGTAAACATCAAATCTAATTGGAGGATCTTCAAATGGCAAAATATACGGTCGCGGTCTGCGATGATGAAAAAGAAGATTTAAGTTTCCTCGTAAGAAAAATCACAGAATACGACACTCACCAGCTCTTTGAGATCAAAACCTATACAGATGGAGAACTACTTTTTGACGAATTAAAATCACAAAAAACATCCATTGATCTCTTGCTTTTGGACATAGAGATGCCATCCAATGGATTTCAACTTGCACGAACTCTACAAGCTTTGCCAAAGCATCCAATGGTGATTTTTGTAACTAGACAGCATGAATATGCCGTTCAAGGTTATGGAATAGCTTTTCGCTATTTGACAAAACCATTAAATAACCTATTGTTTAAATCCGCAATGGATGCGGCAACTCAAGAACTTGCATCACGCCGATTCCTTGTTGAATGTGATGGCGGAACATTATCGCTGGAAACTGCAAATATTTACTATATTGAAAGTTATGGTCATACAATTTTAGTTCACAGCAAAGGTAAAGACTTTCAACTTCGGATGAATATTCAAGATGCAGCCAAGCAGCTTCCCAAACGCTGCTTTACAGCACCCCATAGGTGCTATCTTGTTAATATGGAACACATCCTTTATACTTCATCGGACGAAATCATGCTTTCCAACGGAGCAAAGCTGCCCATTAGCCGAAGAAAACGTCAGGAATTCAATCAAGCGTTTAACACATATTTAGGACGGTAAAATGTATTATTTTATAGAATTGGCCGGAAGTATTACAAACATTGCACTGCTCAGTCTGTTTATGAGCCGACTGTTTGTGCGAAACAAGATTCAAAGCAAATGGCACTACACATTTCTTACTTTGTTATGCACAGGGCAGTGCGTTCTAAGTCTTTTTCCGAATTGGGTGATACCTAGGACACTCTATCTGCTGCTTGGAGGTTTTTTACTAGCAAGATTGTTCTATGAAGTTCAGACTTGGCCGGCAGCTTTCGCAAGCGGTTCATTTTTTGTCTTGGGTTCCGTGGTAGAGATTCTTGCGATGCTATTGATTGGCGTTCGTCTGCCAGATACGGATCTTTTAATGCAGGTTGGAGCAGCACGATTGATTTATGTTGTGTTCTCTAATCTGATTCAAATACCACTTCTTATTTTAGTGTCACATTTTTTCAACAGGGAAGAAAGTGATTTGCGGATTGTATGGCTTCTTCCTCTAATCAGTATTCAACTTGCAAGTATCTCCGTGTGCTATGTCGTACAGTGCCATGCAGCAGATAAAGACTTTCCGGACTATATGGTTTTCTTTATGGCTGTCCTGCTTTTTGTAAATATTATGATCGTTTTCTATGTGGAAGCCCTGCGGAAAAATGAAAAAGAAAAGTATTTGGCAGAACTAACAGAACAGCACTATCATTTACAAATAGAGTACTATCAGCAACTTCTGGAAAAACAACAGGAAACAAAAGCCCTTTGGCATGACATTAAAAAATATACCACCGCAATGCAAGCGGTTGCAGCGCAAAATGACTCCGAACAACTCCGTCAGATTGCTCAAGCAGCTGCGGATGCTTATGAACGTGTGAAAGACATCTCTGCTGTTGGCAATCCTGTGGTCGATGCTTTACTAAATCAATATCTCCGTTCTGCAAAAGAGAACCAGATCCAAGTTCTTTTGGATATAACAATTCCAGAAGTTCTCGCTATCTCAACATTGTTGTTAAGTGTTGTTATTGGTAATACATTCGATAATGCAATTGAAGCTTGCCGACTTATCGCCCCAGAAAAACGGGTGATTCACTTGCAACTACGAAAACAGAACCGAATCCTGTTTTACAGTATCGAAAATCCATATATAGATGCGGTCACCCAGTTGCGCGTAGGGAAGCACCATGGCTACGGGCTGAAAAACGTAGAACGCGCTGTGAATCAAAATAACGGTAATTTTCAGGTGGAGAAAGTTGATGGAAATTTTATTGTGCAAATCCGTTTGAACTGTGAGAATTAAATCATAAAAACATTCATATTGAAACGATTACCATATAAGAGAACATCCTTCCCAATGCCCCGCATTTTACAGGGCATCGAGAGGGATGTTTTTACTTGTTGCACTTGTTCTGGACTTTTTCTAGGTATACAAGATTTTTCTTTTACCGAAAGCGTTTTGAAAAAACGCGTAGCCTGCATCGGAACGATGCAGATTATAAAGGGTTTGGGAATTCCCAACAAGCATTTTGCAACGCAAAAATGGCGTTTGTATAGACAAAAGCCCTGCTTGCTACAATTGTGTTGGTTCTGAAAGGTTCACAGCCAGTGAGCTGTACAGACGCCCAAACCTAAGCTACAATTGAGATGTGCAGAGAGAACGCTGCCCTGCTTGAGCTACCACGCTCGGAATCGCAAACTGTTCTCCGCCATCTCCATTGCAGCGTTCGATTGACGCAGGTTGAGTTATCGGTGGCTCTTGTCACTGTACATTCGTGTCACAAAGCAAGCTGAATCGGTGATGGGCATCAGGCGGAACAGGCACAAAAAGGAGGCCGGAAAAATGAAGTCAATGGAAATCACAGCCGTAGGTATTGATGTTTCTAAGCGCAAAAGCACAGTTGCTATTCGCAGGCCAGGTGGAGTAATTGTTGCATGTCCATTTGACATATCTCATTCTAGCCATGATCTTGAGAAACTGGTCTCCATACTGAAAACGACAGGAGGAGATATCCGCGTTGTAATGGAACACACAAGCAACTATTGGAAGCCTATTGCATTGACCCTGAAAAATGCAGGCTTTTATGTTTCTGTCGTAAACGCTATGCTGATTCACGATTTTAGCGATAATTCTATCCGGAAGCTGAAAACAGACCGTGCAGACTCTTTAAAAATCGCCAACTATGCCCTGACATTTTGGAATCAACTCCCGCCATTTAATGATGAGGATGAAACCAGACTCGTGTTGAAAGAGCAGTCACGAATGTATGAAAGATTGGCTTCGACAGCAACATCCCTTCGTAATGGCCTGATTGCATTGGCAGATCAGACGTTCCCTTCGATTGATCAGGCTTTTGGACATGCAATCAAGAATGCGGATGGTCATGAAAAGTGGGTCGATTTCTTTTCAATTTATTGGCACAGAGACTGTGTACTCAGACTTTCCATTGAAAAATTCACAGAATCTTACCGTAAATGGTGTTTGCGGAGAAATTATAAATTTCGTACGAATACAGCGCACAAGTTGTATGCTCTGGCGCAGGATGCCGTTCCTACTCTCCCGAAAAACAACGGAACAAAGGCTTTAGTATTGCAGGCTTGCAAGAGCCTGAATGCTGTATGCGAGGCGAAACAGTCTACTCAAGAAGAAATGAACCGATTGGCTTCGCTGCTTCCTGAATATGAAGTTGTCATGCAGATGGAGGGCACAGGACCCATTACAGGCCCTGCTCTAATGGCTGAGATTGGTGATGTCAGACGTTTCAAAAACAAGAAAGCTCTCGTTGCCTTTGCCGGCATTGATGCACCACCGTTCCAATCTGGAAACTTTGAATCCAAGTCACGCCACGTTTCCAAGCGCGGCTCACCTCATTTGAGGCGCACTGTATTCCTTGTAGCAAATATTATTCTAACCTTATCCCACAAAGATAACAGCGTCTTTTGCTTTATGGACAAAAAGCGCGCTGAAGGAAAGCACTACTACGTCTACACGATTGCTGGCAGTGCAAAATTTCTAAGGATCTACTATGCGCGAGTATCTGAATATTTGCGTACCCAAGAGCCCCCTGCAGCTGCCATCTGTTTAGATTGCAAAGATTAAGGATTTTTCTATAATTTGAAAACTCTGCTGACAGAACTCTCCTGTCGGCTTATTAAAGTTGCCGGATGCTCGCTGCACCCGGCAACAATTGCTGGCGGTGCTGGACGGCGGCAAGTGCATTTTGCAGTTGCGTGGTGTCAGACCATTTCTTTCTGACAAGTACGACCTGACCCAGCATCCCAACTACAAGCTGACCTCCGACTACGACCCCAAAAACACCTTCGATATTGAAAAATATCTGAACCGAAAAGAAAAAATCCACCCCGGTGATGAGTTCATCGTGGTGGACGCTGATTCGCTCCCGTCTGCCTGACCCGGTAGGCGGTTTTATTTTTGACCAGAGAGGTACACCAGCAAGCCCACTTCCGCCGTAGTTTGCGGCTTAACAGCAACAGCTTCAGGTGTGTACGGGCGGTCTACAACTTTCATTTATAAAGGAGAAACGACTATGGAATTCTTTAACTCTGTTATCGAAGTTCTTCAGACTCTGGTTGTCGCTCTGGGTGTCGGTCTCGGCGTGTGGGGTGCCATCAACCTGCTGGAAGGTTACGGTAACGACAACCCCGGCAGCAATGCTCATGTGCCATAAAGTAACACTACATAATCAAATGACCGCTGCCCACTATTCAGATTTATAAAAACGCATTAACGCTGAAAAGTGAAAATCGGAGGTCTGATTATGAATAAGCTCTTATCTTGTGAATTTAACATCGACACGGGCAACGTAGAATGTCGCTTTGCAGACGGGACAATGATATCAATCGACTGCGATGTTGTAGAGGATACCATTGACGGAACACTACCATTTGTAAGAGTGCGTACTGAGCTTGACTGGCTCATTTATAACGCGCCACGAGAGTATGTGCAGCTCGTGCTAAACGGTGGATTGAATGCATATTTAAAAAACTCACGGTGAGCACGGCTTGCTCGATTGATAAAAAGCAGCTTGTATTTCAAGAGCCAAATCTCTGTGTCGCACAAAGGTTTGGCTCTTGAAATATTCTCATGAAAACGAACTTTAATCCGGCTTCATTGCACTTACTACACAAAAAGCAGAATGCAATATCGGACTTTTCTACCAGAACAGCAGCACCGTGGCAAAGTACATCGGAATGTCAAGTATCAGTATAGGACACTCATCAATAACCTTTTGCGCAATTCCATGGATTCGATGTATTCCGATACATTGAGTATATTGATAAAGTGAAAGTAGGCAATCAGTTGTTTTGAAACTGTACTTGTCTGCGCACATATACTTCTATCTGCTTCTCGATAACGCCTTTGACCTTTTCGCAGCCAGCAGCATGATATGTTCCGGTTTGCCGATAGGATAACATCCTGCACCCGCCACCACAAATGGGAAGATATTTACAATCGGAACAATCTGGTTCTTTTAAAGGATCGATTGATAACCAATCATAATATGCAAAAGTAACATCTGTAAGAGTGCCATCATCCTTTATATAACCCATTTTATGTTTATTATCACCAACCATCTCCCAACATTTATACAATTCACCCAAAGGTGAAAATGTAAAACTGTATTCGTCAAATAATCCACAGTATGTCCACTTTCTCATGGGTTGTGGATATTTGGAAAACATATTGGCTTCGCTATATTTCCATAATTCATTTAAAATATCTGGAAGATACTCTTCAGGAAGGCAATTGCTTTTGTAAGAAGAACATGCAGATGTGGAATCTCTTGTTATGCCAAAATCCACCTGTGAATGCGAAATCCCCAAATCTTTGAGTGTATCCAAAAGCATCGGAATCGAGTCAACATTGTTCTTGTCTACATTTATTCTTATATAAGTATGTATTTGAGAGCAAAACTCCTCCATGATAGTTATTCCATGCAAAACTTTCTGGAATGTGCCGGAACCATCTTTAGCAACTCTTCGACAATTGTGTATATATTCCGGTCCGTCCAAAGTGATTTGTACAAATTTACAATTATAATTTAATAATCCACTAACAATTTCTTCAGTCAATAAAGAACCGTTAGTAACAAGTGAACACTGTAATTCCTTATGGCTTGTTAAACAATACTCTTTGAGAATACCCAACATATGAAAACCAACATCTATATTCAAAAGAGGCTCGCCACCGAAAAGAACAACGTGTATTAGTTCACCTCGTTGTTCTTCAGAACATTTGATTAAAAAATTAGCTATCGCTCCAGCTCTGTTTTTTGTCATGTTTTCACAACGCAGTTCTCCTGCGCCTTCATAACAATATATACATCTAAAATTGCATGACCAAGTTAATAGCACTGTTGCCGTAAGGCATTTTTTTCCGTAGCGTGATTTGTTATAGAAATGATTATAAATGCACGATTCATTATATTCGTCAGGGATTAAAGCATTGTATTTTATAAACAGTCTATTTTCTTCTTCAGTGAGCAACGTCGGATTAGATGATTCTATTGCTTGCTTAACCGAAGGAGAAATTACAAACGTACTTCCCCATAAGGAGTTGAATAAAATATGTTCCTGATTTTCGGTTGTATGAATTATATTATATTTTGAGAACTTCATTAATTCAATCCTCCTTATGCTTGTTCGCAGCTAGTATCATTCCGCCAAATGAAAAACTTACACCAATTAATAATAAATGCTGAGTGCAAGAAATATATAATGTAGAGCTTCTATTCAAGATGCCTAATACAAAAACAATGAGGTCAAGAGCTGCAAAAGCAAAAAATATCATACTTCCAATACTTTTGATATGAGGCCAGTTTTTTCATTTATATCAACAGGCAAGGAAAAACGGAAACCGTAGTAACTATGGAACGGAAAACTTTTATGGAAAAGAGGATATTCCACGGGAGCGCACTTTATTATAATTCCAATTGCAGAAAATATTATAAATGTTGGAATATATGAGCCGTCTGAAAAAATCATATATAGCCCCCCTTTATACTGTTATCTTCATCACATGTTCAGAAAATAGATAGTACTGCCAGCCAAAACAAAACATCGTAAATTGCGCAATTATCAATCAGGTGTATTAATTCCACAAGACTCACTATTTACTGTACAAGAAACGGAATTTAAACCGCAAAGCCCAGCATTGCTTCCACAAATAGACACGTCAGAAATACAGCCCGAAACATTTGTGATGCATCCGCCAAAGTCTGCAACGCAGGCACTCGCATCTTTTGCACATGGAGAGATTTGTCCCAAGCATAATCCAAATTGAAAAATTTGAGCGTGCATAGCCGTCTTGAAAAGAGATTGAAATGCTAAGTCCACTCGATTTATAAATACATCTATCAACCCGTGCCTTTTGACAAATTTAATATAACGCAATTGCTCCTGTGCTTTAGAAAAGAACAGGGCTTGCTCGTTTTTGAATTCCCTTGTGGTATTATATAGTTTGCCCTTGAATATTTCAAAGAAGACGATATAAAGTGCAGCTAGTATAAGTAATATACCGAATACTGTTTTGTTGATTTGATATGTTATAACGCTCACCGTAATAAGCCGTACCGAACTTACAGGAACATTTTGTATCACGTTTATGCAATATGAAGCGATTTCATTGGAATCAGTTTGAAGTTGCTGAGTAATGCGTGAACTGTCCAAAAAAAAAGTTTTGGAAAAAGGGATCTGCTGGATGTGGACGAGCATTTGTCTGTTTATATTGTAGCTTACCATTGTATGAAGTTTTTCGCGTATTCGCCCGAGTGCAAAAGATATCGCAAAACTTATCATAATAGTCGCCAAGAAAAGAATACAATAGTAGCATAGTTGAGGTTTCCATTCCACGCAATTAGGCGAAGCCAAAAAGTCAATAAATCGACCGGACAACAAAGTGTTAAAGAGGGATATTAACGAAGATCCTATGCTGAGAACAGAAAAAAGGATAATCTTTTTTCGGTAAAGATGCAATGTGCAATGGGAAAATTGAAAGATTCTTTTCATGATGATAAACCGACTTTGTTTTTAAAATAATATTCGGCGACTTTTAAAAAGTGGTTATCCCTTTGGGTCAGAAACTAATACCGACTGAGGGCGGAAACTTCTTTCGTCATTTGCTTCGCAATTGCTACCTTTCCCTAAGGGAAAAGCTTGCGCTTTGTGCCATCTCAAAAGGTTTCCCATTTGTGAGGAAGCTGTCAGCCGTAGGCTGACTGAATGGGTCTTTGCCTCAGCAGCGGCATCTCAAAAACATGCTTAGTAAAAGGAACAACCACTTTTGAAAACAAAAAATCCCCTTTATATGCTATCATGCTTTAGCTAAAGCGTCAACATCTTTCGCCAATCTTGAAAACAATTGTGTGTACTGGTCGTATTTGCTTTCGCATTTATCGTCTATACGCTCGATGAGCCACTTTTCTATGCTGCATCCCGCGTAGCTTGTTCAAATTAGCTTTTTCTGTATGCAGGAATGGGGCATTTCGTTTCTGGATGCGCCTGTCCCGGAACAGATGAAGTATGCTTCTCTGGCAGAAGCCGCTTCTCACCTCATACAAGTCCTCAACGACCCGGAGCACATCACCGGATAAAAAGCGTCCCGAAGGGATGCGCAGCCTGCATTGGAAAATGCAGATCAAAGGGGCTTGGGGCATTCCCCCAGCAAGCAATGTTTTTGTATAGACGAAAACATTGCTTGCAACTGATTGTTTGGCGAGGAAAAGCGTATATGGTTTTGGCTGTTTAATCAAACAATGATAACGTGAACAGCGCGCTCGTAATCAGCTTTGCGAACGTATATTGTGTAAATCGTTTGACAATTGACCTTTTGAAATGCGGTTCCAGCTCTTTCACGGGTTCCCATCGAAAACAAAGACGGCGATGATAAATCGCGTACTTTTGTTCGATATCCGATTCCCTCTTTTTCTAAAAGAGATGTGTATTTTTGGTATTGTGATTGATTTGAGCAAACCACCAACTCTTTTTGGTTAAAAAACGGTAGCATAAAAAACTCCTTGCTCAAAAACGGTTATCGGATATTATTTGAAATTTCAACATACCAAGTCTTTCCGGTCTTTGCAGCAATATTGACAACATAGTAGCAGCCAACGCGATTTGTTGCATCTACCAGAACACCAGCCCAAGAGGAATCAGGGTATTTTGTCCAGTCTTTCTGAGATGCAGGAATGTCAAAATCCTTGGTCTGCTCTCGATATCCGTTACTCGTCCATCCAGTTTGACCAATTCTTAGAGTTTGGCTCGTAATTTTTGTTGCAGAGTTATTGCAATAGTACTTTCCAGTAACCTTTGTCAACTTATAATACGAACGATCGCCGGAGTCTTTAACAATATCATAATAAATTGTAGTATATGCTCGTACGGTGTTGCTTGAGTCCCAAGAATCTTGGTTGATGCTTCCATCTGCACAGGGGCTTATAGATGTTGGAAATTCGCTAGGCAGAATGGTTGCGACATCTTTTCGATAGGAAGTAAGGGACGAACCATCATCCAAATGTTGAACATCCAGAACGGTTTTTTCCTCGAACTGAATCATTTCATCGGTTGCCTTAACAATATTGGATTGGGTAATCAAATCTTTTTCCGGCGATTCAGAAGCCATTTTAGCAAAGAGCGAAGAATGAACGGTGACACTGCCGATTCTCATAGAAGGTTCCATTGCAACGCTAGAAACGCAAAGCATCGCAATCATCAAGAAAGAAAGCGAAGCAGCTAAAAGCTGTGATACTTTTTATGTTTCATAATAAACAATCCTTTCTCATTAAATGGATAAGTTTGAATTTCATTCAAAGCTACATTGCTGCATCGGAGTAACTCCTTTCGATTTGTGCATTGTGCCATCCTTTCTTACACTGTATACCCAGCAAGCAATATTGTCTACATTTCTGTAATAAGATGGAGAAAATTCGTAACGAAATCGGAGTCACCAACAAAGAAAAATGGCATAGTGCTTTTTGCTGTTGAAACAGGAAAGCGACCATGCCATCTCAGGATTGAACTTATTTTCGTTTTTCTTGCAGATGCTTCTCAGGTACATAGGGACGCTTCGGCTGATACATCCAGCCTGCACAACCCGGAGGCCACTCCTGCATATCCTTCTTCACCAGAGCTTCAATTTTCTTTTTGGCGAACTGTTTGACTTGAATTTTCATTTGTATGCCCTCCTTTCAATTTTGACAGCGTGAAATGGATAATGTTATTGCATCAGCAGTCAATGCTGCGACCAACCCTTGTAGTATGGAAGGAGCGATTTGAGTTCCCACCAACAAAATTGCGAAAATATTTAGAATCAATAATAACCAACGAACAGCTATTTTCGCAGCCTTAAATTCATTTGTTGACCAGTGAATGCTTTTATTGTTAACTGGTGCAATATACAAAATTGTAATATCAGAAACTATAGTTAAGAAAAGCAACGCCAAGCCTGTACGGAAAACGTAGGAGATTGAAGCAAGAAGAACTACTTCTAATAAAATGGAACAGAACAGGCATTTACTATAAGTAGCAGCATGATAACCGTTTGTGTATTTCCGAATTAAGAGGAAGAACACAGAAAATGAAATCGTTAAGGTCCAGCCAAAGCAAAAACCGCCAATCAGACACTGCACAAGCCAAGTGAATAAGGTTGTCACTCTTTTTTCGATGCTATATGCAAACCATTCAGAATAAGATTCATCAAGCAATCCCATCGACACGCACTTTTGCGTTAATTGCATTGCAAAATCTTTCATTGCGACAATCCTCATTAAAAGAACTTTCTTGAAAGAAAGAATACACAAGTTGAGCTACAATTTCCACAATAATGTAACGAAATGGACTTTTTTTGTCACGAAATCGGAGTGAGCGGTATATCAGCGGTGAACTGGAACCACCCATTTTCATAGAACATGGTATACTCGCCGCTGTATTTTT
>OODK01000721.1_pt1 | contig 25374 bp, 20 predicted proteins | sample 1671371 | NCBI WGS metagenome assembly OODK01 (sample SAMN06348150, study PRJEB24527) | human gut metagenome | biome: human gut; feature: ankylosing spondylitis patient; material: feces | host: Homo sapiens | place: China | collected 2015-10 | reverse complement strand
TTATCGAGCATTTTGGCAACGCAGATGCCGTGCCGCAGCCGCCGGAGCGGTGCTTGAGCCGTTAGGCGGGAATTGTGCGGTGTTGCCTTAGGAAATTTTGGCGCAGTTTTTCGCGGTTTTTCGCTCCTTTGGCAGCTTTTATGCGCCCACGCTTGCACCGCCGGGCAAATGGTGCTACAATGCACCCGGGAGAGAAAATTTTATACTTTATATAAGGAAGGGAAGTTTTGTAAAATGGCTTGCACTACTATTCTTGTCGGCAAAAATGCCTCCTACGACGGTTCTACCATGATCGCCCGCAACGACGATTCCGGTTCCGGGCATTTCACCGCTAAAAAGTGGACGGTCGTCCACCCGGAGGACCTGCCCGCCACCTATAAGTCGGTGATTTCTCACGTGGAGATCCCGATGCCCGCCGGGGCCATGCGCTTTACCGCCATGCCCAACGCTGTGGAGGGCAAAGGCATCTGGGCGGCGGCCGGTATCAACGCCGCCAACGTCGGCATGACCGCTACCGAGACCATTACCTCCAATCCCCGCGTGCTGGGCGCTGACCCGCTGGTGCAGGGAGGCATCGGCGAGGAGGACATCGTCTACCTTGTGCTGCCCTACATCCACAACGCCCGCGAGGGCGTGCAGCGCCTGGGTTCCCTGCTGGAGACTTACGGCACCTACGAGATGAACGGCATCGCCTTCCAGGACGTGGATGAGATCTGGTGGCTGGAGACCATCGGCGGCCACCATTGGATGGCCCGCCGTGTGCCCGATGACGTGTACGTGGTCATGCCCAACCAGCTGGGCATCGACGAGCTGGACCTGGACGATGCGCTGGGCGAGCAGAAAGAGTACATGTGTTCCGCCGATCTGCGGGAGTTTATCGCCAAGAACCATTTGGACCTCTCCCAGGACGGTGTGCTGAACCCGCGTGACGCCTTTGGCAGCCACGATGACTCTGACCATGTGTACAACACGCCCCGCGCCTGGTACATGCTGCGCTATTTCAACCCCCACACCATGAACTGGGACGGCCCGGATGCCGACTTTACGCCGCGCTCTGATGACCTGCCCTGGTGCCTGGTGCCGGAGAAGAAGATTACGCCGGAGGATGTAAAGTACGTACTGTCGTCCCATTATCAGGGCACGCCCTACGACCCGTATGCCAGCTATGGCGAGCGCAGCATGAAGGGTGCCTACCGCTCCATCGGCATCAACCGCAACGATTTTGTAGCCCTGCTGCAGCTGCGTCCCGATATGCCGGAAGAGTCCCGCGCCATTGAGTGGATCGCCTACGCCTCCAACGCGCTGAACACGATGGTGCCGTTCTACGCCAACATCGACACCACCCCCGCTTACCTTGCCAACACCACCGGTGAGGTCTCCACCGATAGCTTCTACTGGGCCAGCCGCATGATCGCCGCCATGGCAGATGCCTCCTTTGCCAAGTCTCAGTTCCATCTGGAGCGGTATGAGCTGGCTGTGCTGTCTGAGAGCCGCGCCATCCTGAACGATTACGACGCCAAGCTGGCCGCCGAACCGGATGCCGCCGCCCGCGCCGCCCTGCGTGTGCAGGCCAACGACGCCCTGGCCGCCAACCTGAAGCGCCACGCCGCCGACACCCTGGACAAGGTCCTGTTTGAGCTGAGCAGTCAAATGAAGAATGCGTACTCCCGCTCGGATGCGTAATTTTTTCGTCATAACAGCAGCTTTATTTATGCAATAAACGTGTAACAGTAAAAGGCGCCGTGTGAATGAACGATTCACATGGTGCCTTTTGTTTTGCTTTCGCCGCACGGCAAATTGTATAGAATTTTGCAAAATCGCTTGCATATTTTTAAACGTACTGTATACTGGAGAAAAGGATAAAATATTTTTTCATAATTTTCAGACGCAGCAGGTGTGTTATGTACAAGATTTTAGTCGTTGATGATGAATCCATTGAACGTGAGGGAATTTCTTTCCTCATTGAAAAGTACAAGTTTCCGTTGGAGGTTGCCCAGGCGACCAACGGGAAAACGGCGCTTGAATATATGCGAACCCACCCCATCGACATTTTACTTACGGATGTAAAAATGCCGCAGATGGACGGGCTGGAACTGGCGCGGCATACGTTTGAGAAATACCCGGATGTGCGCATTCTGGTTTTCAGCGCTTACGGGGAGTTTGAGTTTGCCAAAAAGGCGATGGCGGCACAGGCTGTCAGCTACCTGCTAAAACCCATCGAGGTCGATGAATTCCAGCGCGTTATGGCACAGATTCTGGCACGGTGCGATGAGCTGGCTGAAAAGAAAAAAGATGAGCAGCAGCGCGGCGAGGAATATCGTCAACAGCTTTTATTTCGCCTTGTGACAGGAACGGGCTTGGGGAAAGCACACATTACAGAAGAATGGTTTTCTGGACAGACGCTTTGCTTACTTCATGTGCAGACCGAGAATGACTACTTTGCTACAAATGAAGATGCGTTTTGTCAAATGCTGAAGGACTGTACGCAATATAAGTTTGAATACATCAATACTTACCCAGATGAAGCATTCGTCCTCTTTTACAGCAAATATGATTTGTCTGATCGTCTGGGCGATAAGCTGAAAGGCATACAGGAAAAACTCCGACAGAATGGCTGCGAGGCATCGCTGCTGTTGGGCATAGATTTCACCGGCTTGGAGAATATCTCTGCCCGTGCGCAAGCGTTGTCAAGAATTCGCAACGAACTGTATGAAGCACCCGATGCGCTCCTGCTGGAGAAGGAGATCGGTGAGTCGGTCAGCTACTATGCAGAAGCCATAGAAAAGCTCCGTGCCGAGGTGCAGGCCGCATTGAATGAACATCACCCGGAGATTTTTCTGTCCGCGGTACAACGCCTGATACAGCAGCTTGGGCAGAACCGTTCTTTGAGCAAGATGTATATGTATCATGTCCTGTATGATCTGCTCGCGCAGATGTACCGTGCTTATGGCATACAGGACCGCAACGAGATTGGGCGCGGTATCAATCGGATTTTAAGCTGTAATACGGCAGCAGCCATGTGCGGTGTGCTGGAAGAAATCATGGCATCTTTGCAGGGAACACCAGAACCGCAAACGGAGGACAGCTCCGCTATCATTCGTCAGGTGCAGAAAATTGTGGATGCCGAATACGGCGAACCGTTGAGTCTGGAATACATCGCGGAAAAAGTATATATTACGCCTTCGTACCTGAGTTACATCTTTAAGCAGATGACTGGGCAGAATCTTATCAAATACATCACAGACCTGCGTATGTACAAGGCGCGGCGCATGGTAGCAGATGGCAATTTGAAAATTTCCCAAATTGCTAAGAACTGCGGTTACGACAACCCCTCCTACTTCAATAAGCTGTTCAAGAACTATTTCGGCGTAACGCCCCGCCAGTACAGGGAGGGCGAACGCGATGAAAGCATTGTATAAATGGTTCGCCTATAAGCTGCCTATTCGCAGTAAGCTGCTGATCAGCTTCAGCATTCTGGTTATGGTGCCGATCCTTGTGCTGGGCATTTACAGCTACCAGCAGTCGAAGGAAAACACCGAGCGCCAAATACGCAGCACAATGGAAAGCAACCTGACGCGCCTGACCTCGGAACTGGATACCCGCTTCCAGCGGGAAGCCTCCACGGTGCGGTTTCTTGCGTATAATCTGACATTCCGCAATGCGCTGGAAAACAGCGGTGCCAGCGCCATGACGATGGCGCAGGTCATGAACACCTCGGTCGAGCCAACCTTCTGGTACTTTATTGCAGGGGACGCCTATGTCAAGGGAATGGAGGTCTACTCCACAAAAGTCCGCGACAAAATCGGCAACTTCCTGCTGCCGGTGGATGATACCGTCAGCCAGCAGGCTTGGTACCGGCAGGCGCTGGACAGCTATGCCACCCACTGGACTTACGATGGGGTAGAGATTTGTGCCAATCGTGCAATTCTCGATACGAATTCCAGCAGTGAGGTCATAGCAGTGCTGCGGATGTTCTGCTATCCGGCCTCGCTGTTAGATGCCACCGACAGTATGAATTATCTGGACAACGGCATCCGTATCGTGGACGAAACCGGTCAGACCGTCTATGCCCGCAACAGCGGTGTGGATGCTTTGGACGAAGCCGTGCGCCTGTTGGCCGAGGATGGCAGCGAGACCGCCGCGCTTGAGCAGGGGGTGCTCTATAAAAGCCGGATGGAAGTCAGCGGCTGGAGCATTTATTACTATCTGGACAAAGCGAACATCACAAAAGAATTGCAGCCGATTTTGAATACAACGATTTTGGTGGTGTTGATTTGCCTGTTCCTTTCCATTGCAGTCATTAACCTGTTGGCTACAGCCCTGACCCGCCGCATCCTGAAATTACAGGAGTACGCAGAATATGTGGCAGAAGGGCATCTGGATAAGGAACTTTCTACCACGGATACCGATGAAATCGGCGTGGTGACAAACAGCATGGGGCAGATGACGCACCGGCTGAATGATATGATCCATCAGGTCTATACGATGGAGATCGAAAAGAAAGCCAGCGAGCTGCGCGCCCTGCAGGCGATGATAAACCCGCATTTTCTGTACAACAGCCTTTCCAACATCAAGTGGAAGGCGCTGCGCTCCGGCAATGATGACATCAGCGAGATAACGGGATTGCTGGCAAAATTCTACCGCACCTGCCTGAACAACGGTCAGCCTTTGACCACGGTGCGTTCAGAGCTGGAAAACATCAAGGCGTATGTGCGTATCCAACAGCTGACCCATGACAACGGCTTTGATGCCGAATACGACATTGAGGAAAGCCAGCTTGATTACCGGATGCTCAACTTCATGCTGCAGCCCATCGTGGAAAATGCCGTCAAGCACGGCTTAGAGTATGAAGAGGAGGACGGAAAAGGGCATATCCGCATCGAATGCCGCGGCGAGGATGAGTTCATCGTGTTCCGCGTCATCAACAATGGCGGCGCTATCGACCTGCAAAAGGTGGCCGAAGTCATGCGCACCCCCAGCACGGGGTACGGCATCTATAATATCTGTGAACGCATTGAACTGTATTACGGTCCCGGCAGCGGACTTTTCCCCTCTGTCACAGAGGACGGCGAGACCTGCTTTACGCTGAAACTGAACCGCACATTGGAAAAAGAAACACCCACTGAAGCCTGATTGCACCCCACCGATACAATTTCTGTCGGTGGGGTGTTCTGTAAAATAGTGTTAGTTTTCGAAAAAATGTTCTATTTCGCATTTTGGACATTTCGGGTACAATAAAGCCATCGAAAGCAGAACACACTGCAAGGAGGAAAACAAACATGAAAAAAGCAATCGCATCCGTGCTCGCAGCGTCGATGGCTCTGTCCCTCGCCGCCTGCGGTGGCTCCTCTACCGCCACCTCTAGCAGCACCGCCACTGAGAGCACTGCTAGCAGCACTACGGCAGAAAGCACCGCATCCGGTGACAAGGTTACGCTGCGCATGACCTACTGGAACAGCGAGGACACCGTCAAGGCACTGCTTGACTATCTGGGCGAGGCTGTTCCCGATGTTCAGATCGAGTATCAGTTCATCGACAACTCCAACTACGACACCATCGTGGATACCCAGCTTTCTGCCGGTGAAGGTCCCGACATCATCTGCGAATCTCCCGCTTCTGCCCTGAAGCACGCAAAACTTGGCTATCTGGCCGATGTGAGCGACCTCGGCGCGAAGTTCTCTGATGCCGGCACTTCCGTTTACAGCTATGACGGCAAGACTTACGCATTGCCCGGCATCTCCTGGTTCGAGGGCATCTACTACAATGTTGATCTGTTCGAGCAGAACAACATTGCACTGCCCACCACCTTTGACGAGTATCTGGATGTCTGCAAGAAGTTCCAAGACCTCGGCATCAAGCCGCTGGCTGCCGGTCTGAAATCTTGGGAGCCGATGCTGAAGAACTCCATGGCGTTTGTCACTGCCGAGTACCTCTCCACCGATGAGGGTAAAGACTTCGGCGGCAAATATCGCGAGGGTCAGGCTACTCTGAACGGCACTTGGAATCCGTACCTCGAAAAGTGGAGCGAGATGATCACCAGCGGTGTTTACACCACCGATATGACCGGTATCGACCACGATCAGGCTCTGGAAGAGTTCGCCACCGGCAATGCCGCTATGTTCTGCTCCGGCCCGTGGGATCTGGAGGCCATCCAGTCCAAGAACCCCGACCTCAACCTCAACATGATGCCTTTCTACGGCACCAAGGCCAGCGCCGGCTGGCTGATCGGCGGCCCCGGCTGCGGCTTCGCCGTTAACGAGAACAGCGCCAACAAGGAAGCAGCCCTCAAGGTTCTGGCTGCTATCGCTACCGAGGAAGGTCAGAAGGCCCTGTGGGAGAACAACCAGGGCGGTTCCTCCTACATGAGCGGTGTTTCCTTCGACCTGCCTGAGGTCTACTCCAGCGTTTCCACTGCCATCAACGCCGGCAATGTCTACTGCCCCTGGAACGAGTGGGGCGCTGCTGCTGGTGCCCACGAGGATTACGGCACCGAGATGCAGAAGTACCTGCTTGGCGAGGAAGACCTCTCCGCAGCACTCTCCAATGTCGATGCTGCCGTTGCTGAGCTGCTGAGCAAGTAATCCGATCCGTAACCATGGCCTCAAACTTTCAATCGAGGGTTTGAGGCTCTTTTTTTCAAAAAACGGAGGTCAGAAATGCCTACTAAGACCCAAAAGAAGTATGTGCCCGGTTCGTTGGGCAAATACTTCGCCATGTTTGTGGCACCGGCGCTGATCGTGTATCTGGTGTTCAGCATTGTGCCGTTCCTGTTTACGATCTATTACAGCTTTACCGATTATACCGATATGAACCCCGTAAATCTGCACTTTACGGGTCTTGCAAACTACATAAAAGTCCTTGGTTCCCCGCTGATGCGCACAGCTATTAAAAACTCGCTGATTTACGCCGTGGTGCTGACCGGGGCGCAGGTCGTGCTGGGTCTGCCGCTGGCTGTCATCCTGAATATGAAGCTGCGCACCCGCAATCTGCTGCGCGCGACCTTCTTTTTCCCGGCGGTATTCTCCTCGCTGATTATCGGCTACCTGTGGAACTTTATCCTTTCCTCCTCCAACTACGGTCTTATCAACAACCTGCTTGCTAAGGTTGGGCTGCCGACTTTCAACTTTTTTACCTCGCAAAACGCACTTTACTCTGTCCTGCTCACGCAGATTTGGCAGTGGACTGGCTGGGCTATGGTCATCTTCCTTGCCAACCTGCAGAGCATCTCGGGCGATTTGTACGAGGCAGCTGAGATCGACGGTGCCAGCGGCTTTACCCGCTTTTTCCGTATCACGCTGCCGCTGATGTGCCCCTCGGTCAAGATCGTGGCGGTCACCGGTTTGATTGGCGGCATGAAGGCATTCGATGTCATCTACTCGATGACCAGCGGCGGCCCCGGCGATGCCACCCAGACCGTTATGATGGTCATGATGCGCAAGGGCATCTCGGACGGCTTCTACAATCAGGGCGCGGCGTTCGGCGTTTGCTTCTTCGTTGTCGTTATGATTTTGAGTGCTATCATGAACACGATTATGCAGAAATGGAGTGACTCTATTCAATGAATACGCGTAAATTTGAAAGACGCGGCCTGATCATTACCGAAACATTGATGGTCTTGCTCGCTGTTCTCTGGGCTGTCCCTATTTACTATCTGATCGTCACAACGCTGAAATCCCCCGCGGAGGCTACCGCCAGCCCGCTGGCGCTGCCCAGTGCTATCAATCTGCAAAACTATATCGACGCATGGCAGAAGATGGAATTTCCCCGTGCGTTTGCCAACACACTGTTTATCACGGCAATGAGCGTCTTTCTCATCGTGCTGTTCGGCAGTATGGCCGGGTATGCACTGGCGCGCACAAGCTCCAAGCTCGGCGGCCGACTGTTCCTATTCTTTCTGGCCGGTCTGGTTGTGCCGTTTCAGATGAACATTGTCAGCTTGTACAAGATCGTCAAGGCGCTGCACCTGATGAACAGCCCTTTCGCCGTCATCCTTGTCGATGTGGCTGTGAATATGCCGCAGGCAGTGTTCCTATTCCGTGAATTTATCCAGTCTACCGTTCCTGTGGAACTGGAAGAAGCCGCCGAAATCGACGGCTGCGGCACGATGCAGAAGTTCTTTACCATTGTGTTCCCGCTGCTTAAGCCAGTCATGGCAACCGTTATCATCATCGTCACGCTGAATGTCTGGAACGAGTTTATGACCCCGCTGCTCTTCCTGCAGAGCCGTGCCAACGATGTCATCCTGCAGGAGGTTTCCCGCAACATCGGTCAGTTCTCCACCGACTGGACTGCTATGTTCCCGATGATGATGCTGGGCGTTGCACCTTTGATGATCTTCTATCTGTTCATGCAGAAGTATATTATTGCCGGTGTTGCTGCCGGTGCTGTGAAGGGGTAATTGAAAATGAAAATCACAGATTTAGGTAAAATCATGGTGATCGTTCCCCATCAGGACGATGAGCTGCTTTTGACGGCCGGTGTGCTGTATTCGGCTGCCCATGCGGGGCTGAACCCCCATGTGGTAATGGTGACCAACGGCGACTACGGCTGCCACGACCACAGCGTAGGCTATGCGCGTCTGCGTGAAACACTGGCGGGCGTGGAAATGCTGGGGGTTTCGAATGAGCAGGTGACATTCCTCGGCTATGCCGATACCGGTATGCCGCGGGCAGAGAGCTTTCTTGCGGGTTTGTATGACGAAACCGATGAGAACAAGGTTCATCCCTCCCACTGCGGCACGGAGACCTACGGTCTGCCCGAAAAGCCGGATTTCCACGCGCAGCATTTCGGTATGCCTGCGCCGTATACAAAAGCTGGCTTTGTGCAGGATCTGAAAGCCGTACTCGACGAAATCGAACCGGACAGCATCATTACCACGGCACTTTGCGATACCCACGGTGACCACAGTGGGCTGTACCAGTTTATCTGCGATGAACTGCGCAGCCGCCGTGAGGCTGGCAAAAAAGTTCCGACCCTCTATACCGGCATTGTCCATTCGCCCGCAGGGGATGAAAACTGGCCGCTGCGTGACGGTGTTCGTCCGCTGACCTGCCCGGAGGGGCTGGAAAGTGCCAGTACACTGCGCTGGGAGAATCGTATCGTTCTGCCCGTTCCGCAGGAAATGCTGAACGAAGATCTGGCGCAGAACCTCAAGCACCGCGCCATTTCCTGCCATAAAACGGCCTTAAAGCCAGATGCCGTGGATTTTCTGTATTCGTTTGTAAAAGCAGACGAGGTATTCTGGAAAGTAGACCTGTAAGGAGAAGTTGCAATGGATACCAACAAGACCCCAATTTATCCCTTTGAGCCTTGGAATGTAACGGAAGATCACCTTGATCTTGCGATGAACTACCGCAACGAAACGACCTTTGCGCTTTCCAACGGCTATATCGGCACCCGCGGCACCCATGAGGAAGCCTACGAATTTGATGAGCAGCACGGCTTGGAGGGCAATTTCCTCAATGGGCTGTATGAGCAAGAGCACGTCCGCTATGGCGAGTGGAACTTCGGCTTCCCGACCGAAAGCCAGACGATCCTGAATGTGCCGAACTGCAAGACGATTCGTCTTGCGGTTGACGGTGAGCCTATGGACATCCGTACCGGCACGCTGCAAAATTACCGCCGCACATTGGATATGAACCGCGGTCAGGTCGTGCGCAGCTTTGAATGGACCGCCCCCAACGGCAAAACGGTACGGGTGGAAAATACCCGCTTTGTCAGCCTTGCACACAAAAACCGCATGGCACAGCGCTACAGCGTTACCCCCGTGAACTTCAGCGGCACGCTGACGCTGCACAGCGCACTGGACGCCGATGTGGAAAACCATACTCGTACCACAAATCCGCTGGTTGACTACGGTCCGTTTGGGCGTCATCTGCTGCCCGATGCGCTGACCGCCGATGACAAAACCATGACCTGCCAAAGCACCGCTGTCAACAGCAAGCTGGCGATGGCCTGCGGCTCGGTGCATCTGCTCTCGGAGGCAGCAGCTGCGACCCGCCATCAGGCAAACGATGTCAATGCATGGATCGAATACGATTTTGCTGCCGAGCAGGGTCACACGATCACACTGGAAAAGCTGACCGTCTACACCGACTCCCTCGATATGGACAAGAGCGCCATGCTTCCGTTTGTAGAGGAGGAACTGGCAGTATTTGCTGCGGACGGATATGATAAGGAGTTTGCCGCCCACGCTGCCCTGATGGAGCATTTCTGGGAGACTGCCGATATTCGCGTGGACGGCGATGTGCCTCTGCAGCAGGGGCTGCGCTTCAACCTGTATCACATCATGCAGGCATCGGGCCGTGATGGCAGAACGGGTATGGGTGCCAAAGGCTTGTCCGGCGAAGGGTATGAGGGCCACTACTTCTGGGATACCGAAATGTATGTCCTGCCTGTCTTTGTCTATACCCAGCCGGAGCTTGCACGCAGTCTGCTGGACTACCGCTACAGCACCTTGGATAAAGCGCGCGACCGTGCCCGTGTACTGGGGCATCCCATCGGTGCACTGTATCCGTGGCGTACCATCAACGGAGAGGAGGCATCCACCTATTTCCCGCTGGGTACGGCGCAGTACCACATCAATGCGGATGTGGCCTATGCGTTCCAGCTCTATGTTGCTGTCACCAACGATATTGACTACCTTGCCGACAAAGCAGCCGAGGTTCTGTGCGAAACAGCCCGCGTCTGGGCGGATGTTGGCTGCTTTGCCGAGTGCCGCGGCGGCAAATACTGCATCTGCTCCGTGACCGGTCCCGATGAGTATAATGCCATTGTGGACAATAACTTCTATACGAACCTGATGGCGCAGCAGAACCTGTATGCCGCCGTCAAGGCGCTGGAAACGCTGAAAGAACAGCGCCCCGATGCTTACCAAAAGCTGATCGAAAAAATTCATCTCGACCCGGATGAACCTGCCCTATGGAAAAAGACTGCCGATGCTATGTATTTTGCCTATGATGAAAAGCGGCAGGTCTATTTGCAGGACGACGGCTTTATGCTTCGCAAGCCGTGGGACGATTCCCGTATTCCGCCGGAAAAGCGGCACCTTCTGTACGAAAACTATCACCCGCTGTTCATCTACCGCCAGCGAATGAGCAAGCAGGCCGATGCCATCATGGGTATGATGCTGTACAGTGCGCTGTTTACCGATGAGGAACTGCTACGCAATTACGACTTCTATCAGACCGTAACGCTGCATCATTCTTCGCTTTCCACCTGCATCTTCGGTATTCTGGCAAGCCGCATCGGACGCCACGAGGACGCCTACACCTATTTTGCCCAGTCTGCCCGTATGGATCTGGATGATTACCATGACAACTTCTACGCTGGTATCCATGCCGCCAATATGGCCGGCACCTGGCAGAGCATTGTGTTTGGCTTTGCTGGTCTGCGTCTTGTAAACGGCGTGCCGGAGTTCAAATTCTATATTCCCGAAGCATGGAACGGCTATCACTTCACTGTGAAAATCAAACGATCCGTGCTGGCAGTGGATGTGCTGCCGGATGGCTGGACCATCACGCTGCAAAGCGGCGATGCCGTCAACTTTCTTGTCGAGGGCAAGTCTTACAAACTGACCGAGAAAGGGGCAACCTGCCATGAAGCACTATAAAGCAATCTTTTTTGATTGGGACGGCACAGCGGTTCTCTCCCGCAAAGCGCCTGTGGAGGATGCCGTCAACGCCATGCGCCCGCTGCTGGATAAAGGGGTAAAACTATGCATCGTCAGCGGCACGACCTACGAGAACATTGCAGGCGGCAAGCTGCACAGCTACTTTACGCCGAAGCAGCTGGAAAACCTGTACCTTGGTCTGGGGCGCGGTGCGTTCGATTATGGGTATAATACGGCTGGCGAGCCGACGGTTCTTGTGGATCGTGTACCAGATGCTAAAGGCATCCTTGCTGTACACGATGCCTGCTACCGCATCCACCGCGAACTGCTGGAGAAGTACGGCATTAATACCGATATTGTTTTCAGCCGACCGAATTACTGCAAGATCGACCTGATGCCTGCCAACAACCGCGGCGAAAATCTGTTCTTACAGGAGGGCGAGGCTGCCCGCCTGCAGCACATTTTGCAGCAGCACGGCATTGACAGCATCGAAACGGTCATTGCGATGGCAGAATCCTTCGGTACGCCGGAAATGCCGCTGTGCGCCACGACCGATGCAAAATATCTGGAAGTCGGCCCCACCGGCAAGCGCGACAACGTAGACGCGCTGTTTGCGCACTTCGGCTTTGCTGCCGAGGATTGCTGCTTCTGGGGGGATGAATTCATCGGCGTTACGGATTCCGTCTTTGGCAGTGATGCCGGTATGCTGACCGAAAAGACCAAGAGCGGTGATTTTTACGATGTCTCTGACCTGGATGGCGTAAGACCCGAACAGGTAAAGCATCTGGGCGGTGGGATCCAGACTTTCCTGGAGTTCTTGCAGGCGCAGTAAAAGTACCTTTCCCCTATCCATTAAAACCAAAAAAGTTGCCGCGTGAATGAGGCCATTCACACGGCAACTTTTATATTGTCTTTATTTTTATGCGGCGGCTGTCTGCTGCTTTTGCAGCTGGGTCAGCTCACGAAGCTCACGGAGGGTGAAGAAGCCGCAGACAATGGCAGTGGCGGCATCGGCGATGGGACCGGCGTACATAACGCCATCGATGCCGAAGATGAGCGGGAAGATGACGATCAGCGGCAGCAGGAACAAAATCTGCCGCGTCAGCGACATAAACACGCCCAGCTGCGCCTTACCGATTGAGCTGAAGAAATTGGCCGTGACAGGCTGGATGCCATTGATAAGCGTGAGGAACATATAGATGCGGAAGTAGCGCTCCGAGAACTGGAAATACATCTCGCTGCCCGATCCGAACACGCTGATAATCTGCCGCGGGAACAGCTGGAAGCAGAGAAACGCAATCATCGACAGCACCGTGGCCGTACCCAGCGCCAGCAGGTAGGTGTGCTTAACGCGGTGGTACAGCTTAGCGCCGTAATTGTAGCCGATGATGGGCTGGATGCCCTGCGAAATGCCGATGACAAAGGACATGAAGATCATGTTCACCTTGGAGATGATGCCCGCACAGGCCAGCGGGATGTCGCTGCCGTAGACCGAGAGTGCCCCGTAGTGGGCCAGCGTGTTGTTCATGACGATCTGCACCACGGCCATGGCCACCTGGTTGAACCCGGCGCTGGCACCGTAGCTGCAAATTTTGCAGGTGCGGTCCCAGGAAAGGCGCAGGCAATCCTTGTGCAGCTTCACGGTTTTAAAGTGGAACAGATACCGCAGACTGATGCAGAACGAGACGATCTGGCCAATGATCGTCGCCAGCGCCGCGCCCCGCATGCCCATGTTCATGCCAAAGATGAAGAGCGGATCGAGAATAGTGTTGACGATGGCACCCGCCAGCATCGAGGTCATCGAGTAGCGGGGGCTTCCGTCCGCCAGAATCAGCTTACTGATGCCGGTGTTGGCGATGAGAAACGGGAACCCGATGGCCGTGATGCGGGTGTATTCCTCAGCATAGGGCAGCACATCCGGGGTTGCGCCGAAGAATTTGAGCATCGGCGTTAAAAACAGGGTCGTGACCAGAAACAGCGCGATGCCGCAAATTGCCATCAGGCATAAACCGGTGCCGGCATACTCGACGGCCTTCTTTTCCTCCCCTGCACCCAGATGCAGCGAGAAGTTGGACGCCGCACCGATGCCCAGCAGTAAGGAAATGGCCGTACAGGCAATGGAAAGCGGGAACGCAATGTTGGTAGCCGCATTGCCCAGCATGCCCACGCCCTGGCCAATGAAGATCTGGTCGACAATGTTATACAGCGAGGTCACCAGCATCGAGATGACGCAGGGCACCGCAAAGTCAACGATCAGCTTGCTCTCTTTCTCCACCCGCAGCGGATTTACTTCGTCGTTTTCCACCGAACGGGAGATGGTTTTTTCTCTCATGGATTATCCCCTTGTCTTTGCGCTTTTGCTTGTGATTTATTGCAGCAGATAATGAGCGGCAGGGCAACCATACCCTGCCGCACAATAACTCTATTTTAGTATACCCCATATTCCCTCAAAATGCAACATGGCCGTTATAGCCGCTGCCTTATGCTGCGCATAACAACTGCCTGCCGCGGGTACAGCGGCAGGCAACTATTCTATAATAATTCAGGACAACCATCAGGTCGTCATGCGCTCTACGATCTGCATCTGCAGGCTGGTGTAATGGCTTGCCACAACGCCGTTCAAGACATCGATTAATGTGCGCGTGCAAGTCAGAACTGCCGTGGGCAGCATCGTATCCATCGAGGATAGCTTGGGGCGGCAGACCTCGCAATACGGGGAATTATCCTCGCCCAAAATGGCAATCTGCTCCGGCACACGGATGCCTCGGCCCTGCAGCTCGTTTAGGGCACCGATAGCGACCATATCGCTGGCACAGAGCAGGCCATCCACTTCCGGGTGTTCGGCCAACAGGCGGATGACAGCTTTTTCGCCGCCTTCGATCGTGGCCGGAATGTTGGTATAGACGATGCCTGTTAGTCCGGGAGCTTTGCGCAGGCCATCCATAAAACCGGTGCGGATGATTTCAAGACTTGGGCGGCCTTTGTCGATCATTAGGGCCAGATGCTTTCGTTTTTTGCGTACCATTAAGGCAACACAGCGTTCGAATCCCTCCCGCTCATCGGTATTGACCATATATACATTGGAACCAAGGTCATCACTTTTCTGGTTTGCAAAACAAACTGGGGTATCGGGCAAGTAGCGTTCCAAGACCCGTTTCAGCTCCTTTGTGTTGCGAAAGGATACACCCATCAAAAGAGCCCCCTGCACGCGGTGGCGCGCCAAGTCCTTGACACCTTCTTCAATCGCGTTCGATCCTTTGCCGATATACTTTACAAAGCAATAATAGCCGTTGCGCAGCAATTCATACTCAGCACGCACCAAACCATCAGACATACGCACATCCTCGTTGAGGTTATCTGTCAAGATGCCAACCGTATGATTTTCCTGCAAGACCAGATTGCGGGCATTCTCGTCCGGCATATAGTGGTGTTCATGCAAAAGCGCCTCGATTTCCGCACGCTTTTTCCGATTAACTCCCGGCTTTCCGTTTATGACACGCGATACGGAGCTGGCGGATACCCCCGCCATTTCCGCAATATCATAGATCGTCATAAGGGTTCCTTTCTATTCCATCATTTCCTGATGAATAGTATAGTATGATTTTTATCGAATGGCAATAGTTTTTTACCGCTGTAGGATCGTAGCCTTCTACATTGAACATATTTTGCAAATGCTGTTAAAAGTTAAAGGGAGGCAGATCAGCCCCGTCAGCAAATCCGCGCCAGGCTGGCTGACAAGCACGCCGGTAAGGCCCCACAGGCGCGGCAACAATAGAATCAGCGGCACAAACAGGATACCCTGTCGTGAAATAGAGATAACGGTTGCCTTGCCCCCCTCGCCGCACGCTTGGAACAACATGTTGGAGATGATGACAAACGCTGCCATAGGCATTAAAACGCCCTGGATGTGCAGCAGGCGGGATCCAATTGCAACAACTTCGGCATCCTCGGCGCGGAAGATACGCATCAGCGGTTCAGCCGCCGTCAGGAACACTACCATACAAATCGTCATTGCAACAATGCCTGTACCCACGGCAAACGCATAGGAACGCAGCACACGCTTTTTGCGGCCTGCGCCGAAATTGTAGCCGCAGACTGGCATAAAACCTTGGCCGAAGCCCATCAGCACATTAAATACGATTTGAATCAGCCGGTTGCTGATAGAAATAGCCGCAAGCGCACTGTCGCCATAAGCCGAAGCCGCCACATTTAAAAGGATGCTTGCAGCGCATGCCAGCGCCTGGCGGAAGAATTCCGGTAGGCCGATGCGCACCAGTTCCACAAGGATCTTACGTTCGAGCGAAAAGTTTTTCCACGCGATATGGGTAATGGTCTTGCCGCGCAGCACAAAGCTCATCAGGATGCAAAAGGTGACGATCTGGCTTAGGCTGGTCGCCATGGCCGCGCCATTGACACCACCGTGCAATGCAAAAATAAAGATAGGGTCCAGCGCAGTGTTCAATAGTGCACCAAAAATCGAGCCAAACATGGCAAGTTCAGGGCTGCCCTCCTGCCGTAGCACAGTCGTCAGCACAAAGGTAGCGCTGTAAAATGGCGTTGCCATAATGACCCAGAACGCATAGCCGGAAGCATATGGCAGAATGGTCGGTGTAGCGCCCAGCACTGATAAAATCTGTGAGATGTTTAAAAGGATCACGATGCCGATTGCCGAGCCCACAAAGATTGAAAGAAAAAATGCCGTGGAAACCGTGCGGTCCGCTTCCTCTTTCTTCCCGGCCCCCAGGCAGCGCGCTGCATAACTACCGCCGCCAATAGCCAGCGCCAGGGATATAGCCTGTATCAGCACCAGTAATGGAAATGCCACACCGGCGGCCGCGCTGGCGCTGGTGTTGATCTGGCTGACAAAGTAAGTGTCCACCAGATTGTATAGGCTGGACAGCAGCATGGACGCCATAGTCGGCAGCCCCATGCGCACGATCAGCCTTTCTACCGGCTTTTCCAGCATTTCCTGCTGGCGGAGTTCGGCATCTTGTTTCTTCATACACATCACCTTAAAAGCAAAGGGCGGATGCAACGCATCCGCCCTTTTACATTGTTGTAAACACAGAAGCTGTCTGGTTCAATAATCCACGTTTTTGTAATTGAAGCAAGCCACAAAGTGTCCATCGCCCACATCCTGCAGCGGCGGCATTTTCTGTTTACATTCCTCGGTGCAGCAGCGGCAACGCGGATGAAACGGGCAGCCTGTAGGTGCATGCAGCGGGCTGGGAACCTCACCTTCCAGCACCACGCGGTTGCGGCCCTTCTCGCCGTAATAATCCGTGGTAGGTACGGCCGAAAGCAGTGCGCGGGTGTACGGATGCAGCGAGTTGTGGAACAGCTCAGCGGAATCCATGACCTCGATCAGGTGGCCCAGGTACATAACGCCGATGCGGTCCGCAATATGGCGGACAACAGCCAAGTCATGCGCCACAAAAATGTAGGTAAGGCCCAGTTTTTCCTGCAAGTCAGCAAACAGGTTGATGATTTGCGCCTGGATGGAAACGTCCAGGGCCGAAACCGGCTCGTCGCAGACGATCAGCTCCGGGTTGCACGCCAGCGCGCGGGCAATACCCAGGCGCTGGCGCTGGCCGCCGGACATTTCATGCGGGTAACGGTCTCCCATCATAACGGGGTCCAGGTCCACAAGGGTCATCAGCTCATCGCAGCGTTCCCTGATTTCCGCCTCAGTGCGGTGCTTATGATCAGCACAGACAGCCTCCTTCAGGATGCTGTACACCGATTGGCGTGGGTCCAGTGAGCTGTACGGGTCCTGGAAAATCAACTGCAGTTCGCGGCGGAAACTTTTCAGCTCACCACGGGAAAGTTTGGCGATATCGCGCCCCTTATATATCACCTGGCCATCTGTGGGATCGAGTACGCGCAGAATAGCCTTGCCGGTGGTCGTTTTGCCGCAGCCGGATTCACCCACAAGGCCAAATGTCTCGCCGGGGTATATCGAGAAGCTGACGTCATCCACAGCTTTGACGACTACATTGCCGTTCTGGCCCTTATGCTTAGTTTGGAAGTACATTTTCAGATCCTTGACTTCCAGCAGCGGGGCGGTCGTTTCTTTTTTCATTGCGCGTTCCCTCCTATATCAAGATGGCAGCGCACATAGTGCTCTGTATTGCCCACTTTGCGCAGTTCCGGCACGGGTTTGTTCTTACATTTCTCGCATGCGTAGGGGCAGCGCGGGTAGAAAGAACAGTAATCCGGCAGTTTGGCCAGGTTCGGCGGCGCACCCTCGATGGGGACCAGACGCTCACCGTCGGTTTCTTCCAGCAGCGGCACACTGGCCAGCAGGCCCAAGGTATATGGGTGGCGCGGCTTGGTGATGATTTCCTCGGTCGTGCCGCTTTCCACGATGCGGCCAGCGTACATGACATAAATACGGTCCGCATAGCGGGTAACAAGGCCCAGATTGTGGGTAACGATCAGCAGCGAAGTGCCGAACTTATCCACCAAGCTTTGCAGCACTTCCATGACCTGCGCCTGGGTGGTAACATCCAGCGCTGTGGTGGGCTCATCACAGATGATAAGCTTGGATTGGCAGGCTACGGCAGTGGCGATCATGGCGCGTTGGCGCATACCGCCGGACATCTCAAACGGGTAGTTCTTCATACGGGATTCAGGGTCCGGGATGCCTACGTCCGCCAGGGCCTGCACACCAATTTGCCAGGCTTCTTTTTTCGTGCATTTGCGGTGCTTGCGGATGACTTCGCAAAGCTGATTGCCCACTGTATACACAGGGTCCAAGCTTGTCATGGGTTCCTGGAAGATCATAGCAATCTGGGCTCCACGCACAGCCTGCATTTCTTTCGAGCGTGGGCCATATTCCAGCAGGTTTTTGTCTTCCAGCAGCACTTCGCCGCTCTTGATCTTACCCGGAGGGCTTTGCACCAGCTGCATAACGGACATCTGGGTCACAGACTTGCCGCAGCCGGATTCACCAACGACCGCTACGATTTCGTGCTCGTCTATATAGTACGATACACCGTTGACGGATTTAACCTCGCCATTTGCAGTAAAAAAGGAGGTATGCAGGTCTTTAACTTCCAACAGTTTCTTTCCCATTTTACAGCTTCCCCCTCAGTTTCGGATTGAGTGCATCGCGCAGGCCGTCGCCAACAACACTCAAGGAGATGATGAGCAGCATCAGGCAGATACCGGGGATCAATGCCAGGCGCGGGCAAATGGTCAGGTACATGTAGCCCTCGCTGATCATGGTGCCCCAGGCGGGCGTGGGTGCCGTAATGCCAACACCCAGGTAAGACAGGCCGGCTTCGATCATAACGTTGGCGCCGACGCTCATCGTGAACATAACGATCAGGGTCGCAAAGCAGTTCGGCAGCAGATGCTTGACAAGAATCATGAACGAGTTCTGACCAATCAGGCCGGAGGCGGTAACATAATCGCTTTCGCGCAGGCTCAACACCTGGGAGTAGATCATACGTACATAACCGGGCACGGACGAAACCGCGATGATCAGACTGATGCTCAGGATGCTGCCGCCGCAGACAGCGGACAGGACCATCGTCAAAATCAGCGGCGGGATGGAGAGCAGAGCATCGGTGATACGCATGATAATGTTGCCCACGATGCCCTGGAAATAACCGGCGACCAGGCCCAAAGCCGTGCCAATCAACGCTGCCCAGAAGGCGGACAGCAGGCCCGTAACCATACTGATACGTGCACCCCAGACAACACGGGTCAAAAGGTCACGTCCCAGCTGGTCCGTGCCAAGGAAATGCTCCTGGCTGGGGTCGGACAACTTTTGCAGCACCGATTGGCTGTACGGGTCCGACAGCAAGAAGGGCCCAATGACAGCGACCAGGATAAAGGCCACCAAAATCACAAAGCAGACCTTGGAGAGGATTCCACGGCCGAAGAAGACCCGCAGTGTAGCTTTAAAGTTTTCTTTGCGGTGGCGCTTGACCTCCGCTTCGCGTGCAGCGGTAGATACCGTTTCACTCATAGTGGCTCACCCCTTCCCCAGACGAATACGCGGATCGATCATGCCGTACAGGATGTCCACCAGAAAGTTAGCACCCACGGTAAACAGCGAGATGATCAATACGGTGTTTTGGATCATAACATAGTCACGGCCATTGATGGCGCTGGTCAGCAGCGAGCCAAGGCCGGAGATGGCGAACGCCTGCTCGACCAGCAGCGAACCGCCGATGACCACTCGCACCTGCATGCTGATGGTAGTAACGACCGGGATCAGCGCGTTGCGCAGTGCGTGTTTATAAACAGCGCTGCCCTCGGACAAACCGTTGGCGCGCACCGTGCGCACAAAGTCTTGATTGAGCGAATCCAGCATATTGGTTCGGGTCTGACGTGCGATAGAGGCGATCATACTTACGCTCATACAGGAGACCGGCAAAATCGCGTGGCGGACATAGTCGCCGAAGTTTTCCGATATTGCTGTGTAACCGGAGACGGGCAGCAGTTTCATGCCCAGGGCAAAGAAGTAAATACCCATGATTGCCAGCCAGAATACCGGCGTGCCGATACCGATCGTGGTGATCAGCGTCAAAATCTGGTCAACCGCTTTGCCGCGGCGCACCGCGCAGATGACGCCTACTAAAATACCCAGCGGGATTGAAATCAACAGGGCGGGCAGGCCAATGCCCAACGTGCGGGGCAGGCGCTCAGCCAGAATATCCAGGTTCGGGCGGTTATACAGGATCGAACGGCCAAAATCCCCCTGGAACAGACCTTTGATCCACAGGACATACTGCGTTACTAACGGCTTATCCAGATGCAGCTCGACCCGGTAGGCCTGGACATCTGCCTCAGATGCCTCATATCCCAGCGCCAGGCGGGCCGGGTCACCGGGAAGAATGTGGATCAGCATAAAGGAAAAGACCGAGATAATAAAGATCAGCAGTACAGAAATGGCAAGGCGCTTTGCAACGTATTTCTTCATGCATGTTACCTTCGTTTCTTTTTGGTTCCGTGGGCAAATAGCCATTTCTACTGCCCATGCTCTTACAAAAAAGCAGCAGGCCGCATTGTGCCGCGGCAGCGGTGCAATGCGGCCTGCTTTATCGTATGGTGTGGGGTATGTACTGGTTAAAATTTAGCCGTTCAGCGCTACGTTCATGTAGTCTACATACAGATTGTAGGTAGAGCAGTAGTTCATGTTGGAAACGCCGGTGGTGATACCGATGGTGGGAACGATCTCGACGACCTTCATGTAGCAGTAATCGTCAATGATCTTGGCAGCAGCTTCTTTGATGAGGCTGTTGCGCTCGTCCTCGGTGGCGGCGCTCTGGGCATCGCTCAGGATCTGGTTCAGGTCATCAGGATGCTCGAAAGCGTTAACGCCGAGTGCGAAGCTCAGGTCCTGCACGAAGGTAGCAGCGTACTGGGAAGCAGCGCCGTTTTCCATGCCCATGGGGTGCATCAGCATGCCGCCGCCCCAGGCAGCGATGTAGTTGGCGTAGCTGGCAGCTTCAACAGGATTCAGCGTAACGTTGACGCCGATCTGGGCAAGCTGCTCAACGATGACCTGGCAGACATCCGTGTAGCCGGTCACATTGATAACGGTCAGGGTCGTGTCAAACCCGTCAGGATAGCCAGCAGAAGCCAACAGTTCCTTGGCCTTCGCTACGTTGTAGGGCTGGCCTTCAATGTCAGTGTTGTAGAAGTCAGAGCCTTCCATGCACCACTGGTTAGAGACGGTCGCGTAGCCATAGCCGATGCCATCTGCGATAGTCTGGCTGTCGATTGCATAGCTGACAGCCTTGCGGACATCAGGATCATGGAACGGGTCGGAGGGATCGTTGCTGGTGAAGCACAGCGTGTAAGCGGAGGTAGGCAGAGAAGCCGCGTGGATCTCGTAATCGCCCATAGCGGCCATCTGATCGGCCAGGCCGAAGTTGGTGGTAGCCATAGCGTTCAGCTCACCGGCCTGCATAGCAGCCTGTGCGGTCAGTTCTGCAGCGTAGTCAACGAACTTGATCTCGTCAACGATCGCCTTGCCTGCCCAGTAATTGTCGTTGCGGGTAAAGGTCATCGAGACGTCATGCTGCCAATCGGTCAGTACGAACGGGCCGGTGCCAATCGGGTTAGCGGCCAGGTAATCCTCGCCGTCGGTCAGCTCGTTGCCGTCGGCATCCTCGTCGCCGCCGTTGTTATAATAGGCTTCCTTCGAGGCGATGGGGCAGGAACGTGCCAGCGTGTAGGTGAACAGAGAATCCCAACTGCTGAAGTGGCAGACGACCTCATAATCACCGGTAACTTCAGCATTGTCAAACTTTGAATAGAGCGAGGCGGACATAACGCCCTCGGCCTTGTACTTGTTCAGGTTCCAGGCAACCGCGTCAGCGTTCAGGTCGCTGCCGTCACTGAACTTGATGCCCTCTTTGATCTTGATGGTGTAAGTCAGCGCGTCCGCATCTGGCGTGATGGAATCGATCAACCAGTTCTGGGGGTTGCCGTTGCCGTCATAGACCATCAGGGTCTCCTGGCAGATGCTCTGCCAGAAAACGTTCTGCGTAGCGCGGCAGTCCCAAGCCACCACGGTAGTCGGGTCAGATTGCTGGTAGATGGTGACCGTACCACCCTCGACCGTAGCAGCGGTGGGTGCGGCAGCCTCAGAGGAGGCACTGCTGTCGCCTGCAGAGGGTGTTGCAGCGGACGAAGCGGAGGAACCGCCGCCGCAGCCTGCCAACAAACCAGCTGACATTGCACATGCAACACTCAGCGCAGCTACCTTTTTAAAGGTGTTCTTTTTCATGGTAATCTCCTTTTCTACAATGGTACTATTTTTATGCGATGAACCTCAATCATCGCGAAATCCTGTTGAAAAGCCTTACAGCTTTTTGTCAACATCCAGCGCGCTCAGGTCGCGGAAGCGGGCCTCACGCTCGAACCAGATGTCATCCGGGCCGGGTTTCTGGAAGTTTTCGGGGTCAAGAGCAAAGCCGTGGGTATCGGGATAGATCGTAGACTGATCTTCCAGCACATGTTTGCCGAAATTCACCATGCCAGACATGGCGCCGCCCTCGAGAATATGGGTGGTAACCAGATTGAAGCCCAGCGGTTCAATATCTTTCAGTTCAACATCCGGCACACCGTGGAAGGTAGCGACATCAGGCCACATCTTCAAGCCCTTGTCATACTTGGCCACGTACTCGGCCTGTTCCTGATTCATCAGGCCGATTACCAGCGTCATCTCAGCACCCAATTCACGGGCCAGCAGGCAGCGCTCGATGGCTTCATCCAGACCGTACTGCAGGGCAGCCTCGGTGCGGGCGATCAGCATGCAATCGGTGCCTTCGCAAGCTTCCAGGCAGGCTTTCATCTTGGCCAGCCAGGTCTTGCGGTCTACGCAGGGATGCTCAATCGTGCCGAAAGGATCGCCTCGGCGGAGCTGCATGCCCCAACGGTTGTAACCGCGGATACCCGTGGTGTCATCCACCGTCATGCTCATAGCGCCGGCGTGGGCCAAGCGATAAGCGGTGCGGTAGGCCAGCAACGGGGATTCACCGTAGCCGTCATCTGCATCGATGATGCAGGGCAGCGGCGAAGCAGCAGTAACAAACTGCGTTGCACGTACCAAATCATCCGCCGTCATCAGGCCAATATCCGGCTGGCCGTGGTAGCAGCCAGAGAGTGCGCCGCCGGAAAGGAGTGTTGCCTCAAAGCCGGCCTGCTCAGCTGCGCGGGCGCTGAAAACGTCCCAGATGCAGGGGGCAAAAACCTGATGGTCGGCAACTAGTTCACGCAGGGTAACGCGCTTTTGCGGATTGTTCTTCGGTTCAAACATGGGGTTCCTCCTTATGTAGTATCTGTTTTTGCAGGGCACTCAGCCCTACAGTAAATTCAATAATCCAGCGGGTTCTTCTCTGCCTGCCTGGGGAAGTCCTTTTGCAGGGCGCTCAGGTCGGTAAACTCGGCCTCGGCATCCAGCCAGGCATCCAGATCCATACTGTGCCAGCGGCGCTGTTCTTCGAGACTTAGGCCGCCCATATCGTGCATATCGGCATAGACCGTACTGCGGTCAGCAATAACATGTTTGGAATAATCGGCTGCACCGAACATCATTGCCTTTTCCAGATAGTGGCAGGTCACGAAGCAGAATCCGTAAGGTTCCACATCGCTCAGCACCACATCCGGCACACCATTTTTGCTCATAACGTCAGGCCACATCTTGGGGCCGGGGTCTGCGGCATCCACGGCCTTTGCTTCCTCGATCGTTTTCAGGCCGATGATCAGGGTCATTTTAGCGCCCAGCTCGCGGGCCATGCGGCAGCGCAGGATTGCTTCTTCCAAGCCAAGTTTCAGTTTGCACTCGGTGCGTGCGATCACCAGAAAATCGGTGCCTTCTGCCGCTTTCAGGGCCGCTTTCACTTTTGACAGCCAGCGCTCACGGCTCACACTCTTGTGGTCGATAGAGCCTTCTTTGTAGCCCGCCATCATGGCAGCGCCCCAGCGGTTCCAGCCGCGGATGCCGGTGGTATCGTCCAGCGTGCAGCCCTTAGCACCAACGGCGATCAACCGTTTGATGAGACGATAGGTCGTAAGTGGCGTATCGCCAAAGCCGTCGTCGGCGTCCACTATGACCGGCAACTTGCTGTACTGGCAGACCCGCTCGGTCGACTGTACCAGGTCGTCTGCGGTGATCAGGCCGATGTCAGGGACACCGCACATGCTCTCGGCCACCTGGCCGCCGGAAAGGAGTGCCGCCTTGAACCCGGCAACCTCGGCTGCATGAATCGTGCGGCAGTCCCACACACAGGGGGCGAAAATCTGTTCTTTTTCGCACAGTTCCATCAGGGAAGGTACGCGGGGTTTCGTCAGCGGGTTCATAGCCAATACACTCCTTTGTTTTCTGTATGCGTTTCTGTCAGAGCAGATCGTTGTTTGTCTTCGGTGCAGTGCTGCAACCGATTGCATTTGTATAATAGCATTGTTTTGGCAAAAAGACAATAGATTTTCCACTTTTTGATATTTTTTCATCAAAATGCACAGTTCAAATTTGTGATAATTTGTTGTTTGGTCATTTTATCTGCAACAAACATGCAACAAGCAGCTCCTGTACGTGCACTTTATTGCAAGCTGCGGTGGATTTTTTGATTTTGCATTGCAAGTTTCCTCGCTGACAGCATGTGCGCTCTTTTTGATGGAACGCACAAAATTTACCCCCAGTTTTTGCCCAGTATGTGCATTGAGTTTTGGATTTTCGTGTGATATGCTTAGAAATATAGTGAAAGCCGCCATCGATTGCGATGGTTGCAGCCTACCATATTACTGTTTAAAAAGGAGCAATTTATTATGATCCGTCGCAGCGAAGAGAAGCAAACCGTCCGCAAGCCGGCGCCGTTTAACGGCGTGGGCGAGATCACCGTCCGCAGCCTGCTGAATGGTCCCGATGAGATGAGCCAGAAAGGCCGCGTCTTTGGCCACACCACCGTCTATCCCGGTTCCGAGATTGGCTATCACATCCATACCAGCGACAGCGAAACCTATTACATCCTGAGCGGCAAGGGCCTGTACAACGACAACGGCACCGAGGTGGAGATCGGCGCTGGCGACGTGACCTACTGCGCCCCCGGTGAGGGCCACGGCCTGAAGTGCCTGGGCGACGAGCCGGTAGAGATGATCGCACTGATTCTGTACGAATGATCCACCACAGAATTGTCGCCCCGTTTAATTACATAATTACGCAAAAATCCCCCTGTACCACCAAAAATGAAGTGCCCCCAAAAAGTTAGACAATAATTTGAAGCAAAAATTGTTCAAGCAGC
>OODK01000715.1_pt1 | contig 25525 bp, 24 predicted proteins | sample 1671371 | NCBI WGS metagenome assembly OODK01 (sample SAMN06348150, study PRJEB24527) | human gut metagenome | biome: human gut; feature: ankylosing spondylitis patient; material: feces | host: Homo sapiens | place: China | collected 2015-10 | reverse complement strand
TTTCTGCGTTTCTGTACGCGGTTTCCGGAACTTCGGACCTTTTAGTGGTTCCGTCTCAATATTTTTATATTGTCTATATATGGGCAATATGGTTTTTCCGCCTTGCCATATCGTATTTTCGTTGTATAATAAAAAGCAGGCACCCGCAAGACTATGTTTCATCAGTCCTGCTTCGCCTGCTTATATATTCCTTCAATACCATATTGATGTACTGGCTGAATGAGCGGTCATCTTCTTCTGCGTAATCTTTGATCGTCTGTATGATGTCGCTGTCCAGCGTGATGCTGACTTTCCCTTTTAGCGGTCTCATGCCGTTATCCTCCTTCACTTTTGTACGGTTCACAGTGTTCGCAAACTTTTTTGTACTATAGCATGAAGGCGGATTTGATATTGTTAAGTAGGATAAAGTATGATAAAGTAGGATAAAATTATTGAGGGAGATCATCCAAATGAAATACGAATCCACTTCGGATAAGCCAAATTCTTCTGATAAAAAACTATTATCCTGGGATGAACTGCTGAAAAAAGGAGCACTTTTGAAAGATACGATCCAGCGTCTCTCTCTGACGCCGGACAGGCCTTATCTTGTCACCAAATCCTGCACTGACGGAACCTTCCAGAAGGGTGATCTGATCTTTCTGGAGCCCGGCCGTGACCTTTTCTGTCCCAAAACCGGCCGCCGTATCTCCCCCGGACAATGTGCACGGGATAATCTGGATTTTATCTGCATTCCTGCAGATGTTGATTCATGATAACAGAAGGCCAGAACAGATTTTCACACCTGCACTGGCCCTCTATTCATCTGATTTCGGTTCTATTGCTTCAGCAGCGGTTCCAGAAATCCATACATCGCCTCTTCCACGCTGGACGCATCGGTTCCTCCGCCGTAATCCAGAATGACCAGGCGGTTGTTATCACTTAAGATCAGCTCATCCAGTACAATTTCCGGCGCTTCCTCCGCTTCCGGCACAGCATTCTGTTCCTTCTGCAATTCCTCCACGGTTTTCCTGTCTGCTGCTATCACTTCCTGCGATTCCGTTTTTTCTTTTTCATCCTCTTTGCGTATGTTGTACCGATACCAGGAAATGCTCACACCGTCCGGCAGTGTGCTTAACGCTTCCGGCACTTCCAACTCCGTCACATCCCACCATCTGGACATATTCTTCGGATAGCACGTTCTTGTCTTCTGAATAATCCAGGAGAAGCGGCTTTTGTAAACCGTCACAACCACCTGATTTCCACCCCTGTCCACCTGAATATCATTGTTCTGATAACTGGCAAATGCAGTCTGTTTCCGGTTTTCATTTATCTCCTCGTTCCCGCACAGATGATCGATCACTGCCCCGGACAGCGGCACCAGAATCATGCAGAGCACAGTCACGCCGACCAGGTAACCGATCCAGTTTTCGCGGGAATCGCCGCTTCCATGCTTCCGGAGCCAGTAAAGCACCAGATATGCGCTTCCCAGGAAAATCAGGCTGGACGTTACCGTGGCGACAACCATGCGGATAGAAAGGGAAAATGCAATGGCAAGTGACACAGAAATCAGCACTCCAAGCAAGATCACCAGTCGTTTTTTGCTTCGCAGTCGTTTCTTTAAATCCATAACCGGAAGATGACCTTCTTCTTTTAACATGCACGCACTGTCCCGCACCCAGCGAAGCAGATGCACATAGGGAATCCCATAAGAAAAGATAAGCACCAGACTAAGGGGCATGGAAAACAGCATCCAGGGATCGGTAAACAGCTTTCCCGGATTCTGAAAGTACTGATACACCAGCCAGCACTCCAGTACCACAATCAGCGGATAGAAAATACGGGTGGACCAGCCAAATACCAGGGCTTTCTGAATCAAAAACTGGTTTGCGTCACTCATTTCCTCTGTAAGCTCCAACGTTTCATCCGTAGTATAAAAAATCTGCCAGTTTGTACCACTGCACTGAAGCTTCCATCCGGCGGCTTCACAGCGTTCCCGGAATTTTCCGGCGTCCCAGGAATCCACCCCAGTCAGTACGGAGGTCTTCGGTGCCAGCACCGCCGCATAACGGCGCTTTTCCGGTTCACCCAGGCGGCATTTCATGCCGATTGTGCCAATGCTTTCCGGATACCAGCCCTCCAGGGCCAACTGTTCCAGATACTGACGCAGCGCGTCTGCCTCCCAGGGAGAAAATGTCCACCAGATGTGTTTTGTCTGTTTCATAAAACCGCCTCCTTCCGCTTTCACCCTCTGTTTTCTCTTTTCGTAACAGTTCCGTATTTTCACTGGCACGACTAAACATCCATTCTTTCTATTTTTATTATATAAAATGTTCCCCCCTCCGCAAGAACACCAAGCTTACCCTTTTCTTACATTTCTGTTACGCGTCCGCATGCTTTTCCAGGGTGTTCTTCCCTTGTTTTTTTCTGCTTTCTGTGCTACAATCCTTATCGGTTAACGGAATGCAATGTGAGGGGGAGCTCCCTGACATTACGATCAGAACGGTACGGTTTTTGCGCTGCATGAACCGAAACAAAAAACATTTATTACGATGACGAAAACCAGATTGCGAGGGAGTCCGTGTTCCGGGCTGAGAGGATCCCAGAAAGGATCGACCGTCCCCTGTCCGTACTCTGTCCAGATACGGGCTGTCAGCATTCTGTCTGAAGGTCTCGTTCAGGCATGCTGCGGCATGCCCTTTTTCATTTTGCAGGATTTCTCCCGCAGATGAAGCAAATCCGAAACGCTTTCAGCAGAATATCGCGCCTGTGCGCACAAATTTATTCTGCCCGAAACGGGCCATTGGAGGTATTATTTTATGAAAAAATTTGTTGTACCAGCACTTTCCCTGGCACTCTGCCTGGGACTTGTCACCGGATGTTCTTCCAAGACATCCGCTCCTGAAACTTCTGCCACAGAGACAACTGCCGCAAACGGCTCTGAGAGCGCAGCTTCTGAATCTGCAGAATCCACCGAGCCGAAAGCCGTGGATTCCTTAAAGATCGCATTTTCCCCTTACGCTGACGCGGATACCATTACCACCGCAACGGAGCCGTTAGAGAATCTGTTAAAAGAAGAGCTTCTGACCAAAGGGTATGATGTAGCTGACATTGACATGACGGTTGGCACCAGCTACACCGCCGTCGGTGAGGCCTTAAGCGCAGGAAGCGCGGACATCGGCTTCATCTCCGGCGGAAACTATGTGCTGTTCTCCGATGACTGTGATGTGCTTCTGACCGCCCTTCGCTACGCCATCAACAAGGATTCTGAGGATCCAAAGGGCTGGAACGACGGTACCATTGAGGAAAACACCGATGCCATGAGCACCTACTACCGCTCCATCATTCTGGCCGGACCAAGTGCAAAAGGCCAGGAGCTGCTCGCAAAGGTCAACAATGGTGAAGAGCTGACCTGGGATGACTTAAACAGCGCCACCTGGGCTGTCATGGGACCAACCTCCGCGTCCGGCTACATCTATCCGTCTCTGTGGCTGCAGGAGCGTTACGGAAAAACCATCGCCGATCTGGACAATGCCGTTCAGTCTGACTCCTACACCACGTCCCTGGCACGCCTTGCCTCCGGACAGGCTGATGTCATGGTTTCCTTCGGACACATCCGTACCAAAAATGCCAAAGACTGGAAGGAAAAGCTGGGCGGAACCGATGAGATGGTAAATCAGACCGGCATCATTGGTGTTACCGAACCGATTTACAACGATATGATCGCCTACAGTAAAAACTCCGAGCTGATGCAGGATGAGGATTTCCGCAAGGCACTGGGAGATTCCTTTATTGAGCTGGCAGAAACTGACGAAGGGAAAGAAATCTTTAGTGTATTCAGCCAGATTGGCTATGAGTGGGGCGATGATGCCAACTACGATGGTGAGCGCGCCGCACAGGAGCTGTTAAAGTCTCTCAACTAACAGAAAAGCGTGGCTGTCCTGTTTGCGCACAGTCACGGACAAAACACAGGCAGGTATTTTCTATGGAACTCACATTACAGAATTCCGGGAAGCAATTTCCCGGCGGGACCGTAGCCCTGAAAAACGTAAATCTTTCCGTGTCCCAGGGAGCATTCGTATCCGTGATCGGCCCGTCCGGTGCCGGAAAAACTACGCTGTTTCGCATCTTAAACGGCATGGATACACCAACATCCGGTGCGCTTTTGATTGATGGAACCGCTTATTCCGCCATGACAAAACGGGAGCAAAAGCAGGTCCGCCGCTTGATCGGCACCATCTACCAGGATTTCTGTCTCGTAGAAAATTCCACCTGCCTGGATAATGTCCTTACCGCCTGTCTGCCGGATATGGCGCTGTTTCCCGCCGTATTCGGTCTCTACGAACATGAGCGCCGCAAAGAAGCCTTAAAACTTCTGGACCGGGTCGGACTCTCCGAAAAAGCGGAAGAACCGGTCAAGTCACTGTCCGGCGGCCAGAAACAGCGTGTGGCCATCGCCCGCGCCCTGATGCGGCATCCAAAAATTCTGCTGGCAGACGAACCGGCCGCATCCCTGGACCCGGTCACCGGTCATCAGATTTTAGAGATTTTAAAAGAAATCCAGGAAACGGAAGGTGTCACCATTCTGATGAACAGCCACAATCTGGAGCTTTCCCTGGAGTTTTCTGACCGGATCATCGGGTTAAAAGACGGAAGCGTGGCCTTTGACGGGAAACCGGAGCAACTGGATGAGACTATGATCCATTGCATCTATGAGAAAGACGCCTGATTTCCCAGGCAAATCACCACATTCAGAAAGGGAAACCGCCTCCACACACAGGGCAGTTCCAAAGGGTTTATTCTATGCTTCAGACCACACGGCACAATCGAAAAACTGCATATCGTCTGTCCGGCTGGCTCCTCCTTCTGGCTGTTTTCTTCGCCGCTGCAGCCTTCACCGGCTGCGAGCCGGCGCTTTTTTTTTCGCGGAAAAACCATCTTTCTGACCTGGTTTCCGACATGATCCGGCCGGATCTTTCCTATCTTCCCAAGGTCCTGACACCACTTTTTTACACCCTGCAGATGTCTGTCTGCGGAACCATTCTCGGATCAGTTCTGGGACTTCTGACAGCTCCTTTCGGTGCGGTTTCTCTTCAGTTTCCAACCGCTTTGCGCCGCCTGATCCGTCTTGTGATCCAGGTGCTGCGCTCCTTCCCGGCTCTTGTACTGGCGCTGCTTGCCACCTTTTTATTCGGGCTTGGCACCTTTGCGGGCACCTTCGCCATTACCCTTTACACCTTTGCCATCATGACAAAGCTAACCTACGAAGATGCAGACGCAGCATGCACCGCTGCCTACCGGTCACTCCGCTCCATGGGCTGTGCCTCGTTTCCGGCCTTTATCCATGCGGTCCTGCCGGAAATTCTGCCCTCCTATCTGACCAATGCCCTGTATCTGCTGGAGACTAACGTACGGCAGAGCTCCATCCTGGGTTATGTCGGTGCTGGCGGCATCGGCCTGATCCTGAATGAAAAGATTTCCTGGCGGGAATTTCAGAAGGTCGGTGCCATCCTTCTGGTTTTGTTTCTGACGGTCTGTGTCATTGAAGCCATCAGCCGTTATCTGTCTGCGCTGATACGAAGAGAATTCCTGACAGAAATCACATCCGGTCCTAAACGAAAACAGCATCTCCTGCTGCTTGGCTTAGGAACACTCCTGATATTTTGTGTCTGCTCGCACTCCAGACACCGCCGGACTTTTCCCACACCAGCCCCGGTACCTTAAAAAGCATGGCGAGCGGTCTCTTGCAGGCCGATTGGACATTTTTCTTTTCCACTAAAAAAGACGGCCTCTTTTACCTGTTATTTGAGACCGTCTGCATTTCCATTGTGGGAACCGGAATTGGTGCGCTCCTGGCTGTTCCGTTTGCTTTTTGCGGCACCCGCCGGTTTGTCCCGGCTCCGGTATGCGCAGTTTTCCGCCTGCTGGTGATTGCCATCCGCTCCATCCCGTTTCTGATCTACGGGCTGATCTTCATCCGGGTATCCGGTCCCGGTGCCTTCACCGGAGTGCTGACCCTGGCCATGTGCAGCATCGGACTTCTGACCAAACGCTTCACCGAATGTCTGGATATGCTGGATCCTGGTCCGTACCGGGCACTCATCGCCATGGGTGTTTCCCCTCTGGCGGCCATCCGTCATGCCGTGCTTCCGCAGATTGCTCCTGTATTTGGTTCCGCCGTTCTTTACCGTTTTGATGTCAATATCCGCGAAGCATCGGTGCTGGGCCTGGTGGGTGCCGGCGGCATCGGTGCCCCGCTGATCTTTGCCATGAACAAATATGACTGGTCAAGGGCCGGAGCAATCCTTCTGGGACTGATCCTGCTGGTGTGGATGGTGGATGTGGTGTCCGGGAAGCTGGCGCAAACATAAATACAATAAAACGCAAACAAGGCATACAGAAATCTTCTGTCAGACTTCCATGTGCCTTGTTTGATACTTTTATTTTGAAAATACTGCATCATTTTTTGATAGCAGGTACACACAATACTGATTCATACTGATTCCCTCTCTCTGAGAATGTTCTGCCAGTGACCTGTGCAGACTGCGCGGAATCCTTAATTTAAACTGTCCCGAATAACCTTCAAGACTATCTGGCTCATGAATCTCATCTCCATCTTTCAAGGCCGCCTCAAGCCATGCTTTTTTGGCATCCTGAGCATTTGCAACCGCCTGTTCTACCGTTTCGCCACATGTAATACATCCTGGCAAGTCTGGATAAGAAACTACAAATCCACCTTCGTCTTTATCTTCTACAATTTCCATGCGATAAGACATAGCCATATAATCATTCAGCGTCTTCATCATTCTTCGCCTCACTTTCTACAATCTGCCTTACCATTTCTACATATGCTTTCTTGATTGGTTCATGCTTCGGTATCGTAATTGGCATACAGCCTGCTTTTCTGAATGTGTAATGACTGCTTCCGCTCCTTGGGGCATACATTTCATATCCATAACTCTCCAATACCTTCCGCAATTCGTCAAATCGGAGGTCTTTTGACAAAGTGCATATCCGCGCTATCAGTTTATCCCACTTTGACATTTTCAATACCTCCTACACTCATTATATGTGGTGTCATATATGGTGTCAACCATGTGTCTACAAAAATTTACTGAACACTCTGGATCATCTCTACAAACACAGCCTGACTTCCACCCGGTTCATAATTCAGTGAATATGCAAATCCGTCCTGCTGCCAGATAGCCAGCTTATACTGCCCGTCATCGCCTTTTAATGTCACAGACACTTCCTTTACGGTAACTTCCTTTACATCCGAATAAGTATTGTAGTCACCGGAAATATCATCCGTTCCTCTGGCTTTGCGAAACAGCACTGCTTCATCCTGGCTTTTCCCCTGGTATTCCACCTGGGCGAATTCATTCCAGCCATTTGTATACACGGTGCTGGTCACTTCAAATGGAATGTTTTTTACCTCCGGGACGGAAAAGCCGAGTACCTGGGAAAGTTCTGCCATGGGAGAAAAGCCGGCATATTCCTCTGCTTCTTCCACGTAGCATTGTCTGTAAACGGATTCGGCATACCCACAAAATCTTCGGGATGCTGTGCCGTCACTGTCTTTCCAGTGCTGCCCTGCCCTCCACAGGCTGTCGCGGAAACTGCCGCTGCCATCATGGCCGCCAACATCACTCCACACACACGATTGTTCATCTTTCTCAGCATAATCTTATTCTCCTCTGCATTCTGAATTTTTCACGGCTGTTTTTACTTTTTATGCCGTTCTATCCTATATACAGATGAGGCATGAGAAATGTTGCAGCAAAAGAAAATTTATTTTAAAAAAACAGCAGAGTTGTGAGGAACAACGGCAGATAAGAAAACGCAGCCAGAACGCTACGATTAGATAAAAACCGGATTACAGGCTTTCGTCAGTAACGTTCTGACTGCGTTATTTATTATCCTGGCATAGCCAGTACAGCAGGAAGTGAATAAGACCGCCTTCCGGACCTTTTTAGCCCTGAATAAATCTGCTTAAGAACTCTTTGGTCTTTGCCTTCTGCGGATTGCCAAAGATATCTGCCGGTGTTCCCTCCTCCTCAATGACTCCGTCTGCCATGAATACCACATGGTTGGAGACATCGCGGGCAAAGGCCATCTCATGAGTCACGATAATCATGGTGATGCCTTCCTTTGCCAGGGTGCGCATAACAGCCAGTACCTCGCCAACCATCTGCGGATCCAACGCAGAGGTCGGCTCATCGAACAGCAGCACCTCCGGCTCCATAGCCAGGGCGCGGGCGATGGCCACACGCTGCTTCTGTCCGCCGGAGATCTGCTTCGGCTTTGCGTTAATGTACGGTGCCATGCCTACCTTTTCCAGATATTTCATGGCATTTTTCTTTGCTTCCTCCTTGGAACGCTTTAACACCTTGGTCTGGCCGATCATGCAGTTTTCCAGAACGGTCAGGTTATTAAACAGGTTGAAGCTCTGGAACACCATGCCCACCTTAGAGCGGTATGCCGGGACATTCACACCCTTATCAGTGATGTCCTTCTCATGATAAAGAATTTCTCCGGTGGTCGGAGTCTCCAGCATGTTGACGCAGCGCAGCAGGGTAGACTTGCCGGAGCCTGACGCACCGATGATACAGGTTACATCGCCTGTGTCTACTGTAAAGTCAATATCACGCAGAACCACATGCTTGCCGAAGGATTTGCTTAAATGACGAATTTCCAGTACATGATTCTCTGCCATCGTTACTCTTCCTCCTTCTTTTTCTCTTCATAACGGTACATGCCGCTGGTATGTGCCAGGGTGTCCGTGGTTGCCAGATCATAGTTGTCAGAACCGTCCATGCGGTTCTCCAGCCACCGCAGGATACGGGAGCAGGTAAAGGTCATGATGAAATACACGATCATAGTGATGGTGTAGGTCTCAAAGTTCATGTACAGGGCGCCTGCTGCGGATTTTGTCTTGTAAAGCAGCTCTGCCACACCGATCACGGAAAGCACGCAGCTGTCCTTGATGTTGATGATCAGGTTGTTGCCGATCTGCGGCATGATGTTTCTGAGTGCCTGCGGCAGAATAACGTAAAGCATGGTCTGTACATGGGTCATGCCGATGGCCTTTGCGCCCTCAGTCTGACCCGGATCAATAGAAAGGATACCGCCGCGGACTGTCTCAGCCATATAGGCACCGGTATTGATGGACAGAATGAAGTAGGCTGCCTGCCACATGCTTAAGTTTAAGCCTAAAAGCGGAAGCATACCATAGTAAATGAACATGGCCTGCGCCATCATCGGGGTACCGCGGAAAAATTCCACGTAGGCATTCATAATGAGCTTGATCACCCACAAAACACCTTTTTTGATCGGGTTGTCTTTTGCCTCAACCGGAATCGTCTGCACGATACCCACTGCAAAACCAATGATGCAACCCACAATGGTACCAACCAGTGCAATTCGGAGACTGACTCCGGCACCCTGCAGCATAGACATTCCGTATCTCTGGAATACGACCATCACACGGCCGAAAAAGTCTGTTGGCATAATACTTTCTCCTCTAAATCTGAAAACTGTAGTTTAAGCAGGCGCGCCTGACGGTGCGCCCACATAGAACCTTGATTAGTTAGCCAGCGGCTGAACGGAAATTGCCTCGTCCATCATGGCTGAGAAATCATCTTTGGTCATCTTGGTGAGGACGCTGTCGATGGCTTCTTTTAACTCTGTGTTGCCCTTCTTCATGGAAATACCGATGTTGATATCCTCATCGCTGACCTGGAAGTCCTTATCACCACCGCCAAACTCAAGCATTTTGAAATCCGGATAAGCAACCAGTGCACCCTTACCGGTCGGCTGGTCGGTTACGACCAGATCACACTTGCCCGCATTTAAGGACATGAGCATATCCGGTGCGCTTGCGGTTGCAGCCAGAATATTTGCATCCGGGATCTGCGGCAGGCAGTTCTGATACCAGATGGTGCTCTGCTGGGAGGTACAGGTTGCACCTGCCAGATCTGCAACGCTGGTTGCATCTGCATAGTTGCTGTCTTTTTTTACCAGAGTAACGATGGTTGCGTAGTAGTACGGCTCAGAGAAGTCTACAGCCTGAAGACGCTCCTGTGTGATGGACTGGCCTGCAATGACACAGTCAGCCTGACCGGACTGAAGTGCCGGAATCAGGGAATCCCAGTCAAGACGGACGATCTGCAGATCATAACCTAACTCCTCACAGATTTTCTTTGCCATCATAACATCATAGCCGTAAGCGTATTCGTTGCTGTCTGCGATCGGAACCGCACCGTTGGAATCATCCGGCTGGGTCCAGTTGTACGGTGCATATGCACACTCCATAGCTACCTTCAGAACCTTCTTCTCGCCGTCTTTTGCAGCCTCGGCTGCTCCTGCTGCGGTGGTCTCTGCCGCATCTGCCGCAGTGGTGTCTGCTGCTGAGGTAGTCTCAGTCTTGCTTCCGCCGCATGCGGTCATGGATGCTGCCATCAGGGCTGCCATAGCGGCTGCCATCAGTTTCTTTGCATTCTTTTTCATAATGTTTCCTCCTCATTCCGCAAAAAAGTAAAGAAGCCCCTTGTTTGAAGGCTCCTTTGCTTTCTTTTTCACGTATATTCTTGGTTTTTAAGCTTGTTTTATCATACAACCCGTCTGTGTCTTTGTCAATTGCTTTATTTTGTTAAGGACTAATCTTATCCACTCGTGATGCTATTTTTATGAAGCTCCCGGGCCCGGCATCTGGGAGCTTCCGGGTGCGCTGCTCACGCCGGAGCTGGATGGACTTCCCTGTGTATTGCCGGGACCACCCGGAGTACTCTGGGTCCCACCGGATCCGGAACCCGGACCGCCGGAAGATGCACTGCCGGAAGAAGACGGTGGAGTTGAGCTGTTCTGTCCCGGATAGGCCTGGGCGGAACCATTGCCGTAGGATGCCGCTGTAGCCGGCTGGGACGCTGCCGTGGTCGGCTGAGCTGCTGTAGTTGGCTGAGCTGCTGCCGTAGTGGACTGTGCCGCTGTATGTGGCTGAGTTGCCGCAGATGGCTGAGCTGCCGCAGATGGCTTGGAAGTGCTGCCCGGATGACTGGACGCAGTCTCATGCGTGCTTCCCTGTCCGCTCTCCGTATTCGTCTGTGCCTGCTGAGTCGGCTGTGGCTTCGTCTCAGCCGCTGACGCGCCGCCATTCTGGGCTGTGGTGCTGGTTGTACCGCTTTCAGAGCCCTGCAGGTGATAGCAGAGCACCGGCATACCGGCAGAAATATTCTCATAAACCGTTTTTGCCACTGCCGGCGGCAGATTGATGCAGCCATGAGAACCATTGGTTTTGTAAATTTTTCCGCCAAAGCTGGAACGCCAGTAGGCATCATGCATACCAATGCCGCCGTTAAATGGCATCCAGTAAGAAACCGGTGTCGCGTAGTTTTGCCCCTTTAAGGTAGCGTTGCGCTGCTTATAGGTCAGCGGATATGCTCCTGCAGGAGTACTCCATCCCCGGGACTCATTGCCGGACACAAAATCTGACTCTACCACAAGCTTTCCTTCCTTATAAAAAAACAAATGCTGGGCTGTCAGATTGATCTCCACATAGGTATTTCCGTAATCATTTTCATCATGCACAGCTGCTTTCTGGCTGTAGACCGGCTCCCGCTCCTGGCTCTCACAGGAAAGAAGGAGTTGTTTTAATGCTTCTGTTTCTTCCTTCTGGTTGATTTTCCATCCGTATACACTCTTGCTAATGGTAACCGTCTGCTGCCCGTAGGATGTCTTCAGGCTTTTGGGCTTGTAGGCCGTATTGTAGGTCTGAGCCAGCCAGGACACATACTCGCCGATTTTCGATTCATCCAGCGAAACACCGCCCTGTCCGTCACTCACAAGCCAGGTGTGGATCTTCTCACCGTCCAGCACCTCATTCCGGCTTCCAAAGCGATAGGTGACTGTGGTGTGCACATATTTATTCCAGGCCGCAAGCTCTGTGTTCAGCGCTTCACTTTCTGCTGTAATCTGCGGTTTCTCATAAACCTGCGCATCCTCCAGGGAAAGATTCTCCTGGAAATTTAAAATTGCATTCTTTACTGCATCGGAAAGCAGCTGCGGATCCGGACTTGCCCCCTGCTCCTCCGGGACGATCTCATATCCTGTACCGGAAATGTAGTTGGATATGTAGGCGTTCTGTGGTGCCACGTCCCGCTCCGGGGTCAGACACTTCAGCCCGGAAACCACTGCCGAAAGCTTTGTATCATCAAAAACCGCCATGGTATCAATGGTATAATCCACATAACGGCCGATATGAAAGCCCCATGCAAGCGGACTCTGATTCTCCAGGATTTTCTCCAGTGTTCCATCAAATTCCGGATGCAGATCAATGTCGCTGCCCCGGATGGCTTCGTTTTCCCCGCCCCGCTCCTGAAGTATCATCGTATAACCGCTGGTCTCATCCGTGATCTGCTTTTTGACCTCGTCCGGGGTCAGGCCGGATACATCCAGACCGTTTATGGTAGTATTGGGGAAGTATACCCGCTTGTATTTCTGTCCCATTCCCACATAAACAGCGCCAGCAGCCACAGCCGCCGTCAGGACTGTTCCCCCGACTGCTACGGCAATTTTTCTGCCGGCGTTCTTTTCTTCCTGTTTTTCCGGAGTTTCCTTTTCCGGATTCAAAAGATCCAGATGTTCCCTCTGCTGTTCCTTCTGTTTTTCTCTCTCCTTCTTTCTGCTCCACTTTCCGCGGCTGCGGCCATAGCCTTCCCGCTGATTTCCTGTTTCCATATCCTTCCTTTTCCTTTTATCTATCATATCACTTGGTGCCATCCGGCCGTTTCATCTGCCGGATGGCCGCTGTTTCTGCTTAGTTATAGCAGATTACCGGAATTCCTGTGTACACCAGGTCATAAAGGGCTGCTGCCTTGGCCGGCGGCAGATTGACACAGCCATGGCTTCCGCTGGTCTGATAAATTGCTCCGCCAAACTTACTGCGCCAGTTTGCATCGTGAAAACCGATTCCGCCATTGAACGGCATCCAGTACGATACCGGCGTTTCATATTCATACTTGCCGTCTGCCTTCTTCTGACCGCGCAGGATGCGGTCACGCTGCTTGTAGGTAAGGCTGTAAAGTCCCGGCGGCGTTGTGTAATTCTTGGAAACATTTCCTGTCACACAAGGCGCATCCCAGACTACGGCGCCATCCTTTATCATATAGACATGCTGCGCGGTAAGATCTGTCTCCACATAGGTACTGCCCCATTCTGCCGCACTGCGGTCCACTGCCCTGGAAGCATAGACAGGTTCCCGGCTCTGGGACTGGGCGGCGCGGATTACATCTGCAAGGGCCTGCGCCTCTCCTGCCTGGTCAATCTTCCAGCCAAACGGGCCTGTCACGCTGACATCCCGTCCAGTAGCGGTGTGAAATGTACGTGCAGTTCCGGCCGTATCGTACTTCGATGCCAGAGTCTGTACATAGGCATTCACCTGATCCATATTCAGCTGGATCTGCCCTTCTGCGCTTCCTGTGATCCAGGAGCAGATGGTTGCAGGATCCAGTACCTCGCTCTGCTCGCCAAAGGTGTATGTAACCGTCATCTCGCGGCACCGGTTCATGGTATCGCAAAGATTTTTTAAGGTTTCATCATCTTTTGTCACAGACGGCGTGTAATAACAGCCGGCTGCTTCGAGATCCACCTCAGTCTCTCCTCTTGCTGCCGCATCCCGGATAACCTGCGCGGTCTTTTCCCGGTCTACGTTATTTCCCCGCACTTCCGGAACAATGGTAAAGGGCTGGCCTTCCTGATAACCGGAGACATAGGCATCTGCCGTTGTGACAATACTGCTTCCGCCAATCGCATTCAGACTTCCGATCTTTGCATCCAGCGCCGCGCTGTCAAAACTGCCGGTCATGTCCGCGCGGTGCTTATTGTCCGCATCCGGTCCGGAAATCCGTCCGGATGCATTCTGCTGATCCAGGATCTGCTGCAGGCAGCCCTCCGGCAGACCCACGGAATACCCGATCTCCGGTCCGGAGATCACTTCTGTTTTTCCGCCCTTTTCCTTTATGGTAAGCTTATAATCGCTGGCGTAAAAATCTGCAATATGCTGAGTGGCCTGCTCTACCGTCATATTGCTGATGCCAAGCCCGTTTACCGACGTTCCGGCCACAAAGGTTGTTTCATCTGCATAGGCTGTGCAGGACAGGGCAAGCGTCAAGCCTGCAACAAGCACCATACGTTTCACATTCCGACTCCAGCTTTTTTTCATAATTTCATCCTCCTGACACGCGTTCTGCGTATCTTCCATTGCGCCAGCCTCATTCAGGCCGGCAAAATCCGTTTTCACAGCAATCGTAACTCCCATTATAGAGACAGTCAGAAAAACCGTCAAGCGTATGCGCCTGACGGTTTTCTTACGTTTTTAGTAAAAAAGCAAACCTTATGCTTCTTCGCTGTTTTTCTTTTCTGCTGCCTGCCGCTGAAGAGCTGCGGATGCTGCGGCTGCAATAGCCTGGTCTGCGGCTGCCTGTGCTCTTGCTGCCGGATCCTGCGGAGCCGGAGCCGGACGGTTTACCGCAAGCGGAAGGTTCACACCCATAATGTTGAGCACCACGCCCTTTGCCTCTCTGTCCAGTACCTTCGGCAGCTGTGCCGCATCTACAATGACCGGCTTAAATGCCTTATTACGGTTGAACCGGCTGAATTCCACTGCATCAGTGAATACCAGCTGATATTTGTCTCCGGTATTCAACTTAACCAGCGGAGTTCCCTTGCCATCCTGCTGAAGCGCAAAGATAAATCTGCTCTTCATAAAATCAGCTGCCATCTCCTCCTGGAGCTGCGCCATGCGCTTCTCATCCTGAACCTCTTTCGGTCTGCGCACTTCCTGCGCAAAATACAGGGCTGTCAGATGAAGCTGCGGATTTTCGATCCACTGCTTACCTTCTTCCAGCTGCGGATCTTCTCTGCGCTTTGCGAATTCATCAATCTGGATCAGATCAACCTTATCCTCATAATGGATTTCCAGTGCATTGACTCCCATAGTATAAAGGTTGGTAAAGAACAACAGCATATGGCCGGAAAGAATCTTTGCTGCTCCAACCGGAATCTTCTCTTCCTTCAGTGCCTCTGCCTTAGCCTTGGCAGCCTCTTCCTCCATATATACAAACACTTTATCATCGTAGGTTTCTTTATCACATTCTACATACGGTTCCTTTGTAAATCCAGATATCAGCACATATACTGCACCCTCTGCATCTTTCATCTGCGCCAGCAGTCTGTCTTTTCCTTCACTCATGATATGCTCCTGTCTGCGGTTTCACATGGTCGTTTCTGCGATCCGCCTGTCTTTTCCCGTGAACCTCTTTCCTGCTGCTTCACGGTCTGCACCTAATTATACAGGCTTTTCCCCTCTTTTTCAACCAATGTTTTCCGTTAGGAATATGTCAGCTTCGCTGACCAGAATCACGCGCCAAGTCTCACGGACGTTCGACTTGAATCGGCACACGGAATCAGGACCAGTTCATCCGGCCATAGCGCAGAGTCATGCTGCGGATTTCCTGCTTTAAGCCTTCTGTCAGGTCAGACTCTGCCAGACGCCATTTCCAGTTGGTTCCCACCGTGGAGGGCTTGTTGATCCGGCTCCGGTTGTCCAGCCCCATATAATCCTGCATCGGGATCACACAGAGAGCTGACCGGCTCCGGAGGATCAGACCGATCAGGGATTTTCCAAGCTTCGACTGCGGAGTATACTGGTCGCAGAGATAATCCCGTACCATCTTCTGTTCTTCCGGAGTAATACTCTTCCACCAGCCGGCCAGGGTCTCATTGTCATGAGTTCCCGTGTAGGCTACGGAATTTTCTGTATAGTTGTGCGGCAGATAGTCGTTGGCACAGCCGGAATCCCTGGAATCAAACGCAAATTCCAGCACCTTCATGCCCGGAAAACCGCTTTCCTGCACCAGACGGCGCACCGAATCCGTCACATACCCAAGATCCTCGGCAATGACCTGCTTCCAGCCAAGAGCCTGCTCCACTTTCCGGAACAAATCAATGCCCGGTCCCTTTTCCCAGTGTCCGTTCACGGCAGAATTTTCACCGTAAGGAATGGAATAATACTCGTCAAAGCCGCGGAAATGATCGATGCGCACGACATCGTAAAGCCGGAAACAATGGGCCAGTCTTGAGATCCACCACTGATATCCGGTCTCGCGGTGATAGTCCCAGCGGTACAGCGGATTTCCCCAGAGCTGTCCGTCTGCGGAGAAACCATCCGGCGGACAGCCGGCTACCGCAAGGGGCACATTGTCTCTATCTAACTGAAACAGCTCCGGATGCGCCCAGGCATCCGCGCTGTCCATGGATACATAGATCGGAATATCTCCGATCAGCTGGATACCCCGCTCATTGGCATAGGTTTTCAGCTGGTTCCACTGGCGGTAAAACTGGTACTGCAGGTACTGCTGGAATTCAATATCGAAGTACAGCTCCCTGCGGTAATAATCCATGGCATTGCCCCAGCGCAGTCGGATATCTTCCGCCCACCTGGTCCACGCTGCCCCGTCAAAACGGTCCTTAACTGCCATGAAAAGAGCATAATCCGAAAGCCACCAGCTATTTTCGGCAACAAAGTTCCGGTAATCCTGATTTTCGTGGATACAGCTGCGCTCATAAGCTTTCCGAAGCAGCGGATAACGGCCAAGATAAAGCTTTTCATAGTCGATATCCCGTTCTTTCCTGCCAAAATCTACCGCATCGCATTCTTCTTCGGTCAGAACACCTTCCTCGATCAGTGCTTCCAGACTGATAAAGTAGGGATTGCCCGCAAACGTTGAGAAAGACTGATACGGAGAATCTCCGTAGCTGGTTGGTCCCAGCGGAAGGATCTGCCAGTAGCTCTGCCCGGCCTCCTTCAGCCAGTCCACAAACTCGTAAGCACTTTTTGAAAAACATCCGATGCCGTATTTGGACGGCAGACTGCTGAGCGGCAGTAAAATTCCTGCTGATCTGTTCATATGTTCAATACTCCCTTATTGTTTTATCATAACACCAAAATGATCGGATACCACCGGATACAGCGTTCCGTTGCAGATCACTCTGCTGGAACGGATCCGGACCGGATTCCGGCTGAAAATATAATCCAGACGGCAGCTCTCCCCCTCTGTCATCTTATCTCTCCAGCCATCGATCACATGATCCACGGTCGCACCGTCATCCTTCTTTTCTGCCAGTAAATAGCTGTCCAGCCATCCGGTCTTTCTGATGCAGTCATATCCCTCACCGGACACCGCGGACGGGCTGTTAAAATCTCCCAGAAGCCAGACATTTTTCCCGCGTTCCAGCCTGCCCTTTTCCAGCAGGCAGCGGTTTAGCTGTTCCCACTGTCCTGTGAACGGATCTTCTACATCATCCCACCATCCCATATGAACGGTGTAAAACCAGATATCCGGATCTGCCTCCGTAGAGATGCCAAGCGTCTTTCTGGTCTTCCAGTAATGATAGTCAGAGGAACGGCTGATCTGAAGCTGGTCCGTATCCGCGATGGGCGATAAGCTGAAGACAGCCATGCCTTCATCGTAACGGTCATAGCCCAGCTTTGCCGAGATCCAGGTCCAGGAATAGGAAAGCCCGGAATCCTTTAAAAGCTCTGCAAGCCTTCCCGCATGATTTCCTCTCCGCACAGGAAGCAAAAAGCCACGACAGCGCACAAATCCCGGCAGCTCCTCATCCGGCCAGATTTCCTCACAAGCCAGCTGATTTACCTCCTGCAGGGCCAGAATATCCGGTTTTTCTTTCCGGACCATCTCTGCAAATGCATGCAGTTTTTCCTCGTAATGTTCCTCAATGAGACTATGTGTATTCAATGTGATCAGTTTCATGTTCTGTCCCCTTTTTTCTGCCGCACAGGATTTCCATGGATCGTCTGCAGCTGTTTTATTACAGGATATCGTTGATATCGGATTTCAGTACATCAGCCTTCGGTCCGTAAACAGCCTGGATTCCCTGATCTTTTTTGATCAGTCCCAGCGCCCCTTCTGACTTCCACTCCGGAAGCTCTGCCACTTTGGAAATATCTTTAACCGTAACGCGAAGGCGTGTCATGCAGGCATCTACCAGCACAATATTCTCTCTTCCCCCAAGCAGCGCGATGATGCGTTCTGCCTGGCTGTTTCCATTCCTGCCTGCTGCACTGTGGTCTGTCGTCTGTGCTCCATCCTCCGGCGCTGTCTCATCAGTATAATTGCCAAGGCGTCCCGGAGTTGCAAAACGGAATTTTCCGATCATGGCATACGCAACCACATAGCCGATTATGAAAAATACCACCACGCAGATCACAAAGTTAATGAGATCGCCACCCAGACCTGCTTTTAAAGACATCGGAATACGGGTGATGAATTCCAGGTTTCCAAAGGAATGGAGACGCAGGTGGATCACACCGGCCATGGCAAAGGCACAGCCCTGCAGTACGGCGTAAACCACGTAGAGCGGCAGTGCGCAGAACATAAACATAAACTCCAGCGGTTCCGTTACACCAGTCAGGAACACGGCCAGAACAGTAGAAACAAACATGGAACGGTAATTCTGACGCTTGTCGGCATCAACACGGCGATACATTGCCAGAGCGATACCAAGCAGCAGTCCTGTAGCTCCGATCATCTGGCCCACCTTGAACCGGGCCGGTGTTACCGTGGTAAGAAGCTGCGTGTAGGCATCCATATCGCCCGCATTCTTAAAGTTGATCAGGTCTGTTGCCCATGCCAGCCACAGCGGATCCTGGCCAAATACCTGGCTTCCTGCGTTCACACCGGTAGCAATGGTGTAGGTGCCGCCAAAGGAGGTATAGTTCATCGGAATAGTCAGCATATGATGCAGACCAAATGGCAGCAGCAGACGCTCCAGCGTTCCGTAGATGAATGGTGCCAGGATCGGAGATGTGGAGGAAGAATTCGCGATCCACACACCAAAGGCATTGATTCCGGACTGTACAACCGGCCATACCAGCGCCAGGATCAGGGAAATGATCACAGACCAGGCAATGCAGACCATCGGCACAAACCGTTTACCGTTAAAGAATGCCAGGGCATCCGGCAGCTTTCGGAAATTATAATAACGGTTATAGATCACACCTCCGGCAAAACCGGAAATGATTCCCACAAACACACCCATATTCAGAGCCGGAGCGCCAAGCACAGAGGTAAAATATCCATTTACCAGGATTTCCTGACCAAACAATGTGTGGGTCACGGCCTCCGGATCACTGAGCATGGCTGAGGTCACCCCGAAAATGGAACCGGTGATCTGATTGATCAGAATAAAGGTGATGATTGCCGCGAATGCGCCGCCTGCCCGTTCCTTGGCCCAGGAACCGCCAATTGCTACCGCAAACAGAATATGAAGATTATTGATCACGGCCCAGCCGATATTCTCCATCGTACTGCCAACCGTCATCAGCACAGACATATCTGCTCCCGCCATCTGAACCAGCTTTCCAAGGCTGATCATAAGACCTGCTGCCGGCATGACCGCAATGACCGTCATCAGCACCTTGCCAAGCTTCTGAAGAAAATCAAAGTTAAAATTCAGATGCGGCTTTTTGTCCGGTTTCCCATCAGCGCCCACCGCTGCTTTTTCTGTGTTGTCTGCGGTCGCCTCTGTGACCTCTGACAGCTCCATCAGTACCGTTTTACCGGCCTGAACCGGACCTGCTGCAGCGTTTAACTGCTGCCCCTGAAAACCGCCGCATACCAGAACCGGTGTGATCGGATTGATCCCGCGTTCCTTTAAATAAGCCAGATCCACCTCGGCCAGAAGGTCCCCGGCCTTGACCTTGTCACCTGGCTTTACAAAAACCTGAAAGCATTCCCCATTTAAATGTACCGTCTCCAGACCCACATGGATCAAAAGCTCCAGGCCTTCTGCCGTACGCAGGCCATACGCATGCTTTGTGTCCGCCACGGAAATGATCTCGCCGTCCACCGGACTGAGCAGTTTTCCCTCGGACGGGATCACTGCCATGCCATCCCCAACAATTTTCTGGGAAAATACCGGATCCGGAACCTCGCCAAGTCCCACAGCCTCTCCTGTCATCGGAGAAAGAATCTTGCTGCACTTCATAAAAATATCCCCTCATGTTTTTTCTGACCGGTCCTGCGCCCCTGTGCTGTCCTGTACTTGTAAGATTGTTTGCGCAACTAATGCAACCGTTTGCATTAACTATAATTGTTTTGCACAGTGATTGCAATCCATTTTTTGTTTTTGGCATGCTTTCTCCACTTTTCACAACTTTTCAGCGCCGTTTTTGTGCGTATTGTCCATGCATCCTCAAGCAAAATTCTATGCAATTTTTGCATGAATTTGCGCACTGACATTGACTTTTTTTCCGCAATCCCGTAAAATTAAGAAAAAACAGACGAACCATCCGGTTCCATATTTTATAAAAGTAGAAAGGAAGCTGGAATCATGTCCGTGACAATCAAGGATGTAGCCGCACTGGCTGGTGTATCTGCCTCTACGGTTTCCCGCACCTGTAAAAACAGTCCTTCCATCAGCGAAGAAACAAAACGCAAAGTAAGAAATGCCATGAAGGAGCTGGGCTATGAACCAAATTTCCAGGCCAGCAATCTGGCCTCCCGAAACACACGCACCATCGGCATTATCCTTCCGGTATCTGCCCGTGAGGTCTATGAAAACTCCTTTTATCTGGAAGCGATCCGCGGCATCAGCCAGGTCTGCAACCAGCAGCATTATATCAGCACCATCGTAACCGGTCAGGATGAGGATGAAGTGTTGGATGCTGTCCGGTCCATGTCCCGCATCGGGCAGGCAGACGGCTTTATCCTGCTCTATTCCAGGCAGAATGATCCCGTGATCGAATATCTGCACCGTGAAAAACTCCCCTATGTTCTGATCGGGAAAGCCTGTCAGTACGCCAACCAGACCATTTACATTGATAATGATAATCTGCTGGCAGGAGATGAGGCGACCGAATACCTGTATCAGCTCGGACACCGGAAAATCGCCTACCTTGGCGTAGATAACAGTCTCGTTTTTTCGGCCGACCGCCGAAACGGCTACCAGCTGGCACTGACCCGCCATGGCATTGTGCCAAAACCGGAATACTGCGTAGAGCTCCCCTCCATTACTGCCGGGGAAGACACACCGGTACATGCGCTGCTCCGGTCTGCCAGCCGGCCGACTGCCATTGTTGTCAGCGATGATATCCTTGCACTGACCCTGGAACGCATCTGCACGGAAACCGGACTTTCGATCCCGGCTGATCTTTCCATTCTTTCTTTTAATAATTCACTGTTTGCGCGTCTCACCTCCCCCCAGCTGACTTCCATCGACATCAACTCCTGCCAGCTTGGCATGGAAGCCGCCGCACAGATGATCAGCCATATTGAAAATCCGGGGCTTCCTGCCACCAAGATCCTGGTACCACATCAGCTGATCGAACGGGACAGCTGCGCGCGTCCTGCATCACATGAGTAAACATAAGGGGATTTACCAATGAGTATGAATCGAAGAAGTGACATTGATATTGCCAAGGGCTTCGCCCTGTTTCTGGTGGTGCTGGGCCACGTTGTGACCATGCACCACACCATATTCCGGTGGATTTACGCATTCCACATGCCAGCCTTTTTCTTTCTCTCCGGCATGACCTTCCGTCCGGAAAAATATCCATCCTGTCTGGATTACATAAAAAAGAGAGGGCGGACGCTCATCTTTCCCTATTTTGCGATCACCCTGACTGCGTTGGCTGTCTGCACCATCCGGCCCTATTACCATCAGGCTATCAGCGAATACGGATGGAAGCACATTCTGAAATGGATTTTCTATTATGGGCAGCCCCAACAGATCTACACCGGCCAGCTGTGGTTTTTGCCGGCACTGTTTTTCGCGGGTCTTTATGCACTGGTCTGGCTGCGTATTTTTGACCGGAAACATATCGTCACCCGATGTTATGCCCTGACTGCCCTGATGCTGGCCGGAACCTGCATCCGCCTTGCAGATCCTCTGATCCCGGTCATGGAACGGCTTCCATGGAAACTGGATTCTGCCCTTTGTGCAACTGTATTTCTGATTGCCGGATACTATACAAACCGGACAAAACTTCTGGAAAAGATGATGCCATACACCGGATTTCTGATCCCGTTTTTCGTGGTCTTAAGCTTCTTTTTCGGCCCGAAGCTCAGCGAATATGTAAACTTATGCGACTGTCGTTACACCGCACCGCCTTACTATTTTGGTGCTGCCTTTTCCGGTATTTTCGCGCTGCTTCTTACTGCAAAGCTGGCTTCACTTCCGGCTATATCAAACAGTGCATTTTCCCGTTTCTGGCAGTTTTGCGGCCGCCGCTCCATGCTTCTTTTTTCCATTCAAAGCTTTGCCCTGTACTTCTTTGTAGAGCTCATTCTCCGCACCACCGGCGTGGAATTAAAACCAATGGAATGGATGCCGACCCGGCTTTCCACCTTCGCCCTGACTGCAGCCACATTCGGTCTGATCTGCCTGATCGGCTGGCCCTGGGACTGCTATAAGCGCAAAAGGGCAGGCACCTGATTTTTCCAGGTACCTGCCCTTGTTTTTCTGTCACATACTCTATACCGTAATACTTTTCAGTGATTTTTTCAGCTGTGTGATTTCTTTTTCCAAAGCAGCTTTTTTCTTTTGATCTACCTCAAATTCTGCCATCTCTCCGGTCTGGGTCTCCTCACCTGCAAAGCTCAGAAAGCCCTGGGTAAATACCGACGGATATTTGAATTTCTTATCCGCTTTTTCAAAATGCACCAGCAGGGTTCCGTTATCATTTGACTGGACTACACCGACACCATAAGTCTTATGGCGTACCTGCTTTCCCACAACATCCGGCAGACTGACCGGCTTGTCCTGCAATTCTTTCAGGCGCTTCTCCTTTAATGCGATCTCCTGGGCCAGCTTCTCCTGAGCAGCCCTGGCTTCTGCTGTCTTTGTACGCTCCCGGGATGGGATCTTACGGATATCCATACCTGCATAATAACGGTACAGGCTTGCGCAGTCCATAATATCGTTAACCAGAATATGAAGCTGATCCTCGTAACCATCCAGCTCTTCTTCAAACAGCCCACTGTAAAGACCAGTCAGCTCCTCATTCTCACGAATCGCATCGAGAAGCTCATCACACATCTGGTAATAGCTGGCCAGCGAGAAATTCTTGCTGCTGAAATCACCGTCATACTCAGCACAGGCAGCCCAGCCTGCAGCGGAAACTGCGTCAAATATATAGTTTTCCTCCGGCTTCCACAGATTCAGGTAATAGATCACATGATCCCGGGTCTGTAAATATTTTTTCGTTCCGCGCTCGTAGTAACGAACCCGTTCATTGATCTTGTCTGCAAAGAACTCTGCACGGTCCTGGCGTTTCTGAAGATCACTGCCGTCATCACTGAATAAAAAACGGAAGCACTCACGCACATATTCAACCTCAGCTTCCCGGGCAAGAAGCATCCGAAGTCCTGCTACCGGCTGCATGGCAGCATCATCCAGAAGATTGCCGGCCTCCCGCATGGCTTTTTCAAACATACCGGCAAAGTCTGCCGCATCCAGATTCCAAAACCGCTTAAAGCAGCCCACAGCACGCCATTTGTAGACCTGATCACTGTCATCTGCCTGCTCAAGTCCGGCCAGACGTCCCATGTACTGTTCTAATACTGTTTCAAAATTCTTTCTGTTCATATTCCTCACCTGTTCATTAGATTTGCAGTTTGATTTCCAGTTTCTGCATATTATTCTTATTGGATTCTCATTATATAGCAGAGATTATTCTCATTCAAGACTTGACATCTCTTTCACAATGTGCCTAACGCCAAAGAGATAGAATTTTATCTGTGAGCCACGCTCTCCCGGTAATAACAGTTTCCGCTGCATCCTTTTGAGAACAGGGTCTGCTTCATTATTTTCTGATACATTTCTTCTGAATCATACTGCTTCAGAATTTTCAGGGCTTTTCGCAGATTTCTGATATCGCGCTCCATGAAATCCGTATAATTTCCACGGCCAACTAATTTTAAATGGGTAATCCCTGCCCTCTGAAGCTGATACAGGGCGCAGAGTCCGCAGCCGGTGGCACCGCAGAGGTAGCCCTCCTCATCGTAGGGCAGCCGCTCCGGAATCTCTTCGGTAAACCGTTTCTGTTTTCCAGGGCAATCCACCTCCTGTCCCAGACGATAGGGCACCCGACACAGATATCCAAGCTCATCACAATGAAGGGAATTGCAGAATGCACCGCTGAAATGACAGAGCTCATTCATCACAAAAGCTTCATATTCGGTTATCACCCTCTCGCGTTTTCCCGCCTTATCTCCTGGATTCTTTCCATGCTTTACCACACTTTCCATATCAGAAAAACTATTCTTCCGGTGAAAGATCAGGCGCTGAACCGGATACTTTCGAAAGACAGAAAGCATTCGGCTGTTCACCTCACCGATTTCACCGCTCAGGTGAATCTCACAGATTATTTTCTGCTCATTCAGATACTCCATCAATGCCGGATCTGCCAGAATAAAGCTGGTAAATCCCAGGCTCATGCATCTGCGGATGATATCTGCGATTTCCGGGTACTGCTCCGGAATATAATACAATGCATTGAAGGTCAGATGCACAGGTTTGTCATATTTTCGGATCATTCCTGCCAGGATTTCCAGCTCAGAAAGGGAGCCAAGCTGTACATTGCTGCAAAAAACCTCCCGTCGGTTCAAAGGCAGGACTGTCCCATATTTTTTATTCCATTCATAAGGCACATACCCTGCAAAAAATTCATCTGCACCTGCTTTGCAAAAACGGATATATTCATCCACAGAGCCAAGACCCGCTACAATTTTCATTCTTACATCCAACATGGTAGCACCAGCCTTTTTACTTGATTTTCCCTGCAAAATTCCTTTGTCTTTTCTGCATCATATGGTGCGATCCCGGTGCGCATGAGAATCTCAGGATCCTTTCCAAACAAAGAATTATAACGCCCCACCATATCCAGATGGCGCGGATACAGATAGGTCTGCCATTCACATCTCCGGTCGCAGCCGGTCACAAGCTGCTGCCTGCCCCGGTCCCCGAACACACTCCCCGCATACAACGTGCAGTATTGCGAGGTATTCGTCTGGTAAAACGGCAGATGCAGATGATGTTCCACACTCCGGTCGGCAGCCGGTTCCGGGAATTTCTGCGCATAGCCGCAGCTTTCCCACTCAAAACACCGGATACCAAATTCCTGCTCCAGATACTCCAGGTAAAACTTCGCATTGAGATTGTTTTCCTGCAAAAGCTTTACATTGCCCTTTTTATATGCCATACGCGGATCTTTTTTCCGCTTGTTTAACAATCTTCCATAGCATGGGATCAGCTCCGGAAAATCACTTTTCAGCATGTCTGCCATTGCCCAGTCATTGACCTCAATTTCCAGTTTTCTGTTCTCTTTCCGGCACCACTGACTCAGTTTTTCCAACAGTTTCTCCGTCTGTACCAGCTGATATTCCCGCACATAAGAAAAGGTAAAAGTGACCTGCAGCAACTCCTTTTCTGCCTTTTCAAGCAACGCAAAAAGCTGTTCTGTTTCCGGAAA
>OODK01000706.1_pt1 | contig 25907 bp, 22 predicted proteins | sample 1671371 | NCBI WGS metagenome assembly OODK01 (sample SAMN06348150, study PRJEB24527) | human gut metagenome | biome: human gut; feature: ankylosing spondylitis patient; material: feces | host: Homo sapiens | place: China | collected 2015-10 | reverse complement strand
AAGGGTGGATGAGAACAGTTTTTCCCCGCCGGACTGTTCGGCGGGGAAAAAAGCCCCTGCGGGGCTTTTTTAGATGCGCGGCTTGCGACATCCACCCGCGCCCACCAAAAAAGTTCAACGTATGAAAGTGCGTTGAACTTTTTGTTTTGCACAATTTTCCGGCGGACACAGCGGGTGGATGAGAACAGCTGCGGCGCTGTCGCCAAAGACAGCGCAAAAACAGCCCTGCGGGCTGTTTTTAGCAGCGCGGCTCGCGTAATCCACCCGCGCCCACCAAGAAATAGCACCTAGAAACGTAAGTTTCCGGGTGCTTTTCGTTTGCTCGAACCCACTTTAAAATGAAATGGTGATTATTATGAATATTTCCGAGGAAAAACGTACGCAGATCTGCGCAGCCCTTGCCAAGGCGCAGCAGGACATCAAGCGCATACAGGCTGCCGGTGCTATGGATAACTCTCCGGAAGTGGAGCGTATTTGCCGTGCGCTGCAGGACGTGGTGCAGGAACTCCACATTCTGATCGACCAATAAATGCAAAAACAGCCCCATGGAACCGGAATCACCGGAACCACGGGGCTGTTGTCGTGCTATGTGGCTTTTCTTGCCGAGGATGGCGTTGTCGAAGGCAAAGCCGTCCGCCTGCGTTTTCAGGTCGGCCTGCAACTTCGCCACCTGTGCGTTCAGGGCGGCAACATCCACGCCGTTGAACTTGGCAAGGCCGTCCTGTGCGGTCTTGAGCTGGGCATTCACGTTGCTCAGCTGGGTCTGCAGGGCGGTAGCGGCAGACTTCTCCCGGTTGATGTCTGCGTCGTTCTCCTGCATGAGCCAGTTCAGCTGCTCGTCGGTAATGCCGGGGATCTTGTTCTTCACATCTTCGCGTTTCATGGTGGAAACTCCTTTCGTTGGGTGTGACCACAGTTTTTTACACTGTTCGCTGTCAGTATTCGGTCTTGGGCGGGGTACGCACCGCCCGCTGCGTGGCACCGTCTGGAGGCATCGAACCTCCCGCTTCCGGTTTTGGAGACCGGCGCTCTTCCAGAATGAGCTAAGACGGCATGAAAAAAGCACTGGGCAAATTTTGCACAGTGCTTGAAAATGGGCAACAAAAAACCACGGTGCGGGTGCATCGTGGTTCAGTTCTTTTTGAGGGGATCCATGTACAGGTATGTTTCCGGGTCTCCGTACATTTGCTGTGATCTTTCACGGTTGATCTCGTACCGGGTGTATTGTTTGCCGTTGTACTCGATGTTCCGGGCGTTCAGCTCTTCCAGCTGGTCGCGGGTCCATGCGGGCGGGTCGCCCAGCTCCGGGAACAACGCGAAAAAGGCGTGACAGCAGTTCCAGCCGCACAGCCCGGCGCCCCAAAATCCGGATGCATGACCCTGCCGGAAATTTGTACAGATAATTCTGGAAAAATTCAAAAAAGGCGTTGACAAAGTACGACCTTGCTGGTATAATAATACACGTCGTCAGGAATAAGACACCTCAACACCGGCTTATGGGGGATTAGCTCAGCTGGGAGAGCGCTTGCATGGCATGCAAGAGGTCAGCGGTTCGATCCCGCTATTCTCCACCAAAAAAGCACTGTACTTCGTTGGAAGTACGGTGCTTTTCTTTTTGCTGAAGTTGGTTTTTGGGGGCTGCATTGCTTCGCCTGCACCGTTTTTAGGCTTTTGCAGGCGGTTCCTATACAACCCCCAACTTTTGACTTTACACCGTTTTCAAAAAGGAATGTTTGCAGGCCGGTTTTTTAGCAGGCTGCTGCATCATCCCCTTCAATGTACGGCGTAAGGTCGAAGTTGAAGGGAATGTTGAGCTGATAACCCCTCTTCTTTGCAGATCTTTCTGATCCGTTCTCCAACAAGGGATGCTGGTTCGGCTGGCTCAGATTCAGGCTGATCTTTCGCTTTTTTCACAGAGAACACCTCATTTGCGGGCAATCATCAGATGCCACGGAACGTAAAGGTGAACTCCACGGGCTTGGTCACATCAGGAATATACTCCGGGTGGACATTGGCACCCCAGCTGTCATCGCCGCCAACGCCCATCTGCTCACCCATAGCACGAATGACCGTGTAATGGACCGGGGGCAGCTCGTAGGGGTGCTTGGCACTCTCCATTTCATGGGGAGTGTAGGGCAGCGCAGAGAAGAACATGGGCTTTGCGGCATCTGCGGTAAACAGCAGTCCACGGCCCTTGCGGTCCACGACCTTTGCCCAGCGCACAGCGGTCTTTGCTCCGCACTCCTGCGGTACAAGGTACTGTGCCATGCTGTCTGCAACCTTGTTCTGGTAGATGCCCAGCTTTGCACCATGCTGGCGGTCCCAGTAGGTCTCCGCAGGGCCGTTTCCGTACCACTCCACCGTGTCGTAATCGGCATCGATCTTGAACAGCACACCGAATCCGTCTTTTCAAAGCCGGGGATGGCACTGGTGTAGTTCTTTGCATAGGCGAATTTCCAGATGCCGTCCAGCTTCATCGCCAAAGAAGAGGAGCCTGTCCGATATTCTTCGCGGGAAGCGTAGGTACGAAAACTTGCATGAGCATTCAGCAAGTTGTCCGCAATATCGCCTGAACCATAGCCGACTTTATTATACCACTTCAGATAACGCTTCTCAGTCATTGTGCTTTCTCCCATCTTGCTTGTTTTGTGTGGGCGCGACCAATCTGCTGCGCACTTCAGACTGGAATTCTCATTACGCAAGTTGCCCGAATCTCTTGCGTTTCATCTGAAAATATTATAGAATCCAAATAACATCAGAGAGCCAACGGCTCCAAAGGAGAAGCTATGAGTTACGCAATCGTATTCAGCAGTAAAACAGGCAACACGGAATTACTGGCAGACACATTGCACAGCTGCCTGCCGCAGGCGGATTGCTGTTATTTTGGCAACCCGAACCCTGCCGCCATGGAAGCGGACACCCTTTATGTGGGCTTCTGGACGGATAAGGGAAAAGCAGATGAAAGCGCTTCGGTCTTTTTGAAGCAGCTGCGGGGAAAGCAGGTGTTTTTGTTCGGTACCGCTGGTTTTGGCGGCAGCGAAGAATATTTTAACAAGATCCTGAAAACCGTGCAAAAAGATCTGCACAGCAGCAACACGGTGATCGGCAGCTTCATGTGTCAGGGAAAGATGCCGATGTCGGTACGTCAGCGATATGAGAACATGAAAAAGCAGCCGCTTCATCTGCCCAATCTGGACGCAATGATCGAGAATTTCGACAAGGCTCTTTCTCACCCGGATGCGGATGATCTGGAGCGGCTGAAACAGGCAGTAAGATAACAAAAACCGGTGGCTTTCCGCAATGGAGAAAGTCACCGGTTTTCTGTTTCAGCTTATCGGAGCAGCCAGCCGTAATCCTGTCTGCAATCTACCGTTCGGTATAAACCGGTACGTTCATCGTGACCCTGTCATAAGCCCGGAGTTCCCCTGCGAACAAAACATTCCGATATAAAAAGGACGCTGCCGCCTCTGGGTGAGAGGCTGCAGCGTCTTTTTGGTATCAGAGGGCGAATGATCTGTCAGACCGAACGGCTCCCCAAGGAATGCGATGCTTTTAGCTTGCGTTTTCCGGTTCTTCAAGAATGCGCCAGCCGTCCATCAGGTCTGAATTTTCCAGAATAAAGGTGTGGGCAGTATCCTGTCCCCACGAGTTGTCGTATTTCAGCATCAGATAATCGCTCAACTCGGTTCGATTTTTGAACTTCAATAAGCGATACGGCTCCTGAAAAGCGACCTTTTCGACGAAATATACCGCATCCGATGTGGGAAGCATAACGCCGACATGACCGATCATAAGAGAATTGTCCGTTTCAGAGAACTGATCGTGCAGGACCACGGAGACAAGACGAATCTTATCATCTTCTACAAAGGAGAGACCTCGTTTCTTCCATTCCTGCTGAATCGTTTTCAAATGGGTAGGAATATCGGTCGTATTGGTAGTTTTGACCGGGGCGAACAGCGCATCAAACTTTTGCCGTTCATCGCCGCAAAGGGATTCCGGGTCAGAATCCAGTGTTTCATAGTCCATAAACAGGGTGTCCTCGGCTGAGTCAAGGTCTGCCTTGCCCGTGACGGTGATAAAATCACCGAACAGCCCACAGGCAGTGATCCGACAGTTCCAGCCGGGGAAGGTATCGTATTTTTCTGTCCATGCGTCCTGCATGGAGTAAGGATCGTATTTCAGATCCAAAGGCTTGGCGTTTTCAAAACCTGTGGTGAGCCATGCCGGGTCCACGGCATTGTTGAACTTCTGCACATGATCAAAGAAGGTCCGTATCCGCAGGTCGGATACGCCGGCATTCTGCAAAAGATTGGAAAGAAGAGCCTGTGTATCCGAATCTGCCAAATTGGAGTATTCGATTTGCTGAAGGACAGGCTGAGAAGTTTTTTGAGTGCAGCCCCCTGCCAGAAATGCACCGCAAAAAAGTGCAGCGGTGCAGACAAGAAAAGTTCGACGTTTCAAAAATGGTCACCTCGCTGTGTTTTTCGGAAAGCTGTAGTCTCCACCATAGGCGAAGAGAGCAATGCAATTGGACTCATAACGAATGGTATCACAGAGAAACAAAGAAAATCAATGACTTCTGTCGTATTTGACCATATATAATGTTGCAGTATCCATATCCCATACGGCTAACGTCCATGTGGGGAAAGACGATGCGGCAGCTTTCCGAACGATTTTCTTCATGTCGGACACAACAGGAGTATACCCAAGTTGGAATGAAAATTTTCCGTTTTTCCGGAACGGAAGGTCCAAATCGCTTTCTGAATACAGTTGCTGACAATGCAGTCCGTCTGGCCTTATCGACGCTCAAAGCCGAGATAGCGGGTGCCCTGAAAACTCAGCTTTCCAATGTCGCCCTCCACAAGCATTCCGTAGTCCGAACCACTTACGGTAAGCTCCATGCGGTCGCTACTCTCTACCTGAAAGGTCACATAATAGGTCGTGAACGTATGCGCCATCGTATTGTCCGTATGGTGGCGAGAAACTTCCGTGCGCTTTGCCACAACCGTTGCCGGAACGGTCAGCCGCGGCGAATGGTTGTTTTTATTCCATGTGCTGATATTTCCGATGATGGTGTATAGGATCATGCCCAAAACCACAAGGAACAGGATAGGAAACAGAATGCTGAACAGCATATCAAATCCAGCGTAAAACATCTTACTCCTCCAGGATCTCATTCAAAAGCTCTTTGACGTCCTCCAGAAAGGATTCCTCGCCGAGCGTGTTCATCTTAAAAAACACCGCCTGACTGCCGCCTGCGGTGATGGCGGACAGCCGGATGGGGCTGTCACCGTTCTGGAACATGGTCAGCGTCAGACTCAGGCGGTTGCCGCCCATCATGCTGTACCGCTCAAACACGCGGACACTGCACCGTGCTTCGCCCTCCTTGAAATCGCTGCCCGCTTCCAGGTCGGCAGACCAGCTGCTGTCCGGGATCTCCTGTTCCAATTTGCGGAGAAGCGTGTTGAATTTCTGATTGCGGATGGTCTTTTCAAAAATCGCCATAGAGGGCCCTCCATTCTGCCAACGAAATTCGGTCTGTTTGCCTTAAATACGGACAGGCGGCAATAAAAATTGCAGAAAAACACCCGGAAAGTAAAATTTTCCGGAGCCGCGCACGAAAAAAGGACTACTGCACAATTTTCAGTGCAGCAGTCCTTTTGCGTATCGGGAAAAACAGGTGCTCAGCCCTCGGAGGCAAAGAACTCCTTGGTCAGCTTGACCACGGTGCCGGAGAGCAGCAGCAATGCGATAAGGTTGGGGATGCTCATCAGGCCGTTGAAGGTGTCGGCGATGCTCCACAGCAGGCCCAGGTCCACGGTCGCGCCCAGAATGGACACGAAGGAGTACACCACAAAGAAGGGCTTTGCCACCTTGTCGCTGTGGCAGAGGAACACCAGGAAGCGGGAGCCGTACAGACCCCAGCCGATGATGGTGGAGAAGGCAAAGCAGCAAAGCGCCACGGCGGTAAAGATGGAAGCCCAGCCGCCGTAGGTGGTGGTAAAGCCGGAGATGGTCAGCTCTGCACCGGCTGCGGTGCCATAGTTCACGGGGGTGCCGCTGCACAGGATGACCATGGCGGTCAGGGTGCAGATGATGATGGTGTCGGCAAACACCTCAAAGATGCCGAACATGCCCTGCTTCACCGGCTTTTTGGTGTCGGCGCAGGCATGGGCGATGGAGCCGGTGCCAAGGCCGGCCTCATTGGAAAAGATGCCGCGGGAGACGCCCTTCTGCATGCTGATGAACAGGCTGCCGATGGTGCCGCCGGTGAAGGCAGCGGGGTTGAAGGCACCGGCCACGATGGACTCCAGCACATAGGGCAGGCGGGGCAGGTTGAGCCCTACTACGCCCACAGCCAGCACGATGTAGAACAGCGCCATGAAGGGCACCAGCTTTTCGCTCACGCTGCCGATGCGCTTGATGCCGCCCAGCAGCACCATGGCCACCAGCATGGCCACGATGATGCCCGCGATGAGGTTCAGCGTGCTCAGGAAACCGCTGCCCACCACACCGTATTCCAGCAGGGCGGTGTCCACAGCGGCCACGATGGTGTTGACCTGGGTGGCATTGCCGGTGCCGAACACGGTCAGCACGCCGAACAGCGAGTACAGAAATGCCAGGAACTGCCAGCGCTTGCCCAGACCGTTCTTGATGTAATACATGGGGCCGCCCACCCACTCGCCGGTCTCACTGCGCTCACGGAAATGCACGGCCAGGGTCACCTCGGCAAACTTGGTGCACATGCCCAGCAGCGCGGAGCACCACATCCAGAACACGGCACCCGGGCCGCCGATGGCAATGGCGCCTGCCACACCGGCGATGTTGCCGGTGCCCACGGTGCCGGCCAGTGCGGTGCACACCGCCTGGAAGGGGGTTATGGCACCGTCCGAAGCGTCCTTTTTGCGGAACATGCGTCCGATGGTGGTTTTGATGGTGTACGGGAATTTGCGAATCTGCAAAAAGCCGGTGCGCACGCTCAGCAGCAAACCCACACCAATGATGCACACCATGGCGGGCACGCCCCAGATAAAATTGTTGACCGCCGTATTGACGGCCGTGATCGTCTCGATCATAATTCGTCCCACATCCTCTGTAAAGTCTTGCGTTCTGACACATTTTGTCAGCGCAACATAAAAACTATTCTACCGTATTTCTGCGCAGCTGTCAAATGAAATCCCTGCATTTATGCGCCCCGCAGGGCGACGGGAATGCAACAAAAAAGCAGGCCGCCGGGGTCGGGCAGCCTGCTGCAAAAGGAGCCGGAAAGGTTCAGTGCCGGGCCGCCGCGCGGTGGTACACCGGGTAGGCCACCAGTGCGGTGAGCACCTCGGTGATCCAGAAGGCGTGCCACACACCGTCTGGGCCAAGGCGGCCGCACAGCACTGCGGCCAGCGGCAGGATGAACACCACATAGCGGCACAGCGAGATCACCAGCGACGGCACGCCCTTGCCAAGGCCCTCCAGTGCGCCGGACGAGGTGGTGGACACTGCCGACACCACAAAGCCGATGCAGATGATGCGCAGGGCTTTGGCACCGGCGGCGATGGTATCGGGGTTGGAGGTGAACAGCCCGATGAGCTGCCCGGAGGCCAGCAGGCAGATGACCGTGCCCAACGCCATGATGGCGATGCTCATGAACAGGGTGAGCTCGTACAGCTTCTTCACGCGGGCGTGCTCCCTGGCACCGTAGTTGTAGCCGATGAGCGGGCGCATGCCCTGCACGATGCCGTTGGCGGGCAGGTACAAAAAGGTCTGCAGCTTGTAGTAAATGCCCAGAATGACCACATAGCTCTGGGAGAACCCGGCAAGCAGGCTGTTGAGGAAGGTGACCAGCAGGGAGGGCAGAGCCAGGTTCAGGATGGCCGGCACGCCGATGGCGTACAGCTTGCCGTCCAGTGCAACGTCCGGGTGCAGGCCGCTGCGGCTCAGCCGCACCGGCAGTTCGGTGCGCAGGTAGACGAACAGGTACACGCACAGGCTCAGCAGCTGGCCGATGCCGGTGGCCAGCGCTGCACCGGCAATGCCCATGGCGGGCACCGGGCCCAGGCCGAAGATCAGGACGGGGTCCAGCAGGATGTTGCACGCGCAGCCGAACACCAGCGCCACCATGGTCACCTTCATGCGGCCCACAGCCTGGAACATCTTTTCAAAGGCCAGCGAGGCCATATTGATGGTGGCAAACAGGAACACGATGGTGGAGTAGGTGATGCCGGAGGCCACAAGGCTCTCGTCGGTGGTGAACCGGCGCAAAAAGCCCGGCATGATGGCAATGCTCACCACCGTGATGACCACGCCGTGCAGCAGGCTGAGCACCATGCCGTGGGTGGCGGCGATCTCGGCCTTTTTGCGGTCGCCCGCACCCAGGTACAGGGCGATCATGGCGTTGATGCCGATACCAAAGCCGATGGCAATGGCGTTGGCAAAGTTCTGGATGGGGTATACCAGCGAGAGGGCAGTCATGGCGTCCTCGCTGATCTGCGCCACAAACAGGCTGTCCACGATGTTGTACAGGGAGTTGACCAGCATGGAGATCACGTTGGGCAGCGCCATGGACAACAGCAGCGGCAGCACGGGGCGTTCTTTCATAAAGGTATCGTTCATTGATTTCTCGCTCCTGACAGATCGAAAATGGAAAAAGACCGCAAAAAAGCCACACAATGGCTTTTTTGAAGTCATTGTGTGGCGAAAAGTAGCATAGTGCTGTAAAAATCCACACGGTTTTTATTGACTGAAGGATACCACATCCCCGGGGCATTGTCAAGGAGGCTGGGCACAAAAGTATGACTTTTATAGGCTTGACCATTTTTTGTGCAGGGGTTACAATAAAATTGTAGCTTTTATAAAAAGGAGAAACCCGCATGAAATGGATGATCGCGTCCGACCTGCACGGGTCGTATTTCTATGCCAGCCAGATGCAGCAGGCGTTTGAACGGGAACAGGCCGACCGGCTGCTGCTGTTGGGAGACCTGCTCTACCACGGCCCCCGCAACGACCTGCCGGAGGGCTATGCGCCCAAGCAGGTCATGCCTTTGCTCAACGGTATGAAGGACCGCCTGCTCTGCGTGCGCGGCAACTGTGACGCCGAGGTGGACCAGATGGTGCTGGAATTCCCGGTGCTGGCAGACTATGCCGTGCTGCCGGTGGGCAGACGGCTGGTGTACGCCACCCACGGCCATGTCTACAACACCAAGACCCCGCCGCCGCTGGCCCCCGGTGACATCCTGCTGCACGGGCACACCCACATCCCGGTGTGGGAGCCCTTCGGGCAGGGCAGCCTCTATCTGAACCCCGGCTCGGTGAGCCTGCCGAAGGAGGGCAGCGCCCACAGCTATATGACGCTGGAAAACGGCTGTTTCCAGTGGAAAACCATGGACGGCCGGACCTACCACGAACTGACCCTGAGCGAAACCTGAACAGCACAGCGCCCGCCTGCTTCCGGAGTGGTTCCGGTGCAGGCGGGCGCTGTGCTTATCCAAAAAAGAAGAAGAGAGCAGAGTGGGGTTACTCGGCAGCGTAGGCGGAAGCGTTGCTGCCGGCGATGCGGCCGAACACCACGAAGTCGCACACGGCATTGCCGCCGATGCGGTTGCCGCCGTGCACACCGCCGGTGGTCTCACCGGCTGCATACAGGCCGGGGATGATGCTGCCGTCGGTGTCCAGCACCTGTGCATCGGTGTTGATCTTCAGGCCGCCCATGGTGTGGTGGATGCCCGGTGCGATCTTGATGGCGTAGTAGGGAGCGGTGGACAGGTCGCCGTCCATGCCGTTGCTGCGGCCGAACTCAGCGTCCTTACCGGCTGCCACAGAAGCGTTCCAGGTGTTCATGGTCTCCACAAAGTTGGCGGCAGCGTCGCCGGTCAGGCCCATCTCCTTGGCCAGACCTTCATAGCTGTCGGAAGAGACGGTCAGGCCGTTGCTGATGTACTTCTGGCAGGACTTCAGGTCGTCCACGATGCGCTGGTCAAAGATGATGTAGGCGTAAGCACCCGGCTGCTCCAGCTCGGCGCTGGAAACCGCGTCACGGGTGGACATGTCGTTGCAGAAGCGCTTGCCCTCGGCGTTGACCAGGATGCCGCCCATGCTGCGCACGCTCTCGGACACCAGCATGCCGGTCTCCTGATACACGGTGGGGTGCAGCTGGATCTGGTCCATGTCCACGGTGTCGGCACCAATGGCCTCAGCCATCAGGATGCCGTCGCCGGTGGCACCGGCGTGGTTGGTGGTCACGGCGTTGGCCAGGGCCGGGTTAAAGCTGGCCATCAGCTCAAAGTTGGCACCAAAGCCGCCGGCGGCAATGATCACGCTCTTGGCGTTGATGGTGTAGTCGTGCTCGGTGCTCTCGGCCTTGATGCCGCAGGCAGCGCCGTCGTTGGTCAGGATCTCGGTGGCCTTGGTGTTCAGCAGGATCTGCACACCCAGCTTTTCGGCCTGAGCGTTCAGCTTTTCCACCAGATAGCTGCCCACGGCGCTGCCGTCCTCGGGCTCATGCAGATACTTGTGGGTGGTGCCGCCGGTGGCTGCCACCTTGGGCAGCGGGGCACCGATGGAGGTCAGCCAGTCGATGGCGTCGGAGCTCTGCTCGGCCATCACGGTCACCAGGCTGCGGTCGTTGATGCCGTGGCCGCCGTTGATGGTGTCCTCAATGAACTCCTGCACCCCGCTGTCGGTGATGCCCAGGTCGGCCTGATACTGGGTGTCGGCTGCGTTCATGCCGCCGGTGGCCTTCAGGCTGTTGCCGCCCACGATGGGCATCTTTTCCACCACGATGACCTTGGCACCGTTCTCGGCGGCCTGTGCGGCGGCGGTCAGACCGGCACCGCCGGCACCCACCACCACGACGTCACAGTCCAGCGTCTCGGCGGTCTTTTCCACGGTGGTGTCCGCAGCCTTGGCCACGGCAAAGGCGGAAGCGTCCAGTCCGGCGTTCTCCAGAGCGGCCTTCACGGCCTCCTTGAGGGCGTCGCTGGTCACGGTGGCACCGGCAATGCCGTCCACGTTGTAGCTGTTGGCAGCCACCATGGCGTCCGGCAGCTGTTCGCAGGCCACAGAGCCGATGCCCTGGGTCTCGTTCTGCTCGGTGACAACGATGGAATAAATGGTGTCGGCGTCGGCGGTCACTTCCACGACGACGTCGCCTTCAATGCCTTTGGCCGAACCGGTGCCGGTGACTTTCCCGGCGGCGGAACTGGCGGTCTGGCTGCTGGAAGCGCCGCAGGACGCCAGCGACAGCAGCATGGCACCGGCCAGCACAGCGGTGCTGATGCGGTGCAGGATCCCGGTTTTCTTCATGGTTTTCCTCCTCAGAGATCTTCGTGTTGGGTGGGGCGGTCGATTTGTGATGGATTTCACGAGCGAGATTATAACACAACTTTTACAATTCCTGAAATTCATTTTTCTCATAAAAAGAATAGCCTGCGTGAATGGTTTGTGGTACACTGGAACCGGCAAATACACGCAGCAGGGAGGAATCTGCATGGACTTCAAAGATCTGGAATATTTTGCGGCCATTGCCCGGTGCGGCAACATCACCCGCGCGGCCCAGCAGCTTTACATCAGCCAGCCCACCCTTTCCAAGTTTCTGCAAAAACTGGAAGGGGACACCGGCCTTGTGCTGTTCCAGCGGGCGGGGCGGCGTCTGGAGCTGACCTATGCGGGCCAGCGGTATCTGGCCCACGCCGAGCGGCTGCTCAGCCAGAAGCGGGAGATGGACGCGGAGCTGACCGACCTGCTCCGGGCAGACACCGGTGTGCTGCATGTGGGCATGCCGCCGTTCCGGTGCAGTTTTTCGCTGCCGGAGGTGCTTCCGGTGTTCCGCGCGCAGTTCCCGCAGGTGCAGTTCCGCATTGAGGAAGCACCCAGCGCCGAGCTGGACCGCAAACTGCTGGAAGGCGAGATCGACCTGGCCTTTTATATGAGCTTTGCCCGGCATCCCGGCCTGAGCTACCGGGTGCTGCGCCGGGACCGGATGTACGCCGTGTTCGGCAAGGGACACCCGCTGGAGCAGGCTGCCGCCCGGGAGGGCAGCTTTGCCTGGGAGTGGCTGGAGGGGCAGACCCTGCTGCTGCAGAACCAGACCCAGCGGCAGGGCCAGTATATTTTGCAGGAGCTGCGGAGCCGCCGCCTGCATCCGGCCGAAATTCTGGAAAGCAGCAACATCCGGGCAGCCGCGGCGCTGGCCGCCAACGGGTACGGCATCGGCTTCCTGAGCGGCGAGCTGCTGGAACACCTGAACAACGCGGTGCCGTTCAACGCGTTTCCGCTCAGGGACTGCACCCTCCCGCTGGAGTCGGTGGCAGCCTGGCGGGCCGGGAACTATCTGCCCCGGTACGCGTTGGCGTTCATCGAGCGGATGGAACAGCTGGAAAACCAGAAATACAACAATAGCGCAACAAAATCGCACTGAAACCGGCGTAAAACAAACAAAAAAACACCGGCCCTTCTCCTTTGGCAGCACAGCGCTGCCGGGGAGAGGGGCCGGTGTTTTTGTAGGTGGAAAAAGGATCACAGCTCCACTTTTTCCTGCGCGCGGTACTGCAGGGCTTCCAGCATGGAGTCCTCGTCCAGCAGGCTCTTGCCGGCCAGGTCGGCCACCGTGCGGGCCACCCGCAAAATGCGGTCGTGGGCGCGGGCCGAAAGCCCCAGTGCATCGTAGGAGGCGCGGAGCAGCCGTTCCGCACCGGGGGTCATGCGGCAGATGCGCCGCACCTGCCCGGCGTTGAGCTGGGCGTTGCAGTGCACCCCCTCGTAGCCGGGGGCCGCATAGCGTTTTGCCTGGATGGCCCGCGCCGCCAGCACCTGTTTGCGCAGGTCGACACTGCTCTCGGCGGGGGCGGCGGTGTGCAGCTCGTCAAAGGCGATGGGGTCCATCTCCACGCACAGGTCGATGCGGTCCAGCAGCGGGCCGGACACCCGGCTGCGGTACTGCCGCACCGCGCTGGGCGAGCAGGTGCACTGCCGGGTGGGGTGGCCGTAGTAGCCGCATTTGCAGGGGTTCATGGCGGCCACCAGCTGGAAATGGCTGGGGTAGGTGGCGCTGCCTGCGGCCCGGCTCACGGTGATCTGGCCGTCCTCCAGCGGCTGGCGCAGCACCTCCAGGCTCTCGCGGGAGAACTCCGGCAGTTCGTCCAGGAACAGCACGCCGCAGTTGGCCAGACTGCACTCGCCGGGGCGGAACTGTGCACCGCCGCCCGCCAGCGAGACGGCACTGGCCGAGTGGTGCGGGCTGCGGAAGGGCCGCGCCGTGATCAGGCCCCGGCCTTGGGGCAGCTGCCCGGCGATGGAATAGATCTTGGTGGTCTCCACGGCTTCCTCCCGGGTGAGAGGCGGCAGGATGCCCGGCAGGCGCTTGGCCAGCATGGATTTGCCGGTACCCGGGGCACCCATCAGCAGCACGTTGTGGCCCCCGGCCGCAGCGATGACCATGGCCCGGCGGGCCAGTGCCTGCCCCATCACGTCGGCAAAATCCGGCACCTGTGCCCAGGCCTCGGCGGGGTCAAAGGGAACGGCTGCCGCAGCGGTCAGCGGCCGGATGCCGCGCAGGGCGTCCACCACCTCCCGGGCGGTGTGGGCCGGGTAGACGGCCATGCTGTCGGCACAGGCCTCGGCAGCCTCGGCAGCGTTTTCGGCGGGCACATACAGGGCGCGGATGCCGTTTTCGGCGGCGGCCAGTGCCATGGGCAGCACGCCGGATACCGGGCGCAGGGTGCCGTCCAGCGCCAGTTCCCCCAGAAAGGCGGCGTCCTCCGGCACATCCTCCAGCTGGCCGCTGGCCGTGAGCACGGCCAGCAGCAGGGGCAAATCGTACACCGGGCCGGTCTTGCGCACATCGGCGGGGGCCAGGTTGACCGTGATGCGCCGGTCCGGGAACTTGAAGCCCAGGTTCTTGATGGCGGCACGCACGCGGTCCGCACTTTCCCGCACGGCGGAATCCGGCAGGCCTACGATGGAAAAGGCGGGCAGCCCGCCCGAAACGTCGGCCTCCACGGCCACGGCAAAGCCGCGCAGGCCGTTCAGGCCAAAGCTCTTTGTTACCGAATACATGGGTGCACCTCGCTTGCATTTTCTGCGCGAAAACGGTCGAAAATTGGGTGGAAAAATTTGGGAGGAACCGTCAGCCTTCGACAGCATCTCCCGGTCGATTTCATTATAGTAAAGGGCAGGAAAGATGTCAATGCAGCGGAAAGGAGAGCGACAAACGATGACAGGCAAGGAATACTGCCGGTACATCCGTACTTATTCAGAGCTGGAGGGGCTGCAGCGGGCCCACACGGTGGTGTATTGTGCCCAGACCGTGCCCGGGGGCGTGCTGGCCCAGCTGCGGTGGGAGCAGGCGGGCCGGGTACAGTGCAGTACGGTGCTGGCTCCGCAGGGCAGTTTTGCCCGGATGATGCAGCTTTTGCGCTATCTGTGCGAGAACAGCATCGGCCCGGAACAGTGGCTGGAGGTGCTGGAGGACGTGCACCAGCCCTACCGGCTGCTGCCGGAAGCACAGCAGCCCGCCGACATCCACCCGGAGAGCGGCTGTTTTTGTGGCATTTGCTGATTTTGTACCGGTAAGATTGTGGCAGAATATGCAATTGACATGATGGACACAAGCGTTTATAGTATAATTAGGTTTGAATAAACTGTCTCCTTTTTTGGGAAAAAATAACAAAGGTAAGGTGTGCAACATGTATCTGGATGAATATAAGCGCTGGCTGGCAGCGGAGCTGGACGATGCGGATCTGAAGCCCGAACTGGCAAAGATCGAGGGCAACGACGACGAGATCAAGGATCGCTTTGCTGTGGCCCTGAAGTTTGGCACCGCAGGCCTGCGCGGCGTCCTGGGCGCGGGTACCAACCGCATGAACATCTACGTTGTGCGGCAGGCCACCCAGGGTCTGGCCAACTGGGTCAAGACCCAGGGCGGCAGCCAGACCGTCGCCATCAGCTACGACAGCCGCCTCAAGAGCGACGTTTTTGCCAAGACGGCTGCCGGTGTTCTGGCAGCCAATGGCATCAAGGTGCGCATCTATGATGCCCTGATGCCGGTGCCGGCCCTGAGCTTTGCTACCCGCTACTATCAGTGCAATGCAGGCATCATGGTCACCGCTTCCCACAATCCGGCCAAGTACAACGGCTACAAGGCCTACGGCCCGGACGGCTGCCAGATGACCGATGACGCCGCCGCCATCGTCTACGACGAGATCCAGAAGACCGATGTGCTCACCGGTGCCAAGTACATCTCCTTTGCCGAGGGCGTGGAAAACGGCCTGATCCGTTTTGTGGGCGATGACTGCAAGAAGGCCCTGTACGACGCCATCGAGGCCCGTCAGGTGCGCCCCGGCCTGTGCAAGACCGCCGGCCTGAAGCTGGTGTACAGCCCCCTGAACGGTTCCGGTCTGGTTCCGGTCACCCATGTGCTGAACGACATGGGCATCACCGATATCACCATCGTGCCCGAGCAGGAGTACCCCAACGGCTACTTCACCACCTGCTCCTACCCCAACCCTGAGATCTTCGAGGCTCTGAAGCTGGGCCTCGACCTCGCCACCAAGACCGGCGCCGACCTGATGCTGGCCACCGACCCCGACGCTGACCGCGTGGGTATCGCCATGAAGTGTCCGGACGGCAGCTATGAGCTGGTCTCCGGCAACGAGATGGGCGCTTTGCTGTTGGATTACATCTGCGCTGGCCGCATCGAGAAGGGTACCATGCCCAAGGACCCCGTCGCCGTCAAGTCCATCGTCTCCACCCCGCTGGCCGATGCCATCGCCGCCCACTACGGCGTTGAGATGCGCAGCGTGCTGACCGGCTTCAAGTGGATCGGCGACCAGATCGCAAATCTGGAAGCTGCCGGTGAAGTGGACCGCTTCATCTTCGGCTTCGAGGAGAGCTACGGCTATCTGGCAGGCCCCTATGTCCGCGATAAGGACGCCGTCATCGGCTCCATGCTGATCTGCGAGATGGCTGCCTACTACCGCAGCATCGGTTCCTCCATCAAGCAGCGTCTGGAAGAGATCTACAAGGAGTACGGCCGCTACCTGAACAAGGTGGACAGCTTCGAGTTCCCCGGCCTGACCGGCATGGAGAAGATGGCGTCCATCATGCAGAAGCTGCGCGACAACCCGCCCACCGAGCTGGCCGGCCACAAGGTGGTCAAGGTCACCGACTACAAGAAGCCCGAGGAGACCGGCCTGCCGGCTGCCAACGTGCTGATCTACGCACTGGAGAACGGTGCGACTGTGGTGGTCCGTCCCTCCGGCACCGAGCCGAAGATCAAGACCTACTTCACCACCCTGGGCAAGGATCTGGCCGAGGCCCAGGCCCAGAAGGATGCCCTGGCTGCTGCCATTGAGCCCATCCTGGCATAAACCGCACTGAAATAAGGTCCCAAAGCCCTTTTGCACCTGCCTGCACGGCGGTGCAAAAGGGCTTTTTTGCTGGGCGGAACCGGTTGCAGTTTGCGGGCCGATACGCTATAATAAAAGATGACTTATTATAGCCAGCCGCAGCCGGAAACACCGGCGCGGCGGCAGCAGGGGCAGGTGTGCAGATTGCAAAAAACGATTTCGGCCGTGCTGGTGGCGGCAGGTTCTTCCACCCGGATGGGGTTCGACAAGCTCAGCTTTGACCTGGGCGGTGAAACGGTGCTGCACCGCAGCATCCGCGCTTTTGACCAGTGCCCGCAGATCGGCGAGATCGTGCTGGTGGCGGGCAAAAACCGTGCTTTCGTGGAGCAGCAGGCCGTCGGCTGCACCAAGCCGGTGCAGATCGTGGCCGGTGGTGCCACCCGCGCCGAGAGCGCCAATAATGGCGTGCTGGCAGCCCACGGGGAGCTGGTGGCCGTGCACGACGCAGCCCGGCCCTTTGTGAGCCCGGCCGTCATCGCGGCGGTGCTGGAAGCCGCTGCCCGCTGCGGAGCCGCCGCCCCGGCAGTGCCGGTCAAGGACACCATCAAGCAGGCCGTGCCCGGTGACGGCAAAACGGTGCCGGAAGCCTGCCTTGTGCACAGCACCCCGGACCGCAGTACCCTGTATGCGGTGCAGACGCCCCAGTGCTTTGACCGGGCGCAGTATCTGGCCGCCCTGCAGGAACTGGACGCCGAAAAAGCCCGGCTGGTCACCGATGACTGCAGCCTGTTCGAGCTCACTGGCCGCTCGGTGCAGCTCACCCAGGGTGACTATGCCAACCTGAAGATCACCACGCGGGAGGACCTGCCCCGCCCGGTACAGAAAGAGGAAACGAGAATGCGCATTGGACATGGTTATGACGTGCACCGCCTGGTGGAAGGCCGCAAGCTGATCCTGGGCGGCGTGGAGATCCCCTTTGAAAAGGGCCTGCTGGGCCACTCGGACGCCGATGTGCTGGCCCACGCGGTGATGGACGCCGTGCTGGGTGCGGCGGCGCTGGGGGATATCGGCCAGCATTTCCCGGACAATGACCCCGCCTATGCCGGGGCCGACAGCCTGGAGCTGGCCCGCCATGTGGCCCGCATCCTGTCGGAGCACGGTTACCGGGTGGAAAACATCGACGCCACCATCCTCTGCCAGCGGCCAAAGCTGGCCCCGCACATCCCGGCCATGCGGGCCAATCTGGCGGCGGCTTTCGGCCTGCCGGTGGACGCCGTGAGCGTCAAGGCTACCACGGAAGAGCATCTGGGTTTTACCGGCGAGGGACTGGGCATTGCCGCCCACGCCGTCGCCCTGATCGAAACACGGTAACAGGAGTGTGCGTCCATGACACTGAATGCGATCATTGCCAATTTTCAGACCTTCAAGCTCGTTGACCTGCTGGATATCATCATCATTGCGTTCCTAATCTACCAACTGCTGGGCATCGTCAACCGCACCCGCGCCGGGCAGCTGTTCAAGGGCGCGCTGCTGGTCATGGCGGTTTATCTGGTGGCCGAAACGCTGAACATGCGCACGGTCACCTGGCTGCTCAACTCGCTGCTGCAGGTGGGCCTGCTCACCCTGGTGGTGCTGTTCCAGCCGGAGATCCGCCGTGCTCTGGAGCGCATGGGCCAGACCGACCAGTGGGCCGCAAAGCTGTTCAACGTGAAAGGCCGCTACAACGACCCCAGCCTGAAAGGGGCCTGGCGCAGCGCCATCATTGCCATCTGCGACGCGGCAGAGCGCTTTTCGGAGACCAAGACCGGTGCACTCATCGTGCTGGAACGCCACACCAACCTGTCTGAGATCGTGCGCACCGGCACCCCGGTGAACAGCGCGGTGAATCTGGAAGTGCTGGGCACCATCTTCTACGAGGGCACCCCCCTGCACGACGGTGCCGCCATCATCGAGAACGGCCGCATCAAGGCCGCAGGCTGCGTGCTGCCGCTTTCCAATAATCTGGATCTGGGCAAAGACATGGGCACCCGCCACCGCGCCTGCCTGGGCATTGCCGAAAACTCGGACGCCATCGCCATCGTGGTCAGCGAGGAGACGGGCATCATCTCCATGGCAAAAAATGGCGTGCTGATCCGTCATTTTGACCGCCAGACCCTGTACACCCGCCTGATCGACGAGATGATCCCCAAGGAGCCTGTGGTGGAAAAGAGCACGGCCGACACCTGGAAGGACCGCGCAAAGAGCCTGATGAAGTGGGTCAGCCAGAAAGGGGAGGACGAGCAGCAATGAACAGCAAACCGAACAAGTCGAACGGCACAAAGCCTGCGGTGGGCAGCCACAGCCGGAGCATCCTGGACGACCGCCGCATCCGGCTGGCACTGTCCATTCTGGGTGCCATTGTGGCCTGGATGGTCGTGACCATCATCGTGCAGCCCGGCACCACCAACACCATCTACAATGTGCCGGTGGACTATACCTACGATTCCTCCGTTTATACCTCCCGTGGACTGAGCATCGTCAGCGCCGAGGACAAGACGGTGAACCTGAAAATCTCCGGCGACGGCTACACCATCGGCAGCTTGACGGCCTCCGATTTTGTGGTCTACCCGGACTGGTCCAGCGTGCGGGACAGCGGCCAAAAGACCCTGCGCCTGCTGGTGCGGGGGGCCAACGGCATGCTCAATGGCGTCACCGTGACCATCGACGGCTCCGACAACATGGTGGACGTGATGTTCGATGTGGTGGAGGAAAAGACCCTTCCCGTCACCGTGACCACCAATTACCTGACCATCTCGGACGGGTATATCCTCTACAGCACCGAGGTGTCCAAGGACATGGTCACTCTGTCCGGCCCCAGCAGTGAGCTGGACAAGGTGACCACCTGCACCGCCGAGGTGACCTACTCCGGCGAGCTGGACAGCTCGGTCACCCTGGCAACGCCGCTGCGGTTCTACACCTCCGGCGGCACGGAAGTGAACTTTGAGTACACCGAGCTGGAAGAAAGCAGCGTGGACGTGACCTTGCAGGTGTACAAGATGGCCACCCTGCCGGTGAACGTGAGCTTTATCAACGCGCCCCGCGACTTTGACGAGTCGGTGCTGGTGTATGAGCTCAGCCGCAAGCAGCTCAAGGTGGCCGGCCCGGCGGAAAAAATCGACGCTTTGTCCACCCTGTCCATCGGCACCATCGACCTGTCCACCTTCACACTGAACAAGGTCTATGAGCTGCCCATTGAGCTGCCCAGCGACATCTACCTGCTGGACAACATTTCCACCATCACCCTCAGCTTTGACTGCTCCGGTCTGGAGACCAAGACCATGAACCTGCCTTCCAGCTGCGTGCAGGTGGTGAATCTGCCGTCCACCTATCAGCTCACGGTGGAGACCGAACGGCTGATGAACGTGACCCTCTGCGGCCCGAAGGCTGCATTGGAGACCCTGACCCCGGAACAGGTGGTCGTGGAGATCGACGCGGAGGACTTCTCGGTGGCCACCGGCCAGCAGAACATCGCCTGCCGCCTGTATGTGCCCTCCAACGGCAAGATCTTTGCACTGGGCAGCTATGTGCTGCAGTGCCGCATTGAAAGCAACTGATAAAAAGGAACACACTGTACTATGATTCTCGTTCGCAACATCCGTCTGCCGCTCTCCGCCGGGGAACCGCAGGCATTTGAAAAGGCCCTGCGGGAGGCACGCATCCCCCGCGCAAAGGTGCAGCATCTGGGCGTGGCAAAGCTGTCGGTGGACGCCCGCCGCGGCCAGCCCAAGCTGGTGTACACCGTGGCTGTCACCCTGAAAAACGAAGCCGAAGAACCCGCCTTCGCCGGGGCATCGTCCAACGTGTCCCTGCACAGCAGGACTGACTTCCGGGTGCAACGGGGCACGCAGAAGCTGCCCCACCGCCCGGTGGTGTGCGGCCTGGGGCCTGCCGGTTTGTTTGCGGCGCTGCTGCTGGCCCGGCAGGGCTACCGGCCCATCGTGCTGGAGCGCGGCCCGGCGCTGGACGAGCGGGTGCAGGCGGTGGAACACTTTTCCGCCACCGGTGAGCTGGACCCCAACGCGAACATCCAGTTCGGTGAGGGCGGCGCAGGCACCTTCTCGGACGGCAAGCTGACCACCCGCATCGGTGACGAGCTGTGCGGCCTTGTCACGGAAGTGTTTTTGCAGCACGGTGCCCCGGCGGAGATCGCCTGGAAGCAGAAGCCCCATGTGGGCACCGACCTGCTGCGGGGGGTCATCACCTCCATCCGCAAAGAGATCGAATCCCTGGGCGGTGAGGTGCATTTCAACACGGCCCTCACCGGTCTGGAACAGAAAAACGGACACATTACCGGAATTTTCACAACGGATGGTTCCTTTGCCTGCGAAGCACTGGTGTTTGCGGTGGGCCACTCGGCCCGCGATACCTTTGCCATGCTCATGGACAGCGGCCTTGTGCTGGAGTGCAAGCCCTTCAGCGTGGGCTTCCGCGCAGAGCATCTGCAGAGCGAGATCGAAAAGAGCCTGTATCACGAGGCGGCAGGCCACCCGGCCCTGCCCCGCGGCGAATACCAGCTGTCCCAGCATGTGGGGGAGCGGTGCGTGTATACCTTCTGCATGTGCCCCGGCGGGCAGGTGGTGGCCTCGGCCAGTGAGGAAGGCCGTGTGGTGACCAACGGCATGAGCTACCATGCCCGCAGCGGCAAAAATGCAAACGCCGCCGTGGTGGTGAGCGTGAACGGCACCGACTTTGCAAACGACCCCCGGCAGGCCATCGCGTTCCAACGGGAGCTGGAAGCAAAGGCCTACGCGGCAGGCCGTGCGGCCGGGCCTTACGCCGCCCCGGCCGAGAACATCCGGAGCTTTCTGGAAGGGCAGGGGCAGCTGCACATCGGCAGCGTGGAACCGACCTACGACCGCGGTGTGATCGCAGCCGACCTGGGCAGCCTGCTGCCTGCGGAGCTGGCCGACACCCTGCGGGCCGGTCTGCGTGCCTATGAGCACAAGATCGCGGGCTACACCGCACCGGATGCCATCCTCACCGGCCTGGAGACCCGCACCAGCAGCCCGGTGCGGCTGAAGCGGGAAGAGAACTTCGAGTGCACCCAGCTGGCAGGGCTTTACCCCTGCGGCGAGGGCGCGGGATATGCGGGCGGCATCATGAGCGCCGCCGTGGATGGCCTGCGGGTGGCCCGCGCCATCATCAGCCGGTATGCACCGGCAGAAGGGTGAGAAGATTTTGATGAACGATCGTGAAAACGACAACCGGATCAAGGACGAGGGCCGTCAGGTGCAGCAGGAGCTGGAGGACCAGCTGCGCGCCTTTGGCGACACCATGACCGACGCCTTTGCCCATGGCTTTGAGGGCCGGGGCATGGAAATCGGCGACCGGGCCTGGGATGTGGGAAAAGCAGCCGTCCATGCGGCCAACTTCGGCATCTCGGAAGCGGGAAAAGCCCTCCGGAACAGCCGGAACGAATACTACAAAGCCCAGCAGGAGGCACAGAAAACCGGGCCCCGGAACGCGGGCGGGATGCCCCAGTGGGCCAGACAGATCTTTGGCCTGAAAGGGGAGCAGACCCCCGTAGACCTGCTGCGTGCAGACGGCAAAAAGCGCCAGAACGGCGGTGCAGCCCTGCTGGCCGTGGGCATCACCTTCATGGTGATCTTTGGGCTGGGGACGCTGGGCTGCCTCATCGGGCTGGGCATTATTTCGCCGACTGCTTTGGGCGACGTTGTGGTGTCGACTGCTGAGGACGGCGGCATCCTGATGACGGGCACGGGCTACGTTATGAACACCGCCTACAACGTGCTGGGCATCGTCAGCGGCGTGTTGGGCCTTGCCACGGCGGGCTTTGGCTGGATGACGGCCTGTGGTTCCGCCTGGGTGAAAGCTGGAAAGCAGCTGGGGCAGTTCGCCGATCTTGCGGATACCACCGACTACCACCAGGGCCTTTCGGTTCGGATGCTGGCCGACCTCGTCCACCAGAACCGGAAAAAAATGCTGAAGAAGCTGCAAAAGTACATCCGCAAAGGCTGGCTGAACGGATGGCTGGATGAAAAAACGCAAACACTCTATCTGACGGCGGAGGATTACCGCGCCGCCCAGGAAACGGCGGCTGCACCCCAGGCACAGCCGCAGCCGGAACCGGCTCCGGAGCAGCGCGAGGAAACGCCTCTCAATCTGGAAACGGCCCGCCGCTTTGCCGCTGTGCTGGAACAGGAAAAGCAGCTCATGCAGGACGCGCAGGGCGTGGAGGAGCTGGCCCACATGCAGAAGACCACTGAGGCCATCTGCGACTGGCTGGAAGCCCACCCCGAAAGCCTGCCCAAGGCCCGCCGCTTTGCGGAATACTATATCCCCACCACCCTCAAGCTGCTGCACACCTACAACGACGTGCAGGGCCAGAAAGGCGATAATGCCGAGAGCATCCGCCGGGACATCGCGGGCATCCTGCATACGCTCAATCAGGCGTATGACAACCTCTACGATAATCTGCTGAGCGATGTGGCGCTGGATGTTTCCAGCGAGATCGCAGCCCTGCAGGGAATGCTGGCCAACGACGGCCTGACCGGGAGGGATTTCCAATGACCTACCGTGCCTGGGACCTGAAAACGCTGGACCGCGCCGCCGTCCGGGAGCTGACCCACGCCATCGCGGAGCAGCGTACCGAAGAACTGGAATACAGCGCCATGGACGAGGAGCCCTGGAGCGAACAGAAATATGCCGCCACGCTGGCCGCCCAGCAGAAGGAGACGGCCTTGCTGGCCGGCATCCTGGCGGCCCGCGGCATCACCGACCCGGCCGACGCGCTCACCCTGCTGGCCGGGGAAGAGGAGCTGAGCGACCCCGCCCTGCTCACCGATATGGAAAAAGCCTGCCAGCGCATCTGGCAGGCCATCGACAATGGCGAGACCATCGTGGTGTTCGGCGACTACGACGTGGACGGCGTGACTGCCACGGCATTGCTGTATCAGCACCTCAAGGGCATGGGCGCCGCCGTCAAGTGCATGCTGCCCAGCCGCGAGGGCGATGGCTACGGCCTGTCGCGCAACGCCATCCAGTCCATCCATGACAAGGGCTATCGGCTCATCGTGACGGTGGACAACGGCATCTCCGCTGTAGCCGAGGCCGACTTTGCCGCAGAGCTGGGCATCGACCTTATCATCACCGACCACCATCTGCCGCCCGAGACCCTGCCCAAGGCAGTGGCCGTGGTGGACCCCCGCCGGGAGGACGATACCAGCCCCTTCAAAGGGCTGTGCGGCGCAGGCGTGGCCTTTAAGCTGTGCGCCGCGCTGGACGACTGCACCCCGGAGGAAATGCTGGATTACTGCGGCGACCTGGCCGCTGTGGGCACCGTGGCGGACGTGATGCCCCTGACCGGAGAGAACCGCACCCTGGTCAAGGCCGGCCTGCGGCAGCTGCAGCAGACCGACCGCCCCGGCATGGAAGCCTTGCTGGAAGAAGTGGGCCTTGCCGGAAAACCCGTCACAGCGGAGAATATCAGCTACGCCATTGCGCCCCGCATCAACGCGGCCGGCCGCATGGACAGCGCGGTAACGGCCCTGCAGCTGGTGCTGTGTGAGGACCCGGACCGCGCCGAGGAGCTGGCCCATAAACTTAACGAGATCAACGCGAAACGGCAGGAGACCGAACTGCAGATCTTCAAGGCCGCCGAGGAATTGCTGGAGCAGCAGCCGGAGCGGCTGGAGGATCGTGTGATCCTGCTGTGGGGCCGGGACTGGCACCCCGGCGTCATCGGCATCGTGGCGTCCCGGCTGGTGGAGCGCACCGGCCGCCCGGTCATCGTGGTCACGGTGGACGAGCACGGCGAGTGCAAGGGCAGCGGCCGCAGCGTGCAGGGTTTCAACCTGCACGCCTGCATCGGGGCCTGCGCCGACCTGCTCATCCGCTACGGCGGCCACGCCATGGCGGCGGGCCTCTCGGTGCGGGAAGAAAATCTGGAAGCCCTGCGCCGCCGCCTGAACGAGTGGGCGGCAAGGGAGTGCCCCGTGCTGCAGATCCCGCCGCTGACCTGCGATCTGTCCATCCATCTGGACCGGGTCACGGTGGACGCCGTGCGCCGTCTGGATCAGCTGGCCCCCTTCGGGGCTGAGAACCCCACCCCGGTGTTCCTGCTGCAGAATGCCGTGCTGGACGGGGTATACCCGGTGTCAGACGGCAAACACAGCCGCCTGCGTCTGCGGCAGGGCAATGCCAGCCTGTACGCCGTGTGGTTCGGCATGCGGCCGGAGCAGCTGCCCTATGCCACGGGCGACGTGGTAGACACTGCCCTGAATCTTTCGGTCTACGATGCGCCCCGTGGCGCGCAGCTTTCGGGCCGCATCATCGACCTGCACCCGGCGGGTCTTGGTAGTGCCATGCCGCAGCAGGCAGCGCTGGTGCAGGCACTGCGCCGCGGCACCCCGCTCACCACAGAACAGAAAAATCTCATCACCCCGGCCCGCAGCGACATCATCGCGGTATACCGGGAGCTGCAGGCCCGCCGCTGGCACGCGGAGGATCTGCAGCCCCTGTGCGCGAAGCTGGGAGAAGAAAATACCGGCAAAACGCTGGTGGCGGTCACGGCACTGGAACAGGTGGGGCTGATCGCTGCCGCAGAAAAGGGCGGGGCCAAAGTGTGGGAGCTGGTGCCCACGGCCGGAAAGAAGAACCTTGCCGACGCCCCGATCCTGAAATGTTTGGAGGGAATGTAAATGCCTGAGGGAAAGAAACTGCCTGCCCCCGCCCCGGTGCGGGAGGAGGACTCGTATTCGGCCAAGACCCACCTGCACCAGCCGGTGCAGGAGACGGCCACCGTGGCCGCTACAGCACAGCCGGCAGATGCTCCGGAGGGTACTCTGCCCTCCGAGGTGCGCCCGGAGATCGTGACCTGGGACAAACTCTGTGAGGCCATCAAGGCCAGCGGCAGGGCCTACGATACGGACATGATCGAAAAGGCCTATAACCTTGCCAATGACGCCCACAAGGGCGTGTGCCGCCGCAGCGGCGAACCCTATATCTGCCACCCGCTGGCCGTGGCCCGGCTGGTGCTGGATCTGGGCATGGACTCCGAGAGCATCGCTGCCGCTCTGCTGCACGATGTGGTGGAGGATACCCCCACCACCCTGGACGACCTGACCGCACAGTTCGGCTCCGAGGTGGCCCAGATGGTGGACGGCGTCACCAAGCTGACCAAGATCCAGTTCTCCAACATCGAGGAGCTGCAGGCCGAGAACCTGCGTAAGATGCTGCTGGCCATGAGCCGCGACGTGCGCGTGATGATCATCAAGCTGTGCGACCGGCTGCATAATATGCGCACCGGTGACGCCTGGCCGGAGCAGAAGCGCCGCGACAAGGCTCGCGAGACCATGGAGGTGTATGCCCCCATCGCCAACCGGCTGGGCATCCTGAACGTGAAGGAAGAGCTGGAGGACCGCAGCCTGCATTACCTCGACCCGGTGGGCTATAGCGAGATCAGCAAGATGCTGAGCGAGCGGGCCGGGGAGGAGTTCCTGGCCAAGGTGTCCGGCGTCATTGAGCGCCGCCTGATCGAGAGCGGCATCGAGGGTGCCACCATCAAGCGCCGGG
>OODK01000694.1_pt1 | contig 26339 bp, 21 predicted proteins | sample 1671371 | NCBI WGS metagenome assembly OODK01 (sample SAMN06348150, study PRJEB24527) | human gut metagenome | biome: human gut; feature: ankylosing spondylitis patient; material: feces | host: Homo sapiens | place: China | collected 2015-10 | reverse complement strand
GCGAATCAAGATTATGGCGAACCTCGATATTGCCGAGCGCCGTCTGCCGCAGGACGGTCATTTCCGTATCCGCGTGGGACAGAGCGAGTACGTCAACATCCGTGTATCGCTGCTGCCGACCGTGTTCGGAGAAAAAGCCGTGCTGCGAATTCTGGCAACGACCGGTCAGGTCGATCACGCCAGCCACTTCGGCATGGATGACGAAAGCTATGCAAGGTTCCTGCCTATGCTGAACTCACCGAACGGCATTATTTATATCACCGGTCCTACCGGTTCGGGTAAGTCCACCACACTGTACATGGTGCTCGAGTACCTGTCGCACCGGCAGGTGAATATTTCCACGGTTGAGGATCCGGTGGAGAAGAACGTGCCGAGCATCAACCAGACGCAGGTCAATCCGGTTGCCGGACTGACGTTTGAGTCCGGTCTGCGCGCGCTGCTGCGTCAGGACCCGGATATCATCATGGTCGGTGAGACCCGTGACGGCGAAACCGCCGGTATTTCGGTTCGTGCGGCCATCACCGGTCATCTGGTGCTGAGTACGCTGCATACCAACGATGCGGTCTCGAGCATCGTCCGTCTGGCCGATATGGGCATCGACCACTATCTGATCGCAAATTCGCTGGTCGGTCTGGTCGCGCAGCGACTGATGCGCAAGGTGTGTCCGCACTGCGGCAGAGAGGTCGCAGTTACGCCGCAGGAGCAGGCGCTGCTCGGCAAGGATATCACGACCATCAAGCGCGGCACAGGCTGTGCGCACTGCAACGGCACCGGCTATCGTGGCCGTATTGCCGTGCATGAGATCGTCACGATCGACCGCAATATCCGCCGCATGATCAGCCGCGGCGCCGAAATCGAGGAGATCGAGGCCTACGCGCGGGAACAGCAGGGCATGCGCAGCCTGAAGGAAAAGGGTCTGGAGCTGGTAAAACAGGGTGTTACTACACCGGAGGAGCTGCTCAGGATCGCGTATTACGCATAACCGGAAACCGCTCTGTATCTTTTGATACAGAGCGGTTTTAACGATTATAAGCAGAATTACAGAACGAAATCCACATAAATGAACGTGCGTTCACTGTTGATTGGCTCCCCGAAGTCGAAAACTTTTCCTTTACATTCTTATCTCAAGCGGGTATAATACCCAGTGATGGATGGCATTCCGCAGAGCGGAAGCTATACCTTGTCACAACATGTTTTTCAAATTTTTCCGACAGTGATTTTACGTTGCGTCACACCACAGAAAGCGGGTGACAGCATGAACATTGGCATTGTTGGAGCAGGAAAAGTCGGCTTTTCCTTCGGCAGACTGCTTGCCGAAAAAGGCGTGCGGATATCCGGCTATTACAGCCGCAATTCCGACAGCGCAAGAGAAGCCGCAGAATTTACAAATTCCGGACACTATACCGACCTGGGCAAACTCATCGAAGATAGTGACGCGATTTTCATCACCGTTCCGGATAATGCGATCACCGAGGTGTATCGGCAGGTCGCAGAATTTGAAATTCAGGACAAGTATATATGTCATTGCAGCGGCGCCTGCACAGCCGAGGAAGCCTTTCCCGGTATTCACGCGCAGGGAGCCTATGCGATATCCATTCATCTGCTATTTCCGATCAGCAGCAAGTATAACTGCTGGCGGGAGCTGGCAGGTGCTTTTTTTTGCGTCGAGGGAGACGCGCAGGCGGTCGAGGTCTTTGTACCGCTGCTGCGCGGACTGGGGCTGCAGGTGCAGACCATTTCGCCGGAGAGCAAGGCGCAGTACCACCTCAGCTGTGCACTGGCAAGCAACTTTGTCTGCGCACTCGTGCAGCGCAGCGCCGAATTGCTGGGCGGCTGCGGATTCTCCGAAACGGACGCACTGCACGCGCTTGCGCCGCTCATGCGGAGCAATCTGGCGCATGTAATCGAGCACGGTGTCGTCTCAGCGCTGACCGGACCCATTGAGCGCGGCGACACGCAGACCGTGCAAAAGCATCTGTCGTGCCTGACGGAACGAGACGACCGGCAGCTTTACGCGCTGCTGGGACTCGAACAGGTCAAAATGGCACAGGAAAAACATCCTGAGCAGGATTACGGCACGCTTGCCGCCCTGCTGAACGGGGAAAAGGAGCAGAACGAATGAAGAACACAGTGAGTACATTTCTCTCGATGAAGCAAAACGGCGAGCGCCTCACCGAGATTACCAGCTACGATTACACGACCGCCAAGCTGGTGGAAAAAGCGGGCATTAACGCCATTCTGGTGGGCGATTCGCTCGGCATGACCATGATGGGTTATGACACGACCCTGCCGGTGACGATGGAGGACATGATACACCACAGCGCGTGCGTCGTGCGCGCGTGCGAGAACACCATGGTCATCATGGATATGCCGTTCATGAGCTATCAGGCGTCGGTTTCCGAAGCCGTGCGCAACGCAGGCCGGCTGATGAAGGAGGCGCGCGGACACGCGGTCAAGCTGGAGGGCGGCGCAGCCGTTGCCGAGCAGATTCGCGCGATTACAGACGCCGGTATTCCGGTGCAGGCGCATATCGGCATGACGCCGCAGAGCGTCAACGTGTTCGGCGGCTTTAAGGTACAGGGCAAGGGCGAGGATGCGGCAAAGCGGCTGCTCGAGGATGCCTTCACCGTACAGGAGGCCGGTGCATTTTCGGTCGTGCTCGAGTGCGTACCGCCCAAGCTGGCGGCGCTCATCTCGAAAAAGCTGACCATCCCGACCATCGGTATCGGCGCGGGCGCAGGCTGTGACGGACAGGTGCTGGTCTATCAGGACATGCTCGGCATGAATATGGACTTTACGCCCAAGTTCGCCAAGCAGTTCGACAATATCGGTGAGCGCATGGTGGATGCGTTCCGCACTTACATGAACGAGGTGCAGAACGGCACGTTCCCGACCGAAAAGCAGAGCTTTGTCAAGTCTGACTGCAGCGATGAATATCTCGCCAAACTCGACGCTGAATTTTGAGAGAAACAGGAGTATATACAATGAAAATCGCAACAACCATCGCAGAAGTACGCGCACAGGTGCGCGAGTGGAAACAGCAGGGTCTGACCGTCGGTCTGGTGCCGACCATGGGCTATCTGCATGAAGGACACGCCAGTCTGGTCAAAACGTCCGTGCAGCAGTGCGACCGCACGGTAGCGTCCGTGTTCCTCAATCCGACCCAGTTCGGTCCGGGTGAGGATCTGGAGACCTATCCGCGTGATTTCGAGCACGACTGTGCGCTGCTGACCGAGTGCGGCTGTGACATGGTGTTCCATCCCGAGGTGTCCGAGATGTACCCGGACGGCTTTGCCACCTTTGTTGAGGTGCAGTCCGAAATGCCGCGTCAGCTGTGCGGTAAGACCCGTCCGATTCATTTCCGCGGCGTATGCACGGTCGTTTCCAAGCTGTTCAACATTGTAACGCCGGATAAGGCGTTCTTCGGACAGAAGGACGCACAGCAGCTGGCGATCATCCGCCGTATGGTGCTCGACCTGTCCATGGGCATTGAGATCGTCGGCTGCCCGATCATCCGTGAGGCAGACGGTCTGGCGAAGTCCTCGCGCAATACCTATCTGAGCGCAGAGGAGCGCAAGGCGGCGCTCGTGCTGTCGCGCGCTGTAAAGCTCGGCCAGGAGCTGGTTCGGAACGGCGAGAAAAACGCGGATGCAATCGTCAATGCCATGCATGCGCTTATCGAGCAGGAGCCGCTCGCGCGTATTGATTACGTTTCCGCAGTGGACGGCCTGACCATGCTGCCGGTGCATGAGATCAACGGCGGCGAACTGATCGCTATGGCGGTCTATATCGGCAAAACGCGCCTGATCGACAACTTTTCGGTGGAGGGATAAGTCATGACAGTACAGATGCTCAAGGGTAAAATCCACCGTGCAACGGTCAAGCAGGCCGAGCTGAACTACGTCGGCTCGATCACGGTTGATGCCGATCTGCTGGACGCGGCAGGCATTTATGAATACGAGAAGGTTGCCATCGTGGATATTGAGAACGGCAGCCGCTTTGAGACCTATACCATCGCCGGTGAGCGCGGCAGCGGCATGATCTGCCTGAACGGCGCGGCGGCGCGCTGTGTCAGCGTGGGCGATAAGGTTATTCTGATGGCGTACGCGCAGCTGACGCCGGAGGAGGTCAGGAACGGCTATGCTCCGCAGGTCGTGTTCGTGGATGAGGAAAATAAGATCGTCCGCACCACCACCTATGAGAAGCATGGTCTGCTCAAGGATATGGCGTAATGAAAAAGGAGAACCCGGGTGGGTTCTCCTTTTTCATTGGTACAGAGCTGAGGATTAGAGTGAAGAGAGGTAAGGTGAAACGACGGCACAAGAAAATATTCGCAGGTGCCGTCTATCACAGCGACACTGTTGAGTCGCGCCTGCGGAAAGTAAAACGTATATGTAGCAGCAGGGTAGGCGAGAACTGCGTAGAGGTAGAGAAATGGGCGCACACTGTGCGCCCCTACGGAAGAAAAAATCCTTTGCCGCTTCTCTTTTCGAAGCGGTCGCCGGTCTCTGGTCTGCGCCAGACTAAAATAAAGGGAAACTGGAGTCCCAAGAGGATAGTACTCATCTAATCCACGCACGGCGTGGGAACAAGGTTTAGTGGCCTACGGGCAAACCTTGGTGTCTATCCTTTTGGAACCCCAGCTAAGGGTTAGCACCCATTCCTTATGCGTAAGTAAGCAGATTAACCCTGAACCGACTCAATCTCCGCCGCAGAGGACTTGTCTGCGTTCTCCCGGAACAGCAGACCGAAAATACGGCGTACCAGCGGACCGGCTGCAAAGAACTGCCACAGCAGTGCCATCGGGAAGTTCATTACCGTGGTCTGCACCCAGATCGCAACGAACTGTGCGTTGTGGCTGTCCTTGAACAGCAGGGTAGCAAAGAAGCTCATGCACGGGCACATCAGCCATACGGATGCAGCCGAGATGGCAAGCATAATGCTGGTCTGGCTGGCTTCGCGCGGATTGACAAGACGGAATGCAACCTTCATCGCCAGCTTGCCGACAAACACCAGCTCGAGCAGAATTGCGATAACAGTCATGATCGGCCACTCGTGGAACACCGCGAGAAATACCCAGTTCTGCATGGAACCGGTGTTCAGCACGATGTTGTACGCTACCATGCCGTATACCATGACAGAAGCCATGATAATGGTGTAAATAACGTCCTGAAATTTGTTTTTTGGCATTTTGTTTTCTCCTTTTTGTGTATGTGAAATATTTTTTGATAACGAATAGAAATGCAGCTGAACGCAAAAAAATAGGACGAAGTAAACTTTCGTCTACTTCGTCCTATGGACTACTTCAACTACCATTAATTGTAGATATCATACCATATTTTATGGGCGTTCGTCAAGACTAACTTTGTTATTGACAAGACTGTTCCCTGGGTGTATACTGTGTCTGTAAATGAGAACCCCCTCCCTTGGGGGAGGGGTACAGATAGGAGATGCGATATGAAACAACGGTTTCGGGTGGGCGGCATGAGCTGCGCGGCCTGCTCCGCCCATGTGGAGAAAAGCGTTTCGGCGGTGCCGGGTGTCAGCGGCGTGCAGGTAAATCTGCTCGCCGGCAGCATGGCGGTCGAGTACGACGAAAACGCGTGCGACGCACAGACGATTATAAAGGCGGTCGAGTCCGGCGGCTACACGGCTGCGGTGGACGACGGCAGGCAGACATCGGCTCCGGCGCAAAGCCCGCAGGCGGACGAGGCGCTGAAGGAAATGAAGACCCGTATTATCGTTTCGGCGATTTTCATGCTTGTCCTGATGTACTTCTCGATGGGCGAGATGGTCGGGCTGCCGCTGCCGTCCTATGCGGCAGGCATGGACGGCATGTTCAATCTGGCGCTCACGGAGCTGATCCTCACGCTGCCGATCGTCATTATCAATCGCAAATATTATATCAACGGCTTCAAAACGCTGCTGCACCGCGCCCCGACGATGGACGCGCTTATCGCCGTTGGCTCGGGTGCGGCGCTCGTGTACGGCATTTACGCACTGATTCAAATTGCGCTCGCGCCCACGCCTGAGGCAGCCCACAGCTTTATGCACGACCTGTATTTTGAATCCGCAGGCATGATTTTGACGCTGGTAACGCTCGGCAAGTTCTTTGAGGCGCGTGCCAAGCGCAAGACCGGCGAAGCCATTGCGGCACTGATGGACCTGCGTCCGCAGACCGCCGAGGTCATCCGTGGCGGTCAGACCATGCAGCTGCCGATTGAGCAGGTGCAGGTTGGCGACCTCGTTATCGTGCGCGGCGGTCAGTCCGTGCCGGTTGACGGCGAGATTACCGAGGGCAGCGCCTATCTGGACGAAAGCGCCATCACTGGCGAGAGCATGCCGGTCGAAAAGCATGTCGGCGATACCGTAATCGGCGCAACCGTGTCCAAGAGCGGCTATGTTGTTATGAAGGCATTGCGTGTCGGCGACGATACGACCCTGAGCCAGATTATCCGTCTGGTAGAGGAGGCAGGCGCGTCCAAGGCGCCAATCGCCAAGCTGGCGGATAAGGTGGCAGGCGTGTTCGTGCCGGTCGTTATGGGTATTGCACTCGTGACAGCGATCATCTGGCTGCTGGTCGGCGAAACGCCGAGCTTTGCGCTCACACGCGCGATTTCGGTGCTGGTCATCTCGTGCCCGTGCGCACTGGGACTGGCAACGCCGGTCGCTATCATGGTCGGCACAGGTGTCGGTGCGAAAAACGGCGTGCTGTTCCAGTCGGCGGAGGCGCTCGAGAATCTGCACAACGTAAACGCGGTTATCATGGATAAGACCGGTACCGTTACCGAAGGCCGTCCGGTCGTAACCGACGTAAAATCCTTCGGCGTGGAGTCCGGTGACCTGATCTCGCTGGCGCTGTCACTCGAGAGCCGCAGCGACCATCCGCTGGCGGATGCTGTCGTGCGTTACGCCCGCGAAAATCACGCGCAGGAGCGCACTGTCACCGATTTCGAGATGGTAGAGGGACAGGGCATCCGCGCAACTGTGGACGGTGTGCCGTGCTTTGCGGGCAACCGCCGCATGCTGCTCGCTAACGGACTGGCGCTGTCCGGCTCGATGCAGAAGCTGGGTGACGAGTTCGCCGCATCAGGCAAAACGCCGCTGTTCTTTGCGGCAAACCGTCAGATCGTCGGCATTTTTGCGGTCGCTGACGTGCTCAAGCCGACCAGTAAGGCGGCAGTCGAAGCACTGCGCAGTATGCACATTGACGTAACGCTACTCACCGGCGACAACCAGAAAACCGCGCAGTCCATCGCGTCCGAGCTGGGCGTGACCGATGTGATCGCTGAGGTGCTCCCGCAGGACAAGGAGCGTATCGTGCGCGAGAAGCAGGGCAAGGGCCGCAAGGTTGCCATGATTGGCGACGGTATCAACGATGCACCGGCGCTTGCGCGTGCCGATGTCGGCATTGCGATTGGTGCGGGCACGGACGTGGCTATCTCGTCTGCGGACGTTGTGCTGATGAAGAGCGACCTGATGGACGCGGTGGATGCCATCCGGCTGTCGCGTCAGACCATGCGCAACATTCGCCAGAACCTGTTCTGGGCGTTCTTCTACAACTGCATCGGCATTCCGATTGCGGCGGGTCTGCTGTGGGTGCCGTTCGGCATCAAGCTCAGTCCGATGATTGGCGCGGCGGCAATGAGCCTGTCGTCCGTCTGCGTGGTCTCAAACGCGCTGCGCCTGCGCTTTTTCAGCGCAACACCGAGAAAAACGGCGGGGACGCCTGCTGTTTTGCCCGTCAGCGGCGAAAAGCCGCTTACGGCACATAAAAAGGAGGAAAATGTTATGGAAAAGACAATCAAGGTTGAGGGCATGATGTGTCAGCACTGCGTGGCACACGTCAAAAAGGCGCTTGAGGGTGCAGCAGCCGGCTGTAATGTTGCGGTCGATCTGGATGCAGGCAAGGCAGTCGTTTCGGGCAAAACGCTGCCGGAGGATGCTGTTCTGACCGCAGCCGTCACCGAGGCGGGCTATAAGGTGGTTGACATCAAATGATGGCAGATCGTAAAAAGGTCGAGCCGCTGCTCAGGACCGCGCGCGGGCAGATCGACGGCGTGCTCAAAATGATCGAGGACAACCGCTACTGCATGGATATTATGATGCAGCTGCAGGCGGTTGAATCGCTGGTGCATAAGGCGCAGAGAGAGGTTCTTCGCGGACACCTTTCCGGCTGCGTGCAGGATGCGTTTGAGACCGGAGATCAGAACGAACGCGAGCAGAAGATTGCAGAAATCATCAAGCTGCTGGATAAAGCGTAGGCGGAAGGACGTGCCCAAAGGCACGTCCTTCTTTTGTCTGAAAATTGAAAATTTGTGTGAGTTCATACAGTTCGCACAAAAATCACAAATGAATTTTGTGCGAAAATATGGAAAATAAAAGGAAACATTTCTGCTGAACTATGCTATAATTTATGTGTAGCAGAAATTACCTGCTGCGCGGATGAACCAATCAGATTCCATGTGCCCGGAACAACCGGTTCATTCAGCTTAGACAACTTGATCTGTGCATCATGCGCCAAGGGCGTGTCTGTACAGAAAAAGGCACAGCCGGTGAAAGCCGGTGTCGCAAAGCCATGGGTCTACCCGGAGTAATTACTCCGCAGGACAGCCGGTTGCCGAACAGCAGAATTCACGCCTCCTTTGCGTCTGTATGCACGCAGAGGAGGTTTTTTGCATGAAAAAGAGAAATAACCGTTTTCTTGCCGGTACCCTCGCCGGATTGATGATGCTGACCATGCTGCCTGTTACCGCGCTTGCGGCGCAGGAAGGCGCGGACGGCGATGCTGCATCCGACACCTCGAATAATATTGTAAATGTGGTAAGCGACAGTGAAAACGGTCAGCAGGCTGTGAATATAAATATTGCGGCAAACGGCGGCACCGAGAATGCACAGAAATCCGCTGACGACAGCAGCGATGACACCGAGAATGCACAGAAATCCGCTGACGACAGAAGCGGTGATACCGAGAATGTACAGAAATTCGCTGACGATAGCAACGGCGGCAGTGACGATACAGCCGCACCTGCTCTGCAGGAGGGCGAAAACAGCGGCTCGGGCAGCAGCGGTGAGTCGGCTCCGACTCCGACTCCGGCGGTAGGGTCGTTTGTTGCGAAGATTGTTACAGAGACTGGTACTCAGACGTATGAAACTCTGGATGAAGCTATCAAAGCTGTACAGGGTGACGAAGTTATTGAGGTTGGCGAAGATTGCACGCTGACCGTTGGTACGATTGAAAAAGCTGTGGTTATTAACGGCAATGATCATACCATTAGTGTTCCGGAGCAGGGTACGGATAATCACGCACTTAAGATCAATGCTTCGCTGACGTTTAACAAAGCCAATGTAGTCTTTACAAATGAAAATGCAGAGTGGACTGTTACCATGAGTGGTAATGGCGTACTGACTCTGGATGAAGGCAGTACCTGCATTATAGAGAAACATGGTATTTATGCAGATAATTATGCCACCATCAATGTAAAGGGCGGCTCTAAACTGACAGTTCAGAACACTTCGTATACTGCATTGATGGCAGATAAAGAGTTTGCCAATTTGAATATTGAGGAAGGTTCTACAGTTGTTGTTGATCGTGCGTATAGAGGTGATGAAGTTCCTAATGGCATTAACAACTTCAAAATTAACGTAGTAAATTCCACGCTTAACGTTACAAACTGCGAAAATCAGGGTCTTGTAAGATGCGAATTAACGCTCGATAAGTCGAATGCAGAAATCAGCGGCAACGATATGGGCATTACTGGTTATGCGGATACAAATGTTCTTACCATGAAAAATGGTGCTACCCTGCTAATAAAGGATAACGCTCACAGCGGTATCTTCATGTACGGCGGCAATGTTGATGTACAGGACGGTACAGCGCTGACAATTACCGGTACTGGTAATTCTGTATCCAAGGAAGTCGTAGAGGGTTATTATGTCGGTGCTCTGGCTATAAGAACCGCTGATCCGGCTAACGCAAATGTCCGGTTTGCAGATAATGCAACTGTAAAAATAGTTGATAATGCAGTTTCTGCAATCAGAAACTGCGGTACGGTTGATATTGGCGCTGGTACTGTTATTAAAAACAATGGTAGTAAAACACAATATGGTGGTGGTATCCGCAACTACGGAGACATCATAGTTTCTCCGGAAGCACAGTTGTATAACAACCATGCTTTGATGGCAGGTGATGATATTTACAACGGCACTTATAAGTATAAGACTTACACTTGCGATGGCAAAATCACCTTTGCACCTGTCGGTGACGGCTGGATTCTGGATGACTGCAAGGAAAAGTATCAGAAAGAGCATCCGATCGTAGGCTGGTATCACGACGGCAAGGAAAAGCGGGAGGACGATACTTACAAGCGTTGGAACGGCGATGGTGAAGGCGATGCCTACTACGCTGATGAATACACGGTTGGTAAAGAGGCTGTTTCCGATGCACTGGCCCTCAAAGCTGCACACGGTCAGCTCTGCAGCGTAACCTACGAAGTAACCGGCGACATTCCGTCTGATGCAGGCGCAGTTCCGGCGGCAGCCAAGGTTAAGAAGGGCGGCAGCTACACCGTAGCACCGGTACAGACTACCTCGCAGAGCCGCTACACGTTCAGCGGCTGGCGGATCAACGGCGTTGGCGATGTTGTAACCGAGATCAAGGACATTCAGCAGGATGTCAAGCTGATCGGCGTATGGACCCGCAGATCGTCCGGCGGGGGCGGCGGCAGCAGCAAACCGACCGTTGACATTCCGGATGATGTACCGACCGGTCTGAACGGTGACGATCACTTTGCGTACATTGTCGGCTATCCGAACGGCAACGTTGAGCCGAACGGCAACATCACCCGCGCAGAAGTGGCAACCATCTTCTTCCGTCTGCTGACCGAGGAAGTCCGCACCGCAAATTCCACCCAGTCCAACAGCCTGTCCGATGTGACGCGCGGTCAGTGGTTTAACCATGCTGTCTCCACGCTGTCCTCGATGGGCATTGTAAAGGGTCATAACGATGGCACGTTCGCGCCGAATGCGCCGATCACCCGTGCGGAATTTGCCGCAATCGCCGCTCGCTTCGACGATAAGAACACGGATACGTCCTCGAAGTTCACGGATATCGCATCTCACTGGGCAAAGAATGAGATCGGTATCGCCGCAAACAAGGGCTGGATCAACGGCTATCCGGATGGTACGTTCCGTCCGAACCAGTATATCACCCGCGCAGAGGCGATGACGCTTGTCAACCGCGTACTCAATCGTCTGCCCGAGAACAGCAGCGATCTGCTCGACAGCATGATCAAGTGGCCGGATAATTCCGATGCTTCCGCATGGTACTATCTCGCTGTGCAGGAGGCCACCAACAGCCACGCATACTCGGATAAGAGCAAGGACGATAAGTACGAGAAGTGGACCACCATCCGCGACGCTCGTGACTGGACCGAGCTTGAAAAGTAAATTATTCGTTTCGGTAAACCGCGAACCACAGATGATATAGCAAGTATCGTTTTACCGGGCACAGCAGAGGCAGGAAAAATTGCTTTTCCTGCCTCTGCATTTTTTGTTTGGGATGGGATAGGGGCGTGGCGGTCAATGGCTGCCCCTGCGGAGATTAAACCGCATGTGTAGCAGTACGCTGTCTGTGAACTGCGAATATGTCGAGAAAGACACGCAAGAGTAACCCGACTGCCGTTCCCCTTTTTCGGAGCGGTCGCCGGTCTCTGGTCTGCGCCAGACTAACAAACAGGGGAAAGGTAGGAGTTCAAAGAGGAAGGGAAACCGCAGGTGTCCCTTCCTTTTTGTCCCCGCCGCGGAAGCGGCAGTTTCCGCGCTCCGCAGAGCGCAACTCCTCGATGAGGTTCAGCGAAAAACTCTCTGCCCGGAAAGGGCGTAGCGCATACGCACCTCGTGCGCCCAGCAAAGTCCCTCTGCAATAGAGAAAAAGAAAAAGCACTTACTTTCGTAAGTGCTTGATGGTGGAAGTTACAGGGCTCGAACCTGTGACCCTCTGCCGGTTGGCAGATGACGAACCTGGCTGCAATAGAGAAAAAGAAAAAGCACTTACTTTCGTAAGTGCTTGGTGGTGGAAGTTACAGGGCTCGAACCTGTGACCCTCTGCTTGTAAGGCAGATGCTCTCCCAGCTGAGCTAAACTTCCATTTTGGTGACCCAGCGGGGATTCGAACCCCGGACACCCTGCTTAAAAGGCAGGTGCTCTGCCGACTGAGCTACTGGGTCAGGTCAAAAAAGTTTTGCGCTGAGTATGAAATTAAGTCGTATGCCGTAATGGCAGGGACGGCTGGATTCGCTTTCCAACGGGAAAGCCACGGCGGTTCGAATAATCCACCGGATTATTCTCAAGAGCCGCCTTTCGAATCCAAGGATTCAAAATCTGCCGTAATGGCAGGGACGGCTGGATTCGAACCAGCGAATGTCGGCGTCAAAGGCCGATGCCTTACCGCTTGGCGACGCCCCCGTATTCGTTTGCTCGAAACAGCGTTACCCTAAAGATAACGCGCTGCGTTCGCAGCGCGTCACAGGGTTATATGGGGTGGGTAAAGGGACTCGAACCCTCGACCCTCGGAACCACAATCCGATGCTCTAACCAACTGAGCTATACCCACCATATAAAGTTTGCAGCCGACGGAAATGGCACGCCAGGAGGGATTCGAACCCCCGGCCTACTGCTTAGAAGGCAGTTGCTCTATCCGGCTGAGCTACTGGCGCATATCAATTCCGACAAACCCATTCGAAGAAAATGGAGCGGGTGATGGGAATCGAACCCACGTGTTCAGCTTGGAAGGCTGACATTCTACCATTGAACTACACCCGCGGGTCTTTCTGACGCTCATTTAGTATATCAATAAAACCCTATAATGTCAACATCTTTTTTCAAATTTTTTTGAAAAACTTTTTTCGGCCAAATTTGCAAAGAACATCAAAAGGGCAGACGGTCATGCTATACTGTAATCAAAGGAGGGAGAGAGCATGAAAGCAACGATCTTACTGGCCGAGGATGAGCAGGCCATGCGGGAGGTGCTGACCGACTACTTCACCGCAAAGAGCGGCGGCGATTTTACGGTCGTGGCTGCGCCGGACGGCGACACGGCGCTGCACCTGATCGAAACCCGGCGGTTCGACCTGCTGCTGCTCGACATCATGCTGCCGGGCACGGACGGCTTCGCGCTGTGCCGCGCGGCACGCGAGCAGGGAGACGCGCCCATTCTGTTCGTCACGGCGCGCGAGGACGAGCAGGACAAGCTGCACGGCTATGGCCTCGGTGCGGACGATTATGTGGTCAAGCCGTTCTCGCTGGCGGTGTTGTACGCCAAGGCACTGGCGCTCCTGCGGCGAGCGCGGGGCCTCAATGCCGGGAATACGCTGACAGCGGGTACCCTGTCACTCGACCCGGAACGGGGGATTGTCACAGCGGACGGCAGGCGCATCGACCTGCCGCCCAAGGAATTTGCTTTGCTGCGGGCGCTGATGGAGCGCAAAAACCGCGTGCTGACCCGGGACGAGCTGCTTAATCTTGCGTGGGGCTGGGATTTTGACGGCACGGACCGGGTAATCGACGGGCACATCAAAAAGCTGCGCCGAGCACTCGGTCCGCATGCGGACTGTATCAAAACCGTGGTAAAGCGCGGCTACAAGCTGGAGGTGGACGGAGATGAAAACCAAACGTAGAACCTTTTGGAGCTTTTTCACACGAATCGGCGCGGGCTTCCTTGCATTCTGGCTGGCAGTGATGGCGGTGTTCACCGTCCTGCTGTCGCAGCAGCGTGCAAAGCTCATGCTGGCGGAAATGGAAAGCAAATCGGACAAGCTGATGGGAGAGGATACCGATTTTTTGCTTGACCCCTCGAGCTATGACACGACGGACGAGACGGAACTGCGCAGACGATTGAGCAAGCCGGTATTCGTGGCGGACAGCGCAGACCCGCCCAATCTGCAGATCATCGAGACCGCTATCACCGACCTGAAATCCGGCAAAGTTCTGCAAAGCAACCGCTGGTGGCTTGAGTTGATCGAGGGAGACAACCTGTACCGCGTGGATATGAGCGGTCAGCCGCGCGAGGTGTGCGAGGCGGTTCTTGCGGGTGCGGGCACAGGCGAGTCGAAAATAGAATCGCTGCCGAAGATGACCTTTGAGGCGTGGGCGGACAGCGTGCCCGGATACCGCGATGACGCCTATCTGAAATCCATCACGATCGAGCCGACCAAGAGCGGCACTTGGGAGCCGACCGGAGAGGTGCGCACGATTGAATGCGCATATGACGCGGAGCAGGTGAAAGGTCTGACGCTGAAAACCATGAGTTGTAGTCGCTTGGTGTGCCCCGGACCGAACGGCGCCACGACCGAACAGATTGCGGAATCCCTGTCCTCGCCCGCGCGGCAGGCGCTGCGGGAATGGGCAGAATACCCGAGCCGCACAAACAGCAGCCAAACGGTCGAGAAGCTGTGGCTCGTGCGAACGTACCGGCGGACGATCAGATATTGTCCGTTTGCGGAAAGCGGCGCTGTGCTGGTGTCCTATGCGGCGGAAGGATATCCGCTCAAAGCCTTGCTGCCGGTACTGATTCCCGTATGGGCGTTCAGTCTGGTGCTGGCGCTATTCTGCGCGGCAGTGCTGTCCGGTGCGCAGCTGCGCGTCTGGCGCAAACAGGAGCGCATCGAGCGGGTACGCCGCGAAACGACTGCCGCACTCGCGCACGAGCTGAAAACGCCGCTCTCCGTGCTCAGCGCCACCGCCGAGCTGCTCGGTGATAACCTTGCACCGGAAAAGCAGGCACACTATCTGGAGGTTATCCGGCAGCAGGCGCAGCGGATGGACGGCAGTGTGCGGCAGATGCTCGAACTGTCGAGACTGGAGACCGGCGCAAAGGCTCTGCGGCGAACGGCGTTCTCTCTGGCAGAATTGGCGCAGGAGCGCCTGCAGGCGGCTCTGCCGACCGATTCCACCATCCACACCGAATTTGCAGCACAGGGCGAATACGAGGCCAATGCGGATAGGGCACTGCTCACGCGGGCACTGGACGCTCTGCTCGAGAACGCCGTGCAGCATACACCCGAGGGCGGCTGCATCACGGTGCACCTCGCGGACGGCGTGCTCTCGGTGACGAATACCGGCGACGCCATTCCGGCGGACGCGCTGCCGCGGCTGTGGGAGGCGTATTATCAGGCCGATCCGTCGCGCAGCGCAAAAGGCGACGGACTGGGACTGTCGATCGCGAAAACCGTGTTCGATCTGCATGGCTTCACCTGCGGAGCGGAGAATACCGAAATCGGACCGAAGTTCTGGTTTCGATTTGCCGATAAATAACAAAAAAACCGCTCGAAAGAGCGGTTTTTGCTTTGTTAAATAACCTTTTCGAATACCATGGTTGCCTGAATGCGGTCGCCGCCCATCAGACCCTTGCTGCCGCCGTTCGATGTAGTAATCGTGTGCAGGCGATAACCCTTTTGCGCTTGATGGTTAATCGCTTCTTCCAGTTCGGTCAGGTTGCCGGAACCGGTGCCGAGAAATTTTTCCTTCAAAGTAACCTGCAGGACAACGTAATGATAGTCCTTGCCGGATGCGGTGGAGAAAGTCGAGGAATCGCTGAAATCCATAAATAACACCTCCGGTAATTTACACGATTATATCGTATTCGACAGAGATTGTCAATCTGCGTGCAAAAGAAAACCGCCCTTTGGGGCGGTTTTCGTGTGTTAAATGGTATCCAGCTTAACCTTGCCGTCCACAGCAGACAGGTGAGAGCCCATCAGCGGCTTATCACCGGTGACGATGGCGGTGGCCAGCGGATTTTCAATCTCCTTTTCGATCAGGCGGCGCAGATTGCGGGCGCCGTACTTGACCGAGTACGATTTCTCGGTGAGCAGGCCGAGCAGGCTGTCATCCCACGTCAGGCGGATATCCTTATCCGCGAGCGTGGTGCGCAGCTCACCGAGCATGATCTCAGCGATATGGCGGAAGTTATCCTCGGACAGCTGGTTGAACGCGATAATCTCGTCAATGCGGTTGAGAAACTCCGGACGCATGATTTCTTCAAGAGCCTTCATCACGCGGTCCTTGCTCATCTGAGATACGGTGCGGCCGAAGCCTGCAGGCGTGTTATTGGACTGCGAACCGGCGTTCGAGGTCATAACGATGACCGTGTTCTCGAAGCTGACAACGCGGCCCTGTGCGTCGGTCAGACGGCCGTCATCCAGAATCTGCAGCAGAGAATTGAGTACATCCGGATGCGCCTTCTCGATCTCGTCGAACAGAACGACAGAGTACGGACGGCGGCGGATCTTCTCGGTCAGCTGACCGGCTTCATCGTAGCCGACGTATCCCGGAGGGGAACCGATCAGGCGGGAAACTGTGTGCTTTTCCATATATTCGGACATGTCGAGACGCACGAGTGCATCCGGCGAGTCGAACAGGTCGAGAGCAAGCTGCTTGACCAGCTCGGTCTTGCCGACGCCGGTCGGGCCGACGAACAGGAAGGATGCCGGCTTGCGCTTGGGGCTGATGCCCGCGCGGTTGCGGCGGATGGACGCGCAGACCGCGTCTACGGCTTCGTCCTGACCGATAACGTGCGATTTCAGGCGGGATTCCATATCGCGCAGGCGTGCAGACTCCTGTGCCGCTACCTTGGATGCCGGAATGCCGGTCCAGATTTCGATCACCTCAGCCAGAAGCTGTTCGTCAACCTGCGGTGCAGGCTTGGTCAGCAGCTCGTGCAGCTGTGCCTCCACCTGCAGAATGCGGCTGCGGCAGGTGGCGATCTTGGCGTAGGTCTCCTCCTCCTCGGCGCGGGCAGAGGACTGGGTCAGCTCGTCAAGCTGTGCCTGCAGGCGCTCAAGCTCGTTCTGCAGCTCGGGAATCTCGGACAACTGCGGAGAATCCAGATTGAGCCGCGAGCAGGCTTCATCGATCAGGTCGATGGCCTTATCCGGCAGAAAACGGTCGGTGATATAGCGTTCGCTCATCTCAGCGGCACGGCGGCACATCTCATCGGAAACAGTAACGCCGTGGAAGGTCTCGTAGTACGAGCGGATGCCCTTCAAAATCTCGGTGGTCTCGGCAACCGACGGCTCACCGATATAGACCGGCTGGAAACGGCGCTCGAGCGCGGCGTCCTTTTCGATATACTTGCGGTACTCCTTGAGCGTGGTCGCGCCGATCACCTGAATGTCTCCGCGGGCAAGGGCAGGCTTGAGAATGTTTGCGGCATTCATCGAGCCTTCGGAATCGCCGGTGCCGACAATGTTGTGCACCTCGTCGATGACAAGGATGATGTTGCCGATACGCTTTACTTCGTCGATCAGGCCCTTCATGCGGCTCTCAAACTGGCCGCGGAACTGCGTGCCCGCCACGAGAGCGGTCAGGTCGAGCAGATGGACCTCCTTGTTGCGCATCTTGAACGGAATGCGGCCCTCGTTGATGCGGACTGCCAGACCCTCGGCAACGGCCGTCTTGCCGACACCGGGTTCGCCGATCAGGCACGGGTTGTTCTTCTGGCGGCGGTTCAAAATCTGAATGACGCGGTCGGTCTCGCGGTCGCGGCCCACGATGTGGTCAATGCGGCCTTCTGCGGCCTTTTGGGTCAGGTTCTCGCAGTAATTGTTCAGATATTTGCGCTTTTTGTCCTCCTTGCGGGAAGAACGGGTGCGGGTCTCCTCATGAGAGCCGCCTGCGGGCTGCCCCGGCAGAGTGCCGGCAGCGACCGGGTCGGTCTCGTGGGGTGCGTCGTCGTCCGTACCGTCCGAACCGGCGGGAACCAGGTCGTTCAGGTCGGACAGGGAGCCGATCTCACCGGAGAGCGCTTCGAGGTCGTCCTCGGTGATACCCATTTGCTCCATAATGTTATCGAGCGGCTTGACACCCAGTTCGCGTGCACATTTGAGGCACAGACCCTCCTGGGTGGTCTTATCCGGTCCCTCGATTTTGGTGATGAACACCACCGCGATGTTTTTCTTGCACCGCGAGCACATTGGCATATTCATAGGTTAAACTCCTTTAGGGAATGGAAAATTGAAAAATGGAAAATTAAGGTGTTCTCCATTAAATGGCGATAGGTAAAACGTCCACAAGCTGTTTTAGCAGCAGCGTATGCTTGACGCACTCCGGCGAGAGATAGCCGAGCGACGTATAGGTGATCGGGAACAGCCACTGCAGCACGATCAGCAGGATGCAGACGAATGCGACGCCGGTTACAAAGCCGATGAGTGCGCCGCCTGCGGAATCGAGTGCGCTGAGCGGAGTACGCCGAACAATGAGCTTGAGGCTGCGGCCGAAAATCCAGATGAGCCGTCCGAACAGCACGCTGAACAGCACTACCAGCATGGAGAACGCGATGCTCTCCGACATGCCGACAGCCGCTTCGGTAACGGTCTGCCGCAGACCGTCCAGTACGCCTTCGGCGGTCTTGAGCGCGGCCTGTTTTTCAAACAGCTGACCGACTGCCGGCACGACCACCCACTGCGCGATATACGGTGCGGTATACTTGGCGGCGGCGACCGACGCGGCGATCATGCCGATGCGGCCGAGCACGCCGTACAGCGCACCGACCAGTCCGCGTCGGGCACCGAGCCACACGTTGGCCAGCAGCACGGCAATGAGGATCAGGTCAGGCGCGTTGAGCAGCTGCGCCGCTGTGGAAATCATATCGTTGATATCAGTTATCTGCATGCACTTCCTCGGATCGTTCGGAATGCGCGGTAAAGATACGCGCGTTGCGGTTGTAGAGCAGGAAAACCGTACCGTCATCGGTCATGAGCACACGGCGTGCGCCGACAGCGTCATCATTGTGCCACTGCGGCTCGGCAGAGGTGTTGTAGACCGTAACACCGGACGCGGACAGCACCGCCGTACCGGCGTTGGAGACGGCAAGCGCCGCCGGCTCCTCGGTCAGTGCGAACGGGCCGTGCAGGCTGCCGTTGCGGACGGTATAGAGATCGCTGCGTGCATCGTTCAGGTAGGAGCGTACAGCGACAGCCATCGTACTGCCCTGAGAGGCAGTGGCGATCAGATCCTGCGAGCTGAGCTCGAGCAGCACATCGACCGTGCCTCTGCGGGTGACATGATACAGGCCGGTGTCGCACAGCGCGATCGCGGCGTTGTTCTCGGAATAAGTGAGCGTTACACCGAGCGCGTCAGTCAGCGCGGTATCCGAAATCTGCTTGCCGGAGGACACATCAAAGAACAGCACATGGGACTCGAGCGTTACGCCGTTCTGCCGGAAGGCGAGAATGCCGAGTGTATTGCAGTCCGGCGAGAGTACGGCGGATACAATATAGTATTCCGATGCACGGTATTTGAAAACCTCTTTTCCTGCGGTGTCATAAACGGCAGCGGCGGTACGGTAGCCGTGCTCGTTGGTGGTGAGCACGAAACGGCCGCTGCGGCCGATCGAACCGTTCAGGATGGTGGATTCCAGCTTCAGCTCCGCGACGGCGCCTGCCGAGCCGACCAGTGCGGCTTTGACGCCGCCGCGGTCGTACACGAGCACATAATTCGTGCTGCTTTCCACCGCGGGATCGGAGTAGCCGAGTGAATAGCGCAGCGTGGTCATGCTGCCCGCACGGGACAGGAACAGCGCGTCACTGTCCGCGTACGCCAGACCGGATTCAAACAGCGCACCGTCGCTGAAGGTCTCGTTTTCGTAGTTGATGGTGGTGATATCGCCGTCATGCGAGCGAATACCGGCTGCAATGTAGCTGCCGAGCGTGCGCAGCGAGGTCGGCGTAAAAATACGGTAGTTGGCGATCAGGAACATGGCTGTTCCCAGCACCAGAGCCCAGCCGCAGAGCATGCGGAGCAGAGCGGTCGTGCGGATACGCGCGTCCTTGCTGTCGAGCAGGCGCTGACGGCGCTCCCGCCTGGAGAGCGGAAAGCGGATGATATTCTGCTTTGGGTTCTGTTCGCTCATGAAATCCCGCCTCCTTATTGTAGCGTGTTTGATGGGTGAAAATGTGAATAAAACTTGAAAATTGTCACTTGGACAGCCGGAATCTGTCGAGTTCGGGTGTATCGTCGTACCACAGGCGGTTCATAAACAGACCGCAGGCAGGCAGGGTCGGTCCGGCCTGCTCTCGGTCGCAGGCGAGCAGTACGTCGCGCACCTGCTCGGGCGCCAGCTTGCCGCCGCCGACATACGTCAGCGTGCCCGCAATCGCGCGGACCATGTTGTACAGGAAGCCGTCGCCGCAGACGCGGATGCGGATGAGGTCATCCACCGGCTCCACCTCGCACCAGAAAATGGTGCGAACCGTGCTCTTGACCGGTGTGCCCTGACTTCTCACGGATGCAAAGTCCTGCTTGCCGACAAAATACTGTGCGCCTTCCTGCATTTTTGTAATATCCAGCGGATAATTGTACCGATATGCGTACCGCGCGTGGAACGGGTCCCGCAGGGTGGAAGGGAACAGATAATAGGCGTATTCCTTTTTGGTGCAGTTGAAGCGCGCATCGAAGTCCTCGGAAACCTCGACTGCGCCGGAAACCGCAATGTCCTCGGGCAGAAAGCTGTTGAGCGCATACGGCAGACGGTCCATCGGGATCGTGCAGTCTGCGTGGAAGTTTGCCACATACCGGCGGGCATGAACGCCGGAATCCGTGCGTCCGACACCGGAAACATGAACTTTTTGCTTCAGCAGATGAAAAATCGCGTCCTCCATGCTCTCTTGGATGGAAGGACCGTTTTTCTGAATCTGCCAGCCGTTAAAATTTGTGCCGTCATAAGATAAAACTAATGCAATATTCTTCATAGCTATAAAAAGTTAAGCGTTGGAAGTGGATGATGATAAAAGTATTCCGTGCGGCGGGCTGAGGGCAGCCCGCCCTACAATATAGATTTACGTTACAGTCCAAAGTGTTTCAGTGCAATAATAACCACAAACAAGGCTGCTACCCAAAGCAGAGCACAAATATCCACCCGGGCGATCTTGAGCTGGCGCATGCGAGTACGGCCGACATCGCCGCGGTACAGTCGGCACTCCATGGCGGTAGCGAGTTCGTCCGCGCGGCGGAACGCCGAGATGAACAGCGGCACGAGAATCGGGATCATAGCCTTGGCACGCTGAATCAGGTTGCCGGAGTCGAAATCCGCGCCGCGCGCCTTCTGTGCCGAGATGATCTTCTCGGTTTCTTCGATGAGGGTCGGGATAAAGCGCAGTGCGATCGACATCATCATGGACAGCTCATGCACCGGCGCGTGCAGCTTTTTGAGCGGAGAAAGCAGACGCTCGAGTCCGTCGGTCAGCTGAATCGGTGAGGTGGTGTAGGTGAGCATGGAAGTTGCGATGATGAGCAGCATCAGGCGTAGCACCATGAAAATGGCCAGCTTAATGCCTTCCATACTGATGTGCAGAAAGTGCCACTGGAAAATGTAGGTGCCCGGTGTATAGAACAGGTTGAGCACCGCCGTGAAAATGACGATGAACAGGATCGGCTTGAGGCCGCGCAGCACCATTTTAGGCGAAATACGCGAAATACCGATGACAACGGCAAGAAATGCGATGATCAGCGCATAGGAAACCGGGCCTTGTGCGAGGAACAGAAGCACGATGAATGCCACCGTCAGCACGATCTTTACGCGCGGGTCAAGACGATGCACCGCACTGTTGCCCGGAAAAAACTGACCGAGGGTAATGTCCTTCAGCATTCGTGAGCAGCCTCCTTCCGCTTGCAGGCACGCAGGGCATCCATTGCCTGCGCTACGGTGTAGACCGAGGTATCAACATCGTGACCGCGCTTTTTCAGCTCAAGCATGACCTTGGTGATCATCGGGATGTCCAGTCCGGCGGCAATGATCTCGTCCGCGTGCGAGAAAACCTCGCGCGGCGTGTCGCAGAACAGTACCTTGGCGTGGTTCATCACAAGCAGACGGTCGGCAATCTGTGCGATATCCTCCATCGAGTGGGACACGATGAGGATGGTCGCGCCGGACTGCTTGTGGTAGCTGCGGACCAGCTCAAAAATCTCGTCACGGCCCGCCGGATCGAGGCCCGCGGTCGGCTCATCGAGTACGAGTACGTCTGGCCGCATGGCGATAACGCCTGCGATGGCTACGCGGCGCTTCTGACCGCCGGACAGCGCAAACGGAGACTGGTCGGCAAGCTCAGGTGCAAGGCCGACTGCCGCCATGGATTCGCGCACGCGCTCGTCAATCTCGGCCTGCGGCAGTTTCATGTTGGTCGGGCCGTAGGCAATGTCCTTCGCGATGGTCTCCTCGAACAGCTGGTATTCCGGATACTGGAACACCAGACCGACGCGGAAGCGCGTTTCGCGGCTGCACTTGCCCTTGGCATCCCAGATGGACTTGCCGTCGAGCAGGACCTCGCCCTCGGACGGCTGCAGCAGACCGTTCAGGTGCTGAATGAGCGTAGACTTGCCCGAACCGGTGTGACCGATCACACCGAGAATTTCGCCTTTTTCGATTTTCAGGTCAACATGGTCAAGCGCAACACGCTCAAAGGGGGTGCCTGCGCCGTAAACGTGCGTCAAGCCCCTCGTTTCAAGTATGGTTGACATAAGATTCTCCTTCGGATAATCAATTCAAATATTCTTGTTCGAGAATATCTGCACATTCCTCGATCGAAAGTGCGTCGATCGGCAGCTTTTCGCCATCCTGCTGATCGAGGTCGTACAGGACTTCGATGGTCTGCGGTACGGTCAGGGAAGCCGCGCGCAGCTTGTCCACCTGCGTGAAGATCTCGCGCGGAGTGCCGTCCATCAGCACGTTGCCCTTGTGCATGACAACCACACGCTGCGCCTGCACGGCCTCGTCCATGTGGTGGGTGATAAGGATAACGGTGATGCCGAATTTGCGGTTCAGCTCACGGACAACATTCATGACCTCACGGCGGCCCTGCGGATCGAGCATGGCGGTCGGCTCATCGAGTACAACGCAGCGCGGCATCATGGCGATAACGCCTGCGATTGCGATTCGCTGCTTCTGTCCGCCGGACAGACGGTGCGGCGCCTGTGCGCGGTATTCGTACATGCCGACGGCACGCAGTGCATCGTCAACGCGCTTGCGGATTTCCTCAGGCGGCACGCCCATGTTCTCCAGCGCGAATGCGACATCTTCTTCAACAACGGTGGCGACAAGCTGGTTGTCCGGATTCTGGAATACCATTGAGACAGTCTTGCGCACCTCATAGGTGTTGTTTTCGTCGCGGGTGTCCATCATGTCAACGTAGCATACGCCGCCGGTTGGCAGACGGATCGCATTGAAGCAGCCGGCGAGCGTACTCTTGCCCGAGCCGTTGTGACCGAGCACCGCGACGAACTCGCCGCGCCGGATGGAAAGATTTACGCCCTTTAGCACAGGAACGGAAAGCTGTCCGTCCTCGGCCGGGTAGGCGTACTGCAGGTTTTCGGTTTTGATGATTTCACTCATTTATTTTCGTCCTTCGGTAGATTTCAAAGGGTTGATGGTACAATATGCACCGGATAAATAAAATATCGTAGGGCGGGTGCTGTGAATTTACTCCTCGGCGATAAACCGTGCCGACGAGCCGCACGGCAGCACCAGACCGGTCGATTCGACCGGCAGGCCAAGCTCCTGCGCCTCAATCTTGCCGGCGGCGCGTTTGCCTGCGGTGATGCCGAGCAGATAGCTCATCACAGACGGCGCAAGGCCGGTGGAATAGCTAGAAATGAGCACGAACAGCGGCTTGTCGCTCAGCACGCCCATGGTCAGATCTATGAAGTCGGCAACGTCCTCCTCAATCTTCCACGTCTCGCCGGACGGACCGCGGCCGTAGCTCGGCGGGTCCATGATGATGGCGTCATACTTGCGTCCGCGGCGGATCTCGCGCTGCACGAACTTTTTGCAGTCGTCCACGATCCAGCGGATCGGGCGGTCACTCAGGCCGGAGGACGCGGCGTTCTCCTTGGCCCACTGCACCATGCCCTTGGACGCGTCAACATGGCAGACGGACGCGCCGGCGTTTGCCGCCGCGAGCGTTGCACCGCCGGTGTAGGCGAACAGATTGAGCACGTTGATCGGGCGGCCTGCGTGACGGATCATCTTGTCGATAAAATCCCAGTTGGCAGCCTGCTCGGGGAACAGACCGGTATGCTTGAAGCTCATCGGCTTGAGCTGGAACGTCAAATCGCCGTAGTGGATGGCCCACTGCTCGGGCAGCTTGCGGATTTCCCACTTGCCGCCGCCTGCGTTCGAGCGATGATAGATAGCGTTTGGCTTGTTCCAAACCTTACAGTCCTTGTCGCGCGGCCAGATAGCCTGCGGGTCGGGGCGCTGCAGAATCTGATTGCCCCATCGTTCAATTTTTTCACCGCCGCCGCAGTCGAGTACGGCGTAGTCCTTCCAATGATCTGCGATCCACATAAATATTCTCCATTACATTATATATAAGTAGTTGTTTACACAATAATTCAGTATCTATTCTACCACCAAATATGCACTAACGCAATGAAAAGCGATTAGAAATAAAAGATGTCAAGACAGCGTATTTTGGCGAATACAGCAAAACGGCTGCACCGCAAAGTACAGCCGTTCGAGCGGGAAAAGCGGTCAGAACCGTTCGCAGTAGCCTTCGCCGCCGTTTGCAAGCGACTTGAGGGCAGTTTCGCGGCGTTCCTCAGGCTCGTCCGAGATACATACCGCATCGGTCAGCACCTGCCGCGCCTGATACGGCAGATCGAAGAATTGCTCCATTGCCCGCGGACTGTGTCCCATTTCCTGCATAAAATGAAAGGGAATCTCACCGGAGACCTGTTTTTTCCTGTCCTGTGCCATAATTGCACGCTCCTTTCGATTGCAGTATCTCCGGGAATCGTGCTATAATACAATTATAAAATTAGTAATGAGTAATTAGGAATTAGTAATTATAGAGTGGAGAGTGAAGAGTTGAGAGTGGAGAGCACCTTATTTCTTCACTCTGCAATCTCCACTCTTCACTCTCATATCAAGGGGTAAGAAATGGATTTACAGAAGAACAAGGTTTATCGTTGTCAGATTACGGATTACACAGCGGACGGCACGGGGTTTGCGAAGATCGAAGGCCGGGCGGTATTTGTGCCGCGTACGGCAGTTGGCGATCAGTGCGATGTACGCATTATCAAGGTGACGAAAAATGTGGCGTTCGGCAGGGTAGAGAAGATTATTGTGCCGTCGGCACAGCGTACTGCGCCTGCGTGTCCGGTGGCGGATAAGTGCGGCGGCTGCTGTTATCAGCACATTAGCTATGGGGAAGAACTGCGTGCGAAGGAGAAAAAGGTGCGTGATGCGCTGACGCGCATTGGCGGTCAGGATGGCGCAAAGCTGCTCGGCATTACGGGTGCGCCGACGACTGAGCATTACCGCAACAAGGCGCAGTATCCGGTCGGACGGGACAAAGAAGGCAGCATCGTTACCGGCTTTTACCGTCCGCGCAGCCACGACATTGTGCCGGTGGAGAAATGCCTCATCCAGTCGGAAACGGCGGACAAGATTGCCGCCGTGGTGCGTGAATGGATGACGGAATTTTCGGTCATGCCGTACGATTATGAGAAAAAACGCGGTACGATTCGGCATATTTACGTCCGTGTGGGTGAAAAAAGCGGCGAAAGCCAGCTGACGCTCATTTCCGCAACCAAGAAAATGCCCAAATTGGATGTGCTGGTCGAGCGCCTGCGCGCGGCAGCGCCGTCGCTGACGGGTATTCTGCTCAACCACAACCAGCGCGATGACAATGTGATTCTGGGTAACCGGACGGATGTTCTCTGGGGTGAGCCGATGCTGGAGGACCGCCTGTGCGGGCACACGTTTTTGCTCTCGCCCGAGGCGTTTTATCAGGTCAATCACGCGCAGGCCGAGCGTCTGTATGCGTGTGCGGTGGACTACGCCGGTCTGACCGGCGAGGAGACCGTGCTTGACCTCTACTGCGGTGCGGGTACGATCACGCTGGCGCTGGCCGAGCACGCAAAGACTGCCATTGGCGTGGAAATCGTGCCGGAGGCCATCGAAAACGCCAAGCGCAACGCGCTCCGCAACGGCATGGAAAACACAGAGTTCTTCTGTGCGGATGCGGGTCAGGCAGCGCAGCGGCTGGCCAAGCGCGGTATTGATGTGCTGGTGGTCGATCCGCCGCGCAAGGGTCTGGACGCGACTGCACGCGACGCGATTCTTAAAATGCAGCCGCCTAAGGTCGTGTACGTTTCGTGCGACCCGGCAACGCTTGCACGCGATGTGGCGGAGCTGTGCGGCGCAGGCTATACGCTCGAGAAGGCACAGGCGTTCGATCTGTTCCCGAGAACTTTTCATGTGGAGACGGTTGTCTTGCTTTCCAAGGGAGAGGTCGACTCGAAAAAGATTCGGGTTGAGTTCTCTTTGGAAGATATGGATATGT
>OODK01000693.1_pt1 | contig 26349 bp, 18 predicted proteins | sample 1671371 | NCBI WGS metagenome assembly OODK01 (sample SAMN06348150, study PRJEB24527) | human gut metagenome | biome: human gut; feature: ankylosing spondylitis patient; material: feces | host: Homo sapiens | place: China | collected 2015-10 | reverse complement strand
GTCTCCAGGTCGGTATCCATCTTGACCTTGTTGGAGTAGAACTTCAGCTCCGGGCTGTACAGCAGGGTCTCAGGGCTGGCGAAGCCGGGCACGACCTCGTCCATCATCTTGATGAACTCGATGATGTTGACCATGGCGCGGTAGGGCATGGCAGCGGTGATGTCACCAGCCACGGCGTCCTTCAGCGTCGGGCGCACGTTGGTGCGGGCCAGTTCCTTGGCCCAGGTACGCTTGCCGTCCAGGATGTCGCCGTAGCGCTGCACCAGGATGTGGCCGGCACCCAGCATGTTGGTCAACTCGCCGACTTTCTGTGCGTAGGCGATGGGCTGGTTGAACGGCTCGGTGAAGTTGTGGCTGACCAGAATGGCCAGGTTTGTGTTGTTGCTCTTCTTCTCCTTGAAGCTGTGGCCGTTGACGACAGCGAGGTCGTTGTCGTAGTTTTCCTGGGCCACAAAGCCGCCGGGATTCTGGCAGAAGGTACGCACTTTGTTGTGCCAGGGGGCCGGGTAGCCGATCAGCTTGCCCTCGTACAGGACCTGGTTGATCTTCTCCATGACCTCGTTGCGGCACTCGACACGGACACCAATGTCAACGGTGCCGGGCTTGTGGGCAATGTTGTGCTCGGCGCAGAGCTTCTCCAGCCAATCGGCGCCGCGGCGGCCGGTGGCGATGACCACCTGCTTGGCGTAGATGTCGCGGGATTCGTCCTTCTCGCGGATGCGCACACCCTTGCAGGCAGATTCCTCGAGGATGATGTTTTCGCACTCGGTGTTGAACAGCATCTCCACGCCGGCGTCGGCCAGATAGTTCTGGATGTTCAGGTAGAGCTGCTGGGCTTTCTCGGTGCCCAGGTGGCGGATGGGGCAATCGACCAGCTGCAGGCCCGCCTGGATAGCGCGCTTGCGGATGTCCTTGATGTCGGGGCCTTCGTAGACGCCCTCTACCTTCGGATCAGCGCCGAATTCCAGGTAGATCTTATCGGTGTAGTCGATCAGTTCCTGGGCAAAGTCCTCACCGATCAGGTCAGGCAGTTCGCCGCCGACCTGGTAGGACAGGGACAGCTTGCCGTCCGAGAATGCGCCCGCGCCGGAAAAGCCGGTGGTGATGGCGCAGGTCGGCTTGCAGTTTACGCAGACGCCGGTTTTATCCTTGGGGCAGTGGCGCTTTTCCACAGGCTTGCCCTTTTCGATAAGCAGGATCTTGTGGGGATTGCAGCTTTTGCGCAGCAGCTCCAGCGCGGTGAAAATACCGGCAGGGCCGGCGCCTACGATGATCAGATCATACATGGATGGGGGTTCTCTCCTTTAAAAATATGTGGGGACATTTATAACAGGGTGCAGGCACCCGGTCAGGTTTTGCTGGAGTCCTCGTCGGACACGTCAGTACTCTCGGCATCGTACACGACAGGTTCGCCGTCCCGGGTCACGTCCACGATGTCGGTGCCCGCGGCCTCGGCTTCGTCCAGGGCATCGCCCAGGGCGGTCAGGGTCGCGTTGACGGCGGCATTGGCCATGCGGTCCAGCGTGCGCAGCTCCATGGCCGCATACAGGATGCAGCCAAGATTCAACGCACCTTCGACGATCAACAGGATGCCGCAGAGCATCACCACACTGACAGCCGCGCCGAACGGGTGCCAGATGAGCAGCGCACCCAGCGCAATGGACACAATGCTGAACAGCAGCAGCATCCACCACTTTTCGCCTTTGCGCTTTGCCAGATCAATAGCCGAGCCGATGCGGCTGCAGCCATCCACCACGATAAAGATGCCAAACACCACCGGCAGAAAGCTGGCCACCACCTGGGGTTTTGCTAAAGTGAACAGGCCCAGCCCTGCCGTGATGACGCCGCCCACCAGCATAAAGGGTGCGGTGAAGCCGGTGCCCCGGATGCGGGCGTACTGGATCAGACAGACAATGCCGGTGATAAGCACCACCACGCCAAAGGCGTAGCAGATCCACAGCAGACTGGTTTCCGGCATGATGAGCAGCATCAGCCCCAGCACGATATAGGCGATACTCATCAGCATCATTCCGCTTTTGACATAGCGCAGCATAGCAGCACGCTCCTTACTTGTTCATGGCCTTGGCGGCATCCACGATCAGGTCGGCACAGGTGTCCAGACCCAGCGCGGCATTCAGGCACAGGTCATAGTTTTTGGCTTCGCCCCAGCGGTTCTCGGTATAGTAGTTGTAGTAGCTGGCACGGGCACGGTCGTGCTTGGCCAGTTGGCTTTCCCACATGCGGTCGGGCATCTCCTTGGCATCGGGGCGGACTTTTGCGCGCCCCACACGGTCGGCCACCGGTGCGTAAACAAAGGTGCGCAGCACATTGGGACGCTCCCGCAGAACATAGTCACCGCAGCGGCCCAGGATCACGCAGGGCCCCTGAGAGGCCAGCTCCTTGATGACGTTGCTCTGCAGAATGTACACCTGATCGGCCAGGGGCATAGTATTACCCATCATGTACAGGCTGTAGATCAGGCTGCCGCTGCGCTGGTTCTCGCTGGCGGCGATGGCCTCCTCGGTCAGGCCGCTCTTTTTGGCGGCCAGGGTGATCAGCTCCTTATTGTACAGCGGGATACCCAACTTATCGGCCACGGCCTGGGCAATCTCGCTGCCGCCGGAAGCATACTCACGTGCCATTGTAATAACCATAGGTTCCTTCATAACTGATACACCTCACATTCAATTTGCTGCACGGCGGGCAACCACCGGTGCAGACTCTTCCATCTATAGTATACCCCCCTTTGTGCAAAAGCGCAAGGAAAAAATCATACTATTCACGCAAAAACTGTGCAATGTCCGGCCCCATAAACAGCAACAAGCTCCCCGGATGGGGAGCTTGTTTTATACCGTTGCTTTCTCTTTCTGCGGGGCAAGGGCGATGTAGATCAGGTTGGCTGCCAGCACCAGCAGCAGGCCGCCGCCCATGATGTACAACATCTGCGCCACTGAGTGATGGAACCGGGACACCAGTACAAAAATCAGCAGATACCCCGCCGCCATGCTGACAGCGAAGAAGCCTGAACGGCCCAGCGGCATCAAGTAGTTGATGAGGATCGTCAGGCAGGCCACCGGCACCACATAGAACGAGATGGGCAGCAGCAGGTCGATGGCGGCAAGGTAACGTTCGCCAAACAGCAGGCCGATCATCGGGCGGCCCACCACGTTCATGCCCACGGCGCACAGCATCGCCACACCGCCGCCCCAAAGCATGGCGCGCTTGAGCAGCTGGCGGGTATCGTGGCCGGTGGATTGGCGCTCAGCCACCATCGGCAGCAGCACCGGCACGATGGCGTTGGCTAAGTACAGCGAAATTTTGCCGATGACACTGCCCGAGGAGTAGATGCCCACCTCCGCCGGGTCAGCAGCAAAGGTCTTGATAAGCAACACATCACCGTTGGCCATCAGCAGCAAAAACATCTGAAACCAGAACGTGCTGACAAAGTAGCGCCGTATCTCGGTACGGTCCAGCGCCAGATTTTCCTTGACCGGGGCGAAAAACAGATCCCGCACTTTATAAATACAGAAAGCTATTGCCAACAAGCTGGACCAGATCATACCCATCAGTGGTCCGCTGATGGTCCAACCCGCGAGTACAAGCCCTGCACTCAACAGCAAACGGGCGAAAACCGTCAACACCGTATTGAAACTATACGGAACAAATCGTTTTATCCCCTGTAGGGTGCAGCTGAACGTAGGGGCCACGCAGCTGATGGCAACTACTAGCATGACACCAACCACATAAACCGGGTGATCAATTTGCAAAATACTGGCAACGGGAATGGATACCGGGATGCTGACAAAGAAAAAGAGCACAGAAAACAGCATAGAAACGCGGAACATTTTACGCATAAATACCGCAATTGAACCCGTATCCCCTTGTGCATGATATTTTGCCGTATAGGTAGCCGTCAATGCCGAAAAAATCCCCGATGGTACGCCTGCCACAATAGAAAGTGACAAGAGTGTATTCACCAGACCATAATCAGACGGCGAAAGCAAGTTGCCCATGATGATCTGATACAGATAATTGATGACATTGGAAAGCATGGAAATAGAAAACACAATCAGACTATTGCGTTCAAACTCGCCAAGAAAGGATTTTTTCATGAAGTCCTCGCTATGCAACCACTTTGGCTGGTCAGTTTAATTGTAAGTACCTTTATCAATTGTTTCCAGGTGAGAGAATTTTCCACCGTTCCAGATGATTGCTGTATAGTAACCATTGTTCATTGTACCAAACAGCGAATCACACTGGGAAAGCAGATAGATATTTGTCAGGTATTGCAGAATATTCTCATATTTGCTGATTTTGTTATAGAGGTCTGCAACACGATTTACCTTATCGGATTCGTTGTTTACAAAGCGTACCGAATTTGTGCAGTACACATGCGTGAATCTTTCTCGCACAAGGTCAATGGCAGTTTGTTCTTCGGAATTAACAAAAATTCCCACCTTACGGTCTTCATGGCTCCACGCTTCCACACGTGTTTTTAGCAGTTCAATCGTTTCTTCCGTCGTGGTCTGGATTGCATGGCCATAAAAACGCTTGCCTAAATCAGAGCCGCGAATCGGGGCACCAATCAAATCCATATCTGCCGGGATTTGAATTGAGGCGCGCATTTTTTCAATATAATCCGTCAGTTCTTTTTTAAACGGCACACGAAGGTACATCTCATGTTGCCACTTTAATACTTCCGGGTCTGCATCCCCGGTATAATTGCAGAATTGGTCACTGCCGTTGGAGAGGATGACGTTTTTGCTCTGGTATACTTCTTCCAGCGTGTAGCGCTTGCCGGTGGCGGGGTCGAGCGGCTGCTCAAAGAAATACTCCCACACATTGGTCGTGCCGTGGATGGGGGAGTCCTCATTATACAGGGTCTGGTAGTTCTGCATGTCCACCACAGGAATCCAGCCATGGTCATATGCATTTTTCATATAGCCCAGCACATAGTTATAATCAGCCAGGAAGCCGGACGCTGGCGGGTACAGGCGGATCACATAAAAAGTCTTGTCCTGGTTCAACGGGCCAAACGACTTTTTTTGCTGTGGCATCGTCAGATTTTTATAGGCAATCCATACTGCAAAGCTGGCCTTAACGGCCCACGCAGGCGCATGTGCCGGAATCCAGAAGCGCATCTTATCAAGAAAAGCGTTCATACCTTCGTCCTTTTCCTTATCACATGAACGCAAAAGGCTGCTGCCCGGTGTTTGCGGTGCAGCAGCCTCCTTTGGTTCAGTGTGAAAAAATCACTTATTCTTCTTGCTGGCGGCCTTCATGCGGAGGTCATGGTCCAGGATGCGCTTGCGGATGCGCAGGTTTTCGGGGGTGACTTCCAGCAGCTCGTCGGGGGCCAGGAATTCCAGGCAGCCCTCCAGGCTGAACTTGCTGACGGGTACCAGGCGCAGGGCATCGTCGCTGCCGGAAGCGCGGGTGTTGGTCAGGTGCTTGGTCTTGCAGACATTGACGGTGATGTCCTCGCCGGTCGGGGTGTAGCCGACGACCTCGCCCGCGTAGACCTTCTCGCCTGCGTTGACGATCAGGGTGCCGCGCTGCTGGGCGTTGAACAGACCGTAGGTAACGGCGTCGCCGGTCTCGAAGCTGATCAGAGAGCCGGTAGAACGGGTCTGAATGTCGCCGCACCATTCCTCGTAACCATCAAAAATGGTGTTCATGATGCCTTCACCGTGGGTGTCGGTCAGGAACTGGCTGCGATAACCGAACAGGCCGCGGCTGGGCATACGGAACTCGATGCGGGAACGGCTGTTCATCATCTGCATGTTCATCAGGATGGCCTTGCGGGCACCCAGGGCGGTCATAACATTGCCCTGGTAGACCTCAGGCACGTCGATGACGACGCGCTCCATAGGCTCCATGACCTTGCCGTCCTCCTCGTGGGTCAGAACGTGCGGGGGGCTGACCTGCAGCTCATAGCCTTCACGGCGCATAGTCTCGATGAGGATGGACAGGTGCATTTCGCCGCGGCCCATGACGCGGAAGGAATCGTTGGTGGCGGAATCCTCGACCTTCAGGGCAACATCCTTCAGCAGTTCGCGCATCAGGCGGTCACGGATCTGGCGGGAGGTAACGTACTTACCCTCTTTGCCGGCGAAGGGAGAATCGTTGACGGAGAAGGTCATTTCCACCGTAGGATCGTTGATCTTAACGAAGGGCAGGGGCTGCACCTTGCTGGGATCGCAGATGGTGTTGCCGATGGAAATATCAGGCAGACCGGCAAAGGCAACGATGTCGCCAGCCTGGGCGCTCTCGATGGGCTCACGGCCGTTGGCCTTGAAGTCAAACAGCTTGGTGATGCGGCCGCTCATATGCACATCGGGGTTGTGCCAGTCGCACACCTGGATGGCGGAGCCGACCTTGATGACGCCGTTCTGCACACGGCCAACACCCATACGGCCCACGAAGTCGTTGTAGTCGACGCTGGAGACCAGCATCTGCAGCGGCTCGTCAGGCTCGCCCTCCGGCGGCTGCACGTACTTGAGGATGGTGTCGAACAGGGGCTTGAGGTCGGTGCCGGAGGAAGGATCGGTCCAGTCATAGCTGGCGGTGCCGTTACGGCCGGAGCAGAAGACCATCGGGCTGTCCAGCTGCTCGTCGGTAGCGCCCAGATCCATCAGCAGCTCAAGGATCTCATCGATGACCTCGGCAATGCGGGCGTCGGGACGGTCGATCTTGTTGACGGCGATGACCAGAGACAGGTTCTGCTGCAAAGCTTTCTGCAGAACAAAACGGGTCTGGGGCATGCAGCCCTCGGCAGCGTCGACCAGCAGCAGAACGCCGTTGACCATCTTCAGCACGCGCTCGACCTCGCCGCCGAAGTCGGCGTGGCCCGGGGTATCGACAATGTTGATCTTGACGCCCTGATACTCGCAGGAGCAGTTCTTGGCCAGGATGGTGATGCCGCGCTCGCGCTCGATATCGCCAGAGTCCATGACACGCTCGGCGACCTGCTGGTTGGCGCGGAAAGCACCGGACTGCTTCAGCATCTGGTCGACCAGGGTGGTTTTGCCGTGGTCAACGTGGGCGATGATCGCGACATTGCGTAAATTTTCCTGAATCATATACGTTCCCTCTCTGATTGGTTTGCGATTGAATGCCTATCTATAGGGGGATAAACCCCAATATCCACATACTTATCTATAATACGCTATCATGTAGTATTTGTCAAGAATCGCAAATTATAAAATAGTATGCTATAATATAAAATGTTGGATAGTAATTGAAAGGGATTTTGTACATTCCGTGGGGAAGGACGCAGTTTCCCAAAAAACAAGACAAGAGAGGGAAAGAACACATGGCGACAAAACCGATGCGCCGCATCAACATCATCGGACACCAGAACCCCGATACCGACTCGATCTGCTCGGCCCTTGCCTATGCCTGGCTGAAAAACCGCGGCAGCCTGGAAGGCCTGTACGAAGCCCGCCGCGCCGGGCATATCAACCGCGAGACTCGCTTTGTTTTGCAGCATTTCGGCGTGGAGCCGCCGCGCCTGTGCACTGATGTCAGCCCCCAGATCAAAGACATTGACATCCGCAAACAGGCAGGCATTGACGGCGAAATGAGCGTGCGCGCCGCCTGGAACCTGATGCGCGATGTTGAGATCGACACCCTGTGCATCGTGGATAACGAGGGCGAGCTGCAGGGGCTTATCACCATCAAGGACATTGCCGATGCCAACATGGACCTGTTTGACACTGCCGTACTGGCCGCCGCCAGCACCCGCTACTCCAATCTTTTGGAAACGCTGGAGGCTGAGCTGGTCGTAGGCAACGCCGACACCCGCATCGACAGCGGCAACATCTGCATCGGCACCAGTCCCGAAATCATGGAGGAACTGGTCAAGCCCGACGATTTAGTCCTGGTCTCCAACCGGTACGAGGCGCAGATGTGCGCCATCGACTGCGGTGCCCGGGCCATCATCGTCTGCTGCGGCTCGGCAGTGCCCCGCACCATCGTGGCCCGCGCCCAGGAGAAGGGCTGCGCCATCCTGGCCACCCCCTACGACACCTACGCTGCCGCGCGGCTCATCTCCACCGCCGCGCCGGTGCGCCACTTTATGCGCACTAAGGAGCTTCTGAAATTCAGCGTAAACACGCCCATTGAGGACGCCCGCAAGGTCATGGCCAGCGTGCGCCACCGCTACTTCCCGATTCTGGACGAGAACGGCAAGTACTGCGGCGTGGTCAGCCGCCGTAACCTGTTGAACCTGCACCGCAAGCAGCTGATTCTGGTGGACCACAACGAACGCCAGCAGGCTGTGGACGGCCTGGAAGAAGCCGATATTCTGGAGATCATCGACCATCACCGCATCGGCAATTTGGAGACTACCGGGCCGGTCTACTTCCGCAATGTGCCGGTGGGCTGCACAGCCACCATTTTGTACCAGATGTTCGGCGAGCAGGGCATGACCCCCTCGAAAGAGATCGCGGGCCTGCTGCTGTCGGCCATTTTGTCCGACACGCTGATGTTCCGCTCCCCCACCTCGACCCCGCAGGATGAGGCCGCTGCCAAGGCGCTGGCCGCGCTGGCAGGCGAGGACATTCCCACCTACGCTGAGCAGATGTTTGAAGCGGGCGCCGACCTGACCGGCCGCGACGCCGAGGATGTGTTTTGCTCCGACTTCAAGGTGTTCAGCCGCGGCGACGCCAAGTTTGGCGTGGGGCAGTCCATCTACATGACGGACAAATCCCGTGCCGCCGCCGAGGCGCTGGTAGGGCCGTTCCTGCCCGAGGCCAGCCGCCGTGAGGGCCTGCCGATGATCTTCTACATGTTCACCGACATGAAGACCCAGAGCACCGATCTGATGTACTGCGGCAACGCTGCCGAACAGATCGTGCGCGAGGCGTTCCATGTAGAGCCGAAGGACGGCAAGGCCTGGCTGCCGGGGGTCGTCAGCCGTAAAAAGCAGTTGATTCCGCCGCTGCTGGCCGCACTGCAGGCGCATCAGGAGTAACACACATTTAAAAGGCTCCCTCTGCGAGACAGACTCCCCCGATACGGGGGAGGTGGCACGAAGTACCAGAGGGGGAGCGCTGTCAGCAAAGCTGACTGAGGGAGAGACAGTATCTTTAGCTGCTGCCAAATCGCAGGCTCTCTCCCCCACCCGCTTTGCGGGAGCCTCCTCCCAGAGGGGACCGCACCTAAGGCAATACCGCACAATTCCCGCCTGACGGCTTAAGCACCGCTCCGGCGGCTGCGGCACGGCATCTGCGTTGCCAAAATGCTCGATAATACACAAAGTATTATCTGCGCTTTTGGCTTAGCAGCTGCCGCACCTCGCTCGCCGTATCGGCACTTAGAATTATGCGGTATTGCCCTAAAAGTAAATGCCCGTTGCACAAACACTGTGCAACGGACATTCTTTATTGGTAATTTACAGCTTTTCCAGCGCGGCCTTTACGCGGACGATGGTTTCTTCCTTGCCCATCATAGCGGCCAGGTCGGTGCCGCCGCCGGGGGTACGGGCTTTGCCGGACAGGGCAATGCCCAGCGGGAAGAGCAGCCAGCCGTTCTTTTTCTCCATCTGCTCGGCCAGGGTCTTGCAGGCCTCAAAGATGGCGTCGCGGTTCCAATCGGCCTGGGCTTCCAGCACCGGCAGCAGGGCGGCCAGAGCCTCCTTGGCGGATTCCGGCGTAGTCTTCTGCTTTTTGTTGCGGTACATCTCGGCGTCGATGGGCAGCACGGCGTCGAAGAAATCCAGCTGCGGCGGGATGTCCTCCAGCACTTCACAGCGGGGCTGCAGGTTGGCGCACAGCAGGTCGCGGTCGATATCGCGGTGCACAGCACGGTCGATGAACGGATTGGCCAGACGGCGGAACTCCTCGGCCGGCAGGGCGCGGATGTAGGCGGCGTTGATGGCACGCAGCTTAAGCGGGTCAAAGATGGCGGGGGACTTGGAAATGCGGGCAGGGTCCCAAATCTTGATCATTTCCTCAAGAGAGAAAATTTCCTGCTCACCCTCGGGGGCCCAGCCCAGCAGCAGCAGATAGTTCAGCACAGCGGCAGGCAGGTAGCCTTTGGCCACCAGGTCCTGATAGCTGGCGTCGCCGTTGCGCTTGGACAGCTTATTCTGGGCGTCCTTCATAACCGGCGGGCAGTGGACGTAGATGGGCTTTTCCCAGCCGAAAGCCTCGTACAACAGGTTGTACTTGGGGGTGGAGGACAGATACTCGCTGCCGCGGATGACGTGGGTAATGCCCATCAGGTGGTCATCCACCACGTTGGCGAAGTTGTAGGTGGGCATGCCGTCGGTCTTAATCAAAATCTGGTCGTCCAGTTCCTTGACGTCGACCTCGATATGGCCGTAGACCACATCGTCGAAACCGGCCACGCCGGATTCGGGGATCTTCTGGCGGATGACGTAAGGCTCACCGGCGGCCAGCTTGGCGTCGATCTCCTCCTGAGTCAGGTGGCGGCAGTGGCCGTCGTAGTGGGTCATCTCACCGGCGGCGCGCTGGGCCTCGTGCATCTCGTTCAGGCGGTCCTCGGTGCAGAAGCAGTAGTAAGCCTTGCCCTCCTTGACGAGCTGCTCGGCATACTGTTTGAACATGCCCATGCGCTGGCTCTGCACATAGGGGCCGACGGGGCCGCCGATGTCGGGGCCTTCGTCCCAGGTCAGGCCGGTGGCGCGCAGCGTGCCGTAGATGATGTCGGTAGCGCCCTCGACCAGACGGCCCTGGTCGGTATCCTCGATACGCAGAATGAACGTACCATCGTTATGGCGTGCCTGCAGGTAAGTGTACAGTGCGGTGCGCAGGTTGCCGACGTGCATATAGCCCGTGGGCGACGGCGCAAACCGGGTACGAACGTTAGACATGGTGAAAACCCCTTTATTTTAAATTAGTATCCCGTAAATTGCAGGGGCCGGTGCTTGCATCGGCCTTACAAACATGTTCTTGTTCTCAAACGACTTCATTATAAAGCGAAGATAAATCGCTGTCAACCTTACACAAGATACGGCTCAAACCGATGCAGGTCGTCGATCTTGACGGTGGCGCGGTAGTAGACGCCGTCCTCTCGGTATTCTTCCTCGGCCACGCTGCCGCGGCTGCGCAGGATGTCGGCCAATGCCAGTTTATCGTAGGGCAGCAGCACCTCGATGCCCCGCACACGGTGGGCCAGCACATCATCGATCTTGGCCAGCAGGGCGGGCAGGCCCACGCCCGTTTTGGCGCTGGTCAGCAGGATGTCCGGGTCAAAGGACAGCAGGTTCGCTGTATCGCACTTATTGTACACCACCAGCTGGGGGATGCCCTCGCAATCCAGGCTGCTCAGTACCTCATCGGTGACGGCCAGCTGCTCGGCAGCCTGGTCGTCCCCGGCGTCGGCCACCTTTACGATAACGTCCGCATAGGCGGCTTCTTCCAGCGTGCTCTTGAACGCTTCCACCAGGTGGTGGGGCAGGCGGCTGACGAAGCCGACCGTATCCACCAGAATAATTTGCAGGCCGCTGGGCAGGGTCAGCTTGCGGGCGGTGGGGTCCAGCGTGGCGAACAGCATGTCCGCCTCAAAGATCTGCTCGCCGCACAGGGCGTTCAGCAGGCTGGACTTGCCCACGTTGGTGTAGCCCACCAGTGCCACCACGGGCACATTGTTTTTCTGGCGGGCGCGGCGGGTCTCACCCCGGCGCTTCTCCATCTCTTTTAGACGGCCTTCGAGATGTTCAATGCGGTGGTGCAGGTGGCGGCGGTCCAGCTCCAGCTTGGTTTCACCGGCACCGCGGCGGGCACCACCGCCGCCCCCGCCGCCGCCGCCCTGGCGGCTGAGGGATTCACCCAGGCCCTGCAAACGGGGCAGCTGGTAGCGCAGGGTGGCCAGTTCGGTCTGCAGCTTGCCCTCATTGGTGGTAGCGCGGGCACGGAAAATTTCCAAAATCAGCATCGTGCGGTCCAGCACTTCCACCTGCAAAGCGGCGGACAGGTTGCGGATCTGGCTGCCGGTGAGTTCGCCGTCAAAAATAGCTGCCGCAGCGTTCAAATTTTGGCAGACAAGCCGCGCTTCGGCCACCTTGCCCTCCCCCAGCAGGGTGGCTGCTTCGGGGGTGGCGCGCTTCTGCGTAACCTCGGCCACGGCCTCCATGCCGTTGGCGTCAGCCAGCGCCCGCAGCTCGTCCAGGCTGCGGGCCATATCGTACTTGCCCTGGTCCAGCGCCAGCAGCACGACGGGCAGTTTCTCGCCGTCCTGCTGTTTCTGGGCCGTGGTGCCAAAGTCCAAATCGATCGTATTCTCGCTCATAGATCCTCTTTTACCAAGTGGTAGGCGCGGCAGGGCACCGCCGTGCCGTCAAATTTGTGGTCGATCACATCGTGGTCGTAAACGAAACCGGCTTTTTGCAGCACGGCGCTGCTGGCCACATTCTCGTTGGCATGGATGGCCACCAGCCAGGGGCCATCCACCGTGTTGAACCAGTAGTCCCGCACGGCGCAGAGGGCCTCGGTCATATAGCCGTTGTTCCACCACTTGCGGCCCAGCGCGTAGCCCGTCTCCCAGGCAGAGCCCAGAATTTCGGTGTTCAGGTGCCAGCCGGTCTTCAGCTCCGGCGCGGGGAACAGGCTGATGGTGCCCATCAGCACGCCGCTGCGCTTATTCTCCACGCCCCACTGGTAAAAGGTGGGGTCGCCGTAGTGCTTTTCCCACTCGTTCAGCATCTCGGCGGTCTCGGCCCAGCTGCGGTGGGCGTTCCAGCGCAGATACCTGGTCACCTCCGGGTCGCTGGCCCAGTTGTTGAACATCATCTCGCTGTCATCCATGGTCAACCGCCGCAGCAGCAGCCGCCCGGTCTCCAATTCCTGTGTGCCGCAATGTTTCATGGTTTTCCTCACTTCTTTAACAGGCCGCGCAGGATGCCCAGCCCCATATTCCACAGTTTGAGCAGTTGGGCGCGGTAGAGGGTGCAATAGATGAACAGCACCGCGCCGGTAAGCACGAATTTCAGGACAAAATGCTGCCACAGCAGCGTGCCGGCCGCCGTGACGGCGAACGCCAGCAGAAAGCCGGAGATGGTCTTGGCAAAGCTGGGGATGGTGCGGTAGTACATCTGCCCGGTAACGCTGCGGTACAAAAATGCCAGACCGTTGCTGGCGGCCAGCGCAAAGGCCGCGCCGGTCATGCCGAAGCGGGGCACAAAGGCCGCGCACAGCCCCAAATTAGACAGCGCCCCGATGCCAATGCCAATGGTATCATGCCAGGGTTTGCGGGCGATGGAGTTGCCGTAGACGGTGCCCTCGCACAAAATGTTGAACACCACCGCCAGCATCAGCAGCGGGAAGATGGTCAGGCACTCTTTTTTGTTGGGGAAGATGAGGAATACGATGTCCTCAAACATCACCAGCACGCAGAAAAAGCCGAAGATCAGCAGGTTCAGCACGTCGTGCACACGGCCGATGCGCTCCTGTTCCTCGCGGTAGTGGGCGTACACATAGGGGCCCCAGTAGGTGGAGAAGCCCGCCTGGATAGCGGTGACCAGCTGCGCCAGGCTGTAGCCGAAGGCAAAGAGTCCCTGGGCGCTTTCGCCGCACTCGTTGCCCACAAAGGACAGGCAGATGCCGCTGGACAGGCTGAACAGAATCTGCGCCGGGGCCAGCGCGATGCCATAAGGCACAGCCACCTTGGCGATACCGCCGAATTTTTCGGCAGGCAGCGGACTGAAGAAGGCGCTGCGGTACTTATACCCAAACGCAATGACCACCACGCCGAAGCTGATGATGGCCGCCATGGCCAGCAGGTAGACGTTGGAGGTAAAGAAGCCGGGCAGCAGGTAGATGAGGTTGAAGCACCCCTGCATCCACAGCGTCTCGGCGGTGTAGGCTTTCAGGTCGTTTTCCAGCCGCAGCAGCACGTTCAGGTAGCGCACCAGCATGTACAGCGCGGCGTTCACGAACAGCAGCGGCACCAGCCCCTGGCCGTCAGCGCCAAAGCCGAAGGCCACCGCCATGGGCCGGGCGGCGAACAGGCTGCACACAGCCCCCAGCACCAGCATGAACACCACCGACATCCGGGTGCAGGCGGCAAACAGCTGGCGGGGTTCGGCCCCGGCGGGCGGCTCATGGTAAAAGCGCAGCAGGGTCTGGTCCAGGCCCAGGATGCCAAGGTTCATGACGGTGGCGGTGTAGGTCATAAAGGTGACCGGCGCGCCCAGCACCTCGGCAGGCAGCAGGCCCTTGACGATGAGCGCCAGGCCGGTGATGGCAAAACCCAGGTAGGTTGCCACCGAGTATTTCATTACGTTGCCGGCAAAGGATTCCCCGGCGGATTTTTTCTCTGGCATGATTCGAGGTCCTTTCCCGCCTTCTTTGAAAAGAAGGAAGCGAAGAAACTTTTATACTTATGGCAACACCGCACAATTCCCGCCTAACGGCTTAAGCACCGCTCCAGCGGCTGCGGCACGGCATCTGCGTTGCCAAAATGCTCGATAATACACAAAGTATTATCTGCGCTTTTAGCTTAGCATCTGCCGCACCTCGCTCGCCGTATCGGCACTTAGAATTATGCGGTATTGCCTTATTTCACGTAGGGCCGGATGCGGGCCGTCATAGCTTCCACCTGCTCGGGCGTCACATGGGCTTTATCCACATAACCGTAGATGCGCTGGGCGAAATTGGCCAGCGGCGGGCAGAAGGCAAACACCTTTTTCGGCTCCCAGCCGCGGCGGTACAAAAAGTGTACGCCCGCCAGTGCACAGAATTTCAGCAGGTTAAAGTGGGGGGTAAAGCCCTCGCCCATCGGCTCGTCCCGGGGGGGATTTTTGTAGACATCCTCCAGCAGATCGGCCATGCGGATGTAGGCCGGCGTCTCGCTGGGGTCGAAGTAGCCCTCGATGACTTCGCGCGCAATGGGGAACGGCGGGTCGTCCTGCTGCATGGCGGCGGCAAAGTCCGCGTAAGTGGTGATATAGCGGGCGTCCTTGTAGATGACCGGGTCATACTCGTGCTCAATGGGCACAGGGCGCAGGATGTGGCAGCTTTTGCCCGCCATGTACACCTCGGCGATAGCGGTGCTCATCCAGATGGAGATGGAGTCCGCTGCCACGATCCACTGCTTGACCGAATCGGCAAAGATCACGTGGAAGTTGGGGCATTTCCTGGCCAGTTCTTCCAGCGCGGGGCTGTTCCACTCGCTGGGGTGGCGGCGGTAGACAAGCTCTACCTCCGGGTGGGCGGTGAGGTACTGTTCAAACCAGCTCAGCGTCTCTTTCATCGATACACGGTTTGTTTTGGCAAATCCGGTAAAGTCGGTGCCCGCCATTCTGGAAAGCTCGGCCACCTCGTCGTCGTTCATGCTGGCGTAGCCGAAGCTGGAAATATACAGGTGCAGCTTTTTGTTGGGGTCGAGGCCGAACTCCCGGCAGAGGGTGGCTTTATCCTTAAAATATCCGTTAAATTCAGGCCGCAAAAAATCCATCATGACGGCGCCGGTCACGGGGGTGTTTTTGGCGTCCACGCCGTGGGCCCGCAGGCGGGCGGCGGTGCGCTTGCCCCAGCAGGTCTGCACGCAGCGCTTGGCGTTGCCGTTCATGTTGAACCAATCGCCCTCCTCCTGCGTATCGGAAAGCATCTGCTCCCAATGCAGGTTGACGATCTTGTTGCATTTGCCGATGTTGTTGTAGACGTGGCTGTTGATGGCCTCGTTATCATACATGCAGCTGGCGACCAGCACTTCCGGCTTATCTTTGCCGAAAAGCCGCAGGTGCTTGGGGTCCAGCAGCTGGCGGATCTCGGCGGTATAGCCGCGGCGCTCCAACTCCAGCTTGAGCAGCAGGTCGCTCTCATATTCGCGCACAGTGTGCTCGTACAAAATTAAGAAGTCTAAAGCCATGGTTTGCCTCGTTGTAGATTTAATTGCCAATTTACTCCGGCCCCCTCTGAGGGGGGGTGGCTCCCGCATAGGCGGGTGTGGGAGAGAGCCTGATCGCCAATGCTTCGGATACCGGTAATGCTCTCTCCCTCCGCCCCTTCGGGGCACCTTCCTCCCAGAGGGAGGCTCTTTAACAGTCTACTTATTTACCCTATATCCGTAAAAAGTTCTTCTGTCCAGTCCGGCAGGCCATACTTTTCATCCAGGTGGAAGCCATCAAAGAACTGCGTATCATCGTCGGTAATGCAGCTGCCGTTCCACTCGTAATCCAGCAGGGTGCAGCCGGTCTCGGCGGCGATGGCGTGCAGTTCGGGCAAGACCTCATCCTGCATGGCCTCGGTAATGCCGAATGGATCGCACACCTCGGTGCGCACATTCTCGGCCATGGGCGGCAGCACGATGGTCAGGGCGATGCCTTCGTTCTGGCAGCGGGCGGCCAGCTCGGCCAGGCGGGTCAGCTGGGCTTCGTTCAGCGTCCAGCTGCGGCACTTGGGGGTGATGATGGCCGGGTAATCGTACAGTTTGCGGTGCAGCGGCAGGGTAGTGCCGTCGTCCGCCAGATAGTCTGCGGCGGTCCAATCGCCGGATTCAATGGTATCCGGCGTGCCCTTCAGGGTGTCCATCGCCACGGTCAGGGCGTTGACGTTGTATTCGAGATTCAGGCAGTAGGCCAGAGGGTTGTTCAGCGTTTCCTCCAGCGCCTGGAAGCGGTCGGTGTTGTACCCGGCGTTGAGGGTGTAGAACGAGACTTCCACCAGCAGGCTGTCCACCCGGTTGCCGGAATCCAGCACGTAATCGGCCAGGTCCAGCGTTTCTTTCAGCGATGCACCGCCGAAAGCCAGATTTTGCCACGCCTTGCCGCTGACCTGCTCGACCCGGGCCATATCAAAGTGGGCCAGGCGGCTGTCGCCCAGGATCAGGTTGGTGCCCGGCTCCTGCTGGTAGGCCCGCACCCGGGCCACCGGCTGGCTGGAGGTAGCGGAGGCTTTCACCCCAAAGTAGTTGTTCGGCTCAAACGCCGCAAAAAACACGAACCACACCACGACCGGGATGCAGAGCAGCGCCAGTTTTTTCAGGATATTTTTCATTGGGCGAAAACCTCCTTTCTTTTTAAACCGTCAGCATCGGCGGACATGCGCTGCCGATGCTGACACCTCTTGAGCAAAAAAGTGCATTTTTGTGTCGTCAGGCGTGAAAATGTGCTTTTTGCGACGGGGTGAATCCAAAGGAGGGGTGCAGGAGCGTGGCGCAGCCACAAGCGATGAACCCCTTCTTTGCGCGCGAAGCGCGTTAAAAGTTTGCATACATGCCAAACCCGGATGCCCCGCCAAAGCCGCCGTTTTGCATGATATAACCTACCAGCAAACAAATTACCAATACGTAGTAAATCCCCCAGCGGTGCTTTTCGTTGGCCAGGCAAATTTCGGACGGCTTATTTTTATAGGTAAAGGCGCGGCGGGCGTCAAGGGTAAAGCCCAGGGCCAGCGTAACCACCACAAAGGCGTAGTAGGCCGCCACCATGATGGTGTTGGCGTAGAACCCGTTGTAGGCCGCGCCGTACAGCTCGGCCCCAAAGCGGGCCGAGGACCAGCCGGTGAACCAGCCGCCCAGATAGGCGAAGGCATCCCCCGCCGTTAAGCCCGCACCGGACATGCCCACGCAGAAGAACACCATGCTGATGGTCCACAGCACAAACACGCCCGCACGCTTGGCCCACAGGGTTTTAGCCGGGGCTTTCTTTTTGGGCTTGCCGAAGCGGCGGTGCATCAGTTCCTCACCCAAGCGGTAGCAGGCCTGCAGCAGGCCCCAAATAACAAAGGGCAGCGTGTTGCCATGCCAGAAGCCGGAGACAAAAAACACCGTGAACACGCAGAATTCCGCAGGAAGACGCTGGATCTTTCCGCCCGTCAGGCCCGAGACATCGGCCCAGGCCAGCGGCATAAACAGGTAGTCCTGCAGCCAGGAGGAAAAGCTGATGTGCCAGCGGCTCCAGAAACCGGAAAAGTTGGTGGCAAAAAACGGGGTCTTGAAGTTTTCGGGCAGATTCAGCCCCAGCAGCAGGCCCACAGCCCGCGCCACTTCAGAGTAACCGGAGAAGTTAAAATACAGCTGGAACGTGTAAAAAATTGCTGCCAGGATCAGCATCGGCCCGCCGTAGCTGCGGTAGTTGGGGAACACCTCATCCACCACCAGGCCCAGCACATCGCTGATGGCCACCATTTTAAACAGGCCCAGCGCCAGCAGCCGCAGGCCGCGCACCGTGCGGGCGGCGTCAAAGCGATGCTCCTGCTTGAGCTGCGGCAGCAGGTCCCCGGCGCGGCAGATGGGGCCTTGGGTGATGGTGGCGAAAAAGTTGAGGTAAAGCACACAATCGATGAAGTTGGTCTCGACCTCGCAATCGCCGCGGGCAGCGTCGATCAGGTAGCTGATGGCCGCGAAGCTGTAAAAGCTGATGCCCAGCGGCATGGCCACAGCCTGCCAACCGCCATCGGCGGCAAAAGCGCCGTTATATTTAAAGAAAGCCAAAATTACCAACAGGCCGATCACGCCCACCCGCAGCGCCGCTGTTTTGTGCCGCTGCATCGCCCGGCTGCAGGCGTAGGTACACGCGGCAATGGCGATAGTGACAGGCAGCATGGCGGGCATGGCCTTGGCGTAAAAGTACCAGCTGGCCGCAAGCAGAAACGGATTCTGCCAGCGCTGCGGCAGGTGCAGGTACACCGCAGCCACGATCAGCAAAAAGCCGAAAAAACCAATGCTTTGCAGGCTCATACGGCACACCTCCCCAGAATAGTGATTGTAACATCTTATTATACACAATTCAGGGGCAGGGTGCAAGCCTTGCTAAGCGTGTTATACTATAATTATAGGCAGGGACACACTGTGTGCGCCTGTGGGCCGATGCAAGCGGCCCTTACAACCTCTGGCAAAGGAGCTATGCTATGACCTGGTCCGATGGAAAATGCAGGTGCCGTTGGGCGAACCCGGGCAACCCGCGGTATATCCGCTACCACGACGAAGAATGGGGCGTGCCGGTGCACGACGACCGCAGGCTGTTTGAAATGCTCATTTTAGAGGGCTTCCAGGCCGGGCTTTCGTGGGAGTGCGTGCTGAACAAGCAGGAGGCTTTCCGCCGGGCGTTCGACGATTTCGATTGGGACAAAGTCGCCGCCTACGATGAGGCCAGGCAGGCCGCGCTGTACGCCGACCCCGGCATCATCCGCAACCGGCGCAAAATTGCGGCGGCCGTGGGCAACGCCGCTGTGTTTGCCGCCATCCGGCAGGAGTTTGGCAGCTTTGATAGCTACCTTTGGCAGTGGACCGGCGGCAAAACGCTGGTGGAGCGCGGACCGACTACCTCTCCCCTGTCCGACGCCATCTCGAAAGATTTGAAAAAGCGCGGCATGAAGTTTGTCGGCTCCACGATCATTTACGCCTATTTGCAGGCCGTGGGCGTGCTGTATGCCCACGAGCCGGGCTGCTTTTTGGAGAAAAAATGCCCCTAGTGGCCCCTAAATGTTGGCAAGTTTTGCACCTTTCCCCCATAGATTTTCTGTGCTACAATAAGAGCAAAGATAGAGGCGTATGCACCGAATTTTGCATCATGGAAAGGGACCACGCATGTTTGAATTGCACGTTTTTGCACGCAGTACCGCACATTCTGCCGTGCTGTACTGGGATAAGCCTGCGGCTGCCGGGGCCGGAGCGCAATATACCGTCTATCTGGGCGGCCAGCCCGTGGCTACCTGCGGCCGCACCCACTTTACCCTGACCGACCTGCGCAGCCAGAGCGACTACCAGGCCGACGTGTTTTTCGGCCATCAGTGCGTGGGCAGCTGCGTATTCCGCACCACACCGGTCAAGAACCGCCTTGATGTGTCCGAGGCACCGTTCTGGGCCAGGGGCGACGGCAAAACCAAAAACACCGCCGCTTTGCAGCGTGCCATCGACGCCTGCGGCGCCGGGGATGCCGTGTACATTCCCGCCGGCATCTACCTGACCGGCGCGCTGCGGCTGCACAGCAACACGGAGCTGTACCTGGACGAGGGCGCCATCTTGCAGGGCACCGCCGAGATCGTTGACTACCAGCCCCGCATCCCCAGCCGGTTTGAGGGCACCGAGATGCGCTGCTACTCAAGCCTTTTGAACCTGGGCACGCTGGACCACGCCGCCGGGCCGAACTGCGAAAACGTGGTCATCCGCGGCAAGGGCACCATTGCCAGCGGTGGCCGCGAATTGGCTGAGAAGATCATCGCCGACGAGCAGGAGCACCTGAAGGACTACCTGGCCGAGCACGCCGCCCTGGTGGCCGAGTGCGAGAACGAGCGGACCATCCCCGGCCGGGTGCGGCCGCGGCTGATCAACATGAGCAACTGCCGCAACGTGTGGGTACACGGCCTGACGCTGAAAAACGGCGCCAGCTGGAACCAGCACATGATCTACAGCGACAACATCACTACCGACCACTGCCGCTTTGTATCCGAGGGCGTGTGGAACGGCGACGGCTGGGACCCGGATTCCAGCACCAACTGCACGCTGTTTGCCTGCGAGTTTGCCACCGGCGGCGACGCTGTGGCCATCAAGTCCGGCAAAAATCCCGAGGGCAACAAAATCGGCCGCCCCAGCGCTCATATTTATGTGTTCGATTGCCGCAGCACCGCCGGGCACGGCATCTGCCTGGGCAGCGAGATGAGCGGCGGCATCGAGGATGTGCAAATTTGGGATTGCGACCTGACCAACAGCTGGTCGGGCATTGAGATTAAGGCCACGCCCAAGCGCGGCGGCTATGTGCGCGGCGTGTCGGTGCGGGACTGCACCGCCTCCCGCCTGCTGGTACACACCGTGCCCTACAACGACGACGGCGAAGCGGCCCCCCGCCAGCCGGTATTCAGCCATTTGAGCTTTGAGCGGTTGACCCTGACCGGCCGCGGCCTGCGGGACGGCAGCTTTGAGAACGTGGGGCCGATTGAGCTGGCAGGCTTTGACGCCCCCGGCCACGAGCTGCGGGACGTGGTGCTGGACGGCATCACCGTGGAGAACGAGACCGGCACCATGACCCTGCCGGTGCAGTACTGCCGCGGGCTGACCATCCGGGATTTGACCTGCGCAGCCCGCAAATAACCTTAGCAAAACGGTGGAAGTGTTTTCGTGTTCTCGTTTCCGCCTACAAAATAAAACGTATCAAGGAGGTTTATTATGGAACTTTCTGAACTGACTGCCCAGGCCCGCAAGGCCACCGAAGAATTACTGGAAGCCGCCCATCTGGAGACCGGCGATGTTTTCGTCGTCGGCTGCTCCAGCAGCGAGATCCGCGGCGGGCGCATCGGCCATGATTCCAGCATGGAGGTTGCCGCCGCCGTGCTGGCCGGGGTGCTGCCTCCGCTGCAGGAGCAGGGCGTCTACCTGGCCGCCCAGTGCTGCGAACATCTGAACCGCTCCATCGTGATTGAGCGCGAGGTGGCCAAGCAGTACGGCTGCCAGATCGTGGCTGCCGTGCCGCAGCCCCACGCGGGCGGCAGCTGGGCCACCAACTGCTGGCGCACCTTTAAGGACCCTGTGCTGGTGGAGGAAGTGAAGGCCGCCGCCGGTATGGACATCGGCGGTACGCTGATCGGCATGCACCTGCGCCGGGTAGCCGTGCCGGTGCGCTTGTCGATGGATCACATCGGTGAAGCAATTTTGCTGTGCGCCCGCACCCGCCCGCCGTTTATTGGCGGCAGCCGTGCGGTGTACAGCGACACGGAGGTGCGTTGATGGACGAAGCGCAGAAGCAGGCAATGGCCGAGGCCGTTGCCAGGATCCGCGAGAACATGACCGCCGCCGCCAAGGCCGCAGGCCGCGATCCCGGCGAGGTGCTGCTGTGCGCCGCCTGCAAGACCCGCACAGTGGAAGAAGTGCGCTACAGCGCCGATTTGCCCATTGACCTGTTTGGCGAAAACCACGTGCAGGAACTTGTGGAAAAGACCGACGCCGGGGCTTACAACGGCAAGCCGGGGCATTTCATCGGCCACCTGCAGACCAACAAGGTCAACAAGGTGGTGGGCCGCGCCGCGCTGATCCAGAGCGTGGACAGCACGCGGCTGCTGGATAAGATCGAGGCCGCCGCCGAGCGGCTGGGCATCACCCAGGAGATCCTGATGGAGATCAACATCGGCGCCGAGGAAAGCAAGAGCGGCGTTGGCCCGGACGACCTGTGGCCGCTGCTGGATGCCGCCGCCGCCAAGACCCACATCAAGCTGCGCGGGTTGATGGCCATTCCGCCCGCCGATGCCGATGACACCGCTACCCGCCGCTTTTTTGCTGAGATGCGGGAATTGCTGGCAAAGGCCGCTGCCCGCGGGTACGAAAATGCCCGGATGAATATTTTGTCCATGGGCATGAGCCACGATTATGCCGCCGCCATTGCCGAAGGTGCGACGATTGTGCGCGTAGGTACGGCGATTTATGGGGCAAGAGATTATAGTAAAAAGAAGTAACCCATTTTCCGTTTCCTCACAACATATAATCAACATACAAAAGAGCGATGCAGTTTCCCACTGCATCGCTCTTTGTTTTAGGAAATATTAAAAGTTTCTTTGCCTACTTTCTTTTCCAAAGAAAGTAGGTTAGTCCTCGTCGGCGAAGTTGCCGAGGGCTTTGGCCTGCTCGATGACCTTGGCCTCCAGCATCTGGGGCAGAGTCTCGTAGCGGACGAAATCGAAGGTGTACCAGCCGCGGCCCTGGGTCAGCTGACGCAGGAAGGTGGTGAAATCCTGCATCTCGGCGATGGGCACCTCGGCCTCCACGACCTGCAGGCCGTCCTCGTCCGGGTTCATGCCCAGCACACGGCCGCGGCGCTTGGTGACCTCACCCATGATGTCGCCGGTGTTGTCTGCCGGGACATGGGCCTGCAGGGACCCGATGGGCTCCAGCAGAACAGGGCCAGCTTCAGGAACAGCGGCCTTGTAGGCCAGCTTGGCGGCCATAATGAACGCCATTTCACTGGAATCCACAGGGTGATAGCTGCCGTCCAGCAGGGTGGCTTTCAGGCCGACCATCGGGTAACCGGCCAGCACACCGTGCTCGGCCGCCTGGCGGACGCCCTTTTCAACAGCCGGGAAGAAGTTCTTCGGTACGCTGCCGCCGAACACGTTCTCGGCAAACTCGATGTCCTCGCCCTCGATAGGCTCAAACTGGATCCAGACATCACCGAACTGGCCGTGGCCGCCGGTCTGCTTCTTGTGGCGGCCCTGGGCCTTGCAACTCTTGCGGATGGATTCGCGGTAGGGCACGCGCGGGGTTTCCAGCGTGATCTCGACACCGAACTTATTCTTCAGCTTGGCAAGGGCGACTTCCAAATGCTGGGTGCCCAGGCCGCTGATGATCTGCTGCTTGGTCTCGGGATCGACCACGAAGGTGATGGCGGGATCTTCCTCAATCAGGCGGGCCAGCGCGCCGCTGACCTTGCCCTCGTCGCCCTTCTTGGCGACCTTGACGGCCATGCGGTAGCAGCCGGTGGGGTAGGCGGGTGCGGGCAGCGCCACCACGCGGGCGGGGTCGCACAGGGTATCACCGGTCTTGGCGGTGGCCAGCTTGGAGACAACGCCAATGTCGCCGGTGGTGATGGCAGCAGTGTCGGTCTGCTTTTTGCCGCAGACGATGAGGGTCTTGCCCATGCGCTCCGGCTGGCCGGTGCGGGCGTTGACAGTGTTGCTGGCGGCGGTCAGCTTGCCGGACAGCACCTTGATAAAGCTCATCTTGCCCACGAACGGGTCGGCCACGGTCTTAAAGACGTAGGCGCACAGCGGGGCAGCGGGATCGGCAGTGATGTCGACAGGGTTACCGTCCTTATCCTCGCCCACGGCAGCGGCTGTGTCAGCGCCGGGCAGCAGGACGTTCATGTTGTACAGCAGCATATCCAACGCCTGGTTGTTGACGGCGCTGCCGCAGAATACGGGGGTGATCTGGCCGCTGCGGACGCCCGCGGCCATGCCTTGGACGATCTCCTCGGTGGTGAAAGGCTCACCCTCAAAGAACTTTTCCATCAGGGCTTCGTCGGTCTCGGCGATGGCCTCGCTCATGGCCTGGATCAGACCCTCGAAGCGGTGGCCGATGTCGGGCAGGTCGATCTGGACCTGCTTGCCGCCCTCGTACTTAAAGGCTTTCTGGCTGAACAGGTTGATATAGGCGACGGTGCCGTCGTCCAGGCGGACCGGCACGACACAGGGGCAGACGCTGGGGCCGAACTTGATCTTCATCTGCTCCAGGATCTTGAAGTAGTCGGCGTTTTCCAGGTCGGCTTTGGTGACAAAGACCATCCGCGCCTTGTTGTGTTTAAGGGCCAGCTGGTAGGCTTTCTCGGCGCCGACGGTGACGCCGGAACGGCCGGACACGCAGATCAGCACGCTTTCGGCGGCCATGATACCCTCGGCTGCGCCGGTCTCGAAATCGAACAGGCCGGGCACGTCGATGAGGTTATATTTGATGCCCTCGTACTCAACGGGGACAATGCTGGAGTTCAGCGATGCCTTGCGGCGGATCTCTTCGGGGTCGAAGTCGCTGGCGGTGGTGCCGTCCTCAACACGGCCCATGCGCTCGATCGCGCCGCTCATGTACAGCAGGGCTTCGGTCAGCGTGGTTTTGCCGCAGCCAGCGTGGCCGGCGACCAGAATGTTGCGGATGTCTTTGCTTGCATAGTCCATGGAACAATCAAACCTCTTTTCGCGCCGGGGGCCCGCCATGCGCTGCGTGCCCGCTGCGGCGTTTTAAATTTTACAGAGAGCAGGCTCTCTAAGTGGTGAATTTGAACACATCTCACCGATTGATACTACTTTACCACAGATTTGCAGAATTTTAAACAGTTTTTTTGAAATTTCTGAAAATATTTTGTGAAAACAGATATTGAATGTATTTTTGTGGGGGTGTGCGCGGATACCGGCCCCGCCTACCTTGCGGCAGGGCCGGGCTGCTGCCTGTTCACCCGGCTTTGCCAAGCGCAAACACCGCTACGGTGATGTCATCCTGTTTTTCCCCGGCCCGTCGGGCGGCGGCATCGGCTATGGTTTCGGCGGCCTGCTGCGGGGTGTGGCCCAGGCGGGCGCAGAGCTGCAATTGCTGCGTCAGCCATTCGGTGCCATCGGTCAGCGCACCGTCGCTGACCAGCACCACCCAGTCCCCGCTGTCCAGCGCAAAGGTGGTGCTGCGGCCCACGAGACTTTCCAACACGCCCATGGGCAGGCTGGCGCCCTCCAGCATGCGGGGCAGGCCGCCCCGCACCAAAAAGCTGGGCGCGGCCCCAGCCTTGAACAACCCCGCCCGGCCTGTGTAAAGATCCACCGTCAGCAGGTCCAGCGTGGCGCCGGATTCCTGCTCGGCGCTCTTTAGGCCCAGCGCCACGTTGACCAGCCGCGCGGCGCTCTCGGCGGCAAAGCCTGCCCGCAACAGCTGGCCCGTCAGACGGGCGGCCATCTGGCCGTCCACGGCGGCGGCGCGGCCGGTGCCCATGCCGTCGCACAGCAGCAGTTGGGCGCGGCCGCTGGTATCGCAAAAGCAATCCAGCGCGTCACCGCTGACGTTCTGCCCCTTAGCCGGGCGTCCTGCGGTGCCAAACGTCGCCGTAAACAACGGCCGTTCGCCAAAAGTCAGCATTGTGACCGTGCGGCATTGGGTAACTTCCGGCAGGTCCATGTCCCGGCGGCAGATGCGGCTCACCTCGGCGGTCAGGGCCTTGATCTCCTCCTCGGTAAACCGGGTGCGGGCGATGGTCACGGCGGCAGTCAGACGGCCTGCCAGGTCGGAGGTAACGCTGCATTCCAGCGCGTCCAGCCCCAGCCCCGCAAAAAGCTGGGCGACTTTTTCCTCCCGCCGGGGATCGGGCAGGCCCGCCTGGCCCAGTTTGCCCGCCAGCTGCGCCAGTGCCCCCGCCATGGCGCTGTACTGCTCGGTCAGGGCGGTGCGCAGCATGGAGGCCCGCGCCCGCGTCTGGCGGCGGCTGCGCCACAGCCGATATCCATGATTGGCCGCCGTACACAGGTCCGCCGGGTGGATGCACACCGACAGCTGCCCGGGCAGGTCCTCCACCTCCACGCGGCCCCGGCTCTCCAGCGTGGGCTTGAGTTGGTACAGCCCGTCCATGGCCGTGGCATAGCCCCGCACCCAGCACCGGCTGCGGCGGGTGCAGGTCTGGCAGGTGGTGCGGGCGATGTGCTCCACCACGAAGTCGAAGTTTTCCCCTTTGGGCGGCATCTGGCGGGTGCAGACGGCGTTGACCGTGTCAGCGATGTCGCTTAAGGTATCCGCCACACCGGCCAGGCGGCGGGCGGCACCGCTTAACCCCTGGGTCTGCACCGGCGGGGCGGGCGGCGGAAACACCACCCGCAGCCACGCCCCCGGCACAGCCAGCGCCGCGCCAAGGCCCACAGCCCCGGCCACAAACAGCGGCAGCACACCGGCGGCATCGGGGGCGGCCAAGGCTCCCAGCACGCAGCCCGCCGC
>OODK01000689.1_pt1 | contig 26592 bp, 22 predicted proteins | sample 1671371 | NCBI WGS metagenome assembly OODK01 (sample SAMN06348150, study PRJEB24527) | human gut metagenome | biome: human gut; feature: ankylosing spondylitis patient; material: feces | host: Homo sapiens | place: China | collected 2015-10 | reverse complement strand
TCCAAGCAGCCCGGCAGCGAGGGCGTGAAGAGCGACAAGGTGCTGGAGCTGAACGCCAACCACCCCGTGTTCGCCGTGCTCAAGGCCGCACAGGAGGCTGGTGACACCGACAAGATCAACAAGTACAGCGCCCTGCTGTACGCACAGGCCCAGCTCATCGAGGGCCTGCCTGTGGACGACCCCACCGCTTACGCTGAGGCCGTGTGCAGCCTGATGAAGTAAGTTTTTCACGCACAGAAATACCCCCTTAACAAAAAGGCCGCGCTCCGCTATAATAGAGTGGAACGTGGTCTTATTTTTATCTTTCTGTGAAAGGAATTCTGTTTCATGGAGCCGAGAAAACATTATTTTGCAAAGATTCCCACCATTGCCATCTTTATCGTCATGGCGATGTCCGGGCCGTTGGGGGTGCTGCTGTTCATCCTGAAGGGCATCGACCAGAAGGTGCAGAAGGAAGAGCAGGAAGCCGCCCGCGCCCGGGGCGACTACCGCGCCGACCTTGGGCCGGAGCCCGACCGGAAGAGTGAGCCTGTTTACGGACACGATGTGCCTACCGAGGCGCAGAAAAGCGCCAAGCAATGGCACAAGAATATTGCCACCCTCTGCACCATCATGGGTGCGGTCTTTCTGCTTGCCGGCGTGACGAATGCGGTGGACGTCCTGGAGATCTGGCGGTTTTACCCGGGCTTCAGCGGCCTGTTCTCGAATATCGCCATGGTCATTGGCGGCGGCGGTGCACTGCTGACCGGCCTGCGGATGAAGAGCACCCGCAAGCTGGAGCGGCTGCTGGATAAGGTGGTAGGCGAGCGGGATAATATCTCTTTGCCGGAGCTGTTTGCCGCCGCCGGGGTGGATGCCACCCGGGGACGTCCTGCTGTGAAAAGCGCCATCGAGCACGGATACTTCGGCGCAGACGCCTACATTGACAACCGCACCGACACGCTGGTGGTGCGGGGCGCAGCACCGCAGCCGAAAAAGCCCGCACCCGCTCCGGCACCCAAGCCCCAGCCCGCCGCAGAGGACGAGTACGCTGCACTGCTGCGCCAGCTGCGGGAAGTGAACGATGCCATTCCTGACCCGGTGATGAGCCAGAAGATCTCCCGGCTGGAGGAGGTCAGCGAGCGTATCTTTGCGCTGGCGCAGAAGGACCCGGACAAAAAGGCGCAGCTGCAAAAGTTTATGAACTACTATCTGCCTACCGCGCTCAAGCTGCTGAACACCTACGCCAGCCTTTCCCGGCAGGCGGTGGAGGGCACGAACATTACCGAAGCCAAGCAGAGCATTGAGCGCAGCATGGACCTGCTGGTGACCGCCTTTGAAAACCAGCTGGACAAGCTGTTCCAGTCCGATGCGCTGGACGTGACCACCGACATCGCCGCGCTGGAAGGCATGCTGAACATGGACGGCCTGACCGACAGCGCGTTCGGCAAATAATTCCATCCACAAAAACGAGGGAAAGCCCGCGGGCCTTCCCTCGTTTTGTTCTGTTCAGGTTTCTGCCAGCGCGGCCAGCACCGCTTTCTGCAGGTCGGTGACCGAGATGGTGCACAGGGCTTTCAGGTCGGCGTCGGAGCCGTCGGTGGGCTGGGCAGCGATCTCCGCCATGGTCTTGCCCTTCAGGGTGCTGCAATAGCCCTCGGCGTGCTCGTACCACTCCTTGTGCAGGGCACTGGCCTCCCGCAGGCCGTACTTGTCGCCCTGCTCGTTCTTGGTGTACACCGGCTCTTCCGGCCCGGAGACCGTGCCGTCCGCGCTGACGGTCAGCTGCGGCTGGGTCATGTCCCCGATGGCGCTGGTCACCCGGCCATTGCTGTCCACGGTCAGGGCCGCCAGCGTGATGTCTGCCTGGACGTGGGCGTCCTGGTCATCCGTGGCGGCAAGGTCCTGGGGCAGGTCTGCCGCGATCAGGCTCAGGGTCGCCCGGTCCCCCTGGGCGGCTCCCAGTGCTTTGGCCTGTTCGCAGGCGCGCACCACGGCGTCCCGGTAGCGGTCCACCGCGATGGTGCAGCCGGACACAAGGTCGGCGTCCTGCGACTTGCCGTTTTCATCCGTTTTCAGCTTTTTTACCTCGTCCGGGGTCCTGCCGGTCAGGTAGTCGGCAAACCAGTCGGCCTGCTCGGCCCACCCTTTGCCGAGGGAGGACGCCGCCGCCAGCGGGTAGTCCTCCCCTTTTGTGCGCTTGGACCGCACATCCTCCGGAATGGTCACGCTGCCGGTGCTCTCGCCGGAGACCGAAAGTTCCAGCTCGTCCAGCATCACGTCGGCCAGTTTGCCGTCGGCGTCCAGCACCACAGCCGCAGCGGCAGTGGTGATCTTGCCGGCCCGGTCGCTGCCTGCGGCCTCGGTCACAACGCCAAGACCGGTGCGCCAGGCCTGCTCCTGCCCGGCTGTGCCGCCGCTCATGGCACCGGACCCACTGCCGCTCATGGACCCGGCTCCGCTGCTGCCCGGAGCGCCGCCCCGGCCGCAGCCGGTCAGCGCCAGCGCCGCGGCCAGCGTACAGCCCCAAAACACCCGAAAAACCTGCTTCATGGTACACTTGCTCCTTTTGCTCCCGCGCAGCCGCACGGGCTTTGGAGCTAGTGTGCCCCCTGCCGGGGCAATTATGAGCGCGCCCTCACATCAACGGGCTGAGCAGGCGCAGCACACTGTCCAGCAGGGTGCCGGGAATGCTGGTGCGGCAGTCCGAAATATGGATCTCGCGGCACTGCGGCAGGGTGGCCCGCACATCGTCCCGCAGGGCAGCCACCTGACTGTTGTACTGCAGCAGCACGCCGCACTCAAAGTGCAAAAACAGGCTGCGGTAATCCATGTTGATGCTGCCCACCACGGCTGCCCGGTCGTCGCTCACCCAGCACTTGGCATGCAGGAAGCCCGGGGTGTACTCGTAGATGCGCACCCCCGCCTGCAAAAGCGGCAGGTAGTAGGAGCGGCTCAGGCGGAACACCAGCTTCTTGTCCGGGATGCCCGGCAGCACCAGCCGCACATCCACCCCGCGCTTGGCGGCGTTTTTCAGCGCATCCAGCATCTCTTCGCCCACAGCCAGATAGGGCGTGTAGATATACACATACTGCTCGGCCCGGGCCAGCAGGTTCAGGTACACCGTCTCCGCCACCGGCTCTTCGTCCAGCGGGCTGTCGGCGTAGGGCTGCACGATGCCGTCCTGCACCGGGTGTGCACTGTGCTGGGGGCGGAAGGCGCTGTAGTCCGTCTCACTGGGGCGGAAAGCGTTCCAGAAGTTGAGGAACATCACGGTGAAATTCCACGCAGCATCGCCCTCGATGCGCAGGGCGGCGTCCTTCCAGTAGCCGAAGCGCTGCTCCGCGTTGATATACTCGTCGGCCAGGTTCACGCCGCCGGTGTAGGCGATGCGCCCGTCGATGACCACGATCTTGCGGTGGTCGCGGTGGTTCATCACCAGCGAGAGCACCGGCACCACCGGGTTGAAGGGGATGCACCGGATGTGCGCCCGCTCCATGCGCACCACAAAGTCGGTGGGCAGGCCCAGCAGGCTGCCAAAGTCGTCGTAGATCAGGCGCACATCCACCCCCTGCGCGGCCTTGCGCCGGAGGATGGCTTCCACGCCGTCCCACATTTTGCCGGTGTGCACGATGAAATATTCCACAAAGATCGTGTGCTCGGCCCGCTCCAGATCCCGCAGCAGCTGGGGGTACATGGCTTCGCCGCAGGCAAAATACTGCGCAGCGGTGTTCTTCCAGGCCGGGTAGCGGCCGTACCGCGCCAGATAGCGGCTCATGCCGAGGCCGGAAGCATCCAGTCCGGCCACCTGGTCCGGCTGCTGGACAAGATCGGCCTTGTGGGCGTCATCCACCGCTTTCAGCTTATTACGCAGCTGCTTGGCCGGGCGCTTGTTGCCAAAGGAGAGGTACAGTGCCCCGCCCAGCAGCGGCAGCACCCCCATGAGCGCGATCCAGCCGATCTTGTAGGCGCTGTTCTCGTCCTTGCGCACGAGGTACAGCATCATAAGCAGACTGAGCAGCTGCAAGCCGACGTTGACCCACACGCGGCCGGTGGTGAGGGAGAAAAACGCCCACAGCACCCATGCCACCTGCAGGGCCACCAGCACCACCGTGATGGTGATCCGATTGAGGATGCGGCTGAAAAATTTTACGATCGGCAGCCGGAACATCAGGCTCCCTCCTTTCGCTCTGCATGATAATATATGTCAGTATAGCGCGGTTTGTGCGGTTTTGCAAGGGATGCAAAAAAAGCCAGCCGACAAAGCCTTTGCAGGCGGTGCCGGTTGGCATGGTTTGCGGGGTGCGGCTGCTTATTCTGCCGTTTTGCGGCGCAGCAGGCTCATGGGCGGCAGCTCCGGGGTGGGCATGGTGTATTTTTCCATGGCGTGAGGGGTGCTGTCCACCCGTTCCCCGGCCTCGTTCTCGATCCATTCCGGCGTCAGCGGGATGCTGCGGCCGTCCGGGCAGAGGGCTTCCAGCGTATCGCCCAGGCTCCACTTGCCGCGCTGCTGGCAGTGGGCCACGCCGTTCTCCCAGCGGTCCACCGTGCCCACGAACTCCCATTCGCGGATGTAGGTGGCACTGTCGGTGGCCTGTTTGGCCTGCTCGCGGCCAAAGTAGAAGCCCGGCGAGTAGTGGCGGTGGCTGGTGCGGGTGAGCTCCTCGTAGACCTCAGCCGGCAGCTCAAAGTTGTCGTTGGCGGGGTCGGCCAGATAGGCGTCCAGCGCCTTGCGGTAAGCGGCGGTCACACTGGCCACATAATAGAAGGTCTTGGCGCGGCCCTCGATCTTCAGGCTGTCCACACCGGCCTTGCAGATCAGGTCGATGAAGGGCGCGGTGCACAGGTCGTTGGCGTTGAGGATGTAGCTGCCGTTCTCGTTCTCGCCGATCTCGTACAGCTGGCCGGGGCGGGTCTCCTCGCTCAGGTAGTACTTCCAGCGGCAGGGCTGGGCGCACTGGCCCCGGTTGGCGTCGCGGCCCGCCATGTAATTGGACAGCAGGCACCGGCCGGATACGCTCATGCACATGGCACCGTGCACAAAGGCTTCGATCTCCAGTTCCGGCGGGGTCTTGTCGCGCAGGATGGCGATATCCTGCAAGGACATCTCGCGGGCCAGCACCACGCGCTTGGCACCCAGGTTATAGGCGGCGCGGGCGGCGGCCCAGTTGGTGATGCCGGTCTGGGTGGACATGTGCACGTCGATGTCCGGGGCAACGGTCTTGCAGGCATCCAGCACGCCCAGGTCGGCCACGATGAAGGCATCCACACCGGCCTTGGCGGCCTCCTTGATGGCGTCCGGCAGGCGGTCGGCTTCCTCATTGGTGGGCAGGGTGTTCATGGTCAGGTAGACCTTGCGGCCCCGGGCATGGGCATAGATGACGCCCTCGGTGAGCTGCTCCGGCGTAAAGTTGGCCGGTGCAGACCGCATGCCGAACTCCGGCAGGCTGCAGTAAACGGCATCGGCACCGTAGTTGATGGCATAGCGCAGGCGCTCCAGATCGCCCGCCGGGGCGAGCAGTTCCGGGATTTGCAGCATAGTTGATATTCCTCTCTTTTTTCAGAAAATACGATTTGAAATGTCCGCCGCTTCGCTCTGGACATATTTAGCGGAAGAATTATTTTTAGATTCGCGTTTGTCGCGCTCTGCGGAGCGCTCCAAACGCATTTTCACAGGAAGGGTCGTAACGGGCAGCTTCAGCCGTAACGGACAACTTACCCTCTTATTTCACCGTCTTGTTCACTCCCGCTGCGGTCTGGCAGTTGGCGTTGTGTTCGCTGAGGGTGCGGGCATAGTAGTAGTTGCCCTTGAGGTCGGTGACGAAGAAATAGGCGTCCTTTGCCTCCTCGTCCGGGTCCGGTTCCAGCGCAGCCTTGATGGCCGCAATACCAGGGTTGGAGATGGGGCCGGGGGTCAGGCCCGCCGTATGGTAGGTATCATACGCAGATACGATGTTTTCTGGGATATTGTCCCACCCGCCGTAGTAGGGGGCCACCCAGTTCCAGAGGTAGTTGTTGTCGGCGTCGCTCTGGATGTAGCTGGAGGTGTTGCTCTGCAGGCGCGGATAGGGCGAGCCCTCGGCCAGACGGTTGCGGAACACCTGCGCCACGTTGGAGTCCTGGCTGTTGCCCGCTTCCTCCTGCACAAAGGAGGCCAGCGTGACCAGCTCGTTCAGGGTCATGCCCTGCTCCTTGAGCTTCGCATACATCGCATCGGTGATCTGCGCGTCGAACTGAGCATAGAACGTTGCCACATAGTTGTGCACGGTGTCGTCCTTCAAAAACTCGTAGGTCTCCGGGAAGAGATAGCCCTCGCACTTCATGAAGCGGTCCGGGGCGTCCTTGTCCTCCGGAACGTACTGCCAGAAGGTGTACGCGCTGAAATCGCCCTCGTTGGCTTCCTTCAGAAAGTCCTCGGCGCTGCACAGACCGGCTTCCTCCATTTTCCGGGCAATGGCGATGGCTGTGGTGCCCTCCGGGATGGTGACCCGCACGGTCTCTGCCTTGGCGTACTGGGAAAGGACAGCGATGATGGCATCGTAGGCGTTGGCCCCGGTCTGCAGGGTAAAATCACCGTACTGCAGCTTTGCCGCGGCCCCCTTGTGCCCCACATACCAGCGGAACAGGTAGGTGGAGCGGATCACCCCCGCGTCCTTGAGCTCCTGCGCGATGGCGGCAACGCCGCTGCCCTGGGGGATGCTGACGGTGACCTCGGTGCCGGGCTTTCCGTTGCCGTGGATCTCGTTGTAGGCAAACACCCCTGCTGCTCCTGCGGCCAGCACCAGCAACAGTACCACTGCCAGCAAAATCTTCACGGCACCGCCTTTTTTCTTCGGGGCGGTGTGTCTCTCCTTGTGTGCCATACGCACCTTCCTTTGTTGTTTTTCTGCGTCTCAGCCTTCCAGCATCAGGCGCATATAGCTTTCCGATACGTCAAAGGGCTCCCCGTCAAAGCGGATCATGCCGTACTCCTGCCGGGTGCCCTCCCCCAGGAATAGGGACTGGGCGGCACCCACCGTGATGACGGCCTTTTCCACGATGACTTCCTTCTCGCGGGCGGCTTCCATGAGCACCTCGGCGGCGCGGTCGTCCTCGGCCATGAGCTCCACGAAATACAGGGTGTCCTCCTTGCGGAAGTACACGCCGTAGCCCCGCTCGTTGGCCACGATGGTGGCCCCGCGGGAATACAGGTCCCCCAGCACCACGGCCATGCGCTCCGGGGTGAACTGCACCGTATCGGGCCAGAACTTCTCCCGCAGCTCGCACAGCTTCTTGGCGGTAACGCTGTCAAACTCGGCCTGGCTCCACAGGTTGCGGGCCACCTCCCGCGGCAGGCAGCGCAATGCAAAGGCGCGGGCAAAGCCCTTGTCCTGCAGCAGAGCGGCCTGCTCCGGGGTGGCGGGCACGGCCACGGTAAAGCCTGCGCCCCGCAGCTTCTGCTGCGCGCACAGGTAGTCCAGCAGGCCGGCCAGGATCAAACTGCCCTGCCCGCACAGGCCGTAGAGGTAACTGCCCTGCCGCCCCTGCAGCGTGACCGGCACCGCCAGTGCCACAGCGGCAATGGCGTCATTTTCCTCGGCCACATAGACATTCTGCTGCCCTGCAAAACGCTCCACGGCGTTGGCCGCAAATTCTTCCGACTCGCCGCGCTCGCGCTGCCACAGCGCCAGCACAGCCGCCTTGTCGGATGGCTGCATCAAACGATACATCTGTCAGGATGCCCCCTCTTATCGTATTTTATGTGCGTGTCCGGCCAGCACGATGCCCTGCACCTCAGTCTGGATGTCCTCGATGCTGCGCATGGCGTCGCTGTGGGTGCAGTGCACCGTGGTCCAGCCCAGATGCTCCGCGCAATACTCGGCGGCGCGGCGGCTGCGGGCCAGATACTCGGTATCTTTCTCGTGCACGTCCTTTTTGCTCTCGTCACCGTGGTAGCGGGCGGTCATCAGCCGCTGGCTGACCGCCGGGTCCACCTGCAGGTAGATGACGCTGTCCGGTGCGGGCAGGCCCAGCAGATGGAACTCGTAATCGAACAGCCAGTGCAAAAACTCCTCCCACTGCTCCGGCGGGAGCTTGGAGCACTGGTGCACCGCGTTGGAGGTGGTGTAGCGGTCGGCAATGACCACGCCGCCCTCCTCGTAAAAGCGGCCCCAGTCGGTCTTGTAGCTGGCATAGCGGTCCACCGCAAAAAAGCTGGAGGCCGCATAGGCGTTCACATCGTCCGGTTTTGAGCCGAACTGCCCGGCCAGATACATTTTGATCAGGGCGCTGGAATCGCTGGCGTAATCCGGGAAGGTGACCTCCCGCACCGGCAGGCCCTGTCCGGCCAGGTGCTGGGCCAGCAGCTTGGCCTGGGTGGCCTTGCCACTGCCGTCCAGTCCCTCGATGACGATCAGCTTGCCCTTGCTCATACGGCGGCACCTTCCTTGATGGCGGCATATTTTGCACGCACCTCGGCGGTTTTGCCGCAGCACATCTTGCCCTCCGGGCAGGGGCCGCTCACGCAGGCCGGGCCGGACTTTGCAAAGATGTGGGGTGCCACCGGGTACACCAGTTTGAACATCTCTTCGGCAAGCTGGCGGATCTCCCACTGGGCGCGGCTGCAGCAGCGCAGGTGGAAAAAGTTCTGCAGGCTGCGGGCGTTCATGGTGACCACCATCTTGGTCTCGCAGGCGTTGGGCAGCACAAAGCGGGCGTCCTCATTGGCCTGCTTGCCGGCCTTGGCGCGGGCTGCCTTTTCCGGCATGCCCTCGGCCATCAGGCGGGCGGTGTGGCCCTCTTCCAGCTTGTGGGCAAGGTCAAGGTAGCGTTTGGCGTCCTCGTTCATGCTCTCAAGGAAAGCCGCCTTTGCCTCCGGGATGGCTTCGATCTCCGGCGGCACCACATAGCGGAAATCGTCCAGGCGCACATAGCGCTGGCTCTGCACGCTGAAGGATGCGATGCGGTGGCGGGTGATCTGGGCCAGCAAGGTACGGCTGACCCCCTCGATGCCAAAAGTGAAGCTGGCGTGCTCGATGGGGCTGGCGTGGCCCAGGTCGCTGAGCATGGTCAGGAACTTTGCCGTCTTTTCCTCGGTCAGGCCGTCCAGCAGGTCGGTGATGTGGGCGTCGGAGTAGCACAGCTTGGCGGCAGCCGCCACCACCTTTTCCGGCTCCGGGGTATGGGCGATCAAACGAACTGTCATCATTTTTGTGTCATTCCTCCGTTGTGATTTTGGTCAGCGGCGCAAAATTGGCCATGGTCTTTTTGATGCCGACCTTTTCAAAGTTGATCTCCACGATCTGGTCTCCGGCCGCAGGCTTGACCTGGAGCACGGTGCCCCGGCCAAAGACCTTGTGTTCCACCACATCGCCCGGCTCGTAGTGCTTGGAGCCTGCGGGCGCGGCCTTGGCCGCCGGTGCACCGGTAAAGCTGATCTTTGCGGCCGGGGTCTTTGCGCCCGTGCCGGAATACCCGGCACCGAACCCGCCCGAACGCACCTTGGGCTGGGTGGAGCTGTTGCCGTAGGCGGCACCGTAGCCGGAAGAGGAAGTGCCCCGCCCGGCATAACCGGAGCCGAACCCGCTGCGCTCCCCGGCGTTGTACTCGCGGTTCAGGTAACCGCCGCCGGAGCGGGAACCATAGCCGCCGGAACCGTAGCCCCCGGCGCTGCGGCCCCAGCCGGAAGGCCCGGAGTACCCGGACGCGCCGCCGGGCACGGTGTCGCTGCAGCTGCTGCCCCAGCCGCCCAGACGGGAACGCTGTTCCAGCACCGGGCTGCGGGTCTCTTCGATGTACTCCGGCTCGATCTCGCGCAAAAAGCGGCTGGGCTCGTTGCGCTGGGTGCGGCCGTAGAGCATGCGGGTAACGCTGTTGGAGATGTACAGTTCCTTTTTGGCGCGGGTGATGCCAACGTAGGCAAGGCGGCGCTCTTCTTCCAGGTCCGCCTCGGAATACTTGCTCATCTCACTGGGGAACACGCCCTCTTCCATACCGATGAGGAACACATAGGGGAACTCCAGCCCCTTGGCCGAATGGATGGTCATCAGCACCACCTGGTCGGCGCTCTCGTTGTAGCTGTCGATGTCGCTGATGAGGGCGATATCTTCCAGATAGCCCTCCAGCGTGGCGTCCTCGCCGTGCTGGTCGCAGTAGTTCTTGACGTTGTTCACCAGCTGGCCCAGGTTCTGCAGGCGGTCGGCGGCGTCCTCGTGGCCCTTGGCGGCGTCGGCTTCCAGCATGGCCTTGTAGCCGGTCCGCTCGATGACGTCAGCGGCAAAGGCGTCCAGCGTCTTGGTCTCCAGCGAATCCTGCAGGTTCTGGTAGATCTGCCAGAATTTCAGCAAGGGCATCACAGCCCGGCTGAGCTTGGCGTACTGGTCGGCGTGGCCGATGATCTCCAGCATGCTCACCCCCTGCTGGGCGGCAAGGTCTGCAATGACCTCCACCGTGGTGTTGCCGATCTTGCGGGCAGGCTCGTTGATGATGCGGCGCAGGCGCACGTCATCGCGGGGGTTGGCCACGATGGACATATAGGAGTGGATGTCCTTGACCTCTTTGCGGTCGTTGAAGCGCTGGCCGCCCACGATCTTGTGGGGGATGCCCGCGCGGGTGAAGTAGCTTTCGATGGGGGCCGACTGGGCGTTCATGCGGTAGAGGATGGCGTGGTCGGCCAGATGGCCGCCCTCTTTCAGGTGCTGGCCGATGACGTCCGCGATGTGCATCGCCTCGTCCTGCTCGTTCTCGGCGGTGTACACCTGCACCTTGTCGCCCTCGCCGTTGTCGGTCCACAGGGTCTTGCCCTTGCGCTCCGTGTTGTGCTGGATGACGCAGTTGGCGGCGTTCAGGATGTTGGAGGTGGAGCGGTAGTTCTGTTCCAGCCGGATGGTCTTTGCCCCGGGGTAGCACTTTTCAAAGTTGAGGATGTTTTCAATGGTAGCCCCGCGGAAGCGGTAGATGCTCTGGTCATCGTCGCCCACCACGCAGATGTTGCGCTCCGGGCCGGTGAGCAGGCTCACCAGACGGAACTGCGCCACACTGGTGTCCTGATACTCGTCCACCAGCAGGTATTTGTATTTGGTCTGGTAGAAGTCCCGCACGTCCGGGTGCTCTGCCAGCAGCTGCACGGTCTGGTAGATGAGGTCGTCGAAGTCGAAGGCACCGGCCTCCTTCAGCCGCTTTTCGTAGGCGGCGTAGATGCGGGCCGCCAGCGCCCCCTTGGTGTCCTTGGCGGGGTTGGCAAGGGCCTGTTCCGGGCTGACCAGCTGATCCTTCCAGTGGCTCATCTGGTTGATGGCGCTCTTGATGGGGAAGAACTTGTCATCCACGTTCAGGTCCTTGTACACCGCCTTCATCACCCGCTGGGCGTCGTCGGTGTCGTAGATGGTAAAGCTGCGGGGGTAGCCGATCTCCTCCGCCCAGCGGCGCAGGATGCGCACACAGGCCGAGTGGAAGGTGGAGGCAAACACCTCGTCGCCCTCTTCCCCGCCCAGCATCCGGCGCAGGCGCTCCTTCATCTCCCCGGCCGCCTTGTTGGTAAAGGTGATGGCCATCACGTTCCAGCTGCGCACGGCGTTCTGCCGCAGCATCCCGTCCAGCCAGCCGGGCGCGGCGGTGCCGGTCATGATGGCACTGCGCAGGGCCTTGACGTCCTCTTCGGTGGCGGGGCGGGGCAGCTGTTTTGAGCCGTGGGCCGCGCCAAACCGGATGAGGTTGGCAATGCGGTTGACCAGCACGGTGGTCTTGCCGCTGCCGGCTCCGGCCAGGATGAGCAGCGGGCCGTCGGTGGTGAACACCGCCCGCCGCTGCATCTCGTTCAGGCGGCCGAACTGCTTTTCGATATAGGTGTCGCGCAGAGCGCAGAATTCTTGTGTCAGATCTGTTGCCATGGGTTCCCCTGTCTCCTTTTATTGTCAAAGAACAGTATACCACATTTTCAGGAAATTGAGAATAGCCGGTGCGATTGCAGGCGGCATTTGCGCGGAAATTTTGCGGCCCATTTTCTGCGCAGGGGGTCCGCTGCCGGTGCCGCCCCGGGCAGGTTCCGTGGAACCATGCTCTGCCACACCACAAGGCGGTTGGCGCAGACGGAGGGTCCATATGGTTTTTCTGCCGGGGTGAAACAGATTGCACACTTCCAAAATAATAATTTATCTACGTTTAAAATTCAATGTGTGCAAGCTTTGCACTCTTCCAATTGTTTGCACACTTGGAACTGTGTAAACGCAGGCGAACTGTGCAAGCCTTGCACAGTTGTTTTTTGCGCGATGTGCAGTCAAAAAAGTCGATGTGTGCAAGATAACGCTTCTCTATCAGAGCTTGCACAGTGACAAAACAAAACCCGCCCGGCAGTACAGGACCACCGGACGGGAACGTTTGTTTTTCAGGGAATGCTTAGCCGAAGATGTTGATCAGAATACCAGCAGCAACGGCAGAGCCGATAACACCGGCCACGTTGGGGCCCATGGCGTGCATCAGCAGGAAGTTCTGCGGGTTCTCGCTCTGGCCCACCTTCTGGGACACACGGGCGGCCATCGGCACAGCGGAAACGCCTGCGGAACCGATCAGCGGGTTGACCTGGCCGCCGGTCACGGCGTACATCACCTTGCCGCACAGCACACCGGCTGCGGTGCCGAAGGAGAAGGCGATCAGGCCCAGCACGATGATGAACAGGGTGCGGGTGTTCAGGAAGGTGTTTGCACTGGTGGTGCAGCCAACAGACAGGGCCAGGAAGATGGTGATGATGTTCATCAGCTCATTGCCGGCAGTCTTCTGGATGCGATCCACCACGCCGCACTCCTTCATCAGGTTGCCCAGCATCAGCATGCCCACCAGAACGGCGGCATCCGGAACGATCAGGGACACGATGATGGTGACCATGATGGGGAAGATGATCCTCTCGGTCTTGGAGACGGTGCGCAGCTGCTTCATCACGACGGTACGTTCCTTCTTGGTGGTCAGTGCCTTCATGATGGGCGGCTGGATGACGGGCACCAGCGCCATGTAACTGTAGGCCGCCACAGCGATGGAGCCCAGCAGCTCAGGTGCCAGACGGGAGGTAACGAAGATGGCGGTAGGGCCGTCGGCACCGCCGATGATGGCGATGGCAGCGGACTGCTTCTGGGTGAAGTCCACCAGGCCGGTAGCGGCCAGCAGGCGGGCACCCATGTAAGTACCAAAGATGCCGAACTGTGCGGCAGCGCCCAGCAGCAGGCTCTTGGGGTTGGAGATCAGCGGAGCAAAGTCGGTCATGGTGCCGATGCCCAGGAAGATCAGCGGCGGATAAATGCCCAGCTTGACGCCCATGTAAAGCATATCGGCAAGGCCGCCGTTGTTCAGGATCTGGACCCACAGGGGGTGTTCCAGACCGTCACCGACGAAATATTCCATGTGGATGACGCCGCTGCCCGGCAGGTTTGCCAGGATCATGCCGAATGCCATAGGCAGCAGGATCAGGGGCTCGAATTCCTTCACGATGGCGAGGTACAGCAAAAAGCAGCCCACGCAGATCATGATCGCGTACAGGTAGCCGCCGGGCTCACCGAACCGTGCAAAGCCGGAACTTTGGAAAATACCGACCAGAGTATCAATAAACTGTGTCATGTTCTTCCTCCTGTGTTAAAACGGGGCCGTGGTGTCGTTCACACCGGCCTTGCCCCAGCCGTTGGTGCCGCGGCGCACCGCCTTGAGGGTGTACTTGCCATTGCCCATTGCGTGGATGGCGGCCATGATGGCAGCCACCACATCACCGGGAATGCCTTCCTCCACCTGGGGAGCCGGAGCAGCGGCCTGCTGCACCGGGGCAGCGGGCTTTGCAGGGGCGGCGGGCTTGGAGGCAGCAGCCTTTGCGGCAACCTTCTTCTTGCCCAGACCGTCGAAGATCTTGCCCTCCAGCGTGATGATCGCCATCAGCAGCACGAGGATCAAGAACACCAGCACGATACCGGTAATGGTAACGACGACGTCAAAACCTAAATCCATGGTTTTTCCTCCTGTTTCTCAACGATTCGCAGCCGGTGCAGGCACCGGCCGCAAAAACACGATTTGGAAATATTATACCTTATTTTCCCATTTAATTCAACAAAAATGGACAAATTTTCTTTTTTTCCGCAACATTCTTACCGGCGGCCGATGCGCGGGGTGGCGTCGGTGAAGCCGGTCTCCAGCTTGTCGCCGATGCCAAGGCTCATGGCCGTGCCCAGGGCCACGCAGTTGACGGGGTCGGGCGAGACGGTCACTTCCACCTTCAGCTCCTGGGCCAGATACTCGGTCAGGCCGTGCAGCTGGGCACCGCCGCCGGTGAGCATGACGCCGTTGCGGTAGATGTCACCGGCCAGCTCCGGAGGGGTCTTTTCCAGCACCTGGTGAGCCGCGGTGCCGATCTGCTCGCTGAGCATCATCACCGGCTCGTACAGGTCATCGGTGGACACGTTCACGCGCACCGGCAGGCCGGTGAGCAGGCTGCGGCCCTTGATCTCCATGGTCTCGTGGAAATCGGTTTTTTGCGGGCAGCAGGCCACATGCTTTTTCAGTTCCTCGGCGGTGCGCTGGCCGATGGCGATGCTGTACTTGTTGCGCACATGCTTGAGGATCTCCTCATCGTAGTGGTTGCCGGCCACCCGCACGCTGGTGGCCTTGACCTTGCCGCCCAGGCTCAGCACGGCGATGTCGGTGGTGCCGCCGCCGATGTCGATGATCATGCGGCCGTCCGGCTGGGTGATGTCGATGCCGGAGCCGAGGGCGGCGGCGATGGGCTCGTCGATGAGGTACACCTGACGGGCACCGGCGGCCACCACGGCCTCCACCACAGCGTCGCTCTCAATGCCGGTGATGGCGGCGGGCACGCACACGGCCACCCGGGGCTTGACCATATGGGAGCTGTACACCTGCTTGACAAAGCGGCAGATCAGCTCCCGGGTCATGGTGTGGTCGCTGATGACGCCGTCCTTCAGCGGGAAGATGGCGGAAATGTAGTTGGGGGTGCGGCCTACCATGGCCAGGGCCTTGTCGCCCGCCTCCAGCACGGAGTTCTTGCGGGTGTCCATGGCCACCACGCTGGGCTGGTTGAGCACCACGCCCTTGCCCTCCTGCGCGATGATGATGGTAGTCGTACCCAGGTCGATGCCGATATCGTTCTGTGCCATAAGTCGTTCGTTCCTTTCTCTTGTGCCTCTATCGTAAAAAGCCCGCCGGGCGGGCAAAAATCAGATCAAAATTCAGTATAACATAGTTGCGGCAAAAAGTATACAAGTTTTGCGCGTTCCGCGTTTTCTGTCATCCGATGCCGCTTGCCGTAACGACCCCTTCCGTGAAAAGGCGTTTGGAGCGGCCCGCAGAGCGTGCAACGGCGACGACCGCCGCCTGTGGCAGAAACAGGAAGGAGTTGTTGGGGCAGCGGCCAGCAGGACATGAGTGCCGCTCAAGGCACGAAATGGACGCTGGGTGCCGCAACTCGTTTTGCCAGAGCAGCGCGGAGGCTATTCTAAATCGTTCACTCTGCGGAAGCAGCATCCACACGCACCTGCTCCGGCGGCAGCTCCGCCTGCAGCAGGGCGCACAGACCGCTGTAGCGCAGGTTCTGGCGCACATTGCTCATCATGCGGTTGGCCACGTCCCGCCGGCCCGCCACGATGCACAGCTTGCGTGCGCGGGTGACGCCGGTGTAGAACAGGTTGCGGTAACACAGGCGGGGCGGCACCTGCGCCACCGGCAGGATCACCGCCGGGAACTCGCTGCCCTGGCTCTTGTGCACCGTGATGGCGTAGGCGATCTCCAGTTCGTTGAGGTTCTCGGCCGGGTACACCAGCCGCCGGTCGTCCATGCGCACCACCATGGAGCGCTCCCTGGTGTTGATGCTCTCCACGATGCCGATGTCGCCGTTGTAGGCTCCCACGCCCTGTTCCCCGCCGATGCGCTGCCAGACGATCTCGTAGTTGTTGCGCACCTGCATCACCTTGTCCCCCACCCGGAACACCCGGGCCGCGCTCTGCAGCTGAGGTTTGCCCTTCTGCTCCGGGTTGAGCAGGTTCTGCAGCTCCACGTTCAGCGCCTGGGTGCCGGTGGGGCCCAGCTTTGTGGGGCAAAGCACCTGAATGTCCCGCACGGGGTCGAACCCATAGCTGCGGGGCAGCCGGGTGGTGACCAGGTCGCACACCAGCTTCTGGGCGGCGTCGCCGTCCGCTTCGAGGAAGAAGAAATCGTCCGTTTTGCCGCCCTTCTGCAGCGGCTCGCCGCAGATGATGTGGTGGGCATTTTCCACGATGAGGCTGCGTTTGGCCTGCCGGAAGATCTCGTTGAGGCAGACGGTGGGCACGCACCCGGAGCGGATGATCTCGCCCAGCAGGTTGCCGGGACCCACGCTGGGCAGCTGGTCGGCGTCGCCCACCATAATGATGCGGCAGCTGTAACGCAGGGCCGTGACCAGCGCCTGAAACAGCTTGACGTCCACCATGCTCATCTCGTCCAGAATGACCACATCGCACTTGAGCAGGTTCTTGTCGTTGTGGATGAAGCTGACCACGCCGCCGGTATAGTCCACCTCCAACAGGCGGTGGATGGTGCTGGCCTTGCGGCCGGTGAGCTCGCTCAGCCGTTTGGCGGCCCGGCCCGTGGGGGCGCACAGGGCCACCCGCTCGGCCTGATTTTCCAGCAATTGCAGGATGGCGTTCACGGTGGTGGTCTTGCCGGTGCCGGGGCCGCCGGTGAGCACCAGACAGTTCTCGGTCATGGCCTTGCGGATGGCTTCCCGCTGCAGCGGCGCATAGGCAAAGCCCTGGGTCAGTTCCAGCACCTGCAGGTTCCGGTCCAGGTCACGGGCGGTGTTCTTGCCCCGCCGGGCCAGAATGGCCAGCCGGTGGGCAATGTCCTGCTCGGCGGCCAGAAGGTCCGGCAGGTAGATGTAGGGCACGCCGTCGAACATCTTCACGCAGAGTTCTTCGGTCTCGATGCACTTGTCCAGCGCACGGGCCAGCTTTTCCGGCGGCTGGTGGATGAAGTTGGAGGCGGTTTCCAGCAGCTGGGCCCGGGGCAGGCAGGTGTGGCCGTTGCCCGCGTTGTGGCGCAAAGTGCGCAGCAGAGCGGCTTCCAGCCGCTGGGCGCAGTCGCCCTCCATGTGGTAATACTGGGCGATGCTGTCGGCGTGGCGGAAGTCCAGCTGCAGCGGCTCCCCGCACAGCAGGTAGGGGTTGGCCGAAATCGCCTGCATGGCCCCCGGCCCGAACGCCCGGAACACCTCCATGGCCTTGCGGGGGCCGATCTCGAACTGTGCCAGATAGGCGATGAGCTCCCGCATGCCGAACATCCGCTTGAACTCCTGCTGGATGCGGTCGGCCTTGTCCGGCGAGATGCCGGGCACCTGCGTGAGCCGGGCGGGGTCGTTGGCGATGACCTCCAGCGCCTCGGCCCCGAACAGGTCGATGATCTTATCCGCCGTCTTGGCCCCGATGTAGGGCAGCGACCGGCTGGCAAGGAAGGCGTACACGGCTTCCAGATCCTTGGGCATGTCCGTCTCGCACTCCTGCGCGTGGAACTGCCGGCCGTAGGTGGCGTGGTTCTCGTACCGGCCGCGGCAGATGACGCTTTCCCCGGCGTGCAGCTCCCCCACGACGCCGCACACCACGGTGAGCACCCCGCCGCCGGACACCTCGAACACGGTGTAGCCGTTGTCGGCGTTCTCGTAGATGATATCTTCCACCGTGCCTTCCAGCTGTTCCAGCTCCTGTTCTGCCATCTGCTCACCTCCCTGTTTGCATAATTATTTATAGTATAGCCTTTTTCGGCAGATTTGTAAATCGGGAGATGGGGCAAAAACGCGGCACCCGCCACGGCGGTGCTGCGTCCCGGATGCGCCGGTGCAGCAGGACGGAACTTCAAGTTAGTCTCTGCCAAATTGTGGCAGATTCATGTCAAAATGGTAACAATTCCTATTTCATCGTAAAAAATGCCGACATGAGACTTGATTTTTTGTCGAATCTTGCGTATAATCAACCTCAACAACCCGCCCACCCGGTTGGTTGGGTTGAAATGAGAAGAATGAAAAAAGATCAAAGGAGTATTTCGCATGAAACTCAAGAATGTTGCAATCGTTGCTGCCGCTCTGGCACTGGCTGTGGGCATGACCGCCTGCGGCAGCTCCTCTTCCACCGCTGCTTCCTCTTCTGTGGCATCCTCTGCCGCATCCAGCGAGGCTGCAAGCTCTGAGGCTGCTTCCAGCGAGGCTGCTGAGCCCACCACTGCCGAGTACACCGTGTACAACACCACCGGTTCCACCGTCACCGACCTGTACCTGTACGAAGTCGGCGCCGAGGACAAGGGCGACAACCTGGCCGGTGAGGGCCTGGCTGACGGCGACAGCGTGGTCATCACCCGCGACGTGGAGGCCGACAAGCAGGCTGACGTGACCTATGTGCTGGAGTTTACCACCGAGGACGGCCAGACCCAGACCTTCGAGACCCTGCACTACGAGACCACCCCGCTCTCTCTGAAGAGCGTGGACGCCGCTGCAGGCGCTACCCCCATCGCCTTCGCTGCACCGGAGAACTAAGTCTCAACCAGCTTGCATCGAAAAAGGGCTGCTGCACAAATGCTGTGCAGCAGCCCTTTTGTTTTATAAACCGGAAACGCTCAGGCCCTTGCCGCCTGCTGCGCATCGGTCTGTTTTTCGTTCTGCAGGCGCTTGCGCACCACGATGTAGGCCGGGATGAGGAAGAAGCAGGCAAAGAACCAGGCCACCGGGCTTGCGATGCAGGCCGCAAAGTAGCCCCACAGCGGCACGAACCAGAAGCCCACCATGGCCCGGGCGATCATCTCGGCCACCCCGGCAAACATGGCAAGGCCCGAATAGCCCAGGCCCTGGATGGTATATCGATAGATGATCAGCACCGCCAGGGGGATGTAGAACACGCTGTTCCAGAAAATAAAACTCTGGGCGTTGGCCATGATGGCAGTCTCCTTGGCTTCCAGGAACAGGCCGATGAGCAGCTTATCCGTGAACTGCAGGATGAGGAAGGAGGCCACACTGTACACGCAGCCAATGCCCAGGGCGGTGTGCACGCCCCGGTCCACACGGTCCAGGTCCTTGGCACCCATATTCTGGCTCGTGTAGGTGGTCATGGCAGTGCCGATGCTTTCCAGGGGCACGCAGAGGAACTGGGCCGCCTTGCTGCCGGCGGTCTGTGCGGCCACGATGTCGCTGCCCAGACCGTTGACGGCACCCTGCAGCACCACGCTGCCAATGGCCGTGATGCTGCACTGGAGCCCCATGGGGATGCCCATGCTGCACAGCTTTGCACAGTGGGGCAGGCTGAACGCGCCTTCGTCCTTGCTCCAGCGCAGCTCATGGTAATGGCGCAGGATGTACAGCAGGCTGCCGATGCCAGCCACCGCCTGGCTGAACACCGTGGCAAAGGCTGCGCCAAAGGCCCCCATGCGGAACACGATGATGCACACCAGGTCCAGCCCGATGTTCAGCGCACTGGCCACCAGCAGAAAATACAGGGGCCGCTTGCTGTCACCCAGGGCACGCATCAGGGCACTGGTCACATTATAAAGAAGGGTGAAGGGGATGCCCCAGAAGATGGTGCGGATGTAAATGTCTGCAATGTCGATGATGTTGTCCGGGGTGTTGGTCCACACCAGCACGGCGCGGGTGAGCGCCACGGTGACCACCGTAAGCACCGCCGCAAACAGCAGCGACAGCCACACGGTGTTGGCCGTGTAGCGGCGCATCTCTTTATAATCCTTGGCACCGAAAGTCCAGGAGATGGGGATGGAAAAGCCGCAGGCAATGCCGTTGACAAAGCCCAGCACCAGATAGTTCAGGCCGCCCACGCTGCCCACGGCCGCCAGCGCTTCCACGCCCACAAAGCGGCCCACGATGATGGTGTCGGCCAGGTTGTAGAACTGCTGGAACAGGCTGCCCAGCATCAGCGGCACTGCAAAGGCAAGGATCAGCTTCAGCGGGCTGCCCTGCGTCATATCCTTGGTCATAGTTTTCCTCCCATCCATGCAAAAAAGAGCCGTTGCTCTGCATTTTTGCCGTGAAAAACGCCCTGCCGGAAAGAGGCAGGACGTTGTGTACATTCATGAAAGGTATTATAGCCGAGGCAAGCGCATTTTACAAGATTTGCATTGCATCAACATTTCCAGTTTTTTTCCGGAAGAATTGGTTATTCTGCGCGCAGCACCACCGCGTTGCCCACGCTCTGCTTTGCGCGGTGCACTTCGTCCTGCCCAAGGCTGATGCTGACGAAGGCACAGCAGCCGTCACCGATCCTGACCGCGATGGCCAGCGCCACCACATCGTGTCAATGGGTTTTGTGCGCAGACCGCCGCCTGTACCGTGCATTATAAAAAGGAAGGAAAGTGTGTCAGAACTGTAAAAGATAAATTATTTTAGTTATTTTTGTTGACTTATCCAACGATTCGGCTATAATGGTCGTGTTCCGAATTGCTCAAACATTTTAGCTATTTAAAAACATCCAACATACAAAAGGAGAACACTACCATGACGTTTGAAGAAATGAAGAAGATCGTTGTCGATACCCTGAACTGCGACGAGGACAAGGTGACTATGGAGGCCAGCCTGACCGAGGATCTGGAGGCCGACAGCCTGGATGCTGTGGAGCTGAACATGGCCCTGGAGGATGCCTGCGGCGTGTCCGTGCCCGACGAGGAGCTGGCAAAGCTCAAGACCGTGGGCGACATCTACAACTACATCACCGCACACGTCTGAGGCAGAACACCATGAACGAGATCCGAGACCTGTTCCCCGGCCGGATGCGGGAACGCACCTTTCAGCTGAAAGCCCGGCGGGATGCCGGGGCCGTCTGGCATGAACCCCAGTTCGTGGAGTGCAAACAGTGCGGCCGCCGCGCCACCCGCACCATCTGGACCCGCAGCCTTTACGTCTGCCCCAACTGCGGCTACCACATGCCCATCGGCGGCTACTACCGGCTCAGTCTGGTGCTGGACCACGGCAGCTTCCGGGAGCTGGACGCCGACCTGCCCCCGCAGGATGTGCTCCGGTTCCCCGGCTACCCGGAAAAGCTGACCGCCGCCCAGAACAAGACCGGCCTGCGCGAAGCCGCCGTCACGGCGGCCGGCCGCATCGGCGGGGTGGCCTGTGTGGCTGCCGTGCTGGACAGCCGGTTTTTCATGGGCAGCATGAGCACCGCCGTGGGCGAAAAGATCACCCGCGCGGTGGAGTACGCCGCAGCCAAACGCCTGCCGCTGGTCATCTTCTCGGCCAGCGGCGGTGCCCGCATGCAGGAGGGCATTTTCAGCCTGATGCAGATGGCCAAGACCAGCGCCGCCATCCAGCGCTTTTCCGCCAGAGGCGGGCTGTACGTCAGCGTGCTCACCCACCCCACCACCGGCGGCGTGACCGCCAGCTTTGCAAGCCTGGGCGACATCATGCTGGCCGAGCCGGGGGCGCTGATCGGCTTTGCCGGGCCCCGCGTCATTGAGCAGACCATCGGCGAAAAGCTGCCCGCCGGGTTCCAGCGCAGCGAGTTCCAGTTGGAGCACGGCTTTGTGGATCAGGTGGTGCCCCGCGACCAGCTGCGCGACACCCTGATCCGGGTGCTGCAGCTTCATGTGGGAGGAAAACACGAATGATCAAGGAAATTCTGGAGCAGCTGGCTCCGCTGGATGCGCAGATCACCGCCCTGAAGGGCAGCGGCGACGACATGGACGCCATCACGGCCCACGCCGCCGAGCTGGCAGAGCTTGCCGTAGAGGAGGACGAGATCCTGCGTGCCTGCGGCCCGCTGACCGCTGAGGACCGGGTCTTTCTGGCCCGGCACCCGGACCGCCCCCACATTGACGAGACCATCTCCGCCCTGTTCACCGACTTCTTTGAGCAGCGGGGCGACCGCCAATGCAAGGAGGACCCCGCCATCCTGGGCGGTGTGGCCCGCTTCCACGGCATGCCGGTGACCGTCATCGGTCACCGCAAGGGCTCCTCGCTGGAGGAGAATCTGGCCTGCAACTTCGGCATGCCGGGGCCGGAGGGCTACCGCAAGGCCCTGCGCCTGATGAAGCAGGCCGAGAAGTTCGGTCGGCCCATTATCACGTTCATCGACACGCCGGGCGCTTACCCCGGCAAGGACGCCGAGGAGCGCGGCCAGGGCGAGGCCATCGCCCGCAACCTGATGGAGATGAGCGGCCTGACCGTGCCGGTCGTTGCCGTGGTCACCGGCGAGGGTTCCTCCGGCGGTGCGCTGGCGCTGGGTGTGGCAAACCACATCCTCATGCTGGAAAACGCCGTCTATTCGGTGCTGAGCCCCGAGGGCTTTGCCAGCATCCTGTGGAAGGACGCCTCCCGCAGCGGCGAAGCCTGCGAGATGATGAAGCTGACCGCACAGGATCTGTACCAGGACGGCATCGTGGAAGAAGTGATCCCGGAGCCGGTGGGCGGTGCCCAGCGCGGCCACACGGTGCTGTTTGAGCAGCTGGACGCTGCCCTGTGGGCACACCTGAAAACGCTGTGCCGCATGAACGGCAGGGCCCTGGCCGACCAGCGCTACAAGAAATACCGCCAGATCGGAGAAATGAGGAACGCATGAAGGGCTTCCAGCTGATAGCCACCGGCGGGGCGCTGCCCGGCCGGACGGTCACGAACGAAGAGCTCAGCCGCACTGTGGACACCAGTGACGCGTGGATCACCTCCCGCACCGGCATCCGCACCCGGCACTGGTGCACCGCGGACGAATCCGCCGCCACGCTGGCCATTGCCGCCGCAAAACAGGCGCTGCAGCGCAGCGGCCTCGCCCCGGCAGACATCGCCTGCTGCGTGTGCGCCACCCTGTCGGCCCCGGACGCCACTCCCAGTGTGGCCTGTCAGGTACAGGCGGCGCTGGGCCTGCCGGAGAACCGGCCCGCGCTGGACGTCAACGCGGCCTGCTCCGGCTTTTTGTACGGCACTGCTGTGGCGCGGGGCCTGCTGGCCACGCTGGGCGGGCAGTACGCCCTGGTCATCGGGTGCGAAGCCCTTTCCCGCCTGATGGACCCCGCCGACCGCTCCACCTGCGTCCTGTTTGGCGACGGCGCGGGCGCGGCCATCTTCCGGCTGGCCGACACCCCCTTTGCCCTCACGCTGGGGGCCCGGGGCAGCGACGTCCTGCACGCCGGTGGGCCGGACCGGAACGGTTCCGCCCCCATCACCATGGACGGCAAGGCAGTGTTCCGCTTTGCGGTGGATGCCCTGCCCCGCTGCCTGCACACGGTGCTGGACGAGACCGGCAAGACGCTGGACGAGGTAGACTGGGTGGTCTGTCATCAGGCCAACAGCCGCATCATCGACCACTGTGTGCGGGCTCTGCACGCCGACCCGGCCAAATTCTACAAGAACATGGACCGCCACGGCAACACCAGCGCCGCCAGCATCCCGGTAGCCCTGAACGAGCTGGCCGAGACCGGGCAGCTGCAGCCGGGGCAGACGATCGCCTGCATCGGCTTTGGCGGCGGCCTGACCTGGGGCGGCATGATCGTGGAGTATAAGAAATAAAGGCTTCCCCCGAGGGGGAAGCCTTTCGCAGGAAAACTTTATGAAACTTTTAAATGAAATTTTAGGGACCAGATATCCCATCATCCAGGGCGGCATGGCCAACATCGCCACCGGCGAGTTTGCCGCCGCCTGCTCCAACGCGGGAGCGCTGGGCATCATCGGCGCGGGCGGCATGAACGCCGACACCCTGCGCGAGAACATCCGCCGCTGCAAGCAATTGACGGCCAAGCCCTTCGGCGTGAACATCATGCTGATGCACCCGCAGGCCGACGAGTTTGCCAAGATCGTGGTGGAAGAAGGCGTGCAGGTGGTCACCACCGGCGCGGGCAACCCCGGCAAGTATGTTCCCATGTGGAAAGCCGCCGGCATCAAGGTCATTCCCGTGGTGGCAGCGGCCGTTCTGGCAAAGCATCTGGAGCCGCTGGGCATCGACGCCGTCATTGCCGAGGGCACCGAGAGCGGCGGCCATGTGGGCGAAATGACCACCATGGCGCTGGTGCCGCAGGTGGTGGATGCGGTGAGCGTGCCCGTCATTGCGGCGGGCGGCATCGCCGACGGCCGCCAGCTGGCGGCTGCGCTGGCCCTGGGTGCCTGCGGCGTACAGGTGGGCACCTGCCTGCTGGCAAGCGAGGAGTGCCCCATCCATGAGAACTATAAAGCCGCCCTGCTCAAGGCCAAGGACAGTGACACCATCGTCACCGGCCGCAGCGTCGGCGCACCGGTGCGTGTGCTGAAAAACCGCATGAGCCGCGAGTACGTCCGGCAGGAAAAGGCCGGGGCCGACAAGATGGAACTGGAAAAATACACCCTCGGCAGCCTGCGCCGGGCCGTGTTTGAGGGCGACACCACCACCGGCAGCCTGATGGCCGGTCAGGTGGCCGGGATGCTCCACGAGGTGCGCCCCGTGGCCGACATCCTGAACGACCTGTGGGAAGGCGGGAGGCAGCGCATTGCCGCGCTGAACGAGCTATGCTGACCCTTGCCGGAAAGGCCCTGCCCGTGCCCATCCTGCAGGGCGGCATGGGCGTGGGCGTGTCCCTCGGCGGGCTGGCCGGGGCCGTGGCGGCCTGCGGCGGCATGGGGTGCATCTCCACCGCCGATGCGGGCTACCGGGAGCCGGATTTTGCCCGCGACCCGGCAAGCGCCAACCACCGCGCCCTGACCGCTGAGATCCAGAAAGCCAAAGCCCTTGCCAAGGGCGCGGGACTGGTGGCCATCAATGCGATGGTGGCCACCCAGGACTATGCCGCCGCCATCCGCACCGCGGTAGAAGCGGGCGTGGACGCGGTGGTGTCCGGCGCGGGCCTGCCGCTGGAGCTGCCCGGCCTTGTGGGCACGCAGGAGGTGGCCATTGCGCCCATCGTGTCCAGCGCACGGGCCGCTAAGCTCATCCTGCGCCGCTGGGCCAAGGAGTTTGCCCGCACCGCCGACTTTGTGGTCATCGAGGGCTGCAAGGCAGGCGGACATCTGGGCTTTGCCGAGGCCGACCTGCTGGCAGACCACTGCCAGTCTCTGGACGAGATTCTGCCGGAAGTGCTGGCCGAGGTACAGCCCTATGAGGCGCAGTTCGGCCATGCCATCCCGGTATTCGTGGCGGGCGGCATCTACACCGGGGCCGACATGGCCCACTATACAAAGCTGGGGGCCGCCGGGGTGCAACTGGCCACCCGGTTCATCCCCACCTACGAGTGCGATGCCAGCCAGACCTACAAGGACGTGCTCCTGGCCGCAAAGCCGGAGGATGTGCGCATCATCCACAGCCCGGTGGGCATGCCGGGCCGGGCGCTGAACACCCCGCTGGTGCAGGCGCTGGCCAAGGGCAAACGCTTTGCGCCCCGGCACTGCGCCCGCTGTTTAAAGACCTGCGACCCTGCCAAGGTGCCCTACTGCATCACCCACGCCCTCATCGAGGCGGTGAAGGGCAATGTAGAAGAGGGGCTGTTCTTCTGCGGGGCCAACGTGGGCCGACTGGACCGGATGTACACCGTCCGGGAACTGATGGACGAATTGACCGCCGAATGGAGGCATGACCTATGAAACTTGCTGTTCTGTATGCCGGTCAGGGTGCCCAGCACCCCGGCATGGGCAAAGAATTTTACGAAAGCTCCCCCGCCTTCCGGGCCGCCTTCGACAGCGCGGCGCTGGATTTTGACCTGCACCGCGTCTGCTTTGAGGACCCGGACGGCGTTCTGAATCAGACCGAATACACCCAGCCCTGCATGGTGGCCTTTGCCTGCGGCGTCACCGCCGTGCTGGCCGAGCATGGCGTGCAGCCCACTTACGCTGCCGGGCTTTCGCTGGGCGAATACTCCGCGCTGGAAGCTGCCGGGGTGTTCACCGCCAAGCAGGCCATTGAGCTGGCCGCCTACCGGGGCAAAGCCATGGCCGATGCGGCCAAGGGCATCGACTGCGGCATGACCGCCGTGCTGGGCCTGGACCGCACTGCGCTTTCCGCCTGCTGCGAAGAGGCTGCGGCGCTGGGCTGTGTGCAGATCTGCAACTACAACTGCCCCGGCCAGCTGGTCATCGGCGGCGAGAAGGCCGCTGTGGACAAGGCTGCCGAACTGGCCAAAGCCGCCGGTGCCCGCCGCTGCCTTCCGCTGAAGGTGAGCGGCCCCTTCCACACCCGGCTGATGGCCCCCGCCGGGGATGCCCTCGCCGAACGGTTCAAGACCGAGCGGTTCCGTGAGATGCAGATCCCGGTGCTGTTCAACTGTCTGGGCCGCGAAAAGGCCGACGCGGACACCATCCCGGACCTGCTGGTGAAGCAGGTGCAGAGCAGTGTTTACATGGAGGACACCCTGCGCCGCCTGGGCGAACTGAGTGTGGACCACATCCTGGAAGTCGGCCCCGGCAGTGCCCTGTCCGGCTTTGTGAAAAAGACCCTGCCCGGCGTGCCGTGCGCTTCGGTGGAGACACCGGAGCAGCTGGACGCCGCGCTGGCCGCATGGAGGGACGAAGCATGAGCGAAGAGACTGTGACCCGCGCGGCGGTGGTCACCGGCGGCAGCCGGGGAATCGGCCGGGCGGTGTGTGTGGCACTGGCAAAGCAGGGCTGCAACGTGGTGGTCAACTACTGCCACGGCGCAGAGCCTGCGGAGCAGACGGCAGCGCTCTGCCGCGCCGAGG
>OODK01000685.1_pt1 | contig 26695 bp, 27 predicted proteins | sample 1671371 | NCBI WGS metagenome assembly OODK01 (sample SAMN06348150, study PRJEB24527) | human gut metagenome | biome: human gut; feature: ankylosing spondylitis patient; material: feces | host: Homo sapiens | place: China | collected 2015-10 | reverse complement strand
AACACAACCCGCTACGGGGGAGACTTACCCGAAATCTGATTTATTCAACAAAGCCGACAAATTAGTGGAATGGGTAACATTCAGACCAGTATGTCCGGAAATGGCTATAGGGCTGCCAGTTCCGCGTCCTGCTCTACGTCTTGTGCGCTCGACGCAAGGAAATATACGGATGTGTTTCAGCCACGACCAGAATGAGGATGTGACAGAGAGAATGACAGAGTTTAGTCGTTCTTATATGGACAAATTAAAGGATGTATCGGGGTTTGTGGTTTGTGCTAAATCTCCCAGCTGTGGCATGGAGCGCGTGCGTGTCTATGATGAAAATGGTAATCGAGGTCGTAAAGATGGAGTGGGACTATTTACGAGCACTTTGATGGAAAAGTTTTCCTGGCTACCGGTTGAAGAGGATGGGCGATTACATGATCCAGTGCTTCGTGAGAATTTTGTTGAAAGAGTTTTTGCTTTGCATGAGCTCAATCACCTTTACAAGGAGAAATTATCAAGAAGAGAGTTATTAGCTTTTCATAGTCGTTATAAGCTTCAGTTGTTGGCGCATAGTCAGGCAGGCTATAAAGATATGGGACCATTTGTGGCTGCAATACACGAGTGGGCGGACCTTGAATCATACTTTGAGGTGTATCGTGATAAGCTGATGGCGATTCTCAGAAAACCTGCATCACGTAAAAATCACACGAATGTGATGATGCATATACAGGGGTATTTTAGTAACTACTTAAGTACACGCCAGCGTAAAGAGTTGAGCGAGGTTATACTTAACTATCGTTCTGGCACATTACCTCTTCTTGCGCCGTTGACTCTGCTGAAGCATTATCTGGGTGAGTATCCTAATGATTACTTGCTTACACAGAATTACTTCGATCCCTATCCGGACGAACTGGCTCTAAGACTGATGGTAAATTAATTGTATGCGATATCATCCAAAAGGATGAGTTCCTGCATGCAGGATATTTACAATCGTAAAAACTACACTATGATACCCAGAGTGTCAGTTTGTATAAAAACTCTGTTTACGCTGAAGAAACCATTGAGATGCAACTTAAAGTTGGTAAACATGCCAGTCAAAATATATAATATTATGATTCCACGCAGCTATATATAATATAACAGATTGGTTTAATAATTTGTCTTTGTGAGTTAAATACATAATTTTATACTTGTGATGCAATGAGATTTTCCTTATTGTTGAACTGGCGAATATTGATTTTCCACCTATACTTACTTGGTGTAACCCCAATGATATCAGGTGGATAATATGCCATACATATGTTCTAACATTTTGGTGTTGAACTCGTTTGATGTCCGAATTGGTAAAGAAGATATTTTATTTAAAAAAGGAAGTGCTGTTCTCATTGATTAAAATTTAAAAGATTTTTTTCATCAAATATAGATCATGCAATGATCGTAGATGTTGAAGAGAAAACAGTTAATGATTTCTTTAAAAGCAACACACTCTCACCTTTTTCTGTAAGAAGGTTTTATCCGGCATACTTGATGGTGGAATGTGAAGATTTTTCATTGTTAAAGAACTTGATTGCATGCTTGAATTGTGATGGCAGAACTGTGGATTTTGTTAGAAATCAAATATCACTTGCATGTCTTGCTATCTTATCTTCAGAGAAAATAGTGCAAAGTTTTTTATTTGGATGTCTTAATAGTTTAGGAAGTAAAGTTAAGGCTATTATTCACACGGATATATCTGCAGCATGGAGACTTTGTGATATATCTTCAAGACTGTATCTGAGTGAAAGTCTGTTAAAAAGAAAATTAAAGCACGAAGGCTTATCATTTAGTAAGTTAATTCTTGAAGAGCGAATGGTGATGGCGGAAAGGTTATTAAGCTACAATTTATATTCTGTTGGAAAAGTTGCTGAGATATGCGGTTATGAAAACACGTCATATTTTGTAAGTGTTTTCAGAAGATATTTTGGTGTTCCTCCCCATCAATATTCATCAAGATTTTTTTTAGAAAAGACATGATGTAACGTGATGCGTTTTAATGATTTTGTAATTTTCGTATTTGATAATTGTATGATGCTTTCAGCTACGCCAGAATAATCGCTGGCGTTTTTCTTTTTGAATAGATGTTCAAGCCTTACGCTAATGTAACTTCTATACCTTTCCTCTTCGTTCCGAACCGTGTACACCATCCGTTATTTGCGGAGGTGAGGCTATGAAATCCATGGATAAGTTAACAACGGGCATTGCCTACGGCACCTCCGCAGGCAGTGCTGGCTACTGGTTTTTACAGCTGCTCGATAAAGTCACGCCCTCACAGTGGGCAGCAATAGGTGTGCTGGGTAGCTTGGTATTTGGCCTGCTGACGTACCTGACAAACCTTTATTTCAAGATTAAAGAAGATAAGCGCAAGGCTGCGAGAGGTGAATAATGCCTCCATCATTACGAAAAGCCGTTGCTGCTGCTATTGGTGGCGGAGCAATTGCTATAGCATCAGTGTTAATCACTGGTCCAGGTGGTAACGATGGTCTGGAGGGTGTCAGCTACATACCATACAAAGATATTGTTGGTGTATGGACTGTATGTCACGGGCATACAGGAAAAGACATCATGCTCGGTAAAACGTATACCAAAGCAGAATGCAAAGCACTCTTGAATAAAGACCTTGCCACTGTCGCCAGACAAATTAACCCGTACATCAAAGTCGATATACCGGAAACAACGCGCGGCGCTCTTTACTCATTCGTTTACAACGTGGGTGCTGGCAATTTCAGAACATCGACGCTTCTTCGCAAAATAAACCAGGGCGATATCAAAGGCGCATGTGATCAGTTACGTCGCTGGACATATGCTGGCGGTAAGCAATGGAAAGGTCTCATGACTCGTCGTGAGATTGAGCGTGAAATCTGTTTGTGGGGTCAGCAATGAACAGAGTAACCGCGATTATCTCCGCTCTGGTTATCTGCATCATCGTCTGCCTGTCATGGGCTGTTAATCATTACCGTGATAACGCCATTACCTACAAAGCCCAGCGCGACAAAAATGCCAGAGAACTGAAGCTGGCGAACGCGGCAATTACTGACATGCAGATGCGTCAGCGTGATGTTGCTGCGCTCGATGCAAAATACACGAAGGAGTTAGCTGATGCGAAAGCTGAAAATGATGCTCTGCGTGATGATGTTGCCGCTGGTCGTCGTCGGTTGCACATCAAAGCAGTCTGTCAGTCAGTGCGTGAAGCCACCACCGCCTCCGGCGTGGATAATGCAGCCTCCCCCCGACTGGCAGACACCGCTGAACGGGATTATTTCACCCTCAGAGAGAGGCTGATCACGATGCAAAAACAACTGGAAGGAACCCAGAAGTATATTAATGAGCAGTGCAGATAGAGCTGCCCATATCGATGGGCAACTCATGCAATTATTGTGAGCAATACACACGCGCTTCCAGTGGAGTATAAATGCCTAAAGTAATAAAACCGAGAAATCCATTTACGAATGTTTGCTGGGTTTCTGTTTTAACAACATTTTCTGCGCCGCCACAAATTTTGGCTGCATCAACAGTTTTCTCCTGTCCAATTCCCGAAACGAAGAAATGATGGGTGATGGTTTCCTTTGGTGTTACTGCTGTCGGTTTGTTTCCAACAGTAAACGTCTGTTGAGCACATCCTGTAATAAGCATTGCCAGAGCGGCAGAAAACAACATTTTTTTCATCTTATTATCCTGCATTGTTAAAAACGGCAGAATCCTATGTGACAACAATTAAACGATAGTTAAATGGATTGATGAAAATTAAAACTATATAGGTGTACGCTCAGACTATTGGAGGAAGTTGGGGACACTCAGAATCCTGTGGAATGAAATAAACCGGTCTATCCGTCTATTACCCTTTTAGCTGCGCTGTATCGTCGCCGTATTCCCGCATTAACCATGACCGTAGCCCGACGGGGAATTCCTTCTGCGTGAGTGTGCGGGAACAATCAAAAACGATGCACACCGGGTTTTACTGTGCTGACATACGCAGGGTTACCCTCATAGTCGCTTTTCCGGTGCGATGGTGGAAGAAACCGGGATGTTCATCCATCATCACTTTGGATTGATGTATATGCTCTCTTTTCTGACGTTAGTCTCCGACGGCAGGCTTCAATGACCCAGGCTGAGAAATTCCCAGACCCTTTTTGCTCAAGAGCGATGTTAATTTGTTCAATCATTTGGTTAGGAAAGCGGATGTTGCGGGTTGTTGTTCTGCGGGTTCTGTTCTTAGTTGACATGAGGTTGCCCCGTATTCAGTGTCGCTGATTTGTATTGTCTGAAGTTGTTTTTACGTTAAGTTGATGCAGATCAATTAATACGATACCTGCGTCATAATTGATTATTTGACGTGGTTTGATGGCGTAGATGCACGTTGTGATATGTAGATGATAATTATTATCATTTTTCGGGTCCTTTCCGGCGATCCGACAGGTTACGGGGCGGCGACCTCGCGGGTTTTCGCTATTTATGAAAATTTTCTGGGGAAAATCATGTCGGTACTTCTCGAACATAACTATTTGTTTTTTCTAATATCGAATCCGTAAAAGGTCCGACATGAAAACGCCTAAAAAAGTCATTTTCGGGCACTTTCATGTCGGCCCCTGTATTTATTGTGAGACTGTTTCATGAAGGTTAATAAAAAGAAACTTGCCGAAATTTTCAACGTGGATCCGCGAACGATTGAACGCTGGCAGTCTCAGGGACTCCCTTGCGTCTCCGGAGGTGGTAAGGGCGTTGAATCTGTATTTGATACCGCCATGGCAATTCAGTGGTATGCGCAGAGGGAAGCTGATATCGAAAATGAAAAACTCCGTAAAGAGGTTGAGGATTACAGGGCTGCCAGTGAGGCAGATCTCCAGCCTGGGACTATTGAGTACGAACGCCATCGACTTACGCGTGCGCAGGCCGACGCACAGGAGCTGAAGAATGCCAGAGACTCCGCAGAGGTGGTGGAAACCGCATTCTGTACTTTCGTGCTGTCACGGATCGCAGGTGAAATTGCCAGTATTCTTGACGGGATCCCTCTCTCGGTACAGCGGCGTTTTCCGGAACTGGAAAACCGACATGTTGATTTCCTGAAACGGGATATCATCAAAGCCATGAACAAAGCAGCCGCGCTGGATGAACTGATACCGGGGTTGCTGAGTGAATATATCGAACAGTCAGATTGATATTCTGCGGCGTGATGTACGCGCCGGGCTGCGAGCCCTGTTCAGGCCGGAGCCACAGACTGCCGTTGAATGGGCGGATGCCAGTTACTATCTCCCGAAAGAATCCGCATACCAGGAAGGGCGCTGGGAAACACTGCCCTTTCAGCGGGCCATCATGAATGCGATGGGCAGCGACTACATCCGTGAGGTGAATGTGGTGAAGTCTGCCCGTGTCGGTTATTCCAAAATGCTGCTGGGTGTTTATGCCTACTTCATAGAGCATAAGCAGCGCAACACCCTTATCTGGTTGCCGACGGATGGTGATGCCGAGAACTTTATGAAAACCCACGTTGAGCCGACTATTCGTGATATTCCGTCGCTGCTGGCGCTGGCCCCGTGGTATGGCAAAAAGCACCGGGATAACACGCTCACCATGAAGCGTTTCACCAATGGGCGTGGTTTCTGGTGCCTGGGCGGTAAAGCGGCAAAAAACTACCGTGAAAAGTCAGTGGATGTGGCGGGTTATGATGAACTTGCTGCCTTTGATGATGATATTGAACAGGAAGGCTCTCCGACGTTCCTGGGTGACAAGCGTATTGAAGGCTCGGTCTGGCCAAAGTCCATCCGTGGCTCCACGCCCAAAGTGAGAGGCACCTGTCAGATTGAGCGTGCAGCCAGTGAATCCCCGCATTTTATGCGTTTTCATGTTGCCTGCCCGCACTGTGGGGAGGAGCAGTACCTTAAATTTGGCGATAAAGAGACGCCGTTTGGCCTCAAATGGACGCCGGATGATCCCTCCAGCGTGTTTTATCTCTGCGAGCATAATGCCTGCGTCATCCGTCAGCAGGAGCTGGACTTTACTGATGCCCGTTATATCTGCGAAAAGACCGGGATCTGGACCCGTGATGGCATTCTCTGGTTTTCGTCATCCGGTGAAGAGATTGAGCCACCGGACAGTGTGACCTTTCACATCTGGACGGCGTACAGCCCGTTCACCACCTGGGTTCAGATTGTCAAAGACTGGATGAAGACGAAAGGGGATACGGGAAAACGTAAAACCTTCGTGAACACCACGCTCGGTGAGACATGGGAAGCGAAAATCGGCGAACGTCCGGATGCTGAAGTGATGGCAGAGCGGAAAGAGCATTATTCAGCGTCCGTTCCTGACCGTGTGGCTTACCTGACCGCCGGTATCGACTCCCAGCTGGATCGCTACGAAATGCGCGTATGGGGATGGGGGCCGGGTGAGGAAAGCTGGCTGATTGACCGGCAGATTATTATGGGCCGCCACGACGATGAACAGACGCTGCTGCGTGTGGATGAGGCCATCAATAAAACCTATACCCGCCGGAATGGTGCAGAGATGTCGGTATCCCGTATCTGCTGGGATACTGGCGGGATTGACCCGACCATTGTGTATGAACGCTCGAAAAAACATGGGCTGTTCCGGGTGATCCCTATTAAAGGGGCATCCGTCTACGGAAAGCCGGTGGCCAGCATGCCACGTAAGCGAAACAAAAACGGGGTTTACCTTACCGAAATCGGTACGGATACCGCGAAAGAGCAGATTTATAACCGCTTCACACTGACGCCGGAAGGGGATGAACCGCTTCCCGGTGCCGTTCACTTCCCGAATAACCCGGATATTTTTGATCTGACCGAAGCGCAGCAGCTGACGGCTGAAGAGCAGGTCGAAAAATGGGTGGATGGCAGGAAAAAAATACTGTGGGACAGCAAAAAGCGACGCAATGAGGCACTCGACTGCTTCGTTTATGCGCTGGCGGCGCTGCGCATCAGTATTTCCCGCTGGCAGCTGGATCTCAGTGCGCTGCTGGCGAGCCTGCAGGAAGAGGATGGTGCAGCAACCAACAAGAAAACACTGGCAGATTACGCCCGTGCCTTATCCGGAGAGGATGAATGACGCGACAGGAAGAACTTGCCGCTGCCCGTGCGGCACTGCATGACCTGATGACAGGTAAACGGGTGGCAACAGTACAGAAAGACGGACGAAGGGTGGAGTTTACGGCCACTTCCGTGTCTGACCTGAAAAAATACATTGCTGAGCTGGAAGTGCAGACCGGCATGACACAGCGACGCAGGGGACCTGCAGGATTTTATGTATGAAAACGTCCACCATTCCCACCCTTCTGGGGCCGGACGGCATGACATCACTGCGTGAATATGCCAGTTATCACGGCGGTGGCAGCGGATTTGGTGGGCAGTTGCGGGCGTGGAATCCACCGAGTGAAAGTGTGGATGCAGCCCTGCTGCCCAACTTTACCCGTGGCAATGCCCGCGCGGACGATCTGGTACGCAATAACGGCTATGCTGCCAACGCCATCCAGCTGCATCAGGATCATATCGTCGGGTCTTTTTTCCGGCTCAGTCATCGCCCAAGCTGGCGCTATCTGGGCATCGGGGAGGAAGAAGCCCGTGCCTTTTCCCGCGAGGTTGAAGCGGCATGGAAAGAGTTTGCCGAGGACGACTGTTGCTGCATTGACGTTGAGCGAAAACGCACGTTCACCATGATGATTCGGGAAGGTGTGACCATGCATGCCTTTAACGGTGAACTGTTCGTTCAGGCCACCTGGGATACCAGCCCGTCGCGACTGTTCCGGACACAGTTCCGGATGGTCAGTCCGAAGCGTATCAGCAACCCGAACAATACCGGCGACAGCCGGAACTGCCGTGCCGGTGTGCAGATTAATGACAGCGGCGCGGCGCTGGGATATTACGTCAGCGAGGACGGCTATCCTGGCTGGATGCCGCAGAAATGGACATGGATACCCCGTGAGTTACCCGGCGGGCGCGCCTCGTTCATTCACGTTTTTGAACCCGTGGAGGACGGACAGACCCGCGGTGCAAATGTGTTTTACAGCGTGATGGAGCAGATGAAGATGCTCGACACGTTACAGAACACGCAGCTGCAGAGCGCCATTGTGAAGGCGATGTATGCCGCCACCATTGAGAGTGAGCTGGATACGCAGTCAGCGATGGATTTTATTCTGGGTGCGAACAGTCAGGAGCAGCGGGAAAGGCTGACGGGCTGGATTGGTGAAATTGCCGCGTATTACGCCGCAGCACCGGTCCGTCTGGGAGGCGCAAAAGTGCCGCACCTGATGCCGGGTGACTCACTGAACCTGCAGACGGCTCAGGACACGGATAACGGCTACTCCGTGTTTGAGCAGTCACTGCTGCGGTATATCGCTGCCGGACTGGGTGTCTCGTATGAGCAGCTTTCCCGGAATTACGCCCAGATGAGCTACTCCACGGCACGGGCCAGCGCGAACGAGTCGTGGGCGCACTTTATGGGGCGGCGAAAATTCGTCGCATCCCGTCAGGCGAGCCAGATGTTTCTGTGCTGGCTGGAAGAGGCCATCGTTCGCCGCGTGGTGACGTTACCTTCAAAAGCGCGCTTCAGTTTTCAGGAAGCCCGCAGTGCCTGGGGGAACTGCGACTGGATAGGCTCCGGTCGTATGGCCATCGATGGTCTGAAAGAAGTTCAGGAAGCGGTGATGCTGATAGAAGCCGGACTGAGCACCTACGAGAAAGAGTGCGCAAAACGTGGTGACGACTATCAGGAAATTTTTGCCCAGCAGGTCCGTGAAACGATGGAGCGCCGTGCAGCCGGTCTTAAACCGCCCGCCTGGGCGGCTGCGGCATTTGAATCCGGACTGCGACAATCAACAGAGGAGGAGAAGAGTGACAGCAGAGCTGCGTAATCTCCCGCATATTGCCAGCATGGCTTTTAATGAGCCGCTGATGCTTGAACCCGCCTATGCGCGGGTTTTCTTTTGTGCGCTTGCAGGCCAGCTTGGGATCAGCCGCCTGACGGATGCAGTATCCGGCGACAGCCTGACTGCCGGAGAGGCACCCGCGGCACTGGCGTTATCCGGTGATGATGACGGACCACGACAGGCCCGCAGCTATCAGGTCATGAACGGCATCGCCGTGCTGCCGGTGTCCGGTACGCTGGTCAGCCGGACGCGGGCGCTGCAGCCGTACTCGGGGATGACCGGTTACAACGGCATTATCGCCCGTCTGCAACAGGCTGCCAGCGATCCGATGGTGGACGGCATTCTGCTGGATATGGACACACCGGGCGGGATGGTGGCGGGAGCATTTGACTGTGCTGACATCATCGCCCGTGTGCGAGACATAAAACCGGTATGGGCGCTGGCCAACGACATGAACTGCAGTGCAGGTCAGCTGCTTGCCAGCGCCGCCTCCCGGCGTCTGGTCACGCAGACCGCCCGGACAGGCTCCATCGGCGTCATGATGGCTCACAGCAATTACGGTGCTGCGCTGGAGAAACAGGGCGTGGAAATCACGCTGATTTACAGCGGCAGCCATAAGGTGGATGGCAATCCCTACAGCCATCTTCCGGATGACGTCCGGGAGACACTGCAGTCCCGGATGGACGCAACCCGCCAGATGTTTGCGCAGAAGGTGTCGGCATATACCGGCCTGTCTGTGCAGGCTGTGCTGGATACCGAGGCTGCAGTGTACAGCGGTCAGGAGGCCATTGATGCCGGACTGGCTGATGAACTTGTTAACAGTACCGATGCGATCACCGTTATGCGTGATGCACTGGATGCACGTAAATCCCGTCTCTCAGGAGGGCGAATGACCAAAGAGACTCAATCAACAACTGTTTCAGCCACTGCTTCGCAGGCTGACGTTACTGACGTGGTGCCAGCGACGGAGGGCGAAAACGCCAGCGCGGCGCAGCCGGACGTGAACGCGCAGATCACCGCTGCGGTTGCGGCAGAAAACAGCCGCATTATGGGGATCCTCAACTGTGAGGAGGCTCACGGACGCGAAGAACAGGCCCGCGTGCTGGCAGAAACCCCCGGTATGACCGTGGAAACGGCCCGCCGCATTCTGGCAGCTGCACCACAGAGTGCACAGGCGCGCAGTGACACTGCGCTGGATCGTCTGATGCAGGGGGCACCGGCACCGCTGGCTGCAGGTAACCCGGCATCTGATGCCGTTAACGATTTGCTGAACACACCAGTGTAAGGGATGTTTATGACGAGCAAAGAAACCTTTACCCATTACCAGCCGCAGGGCAACAGTGACCCGGCTCATACCGCAACCGCGCCCGGCGTATTGAGTGCGAAAGCGCCTGCAATGACCCCGCTGATGCTGGACACCTCCAGCCGTAAGCTGGTTGCGTGGGATGGCACCACCGACGGTGCTGCCGTTGGCATTCTTGCGGTTGCTGCTGACCAGACCAGCACCACGCTGACGTTCTACAAGTCCGGCACGTTCCGTTATGAGGATGTGCTCTGGCCGGAGGCTGCCAGCGACGAGACGAAAAAACGGACCGCGTTTGCCGGAACGGCAATCAGCATCGTTTAACTTTACCCTTCATCACTAAAGGCCGCCTGTGCGGCTTTTTTTACGGGATTTTTTTATGTCGATGTACACAACCGCCCAGCTGCTGGCGGCAAATGAGCAGAAATTTAAGTTTGATCCGCTGTTTCTGCGTCTCTTTTTCCGTGAGAGCTATCCCTTCACCACGGAGAAAGTCTATCTCTCACAAATTCCGGGACTGGTAAACATGGCGCTGTACGTTTCGCCGATTGTTTCCGGTGAGGTTATCCGTTCCCGTGGCGGCTCCACCTCTGAATTTACGCCGGGATATGTCAAGCCGAAGCATGAAGTGAATCCGCAGATGACCCTGCGTCGCCTGCCGGATGAAGATCCGCAGAATCTGGCGGACCCGGCTTACCGCCGCCGTCGCATCATCATGCAGAACATGCGTGACGAAGAGCTGGCCATTGCTCAGGTCGAAGAGATGCAGGCAGTTTCTGCCGTGCTTAAGGGCAAATACACCATGACCGGTGAAGCCTTCGATCCGGTTGAGGTGGATATGGGCCGCAGTGAGGAGAATAACATCACGCAGTCCGGCGGCACGGAGTGGAGCAAGCGTGACAAGTCCACGTATGACCCGACCGACGATATCGAAGCCTACGCGCTGAACGCCAGCGGTGTGGTGAATATCATCGTGTTCGATCCGAAAGGCTGGGCGCTGTTCCGTTCCTTCAAAGCCGTCAAGGAGAAGCTGGATACCCGTCGTGGCTCTCATTCCGAGCTGGAGACAGCGGTGAAAGACCTGGGCAAAGCGGTGTCCTATAAGGGGATGTATGGCGATGTGGCCATCGTCGTGTATTCCGGACAGTACGTGGAAAACGGCGTCAAAAAGAACTTCCTGCCGGACAACACGATGGTGCTGGGGAACACTCAGGCACGCGGTCTGCGCACCTATGGCTGCATTCAGGATGCGGACGCACAGCGCGAAGGCATTAACGCCTCTGCCCGTTACCCGAAAAACTGGGTGACCACCGGCGATCCGGCGCGTGAGTTCACCATGATTCAGTCAGCACCGCTGATGCTGCTGGCTGATCCTGATGAGTTCGTGTCTGTACAACTGGCGTAATCATGGCCCTTCGGGGCCATTTTCTCTCTGTGGAGGAGTTCATGACGAAAGATGAACTGATTGCCCGTCTTCAGGAGCTGGGTGAGCAACTGAACCGCGATGTCAGTTTGACGGGAACGAAAGAAGAACTGGCGCTTCGTGTGGCAGAGCTGGAAGAAGAGCTTGATGACACGGATGAAACTGCCGGTCAGGACACCCCTCTCAGCCGGGAAAATGTGCTGACCGGGCATGAAAATGAGGTGGTATCAGCGCAGCCGGATACCGTGATTCAGGATACGGCTGAACTGGTCACGGTCGTGGCACTGGTGACGCTGCATACTGATGCGCTTCACGCCACGCGGGATAAACCTGTGGCATTTGTGCTGCCGGGAACGGCGTTTCGTGTCTCTGCCGGTGTGGCAGCCGAAATGACAGAACGTGGCCTGGCCAGAATGCAATAACGGGAGGCGCTGTGGCTGATTTCGATAACCTGTTCGATGCTGCCATTGCCCGCGCTGATGAAACGATACGCGGGTACATGGGAACGTCAGCCACCATTACATCCGGTGAGCAGTCCGGTGCGGTGATACGTGGTGTTTTTGATGACCCTGAAAATATCAGCTATGCCGGACAGGGCGTGCGCGTTGAAGGCTCCAGCCCGTCCCTGTTTGTCCGGACTGATGATGTGCGGCAGCTGCGGCGTGGAGACACGCTGATCATCGGTGAGGAAAACTTCTGGGTAGATCGGGTTACGCCGGATGATGGCGGAAGCTGTCATCTCTGGCTTGGGCGGGGCGTACCGCCTGCCGTTAACCGTCGCCGCTGAAAGGGGGATGTATGGCCATAAAAGGTCTTGAGCAGGCCGTTGAAAACCTCAGCCGTATCAGCAAAACGGCGGTGCCTGGTGCCGCCGCAATGGCCATTAACCGCGTTGCTTCATCCGCGATATCGCAGTCTGCGTCACAGGTTGCCCGTGAGACAAAGGTACGCCGGAAACTGGTAAAGGAAAGGGCCAGGCTGAAAAGGGCCACGGTCAAAAATCCGCAGGCCAGAATCAGGGTTAACCGGGGGGATTTGCCCGTAATCAGGCTGGGTAATGCGCGGGTTGTCCTGTCCCGCCGCAGGCGTCGTAAAAAGGGGCAGCGTTCATCCCTGAAAGGTGGCGGCAGCGTGCTTGTGGTGGGAAACCGTCGTATTCCCGGCGCGTTTATTCAGCAACTGAAAAATGGCCGGTGGCATGTCATGCAGCGTGTGGCCGGGAAAAACCGTTACCCCATTGATGTGGTGAAAATCCCGATGGCGGTGCCGCTGACCACGGCGTTTAAACAGAATATTGAGCGGATACGGCGTGAGCGTCTTCCGAAAGAGCTGGGCTATGCGCTGCAGCATCAACTGAGAATGGTAATAAAGCGATGAAACATACTGAACTCCGTGCAGCCGTACTGGATGCACTGGAGAAGCATGACACCGGGGCGACGCTTTTTGATGGTCGCCCCGCTGTTTTTGATGAGGCGGATTTTCCGGCAGTTGCCGTTTATCTCACCGGCGCTGAATACACGGGCGAAGAGCTGGACAGCGATACCTGGCAGGCGGAGCTGCATATCGAAGTTTTCCTGCCTGCTCAGGTGCCGGATTCAGAGCTGGATGCGTGGATGGAGTCCCGGATTTATCCGGTGATGAGCGATATCCCGGCACTGTCAGATTTGATCACCAGTATGGTGGCCAGTGGCTATGACTACCGGCGCGACGATGATGCGGGCCTGTGGAGTTCAGCCGATCTGACTTATGTCATTACCTATGAAATGTGAGGACGATATGCCAACACCAAATCCTCTGGCACCGGTGAAAGGGGCCGGGACCACACTGTGGGTTTATAAGGGGAACGGTGACCCTTATGCGAACCCGCTTTCAGACGTTGACTGGTCGCGTCTGGCAAAAGTTAAAGACCTGACACCCGGCGAACTGACCGCTGAGTCCTATGACGACAGCTATCTCGATGATGAAGATGCGGACTGGACTGCGACCGGGCAGGGGCAGAAATCTGCCGGAGATACCAGCTTCACGCTGGCGTGGATGCCCGGAGAGCAGGGGCAGCAGGCGCTGCTGGCGTGGTTTAATGAAGGTGATACCCGTGCCTATAAAATCCGCTTTCCTAACGGCACGGTCGATGTGTTCCGTGGCTGGGTCAGCAGTATCGGTAAAGCGGTGACGGCGAAGGAAGTGATCACCCGCACGGTGAAGGTCACCAATGTGGGACGCCCGTCGATGGCTGAAGATCGCAGTACGGTGACGGCGGCAACCGGCATGACGGTAACGCCAGCCAGTGCGTCCGTAGTGAAAGGACAGAGCACCACGCTGACCGTGGCATTCCAGCCGGAAGGCGTAACCGACAAGAGCTTCCGTGCGGTGTCTTCGGATAAAACAAAAGCCACCGTGTCGGTCAGTGGTATGACCATCACCGTGAACGGCGTTGCTGCAGGCAAGGTCAACATTCCGGTCGTATCCGGTAATGGTGAGTTTGCTGCGGTTGCAGAAATCACCGTCACCGCCAGTTAATCCGGAGAGTCAGCGATGTTCCTGAAAACCGAATCATTTGAATATAACGGCGTGACCGTCACGCTTTCTGAACTGTCAGCCCTGCAGCGTATTGAGCATCTCGCTCTGATGAAACAGCAGGCAGAATCCGACAGCAACCGGAAGTTTACTGTGGAAGACGTCATCAGAACCGGCGCTTTTGTGGTGGCGATGTCCCTGTGGCATAACCATCCGCAGAAGACGCAGATGCCGTCCATGAATGAAGCCGTTAAACAGATTGAGCAGGAAGTGCTTACCACCTGGCCCACAGAGGCAATTTCTCATGCTGAAAACGTGGTGTACCGGCTGTCCGGAATGTATGAGTTTGTGGTGAATAATGCCCCTGAACAGGCAGATGACGCCGGGCCTGCAGAGCCTGTTTCTGCGGGAAAGTGTTCGACGGTGAGCTGAGTTTTGCCCTGAAACTGGCGCGAGAGATGGGGCGACCCGACTGGCGCGCCATGCTTGCCGGGATGTCATCCACGGAGTATGCCGACTGGCACCGCTTTTACAGTACCCATTATTTTCATGATGTTCTGCTGGATATGCATTTTTCCGGGCTGACGTACACCGTGCTCAGCCTGTTTTTCAGCGATCCGGATATGCATCCGCTGGATTTCAGTCTGCTGAACCGGCGTGAGGCTGGCGAAGAGCCTGAAGATGATGTGCTGATGCAGAAAGCGGCAGGGCTTGCCGGAGGCGTTCGTTTTGGCCCGGACGGGAATGAAGTTATCCCCGCTTCCCCGTATGTGGCGGACATGACGGAGGATGACGTAATGCTGATGACAGTATCAGAAGGGATCGCAGGAGGAGTCCGGTATGGCTGAACCGGTAGGCGATCTGGTCGTTGATTTAAGTCTGGATGCGGCCAGATTTGACGAGCAGATGGCCAGAGTCAGGCGTCATTTTTCCGGTACGGAAAGTGATGCGAAAAAAACAGCGGCAGTCGTTGAACAGTCAATAAACCGGCAGGCGCTGGCTGCACAGAAAGCGGGGATTTCCGTCGGGCAGTATAAAGCTGCCATGCGTATGCTGCCTGCGCAGTTCACCGACGTGGCCACGCAGCTTGCAGGGGGGCAGAATCCGTGGCTCATCCTGCTGCAACAGGGTGGTCAGGTGAAGGACTCCTTCGGCGGGATGATCCCCATGTTCAGGGGGCTTGCCGGTGCGATCACCCTGCCGATGGTTGGTATCACTTCGCTGGCGGTGGCGACCGGTGCGCTGGCGTATGCCTGGTATCAGGGTGACTCAACCCTGTCCAATTTCAATAAAACGCTGGTCCTTTCCGGTAATCAGGCGGGACTGACGGCAGATCGTATGCTGGCCCTGTCCAGATCCGGGCAGGCGGCAGGGCTGACGTTTAACCAGACCAGCGAGTCACTGACGGCGCTGGTGAATGCCGGTGTGCGTGGTGGTGAGCAGTTTGAGGCAATCAGCCAGAGTGTGGCGCGTTTCTCCTCTGCATCCGGTGTGGAGGTGGACAAGGTCGCTGAAGCCTTCGGGAAGCTGACCACTGACCCGACGTCGGGGCTGACGGCGATGGCGCGCCAGTTCCATAACGTGACGGCGGAGCAGATTGCGTATGTTGCTCAGTTGCAGCGTTCCGGCGATGGGGCCGGGGCATTGCAGGCGGCGAACGAGGCCGCAACGAAAGGGTTTGATGACCAGACCCGTAAACTGAAAGATAACATGGGTACGCTGGAGACCTGGGCAGACAAGACTGCACAGGCATTCAAATCCATGTGGGATGCGGTGCTGGATATTGGCCGCCCGGACTCCTCTGCAGATATGCTCGCCAAAGCTGAAAAGGCTTTTGATGAAGCGGATAAAAAATGGCAGTGGTATCAGAGCCGAAGCCACCGGCGCGGTAAAACGTCAGCATTTCTTGCCAATCTCCGGGGGGCATGGGAGAAGAGAGAGAATGCGCGACTTGGGCTTTCAGCCGCCACGTTGCAGGCAGATCTTGAAAAGGCCAGTGAGATGGCAGCAAAAGATCGGGCCGAGTCTGAGGCATCACGGCTGAAATATACCGAAGAGGCGCAGAAGGCTTACGAACGGCTGCAGACGCCGCTGGAGAAATATACCGCCCGTCAGGAAGAACTGAACAAGGCACTGAAAGACGGGAAAATCCTGCAGGCGGATTACAACACGCTGATGGCGGCGGCGAAAAAGGATTATGAAGCGACGCTGAAAAAGCCGAAACAGTCCGGCGTGAAGGTGTCTGCGGGCGATCGTCAGGAAGACAGTGCTCATGCTGCCCTGCTGACGCTTCAGGCAGAACTCCGGACGCTGGAGAAGCATGCCGGAGCAAATGAGAAAATCAGCCAGCAGCGCCGGGATTTGTGGAAGGCGGAGAGTCAGTTCGCGGTACTGGAGGAGGCGGCGCAACGTCGCCAGCTGTCTGCACAGGAGAAATCCCTGCTGGCGCATAAAGATGAGACGCTGGAGTACAAACGCCAGCTGGCTGCACTTGGCGACAAGGTTACGTATCAGGAGCGCCTGAACGCGCTGGCGCAGCAGGCGGATAAATTCGCACAGCAGCAACGGGCAAAACGGGCCGCCATTGATGCGAAAAGCCGGGGGCTGACTGACCGGCAGGCAGAACGGGAAGCCACGGAACAGCGCCTGAAGGAACAGTATGGCGATAATCCGCTGGCGCTGAATAACGTCATGTCAGAGCAGAAAAAGACCTGGGCGGCTGAAGACCAGCTTCGCGGGAACTGGATGGCAGGCCTGAAGTCCGGCTGGAGTGAGTGGGAAGAGAGCGCCACGGACAGTATGTCGCAGGTTAAAAGTGCAGCCACGCAGACCTTTGATGGTATTGCACAGAATATGGCGGCGATGCTGACCGGCAGTGAACAGAACTGGCGCAGCTTCACCCGATCCGTGCTGTCCATGATGACAGAAATTTTGCTTAAGCAGGCAATGGTGGGGATTGTCGGGAGTATCGGCAGCGCCATTGGCGGGGCTGTTGGTGGCGGCGCATCCGCGTCAGGCGGTACAGCCATTCAGGCCGCTGCGGCGAAATTCCATTTTGCAACCGGAGGATTCACAGGAACCGGCGGCAAATATGAGCCAGCGGGGATTGTTCACCGTGGTGAATTTGTCTTCACGAAGGAGGCAACCAGCCGGATTGGCGTGGGGAATCTCTACCGGCTGATGCGCGGCTATGCCACCGGTGGTTATGTCGGTACACCGGGCAGTCTGGCTGACAGCCGGTCGCAGGCGTCCGGGACGTTTGAGCAGAATAACCATGTGGTGATTAACAACGACGGCACGAACGGGCAGATAGGTCCGGCTGCTCTGAAGGCGGTGTATGACATGGCCCGCAAGGGTGCCCGTGATGAAATTCAGACACAGATGCGTGATGGTGGCCTGTTCTCCGGAGGTGGACGATGAAAACCTTCCGCTGGAAAGTGAAACCCGGTATGGATGTGGCTTCGGCCCCTTCTGTAAGAAAGGTGCGCTTTGGTGATGGCTATTCCCAGCGAGCGCCTGCCGGGCTGAATGCCAACCTGAAAACGTACAGCGTGACGCTTTCTGTCCCCCGTGAGGAGGCCATGGTACTGGAGTCGTTTCTGGAAGAGCACGGGGGCTGGAAATCCTTTCTGTGGACGCCGCCTTATGAGTGGCGGCAGATAAAGGTGACCTGCGCAAAATGGTCGTCGCGGGTCAGTATGCTGCGTGTTGAGTTCAGCGCAGAGTTTGAACAGGTGGTGAACTGATGCAGGATATCCGGCAGGAAACACTGAATGAATGCACCCGTGCGGAGCAGTCGGCCAGCTTGGTGCTCTGGGAAATCGACCTGACAGAGGTCGGTGGAGAACGTTATTTTTTCTGTAATGAGCAGAACGAAAAAGGTGAGCCGGTCACCTGGCAGGGGCGACAGTATCAGCCGTATCCCATTCAGGGGAGCGGTTTTGAACTGAATGGCAAAGGCACCAGTACGCGCCCCACGCTGACGGTTTCTAACCTGTACGGTATGGTCACCGGGATGGCGGAAGACCTGCAGAGTCTGGTCGGCGGAACGGTGGTCAGGCGTAAGGTTTACGCCCGTTTTCTGGATGCGGTGAACTTCGTCAACGGAAACAGTGACGCCGATCCGGAGCAGGAGGTGATCAGCCGCTGGCGTATTGAGCAGTGCAGCGAACTGAGCGCGGTCAGTGCCTCCTTTGTACTGTCCACGCCGACGGAAACGGACGGCGCTGTTTTTCCGGGGCGCATCATGCTTGCTAATACCTGCACCTGGACCTATCGCGGTGATGAGTGCGGTTATCACGGTCCGGCGGTCGCGGATGAATATGACCAGCCGACGTCCGATATCACGAAGGATAAATGCAGCAAATGCCTGAGCGGCTGTAAGTTTCGCAATAACGTCGGCAACTTTGGCGGCTTCCTTTCCATTAACAAACTTTCGCAGTAAATCCCATGACAGAGACAGAATCAGCGATTCTGGCGCACGCCCGGCGATGTGCGCCAGCGGAGTCGTGCGGCTTCGTGGTGAGAACGCCGGAAGGGGAAAGATATTTTCCCTGCGTGAATATCTCCGGTGAGCCGGAGGAGTATTTCCGGATGTCGCCGGAGGACTGGCTGCGGGCAGAGATGCAGGGTGAGATTGTGGCGCTGGTCCACAGCCACCCCGGTGGTCTGCCCTGGCTGAGTGAGGCCGACCGGCGGCTGCAGGTGCATAGTGATTTGCCGTGGTGGCTGGTCTGCCGGGGTGAGATTCATAAATTCCGCTGTGTGCCGCATCTCACCGGGCGGCGCTTTGAGCACGGGGTGACGGACTGTTACACGCTGTTCCGGGATGCTTATCATCTGGCGGGGACTGAGATGCCGGATTTTCATCGCGAGGATGACTGGTGGCGTCACGGTCAGAATCTCTATCTGGATAATCTGGAGGCCACAGGGCTGTATCAGGTGCCGTTGTCAGCGGCGCAGCCGGGCGATGTGCTGCTGTGCTGTTTTGGTTCATCGGTGCCGAATCATGCCGCCATTTACTGTGGTGACAGCGAGCTGCTGCACCATATTCCTGAACAACTGAGTAAACGAGAGAGGTACACCGACAAATGGCAGCGACGCACACACTCCCTCTGGCGTCACCGGGCATGGCGCGCATCTGCCTTTACGGGAATTTACAACGATTTGGTCGCCGCATCGACCTTCGTGTGAAAACGGGGGCTGAAGCCATCCGGGCACTGGCCACACAGCTCCCGGCGTTTCGTCAGAAACTGAGCGACGGCTGGTATCAGGTACGGATTGCCGGGCGGGACGTCAGCACGTCCGGGTTAACGGCGCAGTTACATGAGACTCTGCCTGATGGCGCTGTGATTCATATTGTTCCCAGAGTCGCCGGGGCCAAGTCAGGTGGCGTATTCCAGATTGTCCTGGGGGCTGCCGCCATTGCCGGATCATTCTTTACCGCCGGAGCCACCCTTGCAGCATGGGGGGCAGCCATTGGGGCCGGTGGTATGACCGGCATCCTGTTTTCTCTCGGTGCCAGTATGGTGCTCGGTGGTGTGGCGCAGATGCTGGCACCGAAAGCCAGAACTCCCCGTACACAGACAACGGATAACGGTAAGCAGAACACCTATTTCTCCTCACTGGATAACATGGTTGCCCAGGGCAATGTTCTGCCTGTTCTGTACGGGGAAATGCGCGTGGGGTCACGCGTGGTTTCTCAGGAGATCAGCACGGCAGACGAGGGGGACGGTGGTCAGGTTGTGGTGATTGGTCGTTGATGAAAAACGTTTTATGTGAAACCGCCTCAGGGCGGTTTTGTCGTTTCTGGAGCGTGAGGAATGGGTAAAGGCAGCAGTAAGGGGCATACCCCGCGCGAAGCGAAGGACAACCTGAAGTCCACGCAGATGCTGAGCGTGATAGACGCCATCAGTGAAGGGCCGATTGAAGGTCCGGTGGATGGATTAAAAAGCGTGCTGCTGAACAGTACGCCGGTGCTGGACAGTGAGGGGAATACCAATATATCCGGCGTCACGGTGGTGTTCCTGGCCGGTGAGCAGGAGCAGACACCGCCGGAGGGATTTGAATCCTCCGGCTCCGAGACGGTGCTGGGTACGGAAGTGAAGTACGACACGCCGATTACCCGGACCATCACGTCTGCAAACATCGACCGTCTGCGCTTTACCTTCGGTGTGCAGGCACTGGTGGAAACCACCTCAAAGGGGGACCGGAATCCGTCGGAAGTCCGCCTGCTGGTTCAGATACAGCGTAACGGTGGCTGGGTGACGGAAAAAGACATCACCATTAAAGGCAAAACCACCTCACAGTATCTGGCATCGGTGGTGGTGGGTAACCTGCCGCCGCGCCCGTTTAATATCCGGATGCGCAGGATGACGCCGGACAGCACCACAGACCAGCTGCAGAACAAAACGCTCTGGTCGTCATACACCGAAATCATCGATGTGAAACAGTGCTACCCGAACACGGCACTGGTCGGCGTACAGGTGGACTCGGAGCAGTTCGGCAGCCAGCAGGTGAGCCGTAATTATCATCTTCGCGGGCGCATTCTGCAGGTGCCGTCGAACTATAACCCGCAGACGCGACAATACAGCGGTATCTGGGACGGAACGTTAAAACCGGCATACAGCAACAACATGGCCTGGTGTCTGTGGGATATGCTGACCCACCCGCGCTACGGCATGGGGAAACGTCTTGGTGCGGCGGATGTGGACAAATGGGCGCTGTATGTCATCGGCCAGTACTGCGACCAGTCAGTGCCGGACGGCTTTGGCGGCACGGAGCCGCGCATCACCTGTAATGCGTACCTGACCACACAGCGCAAGGCGTGGGATGTGCTCAGTGATTTCTGCTCGGCGATGCGCTGTATGCCGGTATGGAACGGGCAGACGCTGACGTTCGTGCAGGACCGACCGTCGGATAAGGTGTGGGCCTATAACCGCAGTAATGTGGTGATGCCGGATGATGGCGCGCCGTTCCGCTACAGCTTCAGCGCCCTGAAGGACCGCCATAATGCCGTTGAGGTGAACTGGATTGACCCGAATAACGGCTGGGAGACGGCGACAGAGCTTGTTGAAGATACGCAGGCCATTCTCCGTTACGGTCGTAACGTCACGAAGATGGATGCCTTTGGCTGTACCAGCCGGGGGCAGGCGCACCGCGCCGGGCTGTGGCTGATTAAAACGGAACTGCTGGAAACGCAGACCGTGGACTTCAGCGTGGGTGCCGAAGGGCTTCGCCATGTACCGGGCGATGTCATTGAAATCTGTGATGATGACTATGCCGGTATCAGCATCGGTGGTCGCGTGCTGGCGGTGAACAGCCAGACCCGGACGCTGACGCTCGACCGTGAAATCACGCTGCCATCCTCCGGTACCACGCTGATAAGCCTGGTTGACGGGCAGGGTAATCCGGTGAGCGTGGAGGTCCAGTCCGTCACCGACGGCGTGAAGGTAAAAGTGAGCCGTGTTCCTGACGGCGTTGCCGAATACAGCGTGTGGGGGCTGAAGCTGCCGATGCTGCGTCAGCGCCTGTTCCGCTGTGTGAGTATCCGTGAGAACGACGACGGCACGTATGCCATCACCGCTGTGCAGCATGTGCCGGAAAAAGAGGCCATCGTGGATAACGGGGCGCACTTTGACGGCGAACAGAGTGGCACGGTGAATGGTGTCACGCCGCCAGCGGTGCAGCACCTGACCGCCGAAGTCACCGCAGACAGCGGGGAATACCAGGTGCTGGCGCGCTGGGATACGCCGAAGGTGGTGAAGGGCGTGAGCTTTATGCTTCGCCTGACCGTGGCAGCGGATGACGGCAGTGAGCGGCTGGTCAGCACGGCCCGGACGACGGAAACCACATACCGCTTCACGCAACTGGCGCCAGGGAACTACAGGCTGACAGTCCGGGCGGCAAATGCCTGGGGGCAGCAGGGCGATCCGGCGTCGGTATCGTTCCGGATTGCCGCACCGGCAGCGCCGTCGCGGATTGAGCTGACGCCGGGCTATTTTCAGATAACTGCCACGCCGCATCTTGCGGTTTATGATCCGACGGTACAGTTTGAGTTCTGGTTCTCGGAAACGCGGATTACCGATATCAGGCAGGTTGAAACCACAGCCCGCTATCTTGGCACGGCGCTGTACTGGATAGCTGCCAGTATCAATATCAAACCGGGCCATGATTATTATTTTTACATCCGCAGTGTGAACACCGTTGGCAAATCGGCATTTGTGGAGGCTGTTGGCCAGCCGAGTGATGATGCATCCGGCTATCTGGATTTTTTCAAAGGCGAGATAGGGAAAAGCCATCTGGCTCAGGAGCTGTGGACGCAGATTGATAACGGTCAGCTTGCGCCTGACCTGGCTGAAATCAGGACGTCCATTACGGATGTCAGCAATGAAATCACGCAGACCGTCAATAAGAAACTGGAAGACCAGAGTGCAGCGATCCAGCAGATACAGAAGGTTCAGGTTGATACAAATAATAACCTGAACAGCATGTGGGCTGTGAAGCTGCAGCAGATGCAGGACGGACGCCTTTATATCGCGGGTATTGGTGCCGGTATTGAAAACACCCCTGACGGCATGCAGAGTCAGGTGCTGCTGGCGGCAGACAGGATTGCGATGATTAATCCTGCGAATGGCAACACAAAGCCGATGTTTGTTGGTCAGGGCGATCAGATATTCATGAACGAAGTGTTCCTGAAATATCTGACGGCTCCCACCATTACCAGCGGCGGTAATCCTCCGGCATTTTCCCTGACACCGGACGGGCGGCTGACGGCGAAAAATGCCGATATCAGCGGTAACGTGAATGCGAACTCCGGGACGCTCAACAACGTCACGATTAACGAGAACTGTCGGGTTCTGGGAAAACTGTCCGCGAACCAGATTGAAGGCGATCTCGTTAAAACAGTGGGCAAAGCTTTCCCCCGGGACTCCCGTGCACCGGAGCGGTGGCCATCAGGGACCATTACCGTCAGGGTTTATGACGATCAGCCGTTTGACCGGCAGATTGTTATTCCGGCGGTGGCATTCAGCGGCGCTAAACATGAGCGGGAGAATAACGATATTTATTCGTCATGCCGCCTGATAGTACGGAAAAACGGTGCTGAAATTTATAACCGTACCGCGCTGGATAATACGTTGATTTACAGTGGTGTTATTGATATGCCTGCCGGTCACGGTCACATGACACTGGAGTTTTCGGTGTCAGCATGGCTGGTAAATAACTGGTATCCCACAGCAAGTATCAGCGATTTGCTGGTTGTGGTGATGAAGAAAGCCACTGCAGGCATCACGATTAGCTGAATTTTATAACCCAGATACGGGCGCCAGAAATGGCGCCTTTTTTATTGCAGAAAAGCGAGAGGTAATTATGCGTAAATTATGTGCTGTTATTCTGTCCGCAGTAGTCTGGCTGGTTGCCGCTGGTACGCCAGCGAGCGCAGCAGAGCATCAGTCCACACTAAGCGCCGGGTATCTTCAGACCCATACTGATATGCCCGGCAACGATGACCTGAAGGGCATTAACGTGAAATACCGTTATGAATTTACGGACACGCTGGGGCTGGTGACGTCATTCAGTTATGCAGGAGACAAGAATCGCCAGATTACCCGTTACAGCGATACCCGCTGGCATGAAGATTCAGTGCGTAACCGCTGGTTCAGCATGATGGCGGGGCCGTCTGTACGCGTGAATGAATGGTTCAGTGCTTATGCGATGGCAGGTGTGGCTTACAGCCGTGTTTCGACGTTCTCCGGGGATTATCTCCGCGTAACTGACAACAAGGGGAAAACGCACGATGTGCTGACCGGAAGTGATGACGATCGCCACAGCAACACGTCTCTGGCGTGGGGAGCTGGCGTGCAGTTTAACCCGACCGAATCCGTGACCATTGACCTTGCTTATGAAGGCTCCGGCAGTGGCGACTGGCGCACTGACGGTTTCATCGTGGGTGTCGGTTATAAATTCTGATTAGCCAGGTAACACAGTGTTATGACAGCCCGCCGGTTCAGGCGGGCTTTTTTGTGGAGTGGATATGGCAGCAGTAAAAATCTCAGGTGTGCTGAAAGATGGTGCGGGAAAACCAATACAGAACTGCACTATTCAACTGAAGGCAAAGCGTAACAGCACCACGGTACTGGTGAACACGGTGGCCTCTGAAAATCCGGATGAAGCCGGGCGTTACAGCATGGATGTTGAGTATGGCCAGTACAGCGTCACCCTGCTGGTTGAAGATTTTCCGCCTTCACATGCCGGGACCATTACCGTCTATGAAGGTTCCAGACCAGGTACGCTGAATGATTTTCTCGGTGCCATGACGGAAGATGATGTCATGCCGGAGGCATTGCGCCGTTTTCAGGAAATGGTGGAAGAAGCGGCACGCAACGCTGAAGCCGCCTCTCAGAGCGCAGCGGCGGCAAAGACATCCGAAACTGCAGCGGCATCATCGAAGAACGCGGCGAAAACCTCAGAAACGAATGCAGCTAACAGCGCACAGGCGGCAGCGGCCTCACAGACTGCATCGGCAAACTCCGCGACTGCAGCCAAAAAATCAGAAAACAACTCAAAAGCGAGTGAGACAGCTTCAAAGACCAGCGAAACTAATGCGAAAAATAGCGAGGTGGCTGCAGAATCGAGTCAGAGTGCCGCAGCAAACTCCGCTACCGCAGCAAAAAACAGTCAGGATGCAGCAGCCCAAAGCGAGAGAGCGGCAGCCAGTTCTGCAAGTGCGGCGGCTACTTCTGCCACGGCATCAGCCAACAGTCAAAGAGCTGCAAAAACCAGTGAAACCAACGCAAAGACAAGCGAGACTGCAGCGAAGACCAGCGAAACGAATGCCAAAGCCAGCGAAACTGCGGCGAAAAACAGTCAGGATGCAGCGGCCCAAAGCGAGAGTGCCGCAGCTGGTTCTGCAAGCGCGGCGGCTGCTTCTGCCACGGCATCAGCCAACAGTCAAAGAGCTGCAAAAACCAGTGAAGACAACGCAAAGGCGAGCGAGACTACAGCGGCGAACTCGGCGCAAGCATCGGCAGCAAGCCAGACAGCAGCTAAAGCAAGTGAAGACGCAGCCAGAGAGTATGCAAGCCAGGCAGCGGAGCCGTATAAACAAGTTTTGCAGCCGTTGCCTGATGTGTGGATACCGTTTAACGATTCACTGGATATGATTACGGGGTTTTCGCCGTCATATAAAAAGATTGTTATTGGTGATGATGAAATAACGATGCCTGGCGATAAGGTTGTAAAGTTTAAACGCGCATCGAAAGCAACCTATATTAATAAATCTGGTGTGCTGACAGAGGCTGCCATTGACGAGCCACGATTTGAACGTGATGGCCTGCTTATTGAGGGGCAAAGAACGAACTACATGCTCAATTCGGAAAGCCCTGCCAGTTGGGGGCGATCGTCAAATATGGATGTTCCCGAAACCGGGACGGATAGTTTTGGTTTTACCTATGGAAAGTTTGTCTGTAACGATTCTCTGATTGGGCAAACCTCAGCCATTAATATGGCATCAATTGCTGCAACAAAGTCAGTTGATGTCTCAGGCGATAATAAATACGTGACAACCTCATGTCGTTTTAAAACAGAACTGCAGGTAAGGTTGCGTATCCGGTTTGATAAATATGACGGTAGCGCAACAACTTTTCTTGGTGATGCGTATATTGATACACAAACGCTTGAAATTAATATGACAGGCGGTGCTGCCTCAAGGATTACAGCGAGAGTCAGAAAGGACGAAGCTACCGGATGGATTTTTGCAGAGGCAACAATTCAGGCAATTGATGGGGAGTTAAAAATAGGCTCTCAGATACAGTATTCTCCTAAGCAGAGCGGGGCAACCGTATCTGGTGACTATATTTATCTGGCCACCCCACAAGTAGAAGATGGGCCTTGTGTATCATCTTTTATTATATCAGGAGCGACGGCGGCGACTCGTGCGAGTGATATGGTTACGATCCCGACCGAAAACAACATTTATAACAGACCGCTTACTTGTTTGGTCGAGGTTAACAGGAATTGGGGCGATATTCCCCCTAATGTAGCACCGCGTATTTTTGATTTTTCTGGTGTGCCGCCTATTGAGTCAATCACATACGCTTTTAACACAACCGAGAGATATTACGGTCAGCTTTATATGCAAACTTATAAAGCGTCGACAAGTAGTTACGTTTCTAGTTTGTTTACTGGTCGAACGGATGTTCGAAAATTCATTGGTGGTTTTAATATTTATTCTGACGGTACTAAACGAGTAGTTTCTAACGGTGAGGCTACTAAAACCATTGAAACGGAATGGACGGGCGTAAAAACGCGGACCTTTATTAGAATAGGAGGTCAAGCCACATCAGGGACACGTCATCTATTCGGCCATTTGAGAAATCTTCGTCTCTGGCATAAAGAATTAACTGATGCGCAAATGGGGGAGAGTATTAAATGAAAGATTTAACACTTAAATTTGCCGACAGGGCCGATTTTTCGGCCTTTATGGATAGCACTGGCTATTATGATGATGAGTCGATGCAGGATGATATTCTTATTGACGTGATAGGTAACGTGTACAAAGAAA
>OODK01000681.1_pt1 | contig 26800 bp, 31 predicted proteins | sample 1671371 | NCBI WGS metagenome assembly OODK01 (sample SAMN06348150, study PRJEB24527) | human gut metagenome | biome: human gut; feature: ankylosing spondylitis patient; material: feces | host: Homo sapiens | place: China | collected 2015-10 | reverse complement strand
GCCGATACACCTAATATTTTTGAAAATTTATTGATAGAATAATATTTACTCATAAACAAATCCTCCATATAATATTTATAATTTATTCTACCAATAAAAATTATAAAATCCAACACATATTTATAATTTTTTATAAGATTATTTTAACAGTTAAACACCTCCTAATAAAACAGAAACGCACAAAATGTTAAGTAGTCATCTGTGCGTTTCTATATCTTCTGTATTAAACTGTAATAAATCCTAATCCTTCAAGTACTGAGAACACTAAGATCGCAACAATGCAGATTGGTGCAATATACTTAACCATAATAAGGAATAGTGATTTTCTCTTAAATTCCCCAGAGCTTTCAACTTCATCAACAATTACTTTTGGCTTGATGATATAACCGACAAATAAACATGTTAAGAATGCTGCGATCGGCATTAATACACTGTTACTGATGAAATCAAAGAAATCAAGGAAGTCAAATCCTAAAATCGTAATATTGCTCCATGCTCCAAATCCTAAAGATGATGGAACTGCTAGTAACAGAGCAATGATAAACATTGTAATACATGCAGTTCCTCGTTTCATATGGAACTTATCCATCAGAACTGCTACGAGTGTCTCAAGCAGCGAAATGGAAGAGGTAAGTGCTGCAAGTAACACTAAAATAAAGAATACTGCTGCAATAACACTTGAAAAAGCCATACTGTTAAATACTTTTGGAAGCATCACAAACATCAAAGATGGACCTTTTGCAAGCATGGATGAATCTCCGTTTGAGAATACAAACACAGCTGGTACGATCATAAGTCCTGCAAGGAAAGCAACCCCTGTATCAAAAATCTCAACCTGTGTGACTGATTTCTCAAGGTCAGCTTTCTTTGGCATATATGATCCGAATGTGATCATAATACCCATAGCAAGGGACATCGAATAAAATAACTGTCCAAGTGCAGCTAAGATCGTTGTCGGACCAAATCCTTTTAAACTTGGTTTTAAATAATATGCAACTCCAGCCATCGCCCCTGGTCTTGTGATACAGAATAAAGAAACTCCGATCAACAAGACGATCAAAACTGGCATCATGATCGTGCTGACACGTTCTACTCCGCCTTTGACTCCTCCTGCAACAACCACTGTTGTAGCGATCAGGAAAACAAGAACACAGATCATAGGTTCCGCTGATTTGCTGATAAACCCTGTAAAGAATGTATCAGAGGCGGCATTATGAATCCCTCCCTGAAGCGATATCAGTGCATATTTTGTAACCCATCCACCGATAACACAGTAGTACGGGAAGATAATAAACGGAATGATCGTTGTAAGATATCCGATAAATGTATGCTTCTTGCTAAAGTGTCCAAATGCACGGATCGCACTGGTTCCTGCCTTTCTTCCAAGGGCAACTTCTGTGATCATCAGTGAAAATCCAAATGTTAATGTAAGGATCAGATAAGTTAATAAAAATGTTCCTCCGCCATACTTGGCTGCAAGATATGGAAATCTCCAGATGTTTCCAAGACCTACGGCAGACCCAGCCGTTGCAAGAACGAACCCTAAACGGCTCGAGAATCCACTTCTTTCATTACTCATAATATTAAGTACCTTCTTTCATATATATTCAGATACGTAAGGATATGTATCTGGCTCTGCCGGAGATCTTAGATATGAATCCTGCATGGCAGGATTCCCAGCCTGGATGCTGAATTCTATTTAGATGACGTCCACATCTTCTCCGGCAAGGACGGCATTCATATTACGTACAGAACACATCTTTCCACACATTGTACATGTATCTTCTCTCTCTGGTGTTGATTCTGCACGGTATCTTCTTGCCTTTTCAGGATCAAGAGCAAGTTCGAACTGTTTCTCCCAGTCAAGTTTCTGTCTCGCAGCTGCCATCTGGTTATCCCAATCCATAGCGCCTTTTACACCTTTGGCAATATCTGCTGCATGTGCTGCGATCTTGGAAGCCATGATTCCTTCTTTCACATCATCGACATTTGGAAGACGCAGATGTTCTGCTGGTGTTACATAACATAAGAAGCTTGCTCCAGAAGCTGCAGCGATTGCTCCACCAATTGCAGATGTGATATGGTCATATCCAGGTGCAATATCTGTTACCAGAGGTCCAAGAACATAAAATGGTGCTCCATGACAGATCGTCTGCTGGATCTTCATATTCGCCTGAATCTGATCCATTGGCATATGTCCAGGTCCTTCGATCATAACCTGTACATCCTTCTTCCATGCACGTGCTGTTAATTCTCCTAATGTTACTAATTCTTCGATCTGTGAAATGTCACTTGCATCAGCAAGGCATCCTGGACGACATGCATCGCCAAGGCTTAGCGTTACATCATATTCGTTACAGATATCAAGGATTTCATCATAGTATTCGAAGAATGGATTCTCATTGCCTGTTGCTTCCATCCATGCAAAGATCAGAGAACCACCACGAGACACAATGTTCATCTTACGTTTCATTGCCTTAAAACGTTCCGCTGTGTTTCGGTTGATCCCACAATGGATCGTCATAAAATCTACACCATCTTCTGCATGCATCTTAAAAACATCGATCCATTCACGAGATGTGATATCCTTTAATGCTTTATTGTAATAAACAATCGCATCGTAAATAGGTACGGTACCAAGGATTGCTGGACATTCATTGACAAGTTTCTTACGAAATACATGAGTATGTCCAAAAGAAGAAAGATCCATGATAGCTTCTGCACCCATCTCTACGGCTTTATTAACTTTCTCCATCTCAACATCTAAGTTTAGACAGTCTCTGGATGTTCCAAGGTTTACATTGATCTTTGTCTTCAAAGAATTCCCGATTCCAAATGGCTTTAAACACTTGTGGTTCTTGTTTGCAGGGATGACAATAGTTCCAGCTGCAACTTCTGCCATAAGGTCTTTCACGTCAATTCCTTCATAGGCAGCAACTGCTTCCATCTCTTTCGTTACAATTCCCTGTCTTGCTGCATTCATCTGTGTTGTGTACTTCATGATTGAAAACCTCCAAAATATAAGATTTTGGGAGACTCTTATTCGGTTTTGTTTATTTTATCATCATTCTGTCTTGTTGAGATAAAAAAAGACAAACTTTAAAAAGCCTGTGATGCTGCTTTACAGTTCGTCTTGTATTCATAGCATCCAAATCCCTACGACGGCATTATCCGTATCAGGTCCATGGTCGAAACTCTCGTTTCCTCTCAGCTAAGGTATCACCTTTTAAGCTCCCATTTCAGTTACATCAATATTGTACCATCCTAAAAGGCAGATAGCAAGAATTTTGTATCCTTGTTATCTGCCTTTTGTACTTCTTTATCTTTATATTTTTCTTTTATTTTACTGGTCTGGCGATTGCTGCAACTTTGCGGTACCATGGATAGCTGTAAGACACACTGCTTCCATCTGCATGTACGATCGTGTCATTTCCAACATACATGGCGATATGGTCGATATTTTTATATCTTCCATTCTTTCCACTTCGTTTACGGTAAAAGATTAGATCTCCCGGAAGTAATCTGTCTGATTTTCCGTTATATGTAGAAAGTTTTAATAATTTCTTCTTTTTTCCACACCATTTAGCAATATCTGCAGCTGTTGGTGCATAGCTCTTACTTCCAAAATTCACACCATATGGTTTATAAGATTTCCACACAAAAGAACTGCAGTCTACATAATCTTTCCGCATTCGTTTTGCCTGACTGTATCTTGGTTTTGTCTTACAGATCGCTTGAGCTTTACTGACTCCTTTGTATACTTTGGATTTTAAGATATAAATATTAAAAGATACACTCACATTATCAGCACTGATCGTTAAGGTTGTCCTTCCGTATTTTTTTCCTTTTGTTAATCCATTTGATGATACAGATGCATATTTTGTATTTCCAACTTTATATGTAACTGGTGTATATCCGCTGGCTCCTGATACTTTGTAAGATACTTTTTGCCCTTTTTTCAGAATACAACTGGCTCTATATTGTGGATCTGTGCACTTTACAGTTGCTTCCAGACAAATTCCATCTACATATACGTATATCTTTCTGGTTTGTTTTGCATATCCGTAAAATGTCCCATCATCCGATACATAAAAATTATGGTTATTATCTGCTCGATAGATAATGCGTTCTTGTCCATTCGTCGAGTTGCCTTCTACTTCAACTTTCCCTTCGTTATAAAGAACCGTTGCAAGTTTGTTATTCTTTAATCTCGGATTGGAAATCTGGATATGCATTTCTTTTGTTTCAATACTTTGATATTCTGTTCCTTCATCTGTTATGATATTTAATCGGACTGTTGCATCTCCTATGGATCTTCCTGTAATCCTTGCAGTCTTCTGATCTGCTGATACCTCCATCGCAATATGATCATTTCCATTGACGATCTGCCAGTCATATTTCAGATTATCTCCATAATCATAAGAATCGTTATATTTTAATGAAATATTTCCGCCAACAGCAACACCTGCATTGATGCCAGAATCATAGAAATCAATGTCATATGTTGCTGCTTCTTCCGGTGAATCGTATCCGCCCCATAAATTATATCCTGCTTTGTTTATCTTATTCGTTATCTTTCCCATGCCAGTCTTACTTGCTGCTGATACGGGCATGATCTGAATCGATAACATTCCTATAACAACTGAAAGCGTACATACGCACAGCTTTTTCATCACTTTTTTCACTTTATTTCTCCCCATTTATCTTGTTTCTCTTAATGTATATTCGACTATTTATAAAATTTAATTCATTACATTGACTGGTTTTCCTTCCATCCAACATTTCACATTATCAAAATCAATGATCGCACGTTTTACCAATGCTTCTTTTGTTGCAAATGCAACGTGTGGTGTCGCGATCAGATTCTTTGCATGTAAGAGTGGATGATCTTTTGATACCGGCGGTTCATTCTCAAAGACATCAACGGCTGCTCCTGCAATCTTACCGTTATTGAGTGCTTCAGCTAATGCTTCACTATCAACAACCGGACCTCTTGCCGTGTTGATCAAAACTGCATCTGGTTTCATCAATGCGATTTCATCTTTACCGATCAAACCTTTTGTTGATTCATTTAAAGGTACATGCAATGAAATGATATCACAACTATATAAAAGTTCTTCTAACCCCACAAATTGAATTCCTGGAAGATCTTTTACTGTCCTTGAATATGCGTAAACTTCACATCCAAATGCCTGGGCGATCTTCGCAACTCTGGTTCCGATCGCTCCGGTTCCGATCACACCGAATTTCTTTCCTTCCAATTCAAAACCAACCAGACCATCCTTGGTTCCTTCTTCTCGGACTACCTGATCGCAAGAAATGATATTTCGATACAGTGAGATCAAAAGTCCAAAGACAAGATCTGAAACTGCAGCATTTGAATAGCCTGCACAGTTGCATACTGTAATCCCCTGTTCTTTGCATGCATCCATAGCAATATGATCGATTCCTGTAAATGCTACCGCCAGCATCTTAAGGTTTTTGCAGCCTTTGATGACTTCAGCATTCAATGGCAGGTTTGCAACCATAATAATGTCCGCATCCTTTCCACGTTCGATCAGGCTTTCTGTGCCAGTTACTTTAGTCTGGTAAGATACGATCTCGACAGAATCTGGCAATGCTTTATGTGCGATTTCCATCAATTTCTCTTCTTCCACACCTAGTGGTTCAATAATTACTAATTTCATAATTGTCGAATACTCCTTTCGTATGATTTTACTCTACCATTCTATCATCAAATATACGATTATAAAAGCTTAGAAATATTTTATTTCATAGAGGATTCCATCGAAGTTTCTTATGATCCATATAAAGTAAAAAAACTGCCACACTAGTTTCCACCAATGTGACAGTTTCATATACTTTATAGAAAATCTACTGGAGTAAATCTCTTAATTATTTAAGAGTTACTTTAGCTCCCTGTTCTTCTAATTTAGCTTTGATGTCTTCAGCTTCTGCTTTAGATGCACCTTCTTTAATTACTTTAGGAGCTCCATCAACTAATTCTTTAGCTTCTTTTAATCCTAATCCTGTTACTTCACGAACAGCTTTGATGACTTTAACTTTAGCTCCACCAACTTCTGTTAATTCTACGTCGAATTCGTCTTTTTCTTCTGCTCCACCTTCAGCTCCAGCTGCTGCTACTACAACACCTGCTGCTGCAGATACTCCAAATTCTTCTTCACAAGCTTTTACTAAATCGTTTAATTCTAATACTGATAAACCTTTGATAACTTCAATAATTTCCTGAGTTGTCATTATAATTTCCTCCTAATATTTTAAATTTACTGATAACTGATCTTACTCAGCTGCAGCCCCTTCTCCGTCTTTTTCAGCGATCTGCTTAATAACACGAGCAAAGTTTGTAATTGGGGACTGAATGCTTCCAAGGAATTTCGCAAGTAATTCGTCTCTTGATGGGATGCTTGCGATAACCTGGATACCATCTTTGTCATAGAATGTTCCTTCTACAACACCAGATTTCATTTCTAATACTTCGATGTTCTTAGCGTGTTTTGCAAGGATTCTTGCAGGAGCTGTAGCATCTGTTTTAGAAACAGCGATTGCTGTAGGTCCTTTTAAATCATCAGCTAATGCTTCAAATTCTGTTCCCTGGATTGCAAAACGAATCATTGTATTCTTATATACTTTGTATTCTACATCAGCTTCTCTTAATTCTTTACGCATTGCTGTATCCTGTTCTACAGTGATTCCGCGGTAAGAAACTAATACTGCTGACTGAGCATCTGTAAGTAATTCTTTAATTTCGTTTACTACTGGTTGTTTTAACTCAACTTTTGCCATTGAAATGGTGCACCTCCTTGATTTATTTTGTGTACCACCGCACATATAAAAAGAAAACTCTATATCCGCACAGACATAGAGTGTTAATTAGCATATTCACTAATACTCTCCTCGGCAGGTTGTTCTACGTTGCGCCTTGCGGCACCTGCTGTCTTCGGCAGTAATACTTTACATATAATACACGACATTTATATATATGTCAAATGTTTTTTTACTTTTTTTGAAATGTTTTTATTTTTATGCAATTCCCATATGGCAACATAGGATTTTGCATAAATCTGGGGTCAGACTACATGAGACTGACCCCGCTTAAAGTTAAATATTAAGCAAATTTTGTTGTATCAATTTTCACTCCAGGTCCCATTGTAGAAGTAATTGTTACGTTTCTAAAATACTGACCTTTTGCTGCTGCAGGTTTTGCTTTTACGATTGCATCGATTAACGTCTGGAAGTTGTCCGCTAACTGTTCTTCTGTGAAAGAAGCTTTTCCAACTGGTACATGAATGATGTTGGATTTATCTAATCTATATTCGATCTTACCTGCTTTGATTTCTTTAATGGCATTCGCAACGTCCATTGTTACAGTTCCGGCTTTAGGGTTAGGCATTAAACCTTTAGGTCCTAAGTCACGTCCTAAACGACCTACTACACCCATCATGTCTGGAGTAGCTACTACTACGTCGAAGTCATACCAGTTTTCTTTCTGGATCTTAGGAATTAATTCTTCTGCTCCTACGAATTCTGCTCCTGCTGCTTTCGCTTCTTCAGCTTTTGCATCTTTAGCGAATACAAGAACTTTAACTTCTTTACCAGTTCCATGTGGAAGTACAACTGCTCCACGGATCTGCTGGTCTGCCTGACGTCCATCTACACCAAGACGGATATGTGCTTCGATTGTTTCGTCGAATTTAGCGTTTGCTAATTTTTTTACTAAAGCAACTGCTTCCTGTGGATCATAATTGTTTGTTCTGTCCACTAATTTTGTAAGCTCTGCGTATCTCTTACCTTTTTTCATTCTAAAATACCTCCTGTGGTAATATCGGGAGTTCACCCTCCCACTTTCGTTTCAAATTTGTGACTACTCTTCTACTGTGATTCCCATACTTCTTGCAGTACCGGCGATCATGCTCATTGCTGCTTCGATAGAAGCTGCGTTTAAGTCTTTCATCTTTGTTTCAGCGATCTGCTGAAGATCTGCTTTAGAAATAGTAGCTACTTTAGTTCTGTTAGGTTCTCCTGATCCAGACTGGATTTTGCAAGCTTTCTTTAATAAAACTGCTGCTGGTGGAGTCTTTGTGATGAAGCTGAAGCTTCTATCCTGATATACAGTGATTACTACAGGGATGATCATGTCTCCCTGATCAGCTGTTCTTGCGTTAAATTCTTTTGTAAACTGTACAATGTTTACTCCGTGCTGTCCAAGTGCTGGTCCAACGGGTGGTGCTGGTGTTGCCTTTCCTGCTGGAATCTGAAGTTTGATATAACCTTCTACTTTCTTTGCCATAATCGTTAACCTCCTGATTATTGTGGTAATTACGGGATAGCCCTCCCACTTTGTTTCAAATAAGATTCTCTATTCTTATTCTTCGTTACGCTTTCTTAATATCTAAGAAATCAATTTCTACTGAAGTTGCTCTTCCGAACATCTCGACTTCAATAGTTACTGTCTGTTTGCTTTCATTGATTGCAGTAACCGCACTTGTTGTTCCTTCCCAAGCACCGGAAGTCACAACGATCATATCACCAACTTCGATATCAAGTTCAATCTTCTCTCTTGCTGGTGTTTCTTGCTGTTCTCCTCCAATCTGGATTCCTAATGGTTTCATCTCTGCAGGAGTCAGCGGTACTGGTTTTGATCCAGGTCCTACAAATCCTGTAACACCTCTTGTGTTACGAACCACATACCATGTGTCGTCGTTCATGATCATATGGATCAGAACATAACCTGGGAACATTTTTCTTGAAACTTGTTTCTTCACACCGTTTCTCATCTCTACCACGTCTTCAAGTGGTACGCGGACTTCCAAGATCTCATCCTGAAGCTTACGGTTCTCGATGGTTTTCTCAATATCCACTTTTACTTTATTCTCATAACCTGAGTAGGTGTGAACAACATACCAATTTGCCTCTGCCATAAAATCTCCTTACTTCTATCCAACCAATGCCTGAATTCCATACTGGATTCCAACATCAAGAACTGCAACAATGACTCCGATAATAATAGCACAGATCACTACAACTGCTGTTTCTTTTGCAATTCTTTCTTTCGTTGGCCAGATAATTCTGTTAAATTCAGCTTTTAACTCTTTGAACCAACTTGGTTTCTTTGCTTTGTTAGTTTTCTCCATGTTTTCACTTCCTTTTCTCTCAAAGGGAATTACCGGAAATTATTTTGTTTCTTTGTGTAATGTGTGAGTTTTACAGAATTTGCAGTATTTCTTTGTTTCCATGCGTTCAGGATGTGTTTTCTTATCCTTTGTCATGTTGTAATTACGCTGTTTACATTCTGTACATTCTAATGTTACTCTTGTGCGCACAACTTCCACCTCCATTTTGTTTGTTGTTTAATTAAAATAAGGCATAAAAAAAAGACCTTCTTCCAACGCTAAAGTCTAGCGTGTTTATCATATCATCCATATGTTGGTCCGTCAATAGATTTTTCGTTTTTTTTACAATACAATCTTGTTTCTTTACATATTAAAACGAAATAATACCGCATCAACATCTCGGCTGATACGGTACTTATTTTCAAAAAGAGAGGATTAAAAATATATATGAAAAACTATGTCTTTATTATATCAGGATCCTCTCTTCATTCAATATTCTGTTTCTAAACATTTCTAAAGAAAGTATAAACAAATATGAAGGAATTATTATTTAGTGTATTTTACCTGATATCCACTTGTACCTTTGGATCCTTTTTTGATCTTAATATAGTAAGTTCCTTTTTTTGCCTTTCCATAGATACGGAAACCTTTTGATATTGTTTTATTTTTTAATCTTGCTGCTCCTGTGACTGTTACAGAAATCTTGCTTCTATTTCCAAGTCCTGTGATATCGATATATGTCATTCCAGTCTTCTTAACTTTGATCTTATACCAGTGTGTTTTACTTGTACTTTCATTAGACAAGAATACCTGCTTCTTGGATTTCTTACGCTTGATCTCTTTTGCTTTTTTCTTAGATGTTCCATAACTGTCAGATGCTTTTTGATTTGCATTGATGAAATAAAGGATCTCTCCAGATGCCGCATTTGCAACGACACGATAAGTCCCTGCAGCAAGTCCTGTTGTTACCACATAGTTATTTTTTGCTATACCAGATAATCCGGTTGCTACAGTTTTCCATGTCTTTCCACTTAATTTCTGAACAGAATATGTAACACTAGACACATTTCCCGCTGCATTTTCTTTATAAACTGCGATCGCTGCAACTCCTCTTTTGGCTACTTTAAACTGCTGATATGTAGCTGCTCCAGTACTTGCACTTGCGATTACATTATTCCCACCAAAAGTTCTGTTATTCTGGCTTGATATCACTGCTGCTCCAAATGCTGCAACCACTGGTGTATTTGCATTCTCACATGCTGTTTCAAGGTATAATGCATATGTTCCTGCTTTGACTGCACCAGCCCAGATCATTTTTCCATTATTCGTCTGTGAAAGTGTCATAGCCGGATTCCCATTATAACACAGTTTTAAACGTCCACCATCTACTCCTGCGACCTTTGTTGCATATGGGATAACAACCGTTCCATCAATTCCTACACGAACTGTTCCAACTTTCACATATTCATTTGCATCACTATATCCTTGATACAACATCATTTCCTGATTTGCCTGCCATTTATTTGACAGCGTATCAAAATCAGACAGCGTGTAAACATTCGTTGCATTTAACTGCACTGCCGCTGCAGATGCTTTTGCCTGTTTTGCTCTTACTCTTTGTGATGCTGTGATCGCAGGAAGTTTGCTGTGAATACTTTCTGTTTTTGTTTTTGCTCCTACCATTACAGTCCCTGTCATCATTGCAAATGACAACACTATACATAACGTTCTCTTTAAAAAGTTTTTAACCATATTACATCTCCCTCGTATAATATCTTTTAGATACATAAATACATGTATCTAGTTACCAAATAAATATTGTTCAATAGGCTTAGCAAAGCCCATGATATAATTGTCCTAGTGTCAATCAGGTAATAGTTCTTTTTCTCCCTGTTGAACCAGTAATGGTTGCTTCATAAATAGTCTGTTCCCCTGACATGGAAGTTAGCTTCAAACCGGCTGGCTGTTTGCTTAAGTACATGGACTACCATCTAGCAGTGTGGTTTCGCATCTGTCCATCTTAAGCTGGATTCTTATATGCGAGGGTGTCGATGCTCCATGATCATGGGTTTTACCAAGCCGATTGAACACTTTAATCTACAACGAAAGAAGGTGATTACAATGAACACACTTTACGTCGGTATTGATGTAAGCAGCAAATCCAATGTCATTTACTTAATGCTTCCAAATGGTGATAAGCACAGTAATTTTTCTGTTGCAAACTCACACGAAGGTTCCACCCAGTTGGTAAAAAGAATTCTTTCTGCTTTAACTTCACATTCCCTTGACACGGTTCTAATCGGTCTTGAAGCAACCTCTGTTTATGGAGACAATCTCGTGTACTTCTTAAGAGAAGATGCCACTCTGGCGCCGTTTAACAGAAAGATTCATGTCCTCAATCCTAAGCAGGTCAAAAAGTTTCATGACGCTTATAATGACCTTCCAAAGAATGATTATGTGGACTCTTTTGTTATTGCCGACTGCCTGCGTTTCGGTAGAATCAACAAAGAGGTATATATGGGAGACTATCGTTACAAAGCTCTCCAGAACCTCACTCGGGCACGTTTCTTCGCTGTTCAAAATCTGGTAAAAGAAAAGCAGCGATTTATGAATGTGCTGTTCAAGAAGTATTCTACGATGACGCAGGAGAAGGTATTCAGCGATACCTTCAGCACTACTGCCCTTGCTGTCTACGATGAATTTGAATCCGCAGAAGCACTGGCAAATATGGACTTACATGAGCTTACTGACTTTATCATTGAAAAAGGAAAGAATCGTTTTCCTGATCCTGATGCAGTAGCCAAAGCCATACAGAAAGCTGCCCGCAGTTCTTACCGTTTACCAAAAACGGTAAATGATTCTGTCAATCAGGTGCTTTCCATATCCATAACCTCCATGAAGGCATTGGAATCTCAAATAAAAGAGTTCGATAAAGCTATTAAAGCCCAAATGGAACTCTTGCCAAACGTATTGATATCCATTCCGGGTATCGGACCTGTTTATTCAGCCGGAATCATGGCTGAAATCGGCGATATCAATCGTTTTAACAGTCAGGCTGCTCTTGCTAAATATGCAGGACTTGCCTGGAAGCAACACCAGTCCGGTGGCTTCGAGTCCGAAGTTACACGGCTCATTCCATCCGGCAACCGATTTTTAAAGTACTATCTGTGTGAAGCTGCATTTTCTCTTGTAAGATGCGACAAGGAATACAGCGACTTCTACCACCTCAAATACAAAGAGGTAAACAGATGCCAACACAAACGTGCACTCGCATTAACTGCCCGTAAATTTGTGCGCTTAGTCTTTCGACTGCTGAAAGACAATCGCCTATACTGTCCAGCAAAGTAGATTCCATCTACTTGCTGATGAGCTACGCCCTGTTCATTTTTAAAAATTTGAACGACAGGGCTTAGGTGGATGTTTTTTGTCTTCATGAGATATATACAAAAATATATGTTTTTTGTGTTATTTATCTCTTGACATCACACCGCTGGACTATTCTAACCAGTGATTATCCAAATAATAAAATCCGAACACCACTAACCCTGTCCCAGTGATCCAGAACGTCCAAAACAGAATTTTCAAAACTCCACCACCTGATTTATACGATTCCACTGTATCTTTCAGATTGTGTTGGTTAAATTCACTCTCTGTTATTGTGTTGTTTTTTAACTTTGTATAAATAGTCCCTTTAATCGGCTTTGCTTCCATTCCATAATACTTGTATCTAACATCATGTGAAATTTTTATTGTATCAATATATGTCCTAGATATAAAATCAATTTTATCTACGTCAAATTTTTTCCCTGCAAAAATTATCTTCTTGCAAGTTTTACTGTTTGATCGTATTCGATCCCATGTATAATAAACTTCTGTTACATACGTTTTCCCACACCTAACTGTTCTTGTATGGCTGCGATATTCTTCTCTAACTTTTTTGATTGAATAATATTTACCGCCGATCATTTTGTATGTAACTGTATCTACAGGCTTTATTTTCCCATACACGAAAGCATTTCCTAAATCAGTTTCCATCCCATACTGAAACATATCATTACTTTCAATCTTTGCAGCACGATTATGTTCTTCGTTCTGATCCATGATGTAATTATCAATTTTCCCACTGATAGTAAAGCCAATTAGAAACATTAATCCAACAATAACAACGCTTGCTATAATCTCTCGTAGAGTTATTTCGAAAGTATCAAACTGAAATCCTTTGAATTTTCTCATAGGCTACTCACTAAGTAATTTCTGTGGTGCCGTCTCTGTTGCATCCTGAAATTCTAAATATTGATATGTTTTCTGTTTGTATCCTAAAAGTTTCAAGAAAAAGTTCGCCGGAAAGTTCACGACATATCTGTTGTATTCTTTGATCTGCTGATTGTAATTGTCTCTTACGTCAGAAATCTTATTCTCTGTGACCGCCAACTCTTTCATAAGTCGCTGATAATTCTTGTCCGACTTTAATTCTGGATAAGCTTCTTTTACCGCTGCAATCGCTGTGCCTGTACTTTCGATTTTCCCAGTATTTGAACTTCTCTCTTTAACAATATTTTTCAGTGTTTCGGCTTCATGTTTGTTGTAAGATTTCACACTGTCTGCCAGATTATACACTAAATCCTGTCTTCTCTTTTCCTGAACGTTAATTGCTGCCTTTGATTCACTTATCTGTTCTTCCATCGAATTTACATGATTTTGTGGTATATGAATCATAAATACACCAACTAACACAATTACCACAATTGCAGCTAGAACAATCAACGGTATTTTCCATGTTGTATTTTTCATCTTTTCTTCTCCTTTTCTTTGATGATTCTATATCTCAACAGGATAATCACTCTTAACATTGTCGTAGTATTCATCCTGAACTTTGTAGAATAGATTTTCACGGATTTTATAATTCATAAAGTGCATGATCTGGTAATTAATTGTGAATCCGCTATTTTTCCCATATTCTGTTGCAAAGTATCTATCAATCATAAGCTTGTATAAATCAAAATCAAGTTCTGTGTCTTGCATATTCTCAGGAACAAAATAAAACTTCTCAACCAACTCTACGCATTTTTCGTCAGAGATCATTGGATGGTCTGTTCCTTTCTCCAACTGATATTTCTTAAAAAAGTATTTAACAATATCTCCGATTACACATTCATCTTTTGGATTGTTATACAGATCATCGTCAAACTCTTGATTTACCCTAAAACCTAAATGGATTTTATCTTCAATTGTCTGACTAAGAGTAGTTTTATTTCCCTTTCTCTTTATGATTTTGACCTTATTTCTCCCAGAAATAGGCATGAAGTCTTTTTTATCTTTACACACATCATTATTATCTTTATCTTCTGTTGATAAAAAAGCATAATCTTTATCGTTAGATAAAGCATTGTTAATATCTGTGTTAGTCTCTGGTAATGCTTCTGCCAAGTTGTCGCTTTCGAAATCATCTTGTCTAACTGTATGGTCTGATTCTGGTTCGTCTAAAATCTGATCAATGATTTCTTCTAAAACCTCATCGTTTACTGTATACCACTTTGTAGATGTAGCACCATTACGATGATTATTATAATTTCCAACTAAAACAAGACCCTTGTTGCGTAAACTATAAAAAATACGCTCAACGGTCTTATATGACCAAAACGGAAAATTTTCTTCCTGCCACTCTCTGATAGAGTTATAGCACCAATATTTACCATCGTGGAAATTTCTATTCTGTTTTTTATTTACGGAAATCCAATAATAGATTTGATTCAGAACGATTGCTTCATTTAAGCCAATCATTTTTGCAAGATCAGGATTGATTACTAATACGTTACTTTTGAAAAATAAATCTAATTTCTTACTCATATTATCACCTCGTGGTTATTTGAACATTAACGTGTGCACCCTCATGTTAAAATATAAAAACAGCAAACGGAACGTACACGAGGAAAGACGTTCTTTTCGCCGGCACACAATGGCTAGTTTGCTGTAATTATTAAAATAAAAAAAGACATACACAGGATTGTGTGGTCTTCATGACCTTTGCATCCTGTGTATGTCTCTTAATTTAAATTCATCATAGCATAAAGTTTTACATAAATCAATATGCATTTGATGGTTTTAATCTGTAATTATTTCTTGCTTGTCCTTTTGCAACGGACCTTGCAAGAACTTCATTATCTTCTGTATATAATGTTGCGTATAAGTTTATATCTGGTTGATTTCCGCTATTGTTCATCATAGCAACAACAACTCCACGTTCTACAGCATCAGCAATGATACTTTCATCAACCATACCGCCGGAATTACCAACGATGCTATCTGCGATCATTTTCATAGTTTTTGGATTTTCAAGTGGCAATACAGCTTCTGATCCAGCTTCACCGACACCAATCATGGATGCGGAACTGAATAATCCACCTTTTTTGTACCATGATAACTTGAATTTTGGCGCTTTGATATTGAAATCTCCAAAACCAATGCTGCTCCAATCCCAGTCGATATGTGGTAATTTAATATACTGTGATGTAAAACCACTAATAAATGTCTTAATAATTTCTTTACCAATCTTATAAAGACTTCCAATAGCTCCCTTAACCTCTTTCGGTATATTTTTTAGCCAGCTCTTAGCTTCTGCCCACTTATCGCCTTTTAATCCAGAAAGCATACCTTTCATGGCATCCGCTCCTTTAGCAATTAACCACGCTGTCGGAGATGTGCTTGCTACTGTATTTACTGTAAAACTTTTTAACCCTTTTACGGTTGTTTGAAAATTTCCATTCTTCACGTTTTCCCAGCCAGTTTTCATTCCTGTAACCGCTTGTTTACCTTTTTCCAACAGCCAATTCTCCGCACCTGTAACCTTCCCTTTAATATATCCTCCAATCCCGGCGGCAGCCTGACCAATTTTACTTTCTTTGACTGACTCCCATCCATTATGTAGTCCTTCAATTGCGCTCTGCCCTTTTTCTTGCAACCAGTCTCCGGCGTTTCCGACTTTTTCTTGAATCCAAGTACCTAATCCATTTACTGCTGTTCCGAATCCTTCTTTAGCAGTTTCCCATCCACTTTTTAGTCCTTCTATAAGATTTCCACCTTTTTCTTTTAACCATTCTCCGGCACTGTTAAACCCCTCTAAAATATTGTTTTTTACATTGCCGACAAACTCAGAAATCTTATCCCAGTTTTTGTAGATCAAAAACCCACCGATTATAGTTCCAACTACAGCAATTCCAATAGGGGAGAATAAAACACCCATTACGCTACTAAACGCAGAAGCTACAGCTGGTGCAAATGTACCAGTTACCCATGATGCAATTCCGCTAGCAAATGAAGCTGCTGCCGGGAATAACTTTGTTGAAATAACTTCCGTTATCTTTGGTGCTATCTCTGTTGTTATTTTTGTTGGAATACTCTTCAAAATATCAATAGCATCTAAGGCATATGTACCAATAGCTGTACCTAATGTAGATTGTGAAAAAGCACTTGCCATCTTCTTTAATGCTGTAACCAGCAAGGAAGATGATCCATCCACACCTTTAGGAATTAATCCAAAAGCAGCTAACACAGGACTTACAATCTTATCTGCTGCCTTGGCAAGCTTGATTGCGCCAAACGCAACAACAAACTTTCCTTCAATCGTTGTTCCTAATCCAGAAATAAGTCCGCCTAAGACTGTTGTAATTATTGTAAATACTTCTCCAAATATTCCACCCCAGTCAATTCCTTTTAGGAAGTTTCCAATTCCTCTTCCAAGTCCAGCCCAGTCAGTGTTTTTTGCAACATCGGAAAATACACTAAGTAAATTCTTGACGAAGTTGCTTAAAATCTGTCCGTTTTCTTCCCAGTTAACTTCCGTGATGAATGTATTGATTCCGTGTGAAATATTTGCTGCAATATCGGACCATCTTACAGTTTCGTTGATTTTTCCTAATACTGCAAAAATTCCATTGATTCCTGTAGCGAATGTATCAGCGATCGTTGCAAAATCAATGTTGTTGAACAATCCATTGACTGTATTTCCAATCGCTACTCCTATCTGTTGGAACCCTGTCAGCCCAGTGCTATCACTAGATGCAAGCTGATTTAAGAATCCGTTCAGTATTCTCCAAGACACCATAAAATAATTTCCAAGCGCATTTCCAAATTCCACCCACGGAATTTCTTGGATCATTCCTCTGAAGCTGTCCGCTATCCCTGACCCAATTGCTTTGAAATTGATTCCTTTATCAATATCCGTAAGCTGATTAAATGCCCTGATAACATCAGTTACGCCAGCACCAACAACTTGTCCTAATTTCTTGAAATTGAAATTGTCTACAAATCCATTAACCAGCTGAGTAAATTTTGTTGTGAACTCTGTAATTTTAGGTCCGACCTTTTTCCAATTAATAGCATCATAAACAAGATCGAGACCAGCATTTAACATGCTTGCAATCTCTCTACCGATTCCATACCAGTTATTATCTAAAAATGCTTTTCTGATTCTTGATGCCCAATGAGAAATAGGTGTTTCATAGTCTTCATCTTCCAGACCGCTTAAATCTCCTAGTCCGTCAAGACCATTGCCAGCTCCTGTCCCACTTCCAGTTCCGCCGGTTCCTAATCCGGTTCCACTAGATTGTGTATTATCTGTCAGCTGATTTAATTCATCAAACGGAAGGACTGACAATGATTTTTTCAAGTTCTTTGCTGCCTTGGATGCTTTGTTCATACCCTTAGAAGCAGAGTCCCCAGCACTTCCAATTCCTGAAAGGTCCGTTGCTGAGTCTCCAACACCAGCAAGATCGTTTACAACGCCTTTTGTTGCGCCCTTAATTTTCTTGCCCATCAGAACGTACATAAAGTTTCTGAATGCGTTTGCCGCTTGCATAAGTTTGCTCATTAATGCATTTAATGCCTTAATTGCTGGAAGTACGGCTGCGATAATTCCCTGACCCATAACAGCTGATAATGACTGAATATTTAATTTTAATAAACGAACTTGGTTTGCCCAAGTACCAGCGGTACGGGCGAAGTCCCCCTGTGCATCTTTTGTTACAGACATTAAATAGTTGTATCTTAACGTAGCCTGTTCTGCCTGAGTCATAGAAGTCCATGATTTCGTAATTCCGTTTGCTAATGCATAAGCACTCATGTTTGCAACGGACATATTGATACCTAACTGTTTCAGTGGTTCGATCTCTCCTGAGATACCAGCTCTGATCTTATAAAAGGCTGCATCTGTATCTATGTTATAGAAAGATGCAATGTCGCCAGCTAACCCAGCTAATGTTACAGACATATTAGAAGCTGCATTTTGAGCAACCCCTGATGATTTCAGCATTGCCATCATGGTTCCTGTATACTGCTTAGCTGATAATTCAGATAATCCAAACTGCTTTGATGCCGTTGACGCAAAATCATATGCTTTATATTTCAGTTTTCCAAACGCAACGTCAACTACGTTCTCGACCTCTGTTATGTCTGATCCTAATGTCACAGCATCTTTTGTAAACTGTCCAAATGCTTGTACAGCTTTAAATCCCATAGCTGTCTGTATTAAGTTTTTCAAGCTAAAATTAACTGTCGATATACTTCCATTTGATGCTCCGATATTGCGAATTGCTGTAACAATTTTTCCAATACCGCTGCTTACAGCTGATCCGGCTCTTGATGCCAAACTTGCTAATTCAGAAAGACCATTCTGTAATCTTCCAAAAGAAGTGTTCATTGTATTAACAGAAGCACTAACTTTTCCACCAGAAGCGGCTAATTGTGCCAATGCTTTTGTCATTTCAACAGTGTTTTTGCTCACTACAGGTGCTTTTGACATTGTGTTAAAAAACGCTGTCAATTCTTTTGCCATTACCTGTAATCCACTTGCGCTTGATTCAACCTTTTTACCGGCAGAAGCTAAACTTGCCAACGCTGATATAAACTGATTTATAGATTCTTCAACACCTTTAACCGATGCTAATTTATTTACAGTTTGCTTTATTGCATTTCCTACCGCCGGAAGTTTGCTTGCAACTACACCAGTATTATTTCCAGAACTGATTAATCTAGCTAATGATGCAACAAGTCTATTGATACTTGATGAAACATCAGGAAGATTTCCAAGTTTAGACACAGACTTATAAATACTGTCAAAAATCTGCGTATCAAAACCTTTTGTATCAACTGCCATTAATTTTCTGATAGAGTTAATAACAGAAGATATTTTGCTGTCGCTAAAATCAACGTTATTTAAAACTGACATTGCATGGGATACTTTTGATATTCCATTCACAGAATTTTGAATATTTCCAGTATCTAATTTCCCTATCTTTTCAATTGCTTTGGAAACTGAATTGATATTTTTATAATCTAATTTTGGTATCGTAACACCTGAAACACCTTTTAAAGCGTTCAATCCAGAAGCCAATTCTTTTAATGGCCTTGAACTTTCATTTAAAGCGGTAAAATTAACATTTGTTAATGACTGTAACTGTTTACTAAGACCAGATAATTTAGGTACATTGATTCTGATACCGCTCATTGATCTTAATGATTCTGAAACTCTATCTATCTCACGAGTATAGTTTTTCATGTTTCCAGTATCTATAGAATCAAACGCTTTCCCAACGCTATAAAGTTTATTTACCAAATTATCAAGAGCTGTTACAGCCCTTGCCGTTGAACTTTTCACCTGAATATCAAGAGTTTCTATTGTATCATCTGGCATTCCTATTCACCTCCAACTTATAAGGTCAGCGACTAATTTCCGTATGATTAGCCGGTAAAAAAATAAGGGGCAGAATTATTCATCTGCCCCTACCTTTTCTATATTTGCATTTGCTTGCATGACTCTAAGTTCCATGCATCTAAGCTCTTGCTGCATTTCTTCTTTACTTTTTCCACTCTGCTTTTCTATAGACTCAATGCTTTTTGCTTCTTTTACCAATGGATTCTCTGGATAACTTCCATTTTTTGAAAAAGCACAATTGATTGCTTGCAGCACATAAGAACCAGTCAACCATGACTGATAATTTGTGTTTTTCAATTCATATTCCATTTTTTCTTTATAAGCATTTATGTAAGCATAGACCTCTTTCGGGGTAGAGTGAAAAAATTCATCTTTCGTCATTCCAGCTTTAATAGCCTGAGGAAATAATGTATCAAGTATTATTTCTCTGTAGCTTCTGTTTTCACTGTTTTCTTCTTGTGGTCCTGAGGTTTCTTTGGTTCTTTCTCTGGTTTGATCCCCAGCATTCCGTTCAGACCGATCAGGTTGAAAAAATCGTCTTCTCCCATTTTTTCAATACAAAGAGTCATAATTCCATAGAAATTTCCTGAATCATCATCTTTATGTTCGTCCAGATATGTTTTAATGATTGCTTTTGCTGCATTAATGTCTGGAACTGTACCATCTCCACTTGATCCATGTGCTTCAAGCAGTCCTGCATAAAAGATTTTTAATGTTGTCATAGGAATATTGGAAATCTGTTTCACTAATTCCTTAACATCTTTTTTTGTTTCTGATTCATTGATTCCTACCATCAGTGAGGTTACGCTTGATACGCAATCATCATATAAGGATGCTTCGATTGAGTATTCAAGCCTATATTCTTTTCCGCCAATATTTAATACTTTATACATATATTTGCCTCCTATTTAAAATATCTAATCGTCTGTTGGCTCGATTGCTGTATCAAGTCCAACATACTCATTAATTGTCAGTGTCATTTCTACTGTTGCTAATCCGTTCTGATCAAGACCCGGTTTAGGAATCTGTTTTGGTGGCTCAATTTTTGTGAAGAACGCTTTTTTAAGCGCTGGGTAATACTCTTCATACCACATTGCTTTTCCACCTGTTGCTGATTTATATGAACTTATTAAAGTTTCCCATTCAGTAATAGTTTCATCTGTTAAGTTGACAGTGACTTTGAATGTTCCACCTGTTGATCCTCTACCAGCAATTTCTTTTTCAATTTCATCTTCTAATGCTGATGCATCAATTGTATCTGTATCAATCGAAATATCATCTGTAGCATTGATACGGTGAAGCTGTATAAATTTAGTTGGCTTTGTTCCGGCTGTAGTTTCTATCGCATATCCAACCTTTACACCGACTGTACTTACTCCGGCTACTGACATAATCAAACTCCTTTCTACCCTGTAACTGTTGAGGGTTAGCGATCACGACATTTCATGACCGGTTAAATATTTCTTTGAAATTTATATTTGCTTTTCATATTGTTTGTATAAACACGCTGACCTCTATTTTTCTTTGAATCAATCAACATTTTTATCTTTTCCTGATAAACCTTATCATCAGAAATTCTTATCATACTTGTTAGTAAATAAATTGATAAATGGTTAGGCATTTTCTTGTGTATAACCATATTGACAATGTATTTTGACTGATCAAAAGTTTTTATGTGAGAATGACCGTCAGCAAATTTCTTTTTTACGTTATGGACTATATATCCACCATCATTTGATTTATATATGTTGAATTCATTCTTCGAATAGATAAGATTCATATTTACTCCAATAACTCTCCCGTATAAACTCTGCTATAACGGCTTATGACACGTTTTATACTGTTATCTGCGTTCTGTTGTTGCTCTGGTCCATACGTTCGTTGAAACCCCATAGATACCATTGCTTTGTGGCTTGCATCATCAATCTGATACACTTTTGCAACCGCTTTTGATCCTGTTGAAAAACAGTCAACTTGAAAACTAGGTATCGTGGCAACTTCATCACCTTCTATATCCCAACGTGTTCCCGGATTTCCCATAAGGAAAAGTTGTGCATACATTGTTTTTCCGGCTGCAAGAGTTTGGCTTCTTTCAAATGAATAGTTTCCATCACCCACAACCTTTTTAACTTCTGCACACCAACGCTTGTACACATCGGATACAGGATTTTTTACTGTATCAGGCATATGAATCTTTCCTTTCTATGAAGAAAATACTTCTTTTGCTATTTTTAACATCTTCTGTCTCATTTCTACACCAGCTTTATAGACTGGCATAGTAGCTTGCGTTCCTTGTGATCTTACCAATTCTCCTGTATCGGCATAATAATACCAAGAGTCCTTGCTTCCATTTCCTTTTCCATAAGAACCGATTGTGTATCCTTTAGAAGCTCCCATAGGGTTAGGATTGCTGCCCACAGCTCCGTTGTAATGTACACCAGCACCGAACTCTATAAATAATAGGTCCTTCCCACTGACAATCAGCGTTGCTTGCGAATAATCTCCAAAAGAATTAATTTTGATATAGGCATCATGTGTTTTGTCTGAATCCCCGGCTGCTGCCGCTATATTCTCATGAATAACTGGAATCCCGACTTCTCCAAGCCTTTTTACAAACTCTTCATTTTTCTTGACGAGATTGTCTCTATAATTTTCAATCTGCTTAATTGCCGACTGAATTCCTTTTTTGCTTAATGTAATGTTAACTTTCATGAATGTGCTCCATTGATTTTAGAAATGCCGTATCTTACAACATTTCCTTTTTTAGTGCCTATAATCTTCGACACTCTATAGTCTGGTGGTGTAATAGGTTCCGTTTCATCATCTTCTGTTTTTAGCGTTCCATTAAGGTTAAGTGCTGGTTCTGCATCAACCCAACACACAACACCTTCTTCCATGTACTTACAGAAATCCTTGTCATAACTTGTAATATAGCGATCATACGATGGTATAATCCCGGCAGCCAATTCTTCTGGCGTACCACTAGTCGAAGATACCACCATTCGTTTCATCTTTGGTTTTTCGTATGTAACAATCGTGTCTATTTCGTCGTGGTTCTCTGTTATCTTGGAAAACCATATTTTCTGCTTATCTCTTTGCCTTGACCGCATATTACCACCACTTACATTCCAAGCTCTTTGAATACAAATCTTACGATGATACCTAAAATCACAGCAATAATAGTCCATACGACCTTACGCCACGTTTCGCCATCTTTTGATTTCAGTGATTCAACATCTTTGTTTACTGTATCAAGCTTATCATTCATGTTTATTAATTTTTCACACATAACTGCCGATGTTTTAGCAAGCGTGTGTATTTCTTCTGCCAATTTTTCTAGCTCTTCTATTCGTCTGTTTTGTCGATGATCTTCATCTTCAATTCTTCTTTTGAACTCATCGAATGTATTTGTTTCAACAAAGTGTTCGCTATCCAATGAAGACTCCCTTCTGGCATAAAAAACAGGACTTCGCAAAATAGAAAAGTCCTGTTTATTTCCAATTTAATATAACCTCCATAAAATGTGCTTTCCCCACCACCTTCTTAAGCACTCCCTGCGATGTATAATAGGAGGTCTTTTCAAACATCACGCACCGTCTTAGATAATTTTTGATTCAGGTATAATACCTCTCAAATAACTAGAAGGTGTTCCAGAATTTTCATAAGAAGCTGATGTACTGCTTTCTGAATAACTGACTACGCCTTCTTTTCCTTGTTTATCATAATGATATTGTGCTATCTTTTTGATTTTTCCTTTATATCTTTTAACCGCCAAACGCTTTTGGTTTTCAAGTTCTTCATCGGTGTTGAATCCTCCCGGACACATAGCATAGCACACTTCCTCTATTGCATCTTCGATCAACGAATTAAGAAATGACTCTTGATTTTCTCCATCATCATCTCCGGCATATTCAATTAATTCATTCAATATTTCCTCTGTCATTTCTGTTACCTCATTTTATTTCTTTGGCGATCTTCCTCTTTTTGGTTTTTCTGGTTCTTCTGTAGATTCTTCACTTTTTACAGCGACTTCCTGTTCTTCTACAGAAGGTTCCGTGGAAACATTATCCTCCGGAACCTCATCACCGGCTGCATAATACACACCATTTTTATTTACTACATGATCGTAAATCATACAACTTCTCCTACTTTACTTTCATAACATAAATGCTGTCCATGCCTTCAAAAGATGGGAGAACAATCTGAGAAGCAGTAGTTGAATAAGATACTGGTGGTCCGTATTCAGATTTAACAGCAATTGCAACTCCTGTATCGTCAAGGACACTTACATCTACACTAGGATCACCAAGTAATGTTCTTTCCTCTGGTGTCACTCCATACCATGTATTACCAAGCTTTCCTTCGCCGATGATCGTTACATAATCATCAGGATAGAAGCTCTTATCTTTACCGTCATAGTCCTCAAACTTCTTATCGTATAAAATTGGGATAAGTCCTGTCTGAGACTGGAACACTTCTTTTACAACTGGTTTAGATACAAAATCAATTGTTCTTCCAGAAATTGTAATAATGGCATTTTTGATCTGAGAGTTTTCAATCAGATAGTTAAATGTTTTTGAAGTCATCATTGCATACATAGGTGAGACACCGATACCTGTCAGGTAATCAATACCCTTCTGAATATCATTTAATGGTTTGGATGTATCTGCTTTATCCCATGTGCTTGTCCCTTCTAAAGCTGCATAATGTGTTGCTTTCCAATCGCCGTTCGGATCATAGCTGTAATTGTAAGCTACATTATCAGCTGTACCGATTACGATTTTCATATCTCCGCTTACTGGTGCAAGTAACTGCATTCTCATGCGTTCTGCTGCAATATCCGCACCATCAATTAACTCATTTGTATCATCATAGATATGAGATAAAACTTCATTAAGGTATGGATCGTTGGATTCCTGCGCTCTTGTGATCTCTGCTAAATCCTGTTCTTTTACAACCATAGATTCACGGAAAAGTGGCATTTCTTCATTTGTCACTTTGAATCCTTTTCTTGCACGGATTGTTGCCATACCATCAAATGCAGATGGTTTTAATGCAACTCCAAGACCTTTATGTGTTTTGATCCATTTCAGGTCAATTCCAGTTTTCTTTTTATTTGGGAAAAAAGCAAGTCCGGCATATGCCATGGAATTACTTACATCAGAAGTTCTAACGGATGCTACTGCTTCCGCTGAAAAAACGTCTGTTAATAACATATTGTTCTCCTTTCTACCCTGTAACTATTGAGGGTTAGCGATTATCTATCTTTTCTAATAACCGGTATTTGTCTTATGCTAAGACTTCTGGTTCTTCTAACACGATTCTGCATCCAGACTTTTCTAACTCTGTAACTAATGCAAGATCATATGTTAATCCTGAATTTTTCTGTGCTCTTGTTGTATTTACATATGCTTTCTTTAAAACTGCCTGCTGCGGTCTTGTTTCATAAGCATCGTGAAGTAAGATTCCAATAGCACCAGTCCAAGGTGTAGCTTTAATTGGTGCTCCATCTTTTCCGATTGGAGTACCGGCTTTTACTACTTTTCTGCCTAAATCGTCTTTGGTTTCTACACCATCAAAGTCTACTGTATTTGGAATTGCTTCAAATTCTTTTCTGTTTAAAATTTCAACTTCATTAGAAACTGAAAGAACATCTACTTTCATATCTCCTCTTGCCATGATACGTCTCCTTTCTTACATGTAATGTTTTAATATATCTGCATTAACTCCGGCTTTTTTGTTCTTCGCAAATTCCTTTGCTTTTTCAACTGCAAGTGATTCCTTTGCATTTCCATTTCCGGCGTTAATATCTTTTCTGTTTTTGTAAAATTCCTGTTCCATATCGGATTTAGTGACTTTTATATGTTCTGCAAGACATTTAAAAGCTGATTCAATATCATTTCCGGCAAGTGACTCTGCAAATTTTTTCGCTGCATCTTTATTCATACCAATTTCAGGGTCCATACATCTTTCTGTATATTCTCCAATCAGCATTTTTGTTTCCAACTCAGCGATTCTTGCATCTTTAGCTTCGTCAGCTTCTTTCTTTTCTAACGCTGCCTGTTCCTGTGCTGTTAATGTTGATCTGTACTGTTTTGTGATCTCACCTTTTTCCTTTAAGGCTTTATCTAATGCAGCTTTATTTTTTGATCCCTCAGCTTCTAATCGTGCGATTTTAGCAAGTAATTCATCTGTGCTAGGCTCATCTTCTGTTGATCCAGAACCACCACCATTATTGCCTGAAAGATTTCCGACCTGCGTTCCTTCTCCACCATCTGGTGCATCTGCAAATCTAACTCTGCTGCCAGTACGTTTACCTTTTAAATAATAAAAAAACATATAAAATTCCTTCCTGTGTTTTTATGAGTTCTCTCTCAATCAAATTTGTGTTTTATTTTCTGCTTTTCTCTAAGCAATCGTGTTTTATTAACGTCACTTCTCTGTGACTATATGTATTTAACACTGCATCTGCATCCTACGATCTCAGATGAGCTTGCACCCAAAGACACATCCCTTGGGTACATTAATAAAGAACCACCCACAATGAATGGTTCTGCTATTCCTATAATCTCTCCATCAGCGGACCTATGTGTGGACCTTGTTTTCTTGTCCATAATTGCAACCCACTGTTTTTTTGTTTTTCCTTGCGCTATCGCTTCTAAGTCGTATTGAAAACTTCTCGATACATTACTTTCATTCTCAGAAATAAATTTTGCTCTATCCTGAGAAAAGTAATAAGGATCATCAATATTCCTTTTCGTAGCATCTATAACTTCATACGATAATGCTGCCATGTACGCCAAAAAATTTTCATTTGGCGTAACATACCCATTCAAAGATTTCTTGTATCTGTCAAAAAACTCTTGTCTTGCAGTTTCCCAATTTGGTGTTGGGTATTTCTGCAACGTAAACATAAGACTCATGACATAGAGAAATTCATCTTCCATATTCTCAGCAGATC